>Ga0207797_1001217_pt1 | contig 18928 bp, 11 predicted proteins | sample PRCRCaboRojoPR_6_FD_187275 | JGI IMG/M metagenome (GOLD analysis project Ga0207797, IMG submission 187275) | Marine sediment microbial community from Cabo Rojo, Puerto Rico - PR CR 10% Liquid 1 (SPAdes) | ecosystem: Environmental > Aquatic > Marine > Coastal > Sediment | place: Cabo Rojo, Puerto...
CGGAACTCGATCCGGGCGTTGGCCTCGGCCTTCGTCGCGCCCTCGAACACCGGTCGAATCCACCGCCAGTAGGTCCCGTGTTTCATGCGGAAGTAGGCGAACTCGTCGTCGAACCGGTCCCCACGTTCGACGGGCATCGGGACGAAGGTGCGGTCGGTGGCGATCTGGTCAACGGCCTCTTCGACGCTGGTGATCTCGCTCGGGAACCGGACCTTCTGCACCCGATCGGTGTTCATCACGGTTTCGAAGACGCTGATCCGATTCTCGAGCCAGGCATCCTCGAGGATCTGGTGGGGGTCGACGTCCTCGTCGTACAGCTCCGGGGGGAAAAAGGGCGAATTGACCCCCAGGGCGAGCAGCGGTCCGGCGATCCGGATGGCATACCGGAAATACTCGGGGAGGTCCCGGGCGTGAGGCACCTGATAGTGTGGCTGGATGGAGGTGATCAGGCTTTCCGGCATGATCGTCTCCGACTGGAAGCTCACGTGCGGGGCTTCGATCCGCATCCCGGCCGGCGTCTCGGAGTTGGCCATCGCGTGATATCGGGTGGCATCGCTCATGTTCGTCGCGATGCGAATCCCGTCATCGACCACATAATCTGTGAGGTAGTTCTGGGCGCTTTCACCTGGAGGTGGGATCGTCCACATCGCGTCGCTGACCAGCCGCAGGCCCTCGACGCGGGTCCGATCCAACGCCGCGGAGAGCCGGGCACACACCTCCGACTCCTGGGCCGCCAACCCGTGGGGATTCATCGGCTGGGGGCTGGTGTTCATCTCCGCGTTGTGGAGGCCGAGCTCCTTCTCGAAACCGATGAGCGAGAGGAGTTGCCGGGGCACCCGCATGAGCGCGCCGCGATCCTCGTCGTCCTCGCCGGGGCTGTCGGGTGCGGGGTCGGCCACCGCATAGAACTCGTATTCGAGGCCGATGATCCCCTGGGGGTTGTCGAAGACGCCCTGGTCGAGGTAGTCCTTCACCACCTCGGCGTCGTCGATCACCCGCGACTGGAACTCCTTGGCGTCGACAGTGAGTGCCTCCGCGGTCGCCTCGGCGATTGACGACTCGGCCATAGGCGTGCCTCGACCCCGAGGGCCTTGAATCCAATCGCTCTCATCAGTGTCGGCGGGTTTATCCCGATCCTCCAGATAGCCACGTTTCGATGGAGTTTGCGGCGTTCGCCGATCGGGCGATGGAAATCGAGGCGGAGCCGGCCGACCTGGAAATCATCGACCTCGTGGCCGCCCTCCTCGACGAGGCTGGGGCCGACCTCCCGATCGTGGCCCGGTTCATCCAGGGCCGGGTCTTTCCCGGCTGGCAGTCGGACACGCTCGATATCGGTCCGGCGCTCTGCTACGAAGCGATCGCTCGCTCGGCCGACCGGAACGTGACCGCGGCCGATGTCGAGGACCGGTTGGCCGAGCTGGGCGAGATCGGGGAGGTCGCGGCATCCTTCGATCTCGGTGGTCAGCGAGGCCTTTCGGCGTTCGCCTCGGGCTCGGACCCACTGACCGTCCGGGCCGTCGCCGACGAGCTTGAACGGCTCGCGACGACATCGGGGGCCGGAAGCCAGGGCCGCAAGCTCGACCTCCTCTTCGCCCTCTTCACCCGGAGTTCGCCCGTCGAGGCACGATATCTCGCCCGGTTGGTCCTCGCCGAGATGCGCATCGGCGTCGGGGGTGGGACGGTGCGCGATGCCATCGCCCAGGCTTTCGACGTGCCGGTCGAGGCGGTTTCCCGCGCGCTCCAGGTGTCGAACGATTACGGGCTCGTCGCCGAAGCCGCTCGAGACGGTGGCGAGGAAGGCCTCGATTCCATCAGGCTGTCGGTAGGCCGCCCAGTCCAGTCGATGCTCGCCCAGGCCGGGACCGCCGAAGACGGCCTCGAGGCGTGGGAGGAGGTGGGCGTGCAGTCGAAGTACGACGGGGCCCGGATCCAGGCGCACATCGGTGACGACATCCAGCTCTTCTCCCGGAACATGGAGGACGTGACGGACCCACTCCCGGAGATCGTCGAGCTGCTCGAATCCGAGGTGGACACGACCGCAATCCTCGACGGTGAGGTGGTCGCGGTCGATGACGAGGGCGACCCCCTGGCCTTCCAGGAGGTACTCCGTCGCTTCAGGCGGAAATACGACGTCGCCGAGGCCCGCGAGGCGGTCTCCCTCGAACCGTATTTCTTCGATTGCCTCCACGTGGCCGGGACCGACCTGCTGGATCGACCCCTCGCCGAACGTATTGGGGAGCTGGAATCGATTCTCGCTACGGCGGTATCGCCCTTCGATCTCGCCGACGACCTAGACAAAATCGCCGCGTTGGAAGCCGAGGCGATCGCTGCCGGCCACGAGGGCATCATGCTCAAGAACCCCGACGCGGCCTACACTCCGGGACGACGGGGCAAGAACTGGCTCAAGATCAAACCCGACGTGGAGACGTTCGACCTCGTCGTCACGGGAGCTCAATGGGGTGAAGGCCGACGCGCGAACTTTCTCGGGACCTTTGAACTCTCGGTCAGCACGGACGACGGGTACGCCACGATCGGCAACGTCGCCACGGGTGTCACTGACGAGGAACTGGCCGATCTGACCGAACGATTGGAACCCCACATCGTGGCCGAGGACGGCCAGTCGGTGACGATCGAGCCGACCGTCATCTTCGAGGTCGGGTACGAGGAGATCCAGCGGTCACCAACCTACGAGTCGGGCTTCGCCCTCCGCTTCCCGCGATTCGTCGGCGTCCGGGACGACCTCTCCCCTTCACAGGCTGATAGCCTCGACCGGATCGAACGGCTCGCGTCGACCTAACGGCCGTCCACCGTTAAGGGGCTGGCTCGCCTCGTCATCGATATGGAGGCCCTGAGCCAGGTCGCCAAAACCGTGCTCGAGGCCCGGTACCTTCAGCAGGACGAGACCGGGGCGGTGATCGAGACACCCGAGGAACTGTTCCGACGCGTCGCCCGAAACCTGGCACAGGCCGAGACCGAATACGGGGGTGATCCCGACGAGATCGAGGCCGACTTCTACGATCTGCTGACCGCGTTCGAGTTCCTCCCGAACTCGCCCACCCTCATGAACGCCGGGACCGAACTCCAGCAGCTGGCGGCGTGTTTCGTCCTCCCCGTCGAGGACTCGCTCGACTCGATTTTCGACGCAGTCAAACAGACGGCACTGATCCACCAGAGCGGCGGCGGGACCGGGTTCTCGTTCTCACAGCTCCGGCCGGCCGGCGACGTGGTGCTCAAAACCGGTGGCGTCGCGAGCGGCCCGGTGAGCTTCATGAAGATCTTTGATGCCGCTACCGAACAGATCAAGCAGGGCGGCCGACGTCGCGGCGCCAACATGGGCATCCTGGACGCCGCGCATCCGGATATCCGGGAATTCGTCGATGCCAAGCGGGACTCCGAGACCCTCCGCAACTTCAACCTCTCCGTGGCCACCGACGAGGCGTTCTGGACGGCTCACGAAAGGGGTGAGCCGTCCGAGCTCGTCAATCCCCGGACCGACGAGGTCGTCGCGACGGTCGATCCCGGCGACCTCCTCGATCACATCGCCGAGATGGCCTGGGAAACGGGTGATCCCGGGATGCTCTTCCTCGACCGGATCAACGAGGACAACCCCACCCCGTCGCTCGGTCGGATCGAAGCGACCAACCCCTGTGGCGAGGTCCCCCTGCTCCCCTACGAGGCCTGTGTCCTCGGGTCGATCAACCTCGGACAGCACACCGACGGGGACGAGATCGACTGGGACGCCCTCCGTGAGACCGTCCATCTGGCCGTTCGCTTCCTCGACAACACGATCACAATGTCGACCTTCCCGATCCCTGAGATCGAGACGCAGGTCCAACGCACCCGGAAGATCGGGCTCGGCGTGATGGGGTTCCACGACCTGTTGGTGGACCTCGGGATTCCGTATACCGCCGACGCGGCGATCGATGTCGCGGACGAGCTCATGGCCTTCATTCGCGAGGAATCCGTCGCGGCCTCGCGCGGCCTCGCCGCCGAACGCGGCCCGTTCCCGACCTTCGAGGACTCGATCGTCGAGGCGCCGATCCGAAACGCCGTCACCACCTCGATCGCCCCGACCGGCACCATCTCCATGATCGCCGACTGTTCGGCCAGCATCGAGCCCATCTACAACGTGGCCTACACCAAACGCGTGCTGGGCGGCCTCGAGATGGTCAACGACCGCTTCATCGATATCGCCAAGGACCGCGGGTTCTACTCAGAGGCCCTCCTCGAGACGGTCCACGGCCGGACGTCGATCCAGGGCATCGACGCCATTCCCGACGACGTCAAGCGGCTCTTCCTGACGGCCCACGACGTCCCGCCCGAGCGCCACCTCGAGATCCAGGCCGCCTTCCAACAACACGTGGACAACGCCGTCAGCAAGACGGTCAACCTCCCCCGATCGGCCGATGTCGGCGCCGTTCGCAACATCTTCCTCCGCGCTCGCGAGCTCGATCTCAAGGGGGTCACGGTCTTTCGGAGCGGGGCCCGGCCGGAGCAGGTGCTCGGCGAGGACCCGCTCAAGGAGGAGTGCATCAGCGAGTGTGAGTACGTCGGCCCGGAGCCGGGATAGGCGCTAGATGACGCCCATCTGGTCCAGCCGCTCGGGGAGGTAGGTATCCGTCACGAAGTCGAGGCCCCTGGCCGCGAGTGACTGCTGTTCGGCCTTCTTCTCCAGGTCGAGCTGGAGCTCGATCTGTTCCTCCCAGTAGGACGTCTGGAACCGGGGGTCCTCGAGTTCGTTCTCGAGGGCGTTGGTGTCGGAATCCGCCAGCGGATCGGTGGGCAGGTCGTACTCGACGATGTCCGCCGGCTGGATCCCGATGAACCGCGCCTCGGGCGTCGCGAGGAACCCGCTGAGGTGGGCGCTCTTGATCGACCCGTAGGCCACCGATCCGAAGATCCGGTACGACCAGGGGTCACCGTCGGTGAAGACCGTGATCGGGAGGTCGAGCTCGTTGTGGAGCCGCTTGATCAGCCGACGGGTCGCCCGGGCGGGCTGGCCCTTGAGGTGGACCACGATCGTGTTGTAGTCCTCGTCGAAGCCGTTCTCGACCAGTCGATCCCGCATGCCCCCCGTCTCGACGGCGAGGACGAAGTCGGCGTCGTGGTCGAGGAACTCGATCATGTCGGCGTTGTTCGGGATCTGGTACCCCCCTTCCCCGACGTCCTCCTGGCAGTGGATCTCGCGTTCGCCCCGGCGGGTCTGCTCGCGGATGCGGAGCGGCCCGATGACGGTCGCCCCGGATTCCTCCGGCCGCATGTGGAAGTCCTCCCGTTTGACGCCCGAGACGATCTCGAGGTCCTCGATCAGCTGGTTGGATTCGTCCTGGTCGGAGAACTGGGCCTCGTCCTCGTTCCAGCTCTCCGAGAGGTAGTACAGCTCTCGGAGGGTGGACGAGCGGTCCTGGCCGAGCTGGTCGGCGAGGAACTCGATCGTAAAGGCCGCCTTGAGCAGCTTTCGGGCCCCCCTGACGGAGTTGGCGCTCCGGGCGGAGGTCCGGTCGCCGTACACCCAGACCTCCTGCTCCTCGTCGTACTTGATGTTGGACTTGCTCCGCGTGGGGATCCGGATCTCCGGGATCTGCCCCGCCTCGAATTGGTCGTAGATTTCTGCCGCCAGGTCGATCAGTTGGTCGCGTGCGTCGGCGCTCATTGGTCGATGGTGAGTTTCTCGGACTCGATGCCGTCCACGTTCACGTCGAAGGTGGCCGCGCCGTCGACCGAATACGTGAGCCGTGACTGGCCCCCGGCCGAGACGTGGGGGGTCCACTTGACGAACCACTCGTCGTCCATGTCGACGACCGTGCCGTCGGAGACGTCGCCGGGTTCCGCGGAGACGATATCGGTCACGTCGAGGTCGATCCCGGTGTCGGTGTGGTTCTCGACGACGAGTTCGATCGACCCGTTCGCCACCTCACGACGGACGAGGACGTTGTTCATGATGCGGGCGAGCGAGACGTCGACATTAGGGGGATCCCGCCCGGTGACGGTCGCCACCTTCTCGGCCATCTTCGGGAGGATGTCCGCGATGACCGTCTGCTTCCGCCGACGTTTCTGGAGCGACCGCCGCTTGTTCAAGTGGGTCTTGAGGTCGCGGGCGGCGTCGCGGACCGCGAGCTCGACCTCCTTTTCGATCTCGGGGATGTTCGCAACGGCGTCCTTCGATTCGGAGGTGAAGGGGACGTTCGTCGAGGCGACGTGCACCATCAACACGGCCGGCCCGGCCGGCAGGCCGCTACCCCCGGGCTGGTCCAGGCCGTAGTTGCGCCAGTCGATCCCCCGGATCACGTCGGTCGTCGCACACGCCCCCTGCTGGTAGACGAGTGGGACCCGGTTGGCGAACCGCATCAACTTCGCCTTCCCCTCATCGGGCAGGTCGCCACCGTAGGCGATGCCGGCCTCGACGATGAACGGATCGCCGCCGTGGACCTCGGCGTCGCGGGTGACGGCCGAGTAAAAGTCCGCGGCGAACTCCTTGCGGAGGCCCTCCTCGATGAGCTCCGCCCGGATCGGGGCCAGGCAGTTCGTCGGGGGCGCCATCACCTCGATCGACCGCATGGCCGACAGCAGGTCGGCGGCCGCGTCGCGATCGCCCGACACGGCCCGGACGTTCGGGAGCTCGTCGGGTACCGTCCGCATGGTCATCCACAGCCGGTCGAGCACCTTTTCGCGGGCAGTCTCGCCGAAGGTCACCTCCTGGTGCTCGACGAGCATGTCGGCCGACCGCTCGACGAATTGCTCGAGCTGTTGCCTCGTGAGCCGATCCCGAACGGGGCCGTTGTCGAATTTGGTTGCGAGCCGGTCGGCCAGGCCACGGACGACCTCGTCGTCCTTCCGGTCGCTCGTCGCGGCATCGATCAGCTCGAAGAGGTCGCTCGCCCGGTCGGCCGTCAGTGAGTCCCATGCGGCCTCGACGGCGTTCTCCCGGACCGTGCCGCCGAATCTGATGTCGAACTCGTCCTGGACCAGGTCGGCGGCCGTCTCGACGGTCTCCTCGAGGGTGGCGTAGGTAGCGCGTTCGAGCTCCTCGAGGCCGGTCAGCCGCTGGTCGTCGCTGTTGTCGTCGGTGTAGTCAGTGCCCCGAACCACGTAATCCGCGAACGCCCGGGTGGCCTCGCTCCCCTTGTTGGACACACTCGACCGGATGGCGTTCCGGAGATCGACGTCGTCATGGGCCTTCGGCGCTCGCCAGCCCATCTCCCGGCCGAAGTGATGATCGCGGAAGCCATCGAGGATTTCTCGTGCGGTCTTGGCGCCCACCCGCGTGAACTCCTCCTGGAGGAAGCCCGACAGCGAGTAGGAGTCGGTGTCGGCGAGCATCTTGAGGACGGTCCCGAGCTCGACGCCGTGGGGGTGGGGCCGGATGGACTCGGTTTCGGCGGGGAGCTCGTCGGTGGCACGGTCGAACTTGAAGGTGGCGTTTGGCTCCTGGAGCTCGATCCGTGCATGGGGGTTGACGACCGCCGTGTGGGTCACGTAGTCGTGGAGCTGCGTCCGGGCCCGCATGTTCGCCTCCAGGCGGAGTTCGATGCGGGTGCCGTGGGGCCGATCCCAGGTGGTGGTGGATTCGTGCTGGATCTCCGGTTCGTTGTCCTCGGTGTCGATGATCAGCTCGAAATATTCGGCGTCGGTCCCGTTCGGGGTCCTGCTTGTAATCTTTGCCGGCGTACCGCTCGTGAGTTGGGAATATAACACGGCCGCAGAGATACCGATGCCCTGTTGCCCCCTCGATTGCTCACGTTTGTGGAACCGCGAGCCGTACAGGAGTTTCCCGAAGATGTTTGGGATCTGGTCCTTCGTGATCCCCGGTCCATTGTCCTCGACGATGAGGGTGTAGTAGTTCCCGGTCTCCCGGATCTCGATATAAATATCGGGCAGAAACCCGGCCTCCTCGGTGGCGTCGAGCGCGTTATCCACGGCCTCCTTGACGGCGGTGACGAGCGCTCGGGCCCCCGAGTCGAACCCGAGCATGTGCTTGTTCTTCTCGAAGAACTCGGCGATCGAGATCTGGCGCTGCTCAGCCGCCAGCTCCTCCGCAATATCCCGATCCTCGAGCGTCGACTGGATAGACGTCATTCCTCGTACCCTCTGGTTCCGAGGCCGTATTTAAAACATGCCCGGTGGCAGAGTGAAAGTAAACGCCGTCTGGTGGATTTCCCCGACCCGGCACCGGCAACATGGGTATCTCCACCGGCGGCGTCATACGCCCGTCAAACAGACGCAAGCCACGCGCGCGGGCGCGCGTGCACAGATTTAAAGGCGGTGGGGCCTTAGCGATGGATAGCGTTCTCATGGCTGAGGATAGGCAGTACCGAGCAGGCCAAATACAAGTGCTTGAAGGCCTGCAAGCGGTGCGAAAACGGCCGGCGATGTACATCGGCTCGACCGACGATCGGGGCCTCCACCACCTGGTCTATGAAGTCGTAGACAACTCGATCGACGAGGCGCTCGCCGGTCACTGCGACGCGATCGAAGTGACGCTCCACGACGATGGCTCGGTGTCGGTGACGGACAACGGCCGGGGCATCCCGGTGGATCCCCATCCGGAATACGATCGACCCGCCCTCGAGGTCATCCTCACGATGCTGCACGCCGGCGGGAAGTTCGACGACAAGTCCTACCAGGTCTCCGGCGGCCTCCACGGGGTCGGCGTCTCGGTCGTGAACGCCCTCTCCGAACGGCTGGAGGTCGAAGTCCGCCGGGACGACGCGATCTGGCGGCAGGCCTTCGAACGGGGCGAACCCCAGGGCGAACTCGAGCGCGTGAGCGACCTCGACGACGGCACCGGGACGAGCATCCGCTTCTGGCCCGATACGGACATCTTCGAGACCGACGAGTTCGATTTCTCTACGCTCGCGACGCGGCTGCGCGAGCTGGCGTTCCTCAACCCCGGCGTCCAGATCGACCTCGAGGACGAACGGTCGGGGGAGTCGGAATCGTTCAGGTACGAGGGCGGCATTCGCGAGTTCGTCGAATACTTGAACGAGAGCCGAACGCCCCTGCACGATGACGTGATCTACATCGATGACGAGGCCGAGGGCATCCACGTCGAGGTGGCGATGCAGGCCACCGAGGACCTCCAGGGGTCGATCCACGCCTTCGCCAACAACATCAACACGCGGGAGGGCGGTACCCACCTCACGGGCTTCAAGACGGCGCTCACCCGCTGCGTGAACGACTACGCGACCGACAACAACCTCCTCCAGGGCCTCGACGACAACCTCAAGGGCGAGGACATCCGGGAGGGGCTCACGGCGGTCATCTCGATCAAGCACCCGGATCCACAGTTCGAGGGGCAGACCAAGACCAAGCTCGGCAACTCGGAGGTGCGTGGCGTGGTCGAGAGCGCCATGCACGAGGGCATCACGACCTACTTCGAGGAACACCCGACCACCGCCGAGGCCGTCATCGAGAAGGCCGTCCAGGCGGCCAAAGCACGGAAGGCGGCCAAGAAGGCCGAGGAGCTTACGCGGCGGAAGAACGCGCTGTCGTCGACGGCGCTGCCGGGGAAGCTCGCCGATTGCCAGACTCGGGATCCCTCGGAGGCGGAGCTGTTCGTGGTGGAAGGCGATTCCGCCGGCGGCTCGAGCAAAATGGCTCGAGACCGTCGCTTTCAGGCGGTTTTGCCGATCCGAGGGAAGATATTAAATGTGGAAAAACACCGCCTCGACCGGATTCTCGAGAACAACGAGATTCGTGCACTCATCACGGCCATTGGGACCGGCATCGGTGACGAATTCGATATCAGCGAAGCAAGATATCAAAAAATTATAATATCAACTGACGCAGATGTAGATGGAGCGCATATCCGGACGCTATTATTGACTTTTTTCTATAGGCACATGAAACCTCTCATTGAAGCAGGATATATTTACGCCACGAAACCACCCCTCTACCGGATCCGCTATCGCGGGGAGACCTACGAGGCCATGACCGAGGCCGAGCGCGACGAGATCATCGAAGAGGAGTGTGACGGCAACCCCACCCAGGTCCAGCGCTTCAAGGGGCTCGGCGAGATGAACCCCGAGCAGCTCTGGGAGACCACGATGGACCCCGAGCGGCGGTACCTCAAACAGATCACCCTCGAGGACGCGGCCGAGGCCGACCGGATGTTCTCGATCCTGATGGGCGATGCGGTCGAACCCCGCAAGCAGTTCATCAAGGACCACGCCGCCGAGGCCGAATGGGTCGACATCTAGCCGCCCACAATGACCACTCCACCTAACCAATGAGCTCCGACGCATCGATTCCGGACGACGTGGCCGACCGCATCCAGCGGGTGCGGGTCGAGGACGAGATGGAGCAGTCGTACATCGACTACGCGATGAGCGTCATCGCCGGCCGGGCGCTCCCGGACGTCCGCGACGGCCTGAAGCCGGTCCACCGTCGTATCCTCTACGCCATGCACCGGGCGGGCGTCACGAGCGGGAGCGGCCACCGCAAGGCCTCGTCCATCGTGGGCGAGACGATGGGTGACTTCCACCCACACGGCGACTCGGCCATCTACGACACGCTCGTGCGGATGGCCCAGGACTTCTCGATGCGGTACCCCCTCATCGACGGGCAGGGGAACTACGGGTCGATCGATGGCGATCCCGCGGCGGCTATGCGGTATACCGAGGCGCGGATGGCGCCGATCGCCGAGGAGTTCCTCGCGGATATCGAGAAGGACACGGTCGACTTCTCGTCGAACTACGACGACCGCCTCGAGGAGCCGGACGTCCTCCCGGCGAAGGTGCCCGGCCTGCTGATCAACGGCTCGTCGGGTATCGCCGTCGGGATGAGCACCAACATCCCCCCGCACAACCTCGGCGAGGTCATCGACGCTTCGGTTCATTTGCTCGACAACCCCGACGCGACGGTCGCCGACCTCATGGAGTTCGTGAAGGGGCCGGACTTCCCCACGGGCGCCACGATCGTCGGCCGGGAGCCCATCCGGTCGGCGTACGAGACGGGTCGGGGCCGCGTCCGGGTGCGTGCCAACTACGAGATCGAGGAGCGCGAGCGCGGTGGCGACCGGATCGTCGTCTCGGAGATTCCCTTCCAGATGAACAAGTCGCGGATGGTCGAGAAGATCGCCGACCTCGTCAACGAGGGGACGATCGAGGGGATCAGCGACCTCCGCGACGAGTCCGATCGCGACGGCATCCGCGTGGTCATCGACTGCAAGCGCGGGGCCAACACCGACGTCATCGAGAACCAGCTCTTGGAGCGGGTCTTCGAATCCACGTTCGGCGTGATCAACCTCGCGCTGGTCGACGGCGAGCCGAAGATCCTCGACCTGAAGTCGATGATCGGCCACTACCTCGAGCACCGGGTCGACGTGGTCACCCGGCGGAGCGAATACGAGCTCGCCGAGGCCGAGGATCGCGCCCACATCCTCGAGGGTCGTCTCCACGCGCTCGATCACATCGACGAGGTGGTCGAGACCATCCGAAACGCCGAGGACCGCGACGCGGCCAAAGCGGCACTCCAGGAGACGTTCGACTTCACCGAGGTCCAGGCCGAGCACATCGTCCGGATGCAGCTGGGGAGCCTGACGACGCTCGAGGCCGAGGAGGTCCAGACGGAGTACGACGAGGTGCTCGACCGGATCGACCGGCTCGAAACCATCCTCGGCGACGAGGCCGAGCTCAAGGGCGTCATCAAGGACGAGCTGCTCGAGATCCGGGACGAATACGCCGACGAGCGCCGGACGGCGATCGAGGAGGACTACGGGTCGATCGACCGGGAGGACCTCATCCCCGAGGAGGACGTCCTCGTGGTGGTAAGTGAGGACGATTACGTCAAGCGGATGCCGGTGGACACCTTCCGGGCCCAGCATCGTGGCGGGAAGGGAATCATCGGGACCGATCTCAAAGAGGACGACCGGGTCTCGACGGTGTTCGAGGCGAACACCCACGACTACCTCCTCTGTTTCACCAACCAGGGGCAGGTCTACCAGCTCAAAGTCTACGAACTCCCCGAGATGGGGCGGACCGCCCGGGGGAAATCCGCGGTGAACATCATCGATCTCGACGACGGCGAGGAGATCACCGCTGTCGTCAATACCGACGATTTCGGCGAGGACGAGTACCTCACGATGGTCACGCGGCAGGGCAAAGTCAACCGGACCCACGCGACCGAGTTCGAACGCGTGTTGTCGACGGGGATCATCGCCATCCGGCTCGAGGACGGCGACGAACTGGTCGACGTCGAGGTGACTGACGGGACGTCACACCTGGTCATCGCCACCCAACAGGGCATGACGATCCGGTTCGAGGAGAGCGAGGTCAGCGCGACGGGGCGGCGGACCAAGGGCGTGCGCGGGGTCAAGCTCCGGGATGGCGATGCGGTCGCCGGGCTCGTCCGCGCCGACCCCGACGATACACGGTGGCTGCTCACCGTCACGAAAAACGGGTACGGAAAGCGGACGCAGCTCGACGAGTACCGTCCCCAGTCCAGGGCCGGGTTGGGGTTGGTGGATATCAAGACCGATGAGCGGAACGGCCCCGTCGTCGCCGTCATGGCCGTGACGGAGGACGATCACATCGCGGTCATCACGGAAGACGGCCAGTTGATGCGGACGGCGGTGACCGAGGTATCGACGGTCCATCGCAATACCAAGGGAGTCGTGATCATGCGGACTGAAGAGGTCGACGCCGTGTCGGCCGTCTGTGTGATCCCGGCCGATGTTGTTACCGAGGAGAGCGCGGAAGCTCTCGACGAAGCGGCAGACGAATAACTCACATCAGACCGCTCGATTCCTCACTCCTTCGGTCCACCGAACCGGTTCGGCAGTGGGCGGGCCGTCTCAGAGGATCCGTTTGCCCATCGCGCTCGATGCGAGCTCCGTCGCGAGTTCGGCCGTCTCGTTCCGGTGATCCAGAATTGGGTTCACCTCGACGAGATCCATCGACCGGAGGTCCTCGCCGACGCGCTCGGCGATCAGCTCGAGGGCGAAGTGAGCCTCCCGATAGCTGACGCCGCCGGCGACGGGCGTCCCCACGCCCGGGGCTTCGGTGGGCTCGAGCCAGTCGAGGTCCAGGCTGACGTGGAGGCCGTCCACGGCATCGGACGTGATCGAGATGGCTTCCTCGACGACCTCAGCGATGCCACGGCGGTCGATGTCGGTCATGGTATAGGCCGTCGCATCGCTCTCGAGGATCCGGTCGCGTTCGCCAGCGTCGAGCGACCGCAGACCGATCCACACGAGATTGTCCTCCGGGAGGTTCGCGTGGGCCCAGTCCGCTGAGGCAAACGACCCGTGGCCGAGCGAGGCCGCGAGCGGCATACCGTGGACGTTCCCGCTCGGTGAGGTTTCCGGCGTGTTGAAATCGGCGTGGGCATCGAGCCAGAGCACGCCGATTTCGGCATCCCGAGACGAGCCGGCGAGCGAGCCGATCGCGATCGAATGATCACCACCCAGGACGATCGGGAACCGCTCCCTCTCGAGGGCCGAGGCCACCGCATCGGCCACCCGGTGGCTGACGGTCTGCGTTTCGTCGAGGAACTTCACCCGTGCCTCGTCCGCCCGGTCGGCCTCCTCGACGATCGGGACCTCGACGTTGCCCCCATCGCGACACGGCAGGCCGGCAGCTTCGATCTGCTGGGAGAGCCCGGCATAGCGGATGGCCGAGGGGCCCATGTCGACCCCCCGGCGATCCGTCCCGTAGTCGGTGGGGGCGCCGATGATCTCGACGGTGCGCGCCATACCCCCTCGAGGAGCGGCCGGTCAATAAGCCCAATCACTTCTGTAGATCGGCTCGCACCCGGGTTCCGGCGGTTCCGTCGAGTGCGGGCATGAGGCGGGCGGGGGTCGAAATTGCGGCGAGGTCGCCACCGCGTTCGACGAATCGGCGTGAGGCCTCGATCTTCGGCCGCATGCTTCCAGCACCGAACTGGCCCGCATCGAGATGGGGCTCGAGGTCGGACGGGGTGACGGTCTCGAGGGGTCGTCGGTCGGGCGCGTTAAAATCGAGGTAGGCGAATTCGACGTCCGTGAGAATGACGAGCCGGTCGGCACCGATCGCGGTCGCCAGCACTTGGGAGGTGAGGTCCTTGTCGATAACCGCCTCGATCCCGGTATAGCCATCCCGATCGACGACCGGCACCCCGCCACCACCACCGCAGATCACGTGGTTGCCTCGATCGACCATCCCGGCGATCTCGTCGGCTTCGACGATCTCCACCGGTTGGGGTGACGGGACAAGGCGCCGATAGGATCGGTCGCCGGTCCCGACCCGCTCGGTCGCGAACGGTTTGTCGGCGGCTTCGGCTTCGGCGTAGAACGGGCCGATCGGTTTCGTCGGCTCGTCGAAGGCGGGGTCGTTGGCCTCGACGACCACCTGGGTGACGACGGTCAGGAAATCCTGCGCGCCGGCGAGCTGGTTGTCGAGCGCCTGCTGAAGAAGGTAGCCGATCTGGGCCTGTGTTTCAGCGACTAACACGTCCAGGGGGAGCTGCGGCGTGTCCGGTGCAGCCTCCTGCTGGAGGAGGAGATTACCGATCTGGGGGCCATTGCCGTGGGTGAGGACGACCTCGTGGCCGGCCTCGATGGCCGCGACGATCTCGGTCGCGGTGGTTTCGATCGTCTCGATCTGCTGATCGACCGGTCCACCACCCGTGGGGTCGAGGAGGGTGTTCCCGCCGAGGGCGATGACCACCCGGGCCATGTCCCCGACCACGGACGCCATGCGCTTTATTGGTACGGGCGACCGTGGGATCGGGCATGGACCGCGTCGTGATCATGGGAGCTGCCGGCCGCGATTTCCACGATTTTAATGTGGTATTCCGGGCCGACCCCGAGACCCGGGTGGTCGCCTTCACCCGGACCGCGGGGCAGAACCTCGGTGAGCTCGGCGACGGCCCCGCGCGGCGATATCCCCCCTCCCTCGCTGGCGAAGGGTACGACGATGGCATCCCGATCGTCCCCGAGGACGATCTGGAGTCGGTCATTCAGGAACAGGCGGTCGACGAGGTGGTGTTGTCCTACTCCGACGTGTCGCACGAACACGTCATGCACCAGGCCTCACGGGCGCTCGCCGCGGGGGCTGATTTCCGACTTATCGGCCCGGATTCCATGATGCTTTCCGCGGACGTCCCCGTGGTGGCCATCGACGCCGTCCGGACGGGCTGTGGGAAGTCCCAGGCCGCGCGGGCGCTCACCGGCCTCCTCCGCGACCGCGGGTATCGTCCGGTCGTCGTACGGGAACCGATGCCCTATGGCGATCTCGAGGCACAGGCCGTGCTCCGGTTCGAAACCCTCGACGAGCTTGACGAGCACGAGGTGACCTTCGAGGAACGGGAGGAGTTCGAACACCACATCGAACGGGAGCACGTGGTCTATGCCGGCGTCGATTACGCCGCCGTCCTCGACCGGGCCGAGGCCGAGGCCGACGTCATCGTCTGGGACGGGGGCAACAACGAGCTGCCCTTCTATCGACCGGATCTCCACTTCGTTCTCGCGGATCCCCATCGAGCCGGCGACGAGCTCGTCTATCACCCCGGGGAGACCAACCTTCGGATCGCTGACGTCGTCGTGATCAACAAGGAGAATACGGCCGATTCATCGGCGATCGCGACGGTCGAGCGGAACGTCCGTTCCCGGAACCCGACCGCCGAGATCGTCCACGCTGACTCGGTGGTGTCCGTCGCTGAGGCGGACGTAGTGGATGACGCCCGCGTGCTCGCGGTCGAGGACGGCCCGACCGTGACCCACGGGGGTGCTACTCTCGGAGCCGCTACGATCGCCGCCGAGCAATACGGGGCTGCTGAGATCGTTGATCCGGAACCAGTCGCCACAGGGAGTATCCGATCGATGTTCGAGAAATACCCCCACCTTGGACCGGTGCTCCCGGCGATGGGCTACAGCAAGGACCAGATCGCCGACCTCGAGGTGACCATCAATCGGGTGGACTGCGACGTCGTCCTCGTTGGCACCCCGTTCAATCTCGGCCGGTTGATTGACATCGACAAACCGACCGTTCGGGTCACCTACGAGATCGTTCCGACGGAGCCCACCTTCGAGACGATTCTCGATCGATATACCTCAAGGCTTTCGAGTTAGCGATAGACGGAACAGACCCGCTCGATGCCCGCGTCGAACGCGATCCTCGGTTCCCAGCCTGTGGCGTTCGAAAACTTCGACGGGTCGGCGCAGGTGTCGTGGACGTAGACGTCCTCGGGGATCGGATTGTCGACGTAGACGGGGTCGATATCGGTTTCCAAGGCCTCATTGATGAGGGCAACGACCGTGTTGAAGCTGTAGCGTTCGCCGGTCCCGAGGTTGTAGATCCCGGACAGCTGGTGGGTGGCGGCGAGTTCCAGGCCGCGGACGACATCGTCGACGTGTGTGAAGTCCCGTGTCTGTGTCCCGTCGCCGTAGAGCTCCGGCCGGCGACCGTGGGCGATGTCGTCGGCGAACTGTGCGATCACGTTGGCGTATTCGCCCTTGTGCCCCTCGGCACCGCCGTAGCCCTGGTAGACCGAGAACAACCGCATCCCGGCCATCGACAGGTCGTAGTGATTGGCGAAGTATTCGCCGTAGCGCTCCCGACCGAGCTTCGAGGCCTCGTAACCCGTATTGACGTGGACGGGCATCGATTCCGATGAGGGCTCCGTTTGTGTCCCGTAGATCGAGGAGGTGGAGGCGTAGACGACGGTTTCACAGCCATCCTGTCGGGCCTGATCGACGGTATTGACGAATCCCTCGATGTTGACGCGGGCACCCCGGATCGGGTCCTCCTCGTGCATCGCATAGGATGAGAGGGCGGCGAGGTGAAATACGACATCGACGTCGGTAGGGAGGTTGTCTTCGAGGACGCTCCGCTGTTGGAACTCGACTCCGGCGTCGAGGTTGTCGGCGGTCCCGAGGTAGCCGTCGTCGATCGCGATGACCTCGTTCTCGGCCGCGAGGGCGTTCGCCAGGTTGGAGCCGATGAACCCCGCGCCCCCAGTGACGAGCACCCGTCGGTCGTGCATGGCAGAGGGTCGAAACCCGCCGCCTTAGGACTGTTGATGTCCCGAAATCGGGCGAAAAGAGTCGCCCAACCATCGGTTTTAAGGAAATCAATCACCAACGACTTCACATGTCATCAATCGAACTTACTCCCAGCCAGAAGACGATTCTCACGGCGCTGGTAAACCTCTATTCGGAACAGGAGGACGCCGTTAAGGGGGAGGAGATCGCGGCCGAGGTTGACCGGAATCCGGGGACGATCCGTAACCAGATGCAGAGCCTGAAGGCCCTGCAGCTCGTCGAGGGGGTCCCGGGGCCGAAAGGTGGGTACAAACCGACGGCAAACGCGTACGAGGCGCTCGATATCGACCAGCTTGACCAGCCGGCGGAGGTCAGACTCACCCGGAACGGTGACCCCGTGGAGAACGCCAACGTCGAAGAAATCGACCTGACGAGCGTCCATCATCCCGACCTCTGCCGCGCGGAGGTTCGAATTCGTGGTTCGGTCAGGGAGTTTCACGAGGGCGACAGCGTTACGGTCGGGCCGACACCGCTGTCGAAGCTGGTCATCGAGGGCACGGTGGATGGGAAGGACGAGACCAACGGTTTGGTGATCCTCCAGATCGACCACATGGAGGCTCCGGCGGAAGCACCGGCGCACTGACGTAACCGGCTTCCCCGCGCGAGTGGAGAACTACTATCGCAGATTCGCTGTGAGAGCACATCCAAGCGGTATGTCGATTTTAGTGCCGCGCGCGTTCATTGGGACGGTCCTTGGTCAAATTTGGTGATGTTGACAACGGTCGACTCCCTTCGGTACAACCCGGTAGAACGACCGTCAAGCCCTCGTTATTGGGCGATTCCACACCAGTCCGAGTGAGTCTGTATGTTCTCAGTTTTGTCGCTGGTCGAGTGTTCGAGCGGGCTGTCGCATCGTACGATACCGGAGGTTTCGAGAAAGGGACGAGGGTTCGGACGGATTCTACCTACAGGCTGCCCGCTGGCTGTGCTCAACCTGACGCGAACCGGGTTCGTACAGATACGCGAGCACGCAGGTGGACGAGGGTGCCTTTGAGCGTATGCTCACTGGCGGGATTGTCCGATCGAATTCACTCCTTGGTCCTCAGGAGGTTCTCCCAGGCGGTCCCCGACTGCTCGGTGTCGGTACCGCCGTGTGGGTCATCCGATGGTTCCTGAGGCCGGTCAGGGCTCGAGTCGTCATCGCGAGGTTCGGGGACGCTTCGGTTCGGATCGAACCGATAGACCACACGGTCATCAATAACGGCATATCGGTGTCCGCGCGGGTCATGGATGACCCGTTTATTCGAATCGATCGCGATATCGACGAGATCGGTGAGCGAAGCGACGGCGATGTCATGGGAAGGGTATGATTGATTCAGCTGACCTTCCGAAATCCACTCTTCAAACCGGTTCCTATCGTACCGTTCTCGAAGGGCAACTTCGTCGATGTCTTGTCGCCGAAAGTATTGGAGCCCCCCTGCGCCAGCGAGGAGGATCAGGCCCAGCCCGAGCAATCCGCCCATAAGGGAGCGGTCGGGTGCTTCAGCGACACGGTTGGTAACCGGTTGGCTATGGGTTTGACTCGCCGACGGTTGCTGACCAAGCCAGTACCCATTCTGCGCGATGGTTACTCCGGTCGATTCGGTCAAGGTCCCGGTATATCGGCCCGTGTCGTATTGAATAACAAACTCGAGTGAAGCGTGGGCTTGGCCCAAGCCGGTGAGATCCTCGTTGTACCGTTCCAACTCCGATCGAATTTCCGGAATTTCGATCGAGGTTGCCGATCCGACGAGACCGTCCGACGTCACCCTTGCCTCGTCGAGTAAGCGTCGTTCCGTCTGCCAAAAGACCTGGTTGTCACGCGTCGCTTGATAGACCAGGGTCACCCGATGGGTGATGCTGACGCGCTGGCCTTCGGGGACCGCCGTCCGGAGGGTTACGGTGAGGACTGGCGCTTCCGTCGGATAT
>Ga0207797_1001218_pt1 | contig 18926 bp, 22 predicted proteins | sample PRCRCaboRojoPR_6_FD_187275 | JGI IMG/M metagenome (GOLD analysis project Ga0207797, IMG submission 187275) | Marine sediment microbial community from Cabo Rojo, Puerto Rico - PR CR 10% Liquid 1 (SPAdes) | ecosystem: Environmental > Aquatic > Marine > Coastal > Sediment | place: Cabo Rojo, Puerto...
GATGTCCGCGTCCATCATCTCCTGGAACGCGGTGGCCGCGCCGACGCCGACGGTGACGCCGTCGAAGAACTCCGCCTCGTCGTACCCCAGCAGGTCGATCGTCATCTGGCAGGCCTGGAGGTCGACGCCGCTGTCCAGCGAGATCTCGATCAGCTCCTCGACCGAGGAGACGTCGTTGTCCGCGATGCGCCTGCGCATCATCCGGGTCGTCACGGCGTCCATCCCCGGGAGCGCGGCAACGGCGTTGGGCAGGGGCATGTTGGGGTTGCCGACTGAGCTGAGCCCCAGCTCGCCGGCGTGCTCCTCGTGGAGGATCTCCAGCCCCCAGAACGTGTGGAACACGGTGACGTCGTAGCCGAACGCCGCCGCCGTCGACGCGAGGATCAGCGGCGGGTACGCCATGTCGAGGGTCCCCTTCGTGGCGACGATCACCATCTTCTGGGGGTCCTCGTCGGCCTGCAGCGCCGCCAGCTCCTCCTCCAGCTCCTCGATCCGGGCCTGGAGCTCCGCGACCGAAGGGTCGTCCCCGCTCGCGTCCGCCGCCGGCGGCGTGTCTGTGCTCACCATCGGCTCAGGCCGTCCGGCGGACGTAGTGGCGGTACACCCCGTCGCCCTCGGACTGCTCGACCAGCTCGACGCCGTCCGTGCTGCTCGCCCAGCCGTCGATGTCGCTGACGCTGCCGGCGTCGGTCGCCAGCACCTCCAGGACGTCCCCGACGGCGATGTCGTCGACGGCCTGCTTGGTCTTGATCACCGGCATCGGGCAGTTCTGTCCTCTCACGTCCAGGGTCTCGGCAACGTCGGTGTTCGAACTCATTCACCCCGATATCGGGGGTCCGCTCACTAAACACTGTCGCTTGTCGTGGACAATTCTTACTATACAGTCGGCGCGCCGGCGCGCGGTGTGACGGGCCGTCACGGGCGGCTGGAGCGCGGCTCTGTCGGCGTAGGGCGTCGGTTGAGCGGCACGGGATACCGGAGGGACGGGCCGGACATGTGAAGCCTTATTGCGCGCTAACCACAAAACAGGGGTGAATGACACCCAACGTGGACTCGTCGTCCCGGCACCGACCACGGCCGACGGGGGGTCGGCCGTGAGCGTCGCGCCACTGCTCGTCGCCGAGCTGTTCCCCAACGGGGTGATCCAGTACGCCGTCGGTGGGGTGCTCGTCGCCGCCGGCATCGGCGTCATCTACCTCGGCACCGCCATTATCCCCGGCAACAGCACGTTCCTGGAGACGACGCTGTCGTACGTCTCCGACCAGCCCCGCTTCCGCCAGGCCAACTACCTCGCCTCCCGGGACTGGCGGCTGCTGTTCGCCGTCAGCATCGTCGCCGGCGCGGCCGTCTGGGGGCTGGTGCTCGACCCCGGCGCGTTCGTCACGGAGGTCCAGCCCTGGCGGTTGTTCGGCGGCGGCGTGCTCGTCGGCATCGGCACCCGCATCGGCAAGGGCTGTACCGCCGGCCACGGGGTCTGTGGCCTCGGCTCGGCCTCGCGCACGTCGCTGGTGAACGTCGCGCTGTTCGTCGGCGTCGCCATCGCGACGGCGGCGCTGCTGACCGCCCTGGGGGTGACGCCGTGAGCGAGAGCCGCCACCCGCTGTTCTACCCGCTGGTCGTCCTCGGTGGGCTGATCCAGGGGTTCGGGCTGGCCTACAGCGGGATGGCCCGCCCGGAGGTGGTGCTGGACTTCCTCCAGTTCGAGGACCTCGGGCTGGTGTTCGTGATGGGCGGGGCCGCGGTCGTCTCCGGGGTGCTCTTCTTCGCCGTGCCGCGGCTGTTCGACCGGGCGCCGCTCACCGGCGACACCTACGGCAAGCGGGTGAAGTCGATGGACCGGAACGTCGTCATCGGCGGGGTCGTGTTCGGCGTCGGCTGGGGCGTCTCCGGTATCTGCCCCGGGGCGGCGTACGCCAGCGTCGGCATCGGCAACCTCCCCATCCTGTGGGCCATCGCCGGGATGTTCCTCGGCGCCTACGCCCAGGGGTACTGGCGCTCGCGCGTCCGCTCGGGGGCGGCCGGCTCGGTGCCCAACGACGACTGAGCGCCGGCCCGCACTGCTATGTGCGTATTGCACAATAATAACGAACCATTATGGTGCGGCGCCACCTACCGTCCAGCATGCACCCGCGCATCGCACTCCTCGACGCCTCGCTGGGCGACACTCCCGCCGAGCGGAACGTCCGGCGGGAACTGGACGCCCCCCTCGACGCCTACAAACTGAGCGAGGGCCGCCTGCCGCCGCCGGTGACGACCTCGGACTGGGACTACGACGGGGTGGTGGTCAGCGGCTCCCAGACGTCCGTGTACGACGACCGCGACTGGATCCACGAGGCGATGGCGTGGCTCCGGGGGGCCCACGCGGCGGACGTGCCGGTGCTGGGCGTCTGCTGGGGCCACCAGTTCCTCGCCGAGGCACTGGGCGGCCGGGTCGTCGACATGGGGGAGCACGAACTCGGCTACCGCGGGGTCACCCGCGTCGGCGAGGACCCCCTGTTCGAGGGCGTCCCGGACGAGTTCACGAGCTTCGAGACCCACTCCGACCGGGTGGCCGAACTCCCGCCGGGGGGGCGGACGCTGGCGCGCAACGACTACGGCGTCCAGGCGTTCCGGGTCGGCAGCGCCTGGGGCGTCCAGTTCCACCCGGAGTACGACCGCGACACCGCCGAGTGGGTGGTCCGCGGGAAGGAGCTCTCCGACGAGCGCGAGCGGGCCGTGCTCGACGGCATCACCGACGAGGCCGTCGCGGACGCCGAGGCGGCGAAACGCGTGTTCGACAACTTCCTCGCGTTCGTCGGGACACACCAGCCCGTCCGGGCCGGGCGCCCGGTGGGCCGGTAGCGCCGCTCAGTCGCTGTCCTCGCTCTCCTCGCCGCCGTCGGCGATGGCCCGCTTCCGGCGGAACCACTCCCACTCCCCGCTCCGGAGACCGTCCTCGCCGAGCGCCCACGGGTCGCTGTCCGCGGCCGGCCCCTCCAGCCAGGAGGTGACCATGTTGTACAGCCAGACGATCTGGGCGAAGGTGATGATCACCGCCCCGACCGTGGCGGCCTGGTGGAGCACGGTGAGCAGCTCCAGCGGCCCGACGGTGACGCTGTAGGTGGCGTACCGGCGGGGCATGCCGAGATACCCCAGCAGCAGCATCGCGAAGAACGTGACGTTGACCCCCACCATGCTGAGCCAGAAGTGCCACCGCGCGAGCGTGCGCTGGTACATCCGCCCCGACACCAGCGGGAACCAGTAGTAGACGGCGGCGAACACGGCGAACACGGTGCCGCCCATCAGGAAGTAGTGGAAGTGCCCGACCACGTAGTACGTGTCGTGCAACACCAGGTCGATCGGTATCGAGGCGAGGAACACGCCCGTCACGCCGCCGATGATGAGGTTCGACACGAAGCCGATGGAGAACAGCATCGGCGTCGCCAGCCGGATCTGACCGTTCCACATCGTCGTGATCCAGTTGAACGTCTTCACCGCCGTCGGGACGGCGATGGCCAGCGACACCGCCATGAACGACGCCCGGATGCGGGGGTCCATGCCCGTCGAGAACATGTGGTGGGCCCAGACGCCAAAGGAGAGCGTCCCGATCGCCAGCGTGGAGTAGACGACGAACTTGAAGCCGAACAGTTTCCGCCCGGAGAACCGGGGGATGATGAGGCTCACGAACCCCATCGCCGGGAGCACGAGGATGTACACCTCCGGGTGGCCCCAGAACCAGAACAGGTGCTGCCACAGCACCGGGCCGCCGCCGTCGACGGTGAAGAACGTCGTGCCGAAGTTCCGGTCCAGCAGCAGCATGATCAGCGCGCTCCCCAGCAGCGGGAACGCGAACAGGATCAGCCCGGACTGGGTGAGCACGGTCCAGGAGAAGATGTCGAGATCAGCCCACGACACGTCCGGGGCGCGCTCGGTGAAGATGGTCGCGATGAAGTTGATCGCGCCCATCGTGACGCTGACCCCCGAGAGGTGCAGCCCCAGTAGCATCAGGTCGACGGCGGGGCTCGGTTGCTCGATGGACAGTGGGGCGTACATCGTCCAGGACGTCTGGGCGGCCGGCACGGCCGGGAGGAAGAAGCCGGCGTACACGAGTATCGCCGACGGCGGGAGCAGCCAGAACGCGATGGCGTTGACCCGCGGGAACGCCATGTCGTCGGCGCCGATCAGCAGCGGGATGAAGTAGTTCGAGAACGCCGCCAGGATGGGCGTCCCGAACAGGATCAGCATCGACAGCCCGTGGCTGGTCATCAGCGCGTTGTAGAACGACTGGGAGATGATGTCCACGCCGGGCGCCAGCAGCTCCACCCGCATCACCAGCACCCCGAAGCCGGCCCAGCCGAACACGACGACGGAGTAGACGCCGTACAGCAGCCCGATGTCCTTGTGATCGACCGTCGTCAGCCAGCGCACCAGCCCCGAGGGTTTGGCCTGCTGTCGCTCCCGTGTCTCGCTGCTCGCGCCGCCGGTTCCGAACGGGGCGTACGACCGCCAGTCCTCCGCCCGGGCGACCCAGGCGGCGACGACCACGAGCAACACGCCCGTCACGAGCGTCAGTGCGAACTGCGAGGCGACCATACTCCCGGGCCGGCCCGGACGGTCATACGTCCCGACTTGGCACAGGACAACCCCGCTCGTCCCCGTCGTCGCACGGCCGACCGGGTGCGCGCTCGTGCACGACGGCGCTCGCGGGTAGTAGTACACGAGTGAAACAATCCTCCGTTCGGTACTTCGGCTCCACGACCCGCAAGGTCGAGGCAATAGCCGACGACTGCGAAATGTTCTTGTGCGAAACGCACAATCATAATATTGCATGTCGGATGCAACGCAGACGTCGTTCGTGGAGTCGTTCGAGGAACTGGGCGCCCGCGAGACGTACCTCGCTACCGGCCACGAGGACGCCGTGGAGCGCGTGAGGGAGGCGTTCACCGACGCCGGCTTCGGCCTGCCGACGGAGTTCTCCCCCTCGGAGAACATCCACGAGCACACCGGCGAGCGGCTCCCCCCGACCCGGGTGATCGGCATCGGCAACCCCCACGCCGGGAAACTGGTCGCCGAGGAGACCGCCGGCGACGCCGCGACGCTGTTCCCGTGTAACGTTGTCGTCCAGCAGGTCGCCGAGGGCCGCCAGCGCGTCTACCACGTCAGCCTGCCGAAGGTGCTCGAGCGGGTCGGCCTCGCGCCCGACGCCCCCGAGGAGTCAGCGACCTGGCAGGAGGCGGTGTCGATCGCGGGCGAGGGCGTCGCCGAGGCGTTCGAGAGCCTCGAGGCGAGCGAGGTGGCCGCCCACGCCGCCGACTGAGCACGCACCGATGGCCTGCCGAACACCCACGCTCGGAACGGCGACTCGCCACACCCAGCCATGATCAGGAACCTGCTGACCGGCATCAAGGAGAACCTCATCTACGTCGTCGTCGGGTCGCTGGCCGCCGGTCTCGTCGCCGGCCAGGTCGCGGGTCCCGGCACGAAGAGCCTTCTGAAGGCTGCCGTCGTGCCGGTGCTGTTCCTGATGATCTACCCGATGATGATCAACATCGACCTCCAGGAGGTCGTCAACGTCCGGGGCCACGCGGGGCCGGTCGGCCTGAGCCTGCTGTTGAACTTCGGGCTGGCGCCGCTGCTGGCGGTCGGGCTGTCGGAGCTGTTCTTCGCCGGCAGCACGGAGTACGCCGTCGGGCTGTACTTCATCGCGCTGATCCCCACCTCCGGGATGACCGCCGCCTGGACGGGCCTGGCCGACGGCGACCTGGAGGCGGCGCTGGTCGCGATGGCCGTGAACCTGCTGGTCGCGGTGGCGATCCTGCCGGCGTACCTCTCCGTGCTGGTTCCGGCGAGCGTGAGCTTCGACCCGGGCGCGCTGTACCGCCAGCTCGCCCAGGTGGTCGTCGTCCCGATGGTCGCGGGCAACCTCACCCGCCGGCTGCTGCTCCGGCGCTACGGCGGTGAGGGGTTCAAGCGGCTGAAGCCGACGTTCGGGGGGCTCTCCTCGCTGGGCGTGATGCTGATCGTGTTCGTCGCGATGGCGATGCGCTCGACCCAGATACTCGCGGACCCGGTCGCCTCCGCGAGCACGGTCGTCCCGCTGGTGGCGTTCTACGCGGTCGTCCTCGCGGCGGGGAGCCTGCTGGGCCGGCTCCTGCTGGACACCGAGCAGGGGGTCGCGCTGGTGTACGCCACCAGCATGCGCAACCTCTCGATCGCCGTCGCGGTCGTCGTCGCCGCCGACGCCGTCCCGTCGGCGGCTGTCCTCCCCATCGCGCTGGCGTACGTGATCCAGCCGCCCCTGGGGGCGGTGTACATGCACTACCGCCGGGACGTCGTCGGCGAGGGGCTGAGCGTCCGCGAGGCGGTCGGCCAGCTCGTCTGAGCCGACGGCGGACGGCCCGACCTGTCGCTCTTTTTGTGCGGGAGACACAATTCCGACCCCGCCGACCGCGCGGCGGGAGCGCCGCTCCGGGCCACACGGTTGCCCGGCGGCCACGCGCTCCGCGTCGCTGCGGTGGCTGCCGTCCCGACCGGTGGCCAGGGCTGCGCGGTTCCTCCACGAACCGCTCGGCGCCGGTTGCGGGCGCAGAGAGTATTGCGTGTAATGCACAAGTACTAAGTCGATGGCCCCCTGAATAACGGGTGACGATGAACCCCGATGAGTTCCCGACACCGGACGTGGACGTGGGCTCGCTCGCCCCGAGCGAGCTGAAGCGGCGCATCGACAGCGGCGAGCAGGTGACGCTGCTGGACACCCGGACGCCGGGCGACTTCGAGGAGTGGAAGATCGACGGCCCGAACGTCGAGATCGCCAACATCCCGTACTACGACTTCCTCGGGGAGGAGATCGACGACGAGCTGCTCTCGCGGGTCCCCGAGGGGGACCCGCTGGTAGTGCTGTGCGCGAAGGGCGGCTCCAGCGAGTACGTCGCTGGCGAGCTGATCGAGGCCGGCCGCGACGTCGTCCACCTCGACGAGGGGATGAACGGCTGGGCGCGCATCTACGAGCGCGAGCCGGTGACCGGCTACGACGGCCCCGGCACCGTCTACCAGTACCAGCGTCCCTCCAGTGGCTGTCTGGGCTACCTGCTGGTCTCCGGCGACGAGGCGGCGGTGGTCGACCCGCTGCGGGCGTTCACCGACCGCTACCTCGCGGACGCCGAGGAGCTGGGCGTCGAGCTGACCTACGCGTTCGACACCCACATCCACGCCGACCACATCAGCGGGGTGCGCGACCTGGACGCCGAGGGCGTGACCGGCGTCATCCCGGAGGCGGCGGTCCCACGCGGGGTCACCTACGCCGACGCGATGGAGACCGCCGCCGACGGCGACACGTTCGAGGTCGGCGAGGCGACCGTCGAGACGGTGTACACCCCCGGTCACACCAGCGGGATGACCTCCTACCTGCTCGGCGGGAGCCTGCTGACCACCGGTGACGGGCTGTTCATCGAGAGCGTCGCCCGGCCCGACCTCGAGGAGGGCGACGAGGGCGCGCCCGACGCCGCCCGCCAGCTGTACGACACCCTCCAGGAGCGGGTGCTGCCGCTCGGCGAGGACGTGCTGATCGGCGGCGCGCACTTCAGCGCCGCCGCCGAGCCCGCCGCGGACGGCACCTACACGGCGCCGCTGGGCGAGCTCGTCGAGCGGATGGACGCGCTGTCCGTTGAGGAGGAGCAGTTCGTCGAGACCGTGCTCGCGGACATGCCGCCCCGGCCGGCCAACTACCAGGACATCATCGCCACCAACCTCGGCCAGCAGACCGCCGACGACGACGAGGCGTTCGAGCTGGAGCTCGGCCCGAACAACTGCGCGGCCAGCCAGGACGCGCTCACCGGCGACTGAGCGACAGCGCGGCTCCCGCTGTCCGACTCTCCTCTCGTGGTCCGGCAATGTGACGGCCAGTGGCAGCTCCGGACCGTTCCCGGCGGCGTGACTACCCGTGCAGCGTCGAAAGAGGGGAACGGGGCGGCGTTAGAAGGTGAACACCTGGTCGGCGTCCTCCACCGCCTGGAGGAACGTGACGGCGCCGGCGAACTCCGTCGTGAGCTCGTCGTCGATCGCCTCGCGGTCCCACTGGAGCATGTCCAGGGTCGTCGTGCAGGCGACCGTCGTCACCTGGTCGCCGCCGTCGGCCACGAGCTGCTCCAGCATGTCGTAGGGGTCGGGCATCCCCTCGTCCAGCAGCGGCTGGATCGGCTCGACGTTGCGCTCGCCGGCTGTCAGATGTGTCAGCCCGTCGAACGTGAAGTAGATCAGCACGTCGGTGTCCATCGTCAGGGCGACGTGCCCGAGGTTCGTCGCCATCGCGAGGCTCTTTGGGTGGTCGCTGGAGACGATGATGCCGATCTTCTCCATCTCAGACCTCCTCCGCGCGGATGTAGTGGGTGAACTGCTCGCCGTCCTCCACCTGGTCGAGCAGCGTCACGCCCGGCGTGGTGCTCGCCCAGCCGTCGATGTCGCTGACGCTCCCGGGGTCCGTGGCGACGACCTCCAGCACCGTCCCCGGAGCGAGCTCGTCGACGGCTTGTTTCGTCTGTACGACCGGCATGGGACAGCTGAGTCCCGTCACGTCCAGCGTCTCGGTGACGTCGTGTTCCGTGCTCATGGTTCTTGTACGCTTTATACAATACTATCGGGCGGGGCTTTAGTCTTGTGTATTCCGTGCACGTACGACGGCCACGCCCGCGCCGTCGCTCAGGCGTGCTGTTCGACCAGCGACACCAGCTCCTCCTTCTGGCGGACCCCCACGATCCGCTCGACGCTCTCGCCGTCCGCGAACAGGTACATCGTCGGGATGCCCTGCACCCGGTACTGCTGGGCGATCTGCTGGTGCTCGTCGACGTCGACCTTCGCGACGGTCGCGTCGGTGTCGCTCGCGATGTCGGCGACGATCGGCTCGAGCATCCTGCAGGGGCCACACCAGTCGGCGTGGAAGTCGATCAGCACCACCCCTCCCTCGCCGATCAGCCGCTGGAGGTGGGTGTTGTCGGTCACGTGGATCGGTTCGTCCCGCTGCTCCTGAACGCTGTTCGGCTCGCTCATCGACGCGGAGTACGCGTCCGGCCCGGATAATAGTTTGCATAGTAAGTGCAATATAGGGAGTCACCTCTCCGTGCCAGCCCGAACCTCGGGAGCGCCCCGCGAACCAGTGAAACGCCGAAGACGGTCCGGGTGGCGCGCTCTAGCGGACGAGCTCCGCTCCGGAGCACGCGCCGCCCGCCCGAATTATCGAGCACGTATTGGGCAATTTTATCACTCGCGTCTCCCGACGGGGAGACGAGATGACGACAGGAACGACCCGTGGAGGCGCCGCGCCGCGGCCGGACCGCCGGGGCTCGCACCGATGACCCCGCTGGAGCTCCGCGCGGACGTGCCCGCGCTCCAGGAGGGGGTGTACCTGAACCACGGCGCCCACGGGCCCAGTCCCCGGTACGTCGTCGACGCGGCCGACGCGTTCGTCCGGGCCCACGAGTTCGACTCCCCGACGGGCGGTGACCCGTACGCCGACGCCTTCGAGGAGTTCGACCGGACCCGTGCGGCGGTCGCCTCGCTGCTGGGCGCCACGCCCGACGAGGTCGCGCTCACCGAGAGCACCACCGCCGGCGTCAACGCTATCGCCGGCGCCATCGACCGGGAGCCCGGCGACGTGGTCGTCCGGACCGACCTCGAGCACCCGGCCGGGACGCTCCCCTGGCAGCGGCTCGAACGCGAGGGCGTCGAGGTCAGGGTCGTCGACACCGCCGGCGGGCGGGTCGACGTCGACGCGTTCGCCGACGCCGTCGCGGACGCGCGGCTGGCGTGCTTCAGCGCGGTCACCTGGACCCACGGCACCCGCCTGCCGGTCCGGGAGCTGGTCGAGACCGCCCACGACGCCGGCGCGTTCGCGCTCGTCGACGCGGTCCAGGTGCCGGGGCAGATGCCGGTCGACGTCCGGGAGTGGGGCGCCGACGCCGTCGCCGCGGCCGGGCACAAGTGGCTGCTCGGGCTGTGGGGCGGCGGCTTCCTGTACGTCGATTCGGCCGTCGCTCCGGAGCTGGCCCCGCGGGCCGTCGGCTACCGGAGTGTCGAGACGCCAACGGCGCCGTCACCGACGTACGCGACCGGGGCTCGCCGGTTCGAGGTCGGCTCGGCGAATCCGGCGCCACACCGGGCGCTCCGGGAGGCGGTCGACGCGATCCGGGAGGTCGGGGTCCCCACCATCGAGTCGCGCATCCACGACCTCGCGGAGCGGCTCGTGGCGGGCGTCCCCGACGACCGGCTCCTCGGCCCGGCGACCCCGGAGTCGGGGCTGGTGACCGTCGACGTCCCGGACCCGGAGGGGGCCGTCGAGCGGCTCGGGGAGGCGGGTATCGTCGTCCGCGCGCTCCCCTCTGACGCTGTCCGGGCGTCGGTCCACGCGGTGAACACCACCGCCGAGGTCGACCAGCTCGTCGGGGCGCTGGAGCGGGAGTGGTGACGGGAGAGCCCTGCCCTCGGCGTCTGCCTTCAGGGTGGAACGGCCGGCGGCTCCTGTCGCAGAAGTTCAAAAGATGGACAATACTCTTTGCTCTCGGGCCCGGAGCTCCCGACTATGGACCCGATCGTGGTCGTCGGCGGCGACGCAGCGGGGATGAGCGCGGCGAGCAAGCTCAAGCGCGAGCGCCCCGACCGGGAGGTAGTGGTGTTCGAGCGCGGGGAGTGGGTGTCCTACGGCGCCTGCGGGCTGCCGTACTACGTCAAGGGTGAGGTCGAGAGCCTGGAGGACCTCGTGTCGATCCCCCCGGAGTCGTTCATCGAGGAGCGGGAGATCGACCTGCGGACGGGCCACGAGGTGACCGCCATCGACCGCGAGGCACGGACCGTCACCGTCGAGGCGCCGGAGGGGACGTTCGAGCAGCCGTACAGCGACCTCCTCGTCGCGACCGGGGCCCGGGCCGTGGAGCCGCCGCTCGACGGGATGGGGCTCGACGGCGTGTTCACGCTCCACGACATGGACACCGCCGCGGAGATCCGGCGCTACCTGGGCCTCGAGGGGGAGACGGACGCCGGCGACGCGCCCGACAGGGTCGGCGTCATCGGCGGCGGCTACGTCGGCGTCGAGATGGTCGAGGCGTTCGCCGCCCACGGTTTCGAGGTCCACCTGTTCGAGATGCTCCCGCACGTGCTCCAGCCGTTCGGGCCCGAGGCCGCAGCCGTCGTCGAGGACCACCTCCGCGAGCAGGGCGTCCACCTCCACCTCGACACCCCCGTCGACGCCATCCTCGGCGACGACCGCGCCACGGCTATCGCGACCGGCGACGAGGCGGTGGCGGTCGACCTCGCGCTGGTCGGGGTGGGCGTCGCCCCGAACGTCGAACTCGCCGAGGCGGCGGGGATCGAACTCGGGGACACGGGCGCCATCGCCACCGACGAGTACGGGCGGACCAGCGACGAGCACGTGTACGCGGCCGGGGACTGCGCGGAGGCGACCCACGTCGTGACCGGCGAGCCCGACCACGTGCCGCTGGCGCTGACCGCCAACCGGGCCGGGCGGGCGATCGGTCAGACCCTGGCCGGCGACCCGACGCCGGTCGGGGAGATCGCCGGCACGGCCGCGGCGAAGGCGTTCGACCTCGCCGTCGCCCGGACGGGGCTGACCGACGAGGAGCGCGCCCGGGAGGCCGGGTTCGACCCCGTGTCGGTGTCGATCACGACTGGCTCCCGGGCCCACTACTACCCCGGCGGCGAGGAGATCAGGGTGACGATGCTGGCCGACCGGGACACCGGCCGCGTGCTCGGGGCGAGCATGGTCGGGCGGGAGGGCGTCGCGAAGCGCATCGACACGGTCGCGACAGCCCTGCACGCCGGGATGACCGCCCACCAGCTCTCGTATCTGGACCTGTCGTACGCGCCCCCGTTCAGCCCGGTGTGGGACCCGGTGCTCACGGCCGCGAAGGTGCTCGACGGCGAGCTCGAGTGACGGCCTCCCTGCCCGCGCGCTGAAAAGGAGAGTCGACTCCGACGCCCTACCGGGGCGCCTTCGACTCCGGCGGGACGACGATCACGTTGTTGTTGCCCTGCGCGACGACCGACTCGGAGGTGCTGCCCAGCAGGAGCCGCCGGAGCCGGCTCGACCCCCGGGCGCCCATCAGCGTGCTCGTGGCGCCGACGCGGGTCTCCTCGGCGAGGATCTCCTCGACGGCACCCCCGCTCCGGACGTTGACGCTCGTCTCGATGCCCATCCGGTCCTCCAGGTCCGCGGCCATCCGTTCGAGCCGTTCGCGCGCGTCGGCCTCGGTCACGTCGGCGTCTTTCTGCTCGCGGGCGCGGACGCTGAGCAGGGACGCCCGCTCGGTCGCCCCCTGGAGCCGCGGGAGGAACTCGTAGGCGCGCTCGGCGTTCGGCGAGAAGTCGGTGACGTACAGCACGTCCTGGAACAGGTGCTCCTTGCGCACTTGGTGGGTGCCGTCGCTCTCCTCGATGCGCTCGACCAGCAGCGGCCGGACCGAGGTGCGGGCGACGTTCCGGACCGTGCTGCCGATCAGCCGGTTGCGCAGGGGGCTCTCCCCGCGCGAGCCGACCACGACCATGTCGGCGTGGAGCCGCTCGGCGAGCCCGTTGATCCGGCGGTGTGGCGTCCCGCGGGCGACGTGGGGCTCGACGTCGAACCCCTCGGACTCGAACACCCGCTGCTGGTTCCTGAGCGCCTCCTTGGCGTCCGCCGCCACGTCCATCCCTGGCAGGCCGCTGGAGACGTTGTCGGGGACGACCGTCAGGAGGTGGACCTCCCGGACGCCGATGTTGTCCAGACACTCCAGGCACGTCCGGGACCTCATCGCCGCCTCGTTGGCGTCCGAGAGGTCCGTCGCGAAGACGATTCGCATACCTTCCCGTTCGGGGGGCTCGCACTAATATTGTTCGTTTAATTCAATACAACTGCGTGGCGACCTCCCGCCGGTCGGTGTGGCGACTACGGCGTTGGCGTGTGCCAATCGGTCGTTGATACGGGAGCGACCCCGACAGCAGGTATGGACACCCGTCACGCCGTCCTGTCGCTGGTGCTCGTGGTGACCACGGTGATGGCCGTCCGCGGGGTGGTCGCTCTCGTGGAGGGCGACGTCGGCACCGTCGCCAGGCAGGCCGCCGTCGGGGGGATCGTGCTGGCGTTCGGCGTCGGGCTGTACCGCAACTGGGACGCTATCGGCACCTGACGCCCGGCCGTCGTCGCTCGCGAGCGGATGCAGGGCGCGTCAGTTCTCGACGGGCACGCCGCTGTCCTCGTACTTCTCGCGGAACTCCCCGATGAGCCGGCCCATCTCCGCGTACCAGTCGTTGAGCAGCCGCTGGAGGTCGTCGGCGACCTCGTCGCCGTCCACCGGGCTGAACACGTGGTGGTAGCCGCCGTGGTCGTAGTTGACCTGCTCGCGGCGGACGAACCCGGTGTCGACGAGCCGCTGGACCGAGCGGTAGGCGGTCGAGCGCTCCCGGTCGACCCGTTCCGCGATCTCGTCGACGGTCAGCGCCCGCTCGCTGTCGGTCAGGACGCTGAACACGGTCCGGTCGAGCTGCTTGAGGCCGTAGAAGCAGTCGAGCAGCCCCTCGCAGGTCATGTCCTCGCGGAGCTGCTCGTTCATGGCGTCGGGCATGTGCGGGCCTACGGGGGGCTGTCGAAAAAGTGTTGTGCAGTTCTCGAACAACCGCGCACGACCGCTCCGGCTCCCGGTTGGCACAGGACAAACTCACCGTTAACCACGCCGGGCAGCGATCTACGGTACGAGCAGCGCCGTCGCGAGTCCGCTCCCACCCCACATGATCGACCCCGTCATCGCCAGCCGGCTCCAGTTCGCTCTCACGACGATCGTCCACATCGTCTTCCCGGTGATGAGTATGGGCCTGGCGCCCTTCCTCATCTACTTCACCTGGAAGGAGATCCGCACCGGCGAGCCGATCTACGAGCAGCTCCGCCGGTTCTGGACGAAGATCTTCGCGGTCTCGTTCGTCGTCGGCACCGTCACCGGCATCGTCCTGGAGTTCGAGTTCGGGACGAACTTCGCGGCGTTCTCGACGGCCGCCGGCGAGCTGTTCGGCGGCCCCCTCGCCGTCGAGGGGATGATGGCGTTCATGCTGGAGGCGACGTTCCTCGGGGTGTTCGTGTTCGGCCGCGAGCGGGTCTCGGACGCGCTGTACATGGTGTCGGCGCTGGCGGTGGGGGTCGGCACCTGGCTGTCGGCGGTGTGGATCCTGATCGCCAACTCCTGGATGCAGACTCCCCGGGGGTACGAGCTCGCACAGGAGGGGGGGCAGACGGTCGTCCACCTGGTCGACCCGCTCGCGGCGTATCTCAACCCCCGGTTCGGGTTCATGTACGTCCACATGCAGAACGCGGCCGTCGAGTCGGTCGCGCTGTTCATGGCCGGTGTGGCGGCGTACTACGTGTTCCGCCACCACGTCTGGGGCTACCAGATCCAGCACATCGACTTCTGGGAGACCACCCTGAAAATCGCGCTGGTGGCGCTGCTGATCACGGCGCCGCTGCAGGTGCTCCACGGCGACCTGTACGCCCGCCACGTGTACGAGACCCAGCCCCAGAAGTTCGCCGCGATGGAGGCGGTCTGGGAGACCGAGTCCTACGTCCCGGAGTACCTGATCGCCGTGCCGACCGACCTCGCCGATCTCACCGACCCCCGGGCGAAGGAGCTGTTCGGCATCGGCATCCCCGGCGGGGCGTCCTGGCTGGCCAGCGGCGGCGACCCGACGGCCGAGATAACCGGCCTCGAGGAGTTCGACTCCGAGCCGCCGCCGGTCGCCATCGTGTTCTGGGCGTTCCGCGCCATGGTCGGGATGGGGTTCTGGTTCATCCTGCTGGCGTTCTGGGGCGGCTACCGCTGGCTCACCGGCGACCTGTTCGAGGACGACCTGCTGCACAAGGCGCTGATGGCGTCCTCGCTGCTGGGAATCGTCGCCGTCGAACTCGGCTGGGTGGTCACGGAGGTGGGCCGCCAGCCGTGGGTGATCCAGGGGATAATGAAGACGAGCGAGGGGGTCTCGCCTGGCCTCACCGGCACGGAGGCGGCGATTACACTGGCGGGGTTCGTGCTCACCTACGCGGCGTTGCTGGGGCTGTACAGCTACGTCGTGGCCCGGATCATCCGAGCGGGCCCGCCCGGCCGGGACGACCTGCGCTCGCTGCCGGAGGTGCCGTCGGTGCCCGACCGCGACCACACCCCGGCCGGGGCGTCCGACGATGACTGACCTGGCCGGCGGGCCGCTGTTCGGGCTGCCCCTGCCGGAGCTGTGGTTCGGGCTGGTGTTCGCCATGCTGGGGACGTTCCTGTTCCTCGATGGGTTCGACTTCGGCGCCGGCGCGCTGTTCGCGACCCGTGAGGACCAGGGCGAGCGCGAGACGATCCTCGCGGCTATCGGCCCGTTCTGGGACGGCAACGAGGTGTGGCTGGTCGTGTTCGGCGGCGCGCTGTTCGCCGCCTTCCCGGCGGTGTACGCCGGCCTGTTCAGCCGCCACTACCTGCTGATGTTCGGCATCCTCGGCGCGCTCATCCTCCGTGGGCTGGCTCCAGAGATGTACGAACAGCGCCACGACGAGCGCTGGCAGCGCTGGTGGGGACGGTCGTTCGTCGCCGGCAGCGTGCTGGCGCCGTTGCTCCTGGGCGCGTTCGTCGGCAACTGGGTCGCCGGCCGTCCCGGCTCGCTCACGCTGGTCGGCGCCGTCGTCGGTCTCGCGGTGCTCGCGCTGACGGTGGTGTCGGGAGCGGCGTTCCTCCGGGTGAAAACCCGCGGCCCCCTCCGCGATGAGCTGCGCCCCTACGGCGAGCGGGCCGTCGTCGCGTACCTGGTCGCCGTGGTCGCCGCGCTCGGGACGCTCGCGGCGACGACGCCGGCGCTGGCCGGAGCGGTACTCTCCGGACCGGTGGCGGCGCTGATCGTCCTCTCCGTGGTGCTCGCCGCGGGGTACGCGCTCGCGCTCCGGCGCGGGTGGGACCTGCTGGCGCTGGCGGCCAGCGCCGGCCTCACTTACGGGCTGGTCGCGGTGGTCGCGCTGCTGCTGTACCCCGCCATCGACCCCGCCGCCGGCGCCACCGTCCGCGGGGCGATCGTCTCAACGCTCCCGCTGAACCTGATGTCGATCGGCGCCGCGCTGCTGTTGCCGCTGGTGGTGTCGTACTTCGTCGTGCTGTACTCGGCGTTCAGCGGCCCGGCCGAGCCGACGGAGGCGTACTGAATGGCCGGGGAGTCGGGCGCCGAACCCTCCACGGCGGACGACGCCGGCGACGACCGGCCGGCCGGCTCGCGGCCGGCGATGCTCGCCTCGCGGACGTTCGTCACGTGGGTGGAGCTGGTCGCGGTCGGGTTCGCCGGCTCGGCGATCGGGGGCGCGGCCTCCGGGCCACCACAGCTCGTCATCTACCTCGCGACGACGCTGCTGTCGGTCGGCGTCCTGCTGTACAACGTCGACCGGCTCGTCGCGGCGCGGACGGGGTGACCGCCCGGGGGGAGAGCCGTGGTCGGCACCGCCGGGCGGCTCACCCCTGCCGTCGAATCAGAACTGATTCGGCCGCGCGCTGCCAGACGCCGGTAATGCACGAGTTCCTCTTCTCTATCAGCTACGAGGAGGGGGTGGACAGCTACGCCGACGCGTTCATCCGCGACCACTCGCTCCGGGCGGACGCGGTGTACTCCTGTCTGGTCCCGACGCGGTTCTGGCGCCTAGAGGCGGTCACCGGCGACCCGGAGGCGCTCGACGGCCTCGAGGCGCTGTTGCTCGACGAGTCCCTCGACCGCGAGTCGCTCAGCAAGCGGCGCTGTGACGCCGAGCGGACCCACAGCCTGCTCACCTGCACCGACCGGCGGCGGGTCGTGTACACCCACCTCTCGGAGGTCGCCCGCTGTGACGCGGTGCCGGTTATCGCGGCCCAGTACATCCCCGGCGGGTCGCTGGTGGAGCTCACCCGCCGCGGGAACGAGGCCCAGTGGCGGGTGCTGATGCAGGACGACCGGAAGGCGGGGATGCTGTACGACACCCTCGGCTCGCGGCTGGCCGAGGGGCTGTCGTTCCGGTTCGAGCGGTTCGCGGAGGTCGACAGCTGGGAGAACTCGCTGCTGGCGTCGAACGCGCTGCCCAACGAGCAGTACGAGACGCTGTCGCTGGCCGTCGAGCGGGGCTACTTCGAGACCCCCCGGGAGGTGACGCTGGACGAGCTCGCCGACCAGCTTGAGGTCCCCCGCTCGACAGTGTCCTACCGGCTCCGTCGGGCGGTCGCGGAGGTCGTCACCGACTTCGTCCGGTCGTGACGGGGTGTGCGCTGTCGCGACGGGTATTTGTACCCCCGTACGGTAGGTGGTGTCACCTTGCCCTCCCGACCACACCCGGACGATGTGCTTGTCTCCCCGGAGTGGGTCCGCGAGCGGCTCGACCGGTTCCGCGCGCCCGGCACCGACTACCGGCTGCTGGAGGTCGATCTCAACACTGATTTCTACGACCGCGGCCACATCCCCGGGGCGCTGAGCGTCGACTGGACGGCTGACCTCCGGGCCAGTGACTGTCGCGACCTGGTCGGCCCGGGTGAGTTCGCCCGCCTGTTCGGCGAGCGCGGCATCGACCCCGACACCACGCTCGTCGTGTACGGTGACAACGCCAACTGGTTCGCCACCCACCTGTACTGGATGTGCAGCTACTATGGCCACGACGACGTGCGCGTGATGGACGGCGGCCGGGAGTTCTGGATGGAGAACGGCTACCCCGTGAGCGACGCGGTGCCGTCGGTGCCCACTGTCGAGTACGGCGTCGGGGGCCGCGACGAGTCCGTCCGGGCGTACCGCGAGGACGTGCTGGCGGCGATCGGGACGGACACGGTGTTCGTCGACGTCCGGATGCCCGAGGAGTACCGCGGGGAGCTGACCGCCCCGCCCGGCTACAACGAGGCCGCCCGACGGGGCGGTCACATCCCCGGGGCGGTGAACGTGCTCTGGGCGGACAACATGCGCCCGGGGCGGCTGTTCAAGTCGCCCGCGGAGCTGCGCTCGCTGTACGCCGACCACGGCATCGACGCCGACACGGACGTCATCACGTACTGTCGCATCGGCGAGCGCTCCTCGGTCGCCTGGTTCGCGCTCACCCAGCTGCTGGGGTACGACTCCGTGCGCAACTATGACGGCTCCTGGGTCGAGTGGGGGAACATGGTCGACGTGCCCATCGAGCGGGGCGCCTGACCGCTCCCGGTTGGCGGAGGATAACGGGGTGTTTACAGTCGCGCGGGCCGAACTACGACGCCAATGACCCCGCATCCCCCCACCGACGGTCGACAGTGCCCCGGGAGCCACGACCACTCCGGCCCGGTCACCCGCCGGAGCGTGCTGGGGACGGTGCTCGCGGCCGGCGCCGCGTCGCTCGCGGGCTGTACCGGCGGCGGGGACGGCCCGCCCGACCCGGTCACCCTCCCGGCGGACGCGACGTGTGACGTCTGCGGGATGGTCATCGCCGAGCACCCGGGCCCGAGCGCGCAGCTGTTCTACGCCGACCAGGAGCCCGCCGGCCACCCCAACCCCGCCCGGTTCGACAGCACCTGGGAGGCGTTCCAGTTCGACTTCGAGCGCGAGGACTGGGACCGCGAGGCGTTCTACGTCACCGACTACTCCGCCGTGGAGTACGACGTACAGACGGTCGAGGGCCAGCCCGTCATCTCCCGGCACGTCGAGGCCGAGACGTTCGTCGACAGCGAGGCGGTGACGTTCGTCGCCGGCTCGGCGGTGGTTGGCACGATGGGCGAGGACCTGCTGGGGTTCTCCGAGCGGGCCGACGCCGAGGCGTTCCGGGACGAGTACGGCGGAGAGCTGGTCACCGCCGGGGAGGTGACCCCGGCGCTGATCAGCCAGCTCGGGATGTGAGATGAGCCGCCGCCTCGCCCTCGGAGCCGTCGCCGTCGCGGCGCTGGTGCTGGCGAGCGCGTTCGTCGTCCCCGTCGGTGCCGGCGGGG
>Ga0207797_1001219_pt1 | contig 18924 bp, 14 predicted proteins | sample PRCRCaboRojoPR_6_FD_187275 | JGI IMG/M metagenome (GOLD analysis project Ga0207797, IMG submission 187275) | Marine sediment microbial community from Cabo Rojo, Puerto Rico - PR CR 10% Liquid 1 (SPAdes) | ecosystem: Environmental > Aquatic > Marine > Coastal > Sediment | place: Cabo Rojo, Puerto...
CCGCTCTTGCGGATGCCCCGGAACTGGAAGTGAAGCGCGTCGTCCTCGCCGTCGAGCCGCTTCTTCAGGTTCAGCTCGGTCCGCTTCCGGTCCTCCGCCTCGACCAGGTCCTGCGCGGCCAGGGCCCCGGTGATCTCGGACTCCCCGTACCCGAACGTCCGGGCCAGCTTCCGGTTTGCGTACCGGAGCCGGCCGCCCTGAATCAGGTAGACGCCCACACCCAGCCGTTCGGCCAGCGCGCGAAAGGAAGATCGGCCCGATTCCAGGTCGTTCAGGCTGAACGCCCGCTCGGCCGCCCGGTTTTCCCTCTGCTCATTCACGGCGATTTCACCCCGAAGCCGGTGCAAGGGACCACGAACACGTGGGTTTCTTTTACCGCGGAAACGGGGCCGGGTCAAACACACAAAAGGAAAGAGAAACCCCGATCAAGAGATGAAAGGCGAGTGGGGAGCGGTGGGAGAAAAGGTACAATGGACAGAGGAAAGAGAAGAGACGGGGGCGGGCCGACAGGAGCCGTCCCGCCCCGGGGTAGGTTCAGGAGCGCTCGTAGCGCCCCATCAGGACGGCCTGGTCGACCACGTGCCCTTCCATGGCCTGCTCCACGGCCGCCTTGTCCGTTCCGTCGGGCAGGTCCAGCTCGGTGTCCAGGGCGTAGAGCTTGAAAAAGTACCGGTGCTCCCGGTCCGGAGGGCACGGGCCCTGGTAGCTGTTGCCGCCCCCTGTGCCCTTGCCGTGACGCCCCTCGGGCTCCCGGGCCTCGTCGATCCGGCGGGTCGCGGGGTCCATGTTGAACACGATCCAGTGATCCCACATGCCGTCCTCGCGCAGGTTCCTGGGGACGTCCGGGTCCTCCACGATGAGGGCCAGGCTCTTCGCCCCGTCCGGCACACCATCGACGGCGAGCGGCGGATTGACGTTCTCTCCGTCGCAGGTGTACTTGGAGGGGATGGATCCCTCGTGCTCGAACGCGCTGCTGGTCAGCTGCATGGTGCCTCCTTTCTCCCCGGAAAGGGTGTTGATGGGTTCAGCCTTCAGGCTACGCCGGGTTCCTCCTCGAAGCAATACACGCCATCCTGTACTTTTGCCTCGACATCACCCGGTTGAAAATGGGTTGACAGGGCCCGCCCGCCCGGGGATCCTCCTGAGTATCGAACGAACCCCTGCGGAGGTCCCCCATGGACGTGCGATTTCGCGAGAGGATTCGGGCAGGCGACCGGCTGCTCGGGACGCTGGTGACGCTCAACGCGCCGGAGGTCGCCGAGGTGATGCGTCTCGTCGGTTTCGACTGGCTCTTCCTGGACGGCGAGCACTCCCCCCTGGAGGCCGCCAGCCTCCAGCGGCTGCTCCAGGCCGCCGGGCCCGACCTGCCCTGCCTGGTCCGCGTTCCCGAGGCCGGCGAGGCGTTCGTCAAAAAGGCCCTGGACATCGGGGCCGCCGGCATCGTCGTGCCCATGGTGAACACCGCCGAGGACGCCGAGCGCGTGGTCCGGCTGGCCCGATACACCCCGCAGGGGAACCGGGGGGTCGGTCTGGGCCGGGCCCACGGCTACGGCCTGCGGTTCCGGGACTACCTGGACCAGGCGAACGAGGGCGTCTCCGTGGTGGTTCAGGCCGAGCACATCCGGGCGGTCGAGCAGATGGAGGACATCGTGAGGGTGGACGGGGTCGACGCGGTGCTCGTGGGCCCCTACGATCTCTCCGCGAGCCTGGGCAGGCCGGGCGAGGTGGCGCACCCGGAGGTGGTCGCGGCCGTCGAACGCGCCACCTCCGTCTGCCGGGGCGCCGGCGTCAGCCTGGGCGTCTTCGGGATCGACGCCCGAGCCGTGCGCCCCTACGTGGAACGGGGCTACACGCTCCTGGTGGCCGGCGTGGACACCATGCTCCTCGGGAACGCGGCCTCCGGTCTATTGGAGGACCTCCGCAGCGGCGCCTGACCCTGCTCAGGGGAGCAGCTTCCCCGGGTTCAGGATCCGCTTGGGGTCGAAGAGGTCCTTGACCCGCCGCATCCAGGCGAGGCTCGACCCGTGCTCGGCCTCCATGTACTTCCGCTTGCCGAGCCCCACGCCGTGCTCCCCTGTGGCCGTTCCCCCGGCGGCCAGGGACCGCTCCACGAGGCGGTCGTAGATCCCGGCGATCCGCCGCCACTCCTCCCCGTCCCCGGTCTTTCCCATGAACACCAGGTGCAGGTTGCCGTCCCCCGCGTGGCTGAAGATGTAGCCCGGGATACCGGCCTCCTCCAGGGCCTGCCGGCTCCAGGCCATGATGTCGGGGTAGGCCGAGATGGGGACGGCCACGTCCGCCGTGCTGTGGGTGCGATCCGGGTGCTCCCTCCGGGTCATCTCGCTGAGCTCGTGGCGGGCCCGGAAGAGGCGGTCCCGCTCGTCCCGGCCCAGCCCGGACCGGAAGCCGGTTCCCCCCTCCTCCTCGCAGAGCTCCCGGGCCATGGACATCACATCGGCCAGGTGGCTCTCGGCCGTGCCGTGGAACTCTATGAACAAGGTGGGGGACACGGGCAGTCCCAGGTTCCGCTCCCGGTTCATCAACACGATGCACTCGGGGCTCATGAGCTCCAGGGCCGCAGGGTCCAGTCCGGCCCGCATGATCCGGAACACGGCCCGGCTGCACGCTTCCACCGTGGGAAGCGAGGCCACGGCTGCGGAAAAGGCCGCCGGCAGACCCACGAGCCGCACCGTGGCCTCCACCACCAGGCCCAGGGTCCCCTCCGATCCCACGAACAGGTTGATCAGGTCCAGACCGGACGAGGTCTTGCTCGAGCGGGTGCCGATCCGGACGATCTCGCCGCCCGCGGTGACCAGCTGGAGGCGGAGCACGTTGTGGCGCGTCGAGCCGTAGCGCACGGTGCGCGTCCCGCTGGCGTTGTTGGCGATCATCCCCCCCAGGGTGGCGCGCGCACCCGGGTCCGGCGGGAAGAAGAGCCCCTTGTGGCGCAGCTTGTCGTTGAGGTCCTGGTAGACGACCCCGGGCTCCACGTCCGCCTGGAAATCCTCCTCCCGGATGTCGAGGATGCGGTTCATGAGGTTGAAGTTCAGGACCACGCCGCCGCAGACCGGGATGGGGTTTCCCTCCAGGCTGCTCCCCGACCCCCAGCCCGTCACGGGGATCCGGTGCTCGTCGGCGTACCGCACGATCTCGGCCACCTCCTCCTTCCGCTCCGGCCAGACGACCACCTCGGGCAGGCAGGCCTCGTGGTGGGACTCGTCCCGGCCGTGGAGCTCCAGGTTGGAGGCGCCGGTGGAGATTCGATCCGGGGCCACCACGGCCCCGAGATGCCTCAGGTGGGTCTCGTTCAGCTTCGTGTAAGTCACGCCCGCCTCCAAATCCCCTCCCCCTCGTTGCCCGCGCCGGCCCCAGGGTCCGGCGGCTTCGGTGCTCATTCCACCTGGAAGACCTTGACGGGCTTGGAGTACCCCTTGACGTTCCGCGGGGGGAGCGGCTCCAGGTTGTAGGCGCCTCTGAGCTTCCGGACCGTCTGCTCGCTGACGAGGATGTCGGTCTGGAAATCCCGGGCCAGGTCCTCGATCCGGGCCGCCAGGTTCACGGTGTCCCCGACCAGGGCGTAGGAGAGCCGGTCTTCGCTCCCCGTGATGCCGGCCAGCACCATGCCCGTGTGAATGCCGACCCCGTGCCGAAACGGCGCCTTTCCCTCGCGTTGCCGGTCCCGGTTCAGGGCCTCCAGGTTCCGGCGCATCTCCAGGCCCGCGCGCACGGCCTGGTCCGCGTGCTCCGGATCGTGCAGGGGCACGCCGAAGACCGATTCCATCTCGTCCCCCACGTACTGGAGCACGACGCCCCTGTGGCTGCGCACCGCCTTCTCCATGGCCGTGAAGTAGGCGCGCATGCTTCGGACGACCTCCTCGGGCTCGTGGGCCTCCACGTAGGAGGTGAAGCCCCGCAGGTCCACGAAGAGGAGGGTGGCCTCCCTGCGCGCCCCGTCCAGGGGGATCTTTCCGGCCAGAATCTCGTCCCGGATCTCGGGCGTCACGCACCGGCCGAAGGCCTCGCGAATCCTCCGCCGCTCCTCCAGCGCGTCGATCATCTGGTTGCCCGCATCGCCCAGCCTGCCGAGCTCGTCGTTGGAAAGCACCCGGATCTTGCGGCTGTGGTCCCCGGCGCGAATGCGCTTCACCGCCGAAAGCATCTCCCCGAGAGGCTCCTCGATCGAGCGCCGGACCAGGAAGTTCAGCCTGAGGGCGATGACCAGGAAGATCAGGCACAGGGCCACGGTGAAGGCGAACACCCCCCGGGCGAAGGCGTCCGCGCCGATCCCTCCGGAACGCCCCGCCTCCCACCCCGAGTAGAACAGCGTGACCAGCAGGATGATCATGGGAATGGACGTTCCCCAGGCGTAGAGCACGTGGATGCGCCGGGAGATGGGGATGCGGATGGTCCCGGGCACCCCCGCGAGCCGGCCTTCCGGAAAGAACGCCGGGATCAGGGTTCTCCTCGCGTGGTTTTCCACCAGGAAGAAGGACAGGCCGGCGGCGATGACCCCGATCATGAAGGCACGGAAGAAGACGAACAGCGAGATCCTCAGCGGGGCCCCCAGCCAGAGATGAAAGGAGGCGGCGATGGCCGCAGGCACCGTCAGGTAGACGCAGAGGTTGACGAACCCCATGTGGTAGGGCAGGTTGATCAGCCTGCGGCGGGCCTGGGTCGCCAGGGGCTCCCCGGGCTCTCTTCCCTGCTCGAGCTCCCCGGCCGCGGCGGCCACGGGCTGCTGGACCCAGAACTGGAAGAGCGCCACCAGGCCGAGCACGAGGGGATAGAACAGGAAGAACTCCCGCCATTCCCCCTCGTAGAGGAGCGTCGCCCGCTGCTCCCGGAAGAACTCCAGCGGGGTCAGCGCGTTGAGGACGGCGATCGTGGCGAACCCCAGCACGTTGGCGCCCAGGTTCCGGAGATAGAACCCCAGGAAGATGCGTCTTCGATTGGAAAGCGAGGGTTCCCGGCTTCCGGACATGTCGGCGGTCTCCGAATGATCCCGGGGGGGTGCAGGGTCTCGCCGCACGACCCGCCGGCGGACCACCCATTCCTTCATACAGGAAAAGGGGCCCGCTGACAACCGCGGCCGGAGGGGCGGATTGCGCCGCCCCCCGGTCCTGTGCTACAAGCGGTAACGGCACGAACGCCGGTCGCCAAAAACAACCCCAAGCGTGAGGGGATCATGCCTTTCGAATCGATCCAGGGAGTTCGCATCTACTACGAGGACCATGGCGAGGGGGAAACCGTCATCCTCCTGCACCACGGGTTCGGCTGCACCCGCATGTGGGAGGAGATCTATCCGCCCCTGGTGGACCGGGGTTACCGCGTCGTCATGTACGACCGCCGGGGGTACGGCCGATCGGACAAGGGTGAGGATTTCGAGGCGTTCTACGTCAGCGACGGCTTCCGGGCCGCGGGCGTCCGGGAGCTGGCCGGCCTGAAGAAGGCCCTGGGCCTCGAAACGGTTCACCTGGTGGGCCAGTGCGAGGGCGGCGTGCTCGCCGTGGATTACGCCCTGGACCACCCGGAGCGGGTGCGGACCCTCTCCGTCTCCAGCACCCAGTGCTACAGCGGGAAGGGCATGGCCGAGTTCAACCGGGAGAAGTTCCCCAAGGCCTTCCGGGATCTGGACCCGGACCTCCGGAAAAAACTTGCGGAGTGGCACGGGTCCGACCACGCCGAGCGTTTCTTCGACATGTTCCGGGTCCTGGGCGGGGCTTACGGCACCGGCGTCTTCGACCTGCGGCCGCTCCTTCCCTCGGTCTCCTGCCCGGGTCTCGTGCTCTACCCGGACCGAAGCTTCCTCTTCGACGTGGAGCAGGGCGTCGCCTTCTACCGGCTGCTCCCCCGGGGGGAGCTGGCCGTGCTCCCCAAGTGCGGCCACAACACCTACGACCAGAGGCCCGAGGCGTACGCGCGGGAGATCCTGGCCTTCCTGGAGCGACACCGGGGGGACGGCGAGGCGTCCGGTCCCTCGGCGCTCAACGCCACCTGCGTCCACTGAACCTCGGGCGGACCTTTCCGCTTTCCACCCGCCGGAGCGCTTCGAGACCGTCCGGGACCAGGGCATCGCTGGAAAGGCCGCTCTCCGCGTCCTTTCGGGCCTCCGGCCCGCGGCCCCGGGTTGCGGCCGATGGAGGGGGTCAAGGCGTCCACCGCCGCCGCGTCAAGGACCTGAGCCGGAAGATCGCAGCGCACCTGGGCGGCCGGGAGGTGATCCCCACCGTCTACGGCGTGGGCTGCACCTTCAGCCTGCGTGAGGAGTGAACGCCCGACGGTCGGACCCGAATGTCAAAATTCAAGACCTGACCCCGTCCTCCCCCGTCCTCACGCTTCACCACGGTTTCAGGTGGTGCCTGCAACGGCTGCAGAACCGGAAGTCCTTGGCGTCGGTGTCTTCCAGCCGGTTGGAGAAGTGCATGACGCAACCCGGGTCGGCGCAGTGGCCGAGGCCCCGGGTGTGCCCCAGCTCGTGGACCGCCTCCTTCAGCACGCGGCCGCGGAACCGCTCGGGGTCCTCGGGTGATCCGCAAAAGGAGGGTCGGAGGCGCGGGAGGGCCACGAAGGCCGTGCCCCGGCCGGGCGCGGCCTGCCCGAAGACGAAGTTGAGCCCGGACGCGCAGCAGTCCGCGTCCACGAGCCCCAGGGCCAGGCCGCCCCCGGGACGCGGCACGCGTTCGAGCGCCCGCAGCAGCTCCGGACCGAGGACCTGGCCCCGCGCTTCGTCGTACCAGGATGTCGACAGCGGGATGGTTTTCTCGATGGTGACCCCGCCTCCGATCGCAGCGGCGAGGTCGTCCCGGACCCGCCCCAGCAGCTCCCCCTCGACCTCGCCGATCGGGACGAGGAGGACGGAGCCGGGCACGGCGCCTTTCGGGTTCAAACCACCTTGTCCTTGGCCCAGTCCGGTGTGGTGGCCTCGGCCGCCAGCTTCATGTACGGGCCGTGCGGGCTGAAGGTGTACTCTTGGTCCAGGACGCTGAATCGGTCCGCATACTCGAAGGTCCCGTCCTGCTCGGCGGCCTGGGAAACCCGCTCCAGGATGGCGGACACGATGGCGCCGATGAGCTGGATGTCCTGGGCCACCAGGTGGGCCGGGATCAGGATCTCGGGAAGGTCGAAATGGGTTCGGATCCCGGAGGTGGCGAACCCGCTCTCCTCGGGAAGGTAGACCAGGTCGATCGACTGCTCCGGGTTGCTCTGGTTCCGAATGGTGGCGATCACGCCGGAGGCGCCGGTCTGGTTTTGATCGTCCGTCATGGCATGGCTCCTTTCCTCCCTTATCCCACCTCGCCCGCGGCCGGTCAAGGGCCGATTCCCGCCGGGCCTTCCGGGAGGAACCGAGTGCACTCCGAATGCACTCCTTGCAACGGACCGGGGTTTCTGCCATCCTCTCTGCGCCGTTCCAGTGGAGTGCCGGGGCGTTTGCAAAAACGTTCATCCTGACTATCTTCTCTCCACGAGAAACCGGCGTTTTCTCGAAATCCAGAGGCGGAAACCGGGGCCGGCGGCGATGAAGACCCGCATCGAGAGAGTCCGGTGCCGGCGACCTCCAGGGGAACATGCACGACATTCCATCCATACCGGCCGTCCACGATCGAATCCGGGCGGGGGTCCGGCATCTCGAGATCCCCGGGACGAGCGGATCCGCCCGGAGCTACCTGCTCGCCCGGCTGCTTCCGGACCTCCCCGTGCCCTGCCTCCTGGTCGTCCCCCGGGCCAAGGAGGCCCGGGCGCTTTACCGGGAGCTCTCCTTCTTCCTGCCCGAGGTCCTGACAGCGGGGCCTCCCGGCCGACGCAGGCTCTACGATTTCCCGATCTACGACATCTCCCCGCTCTCTGGGCTGAGCCCCCACCGCGACGTCGTCACCCGCCGCATCCAGGCCCTCTACGCCCTGACCGAGCTGCCCAACCCCTGGGTGATCACCTCGTCCGAGGCCGCGGCCGTGCGGTTGATGCCGAAGCCCGCCCTGGTGGACGCCCTGGACTACCTGGTGGAGGGCGAGGAGGTGGGCCGCGACCGGTTGATCCGCAACCTCTACGAGGGAGGGTACCTGCGGACCTCCCTGGTGGAGGAGCGCGGCGACTACGCCGTTCGCGGCGGGGTCGTGGACGTCTTCCCGCCCCTGCTGAGCGAACCCGTGAGGCTCGAGTTCTGGGGGGACCACCTGGAGTCCATGCGCTGCTTCGATCCGCTCTCCCAGCGCTCCTCGTCCTCCCTGGACGAGCTGGTCCTGCTTCCGGCCTCCGAGATCCGCTTGAACGAGGAGGCCGTGGAGCGGGCCCGCTCCATGGGAAGGCTTCCCCCGGAGATCAAGGAAGGTGGCGGGTTTGCCGGCCAGGAGGCCTGGCTCAACCACTTCTACGAACGGCTGGACACGATCTTCGACTACCTCCCCTCGAACGGGCTCCTGCTCCGCCTGGACCCGGATGCGGTCGACGCGGAGGCGTCCCGGTTCCGGGAGAAGTTTCTCCGGGACGCGGAGCGGTACCGCAGGGACGCGGAGGAGCGCGAGCAGCCGTTTCCCGAGATCGAGGGGCTCCTGGCGGAGCCCGATGTCCTCCGGGAGCGCATGCAAGGGGTCCGGAGGATCGATCTTCCGGAGGTCCGCATCGAACGTCCCGAAGCCGAGGTGGAGACCCTTCCCGTGGAGGGGGCCACCGCCGTCGAGGACAGCCTGGAGCTCTACCTGGAGGGCAAGGGAAGGGTCTCCCTGGCCCCCCTGGCGGAACGGATCGAGGGCTGGCTGGAGCACGGGTCCCGGGTGGTCCTGGTCTCCCGCACCGAGCAGCAGGCCGGCCGGCTTCGGGAGATCCTGGGCAACTACGGAATCGAGGTCGAGGGCGTCGTCGGCGGCTGGCAGGATGTCCCGACCGGTGCGGGGGTGACCCTCTGCCTGGGCGCGCTCTCGCGGGGTTTCGCCTGGCCCGATGCGGGCCTCCACGTGGTGAGCGAGGACGAGATCTTCGGCCCCAAGCGATCGAGGGCGGCCCGCCGGAAGTCGGCCGGCGTGGAAGGTTTGAACTGGACCTCGTTCAGCCAGCTCCAGATCGGGGAGCCGGTCGTGCACGAGGAGCACGGCATCGGCCGGTACGGGGGCCTGGAGAAGATGGAGGTGGCCGGCAAGGCCAACGACTTCGTCATCGTGGAGTACGAGGGGGGAGACCGCCTGTACGTGCCGGCCGACCGGATCAGCATCCTCCAGAAGTACATCGGCGCGGACGACAAGGACCCCAAGGTGGACCGGCTCGGCGGCCGGTCCTGGGACGTGGTCAAGAGGCGGGCCCGCAAGTCCGTGCGGGAGATCGCCCGGCAGCTGGTGGAGATCTACGCGCTTCGAAGCTACCGCACGGGGCACGCCTACGGACCGCCGGACAACACCTTCCGGGAGTTCGAGGCGACCTTCGAGCACGAGGAGACACCGGACCAGGCCAAGGCCATCGACGACGTGCTGGACGACCTGAAGAGCGAGCGGCCCATGGACCGGCTCATCTGCGGGGACGTGGGCTTCGGCAAGACCGAGGTGGCCGTCCGCGCCGCCTTCAAGGTGGTGAGCGAGGGGAAGCAGGTCGCCATGCTGGTCCCGACCACGGTCCTGGCGGAGCAGCACTTCGAGACCTTCCGGCACCGGATGGAGCCCTACGGCGTCCAGGTGGGCGTCCTGAGCCGGTTCAAGGGGAGGGCCGAGCAGCGCGAGGTCGCGGCCCGCGCCCGCTCCGGCAAGCTCGACGTGCTCATCGGCACCCACCGGCTCCTCCAGAAGGACGTGGGTTTCCGGGACCTGGGGCTCCTGATCGTGGACGAGGAGCAGCGTTTCGGGGTGAAGCAGAAGGAGGCGCTCAAGAGGTACCGGGCGCTGGTGGACGTCCTCTCCCTGGCCGCCACGCCCATTCCCAGGACCCTGCACCTCTCCCTCATGGGGGTGCGCGACCTGAGCCTGATCGAGACGCCGCCCGAGGACCGGCGGGCGATCCAGACCTACATCGTGCCCTACGACGAGGCGACCATCGTCCACGCCGTGGAGCACGAGCTGGAGCGGGGTGGGCAGGTGTTCTTCGTGCACAACCGGGTCCAGACCATCGAGCAGATCACCTCCCGGCTCCGGGAGCTCCTGCCCAAGGCCCGGATCGGCATGGCCCACGGCCAGATGAGGGAGCACGGCCTGGAGAACGCCATGATGGCGTTCCTCAAGAAGGAGATCGACGTCCTGGTCTGCACCACCATCATCGAGTCGGGCCTGGACATCCCCTCGGCCAACACCATCATCCTCCACGAGGCGGACCGGTTCGGGCTGGCCCAGATCTACCAGCTGCGCGGGCGGGTGGGACGCTCGAGCGAGACGGCCTACGCATACCTCCTGCTTTCCGACACCGCCGGGATGACCCGGGAAGCGGTCAAGCGGTTGAAGGCCCTCATGGACTTCAGCCAGCTGGGGGCCGGCCTTCACCTGGCGCTCCACGACCTCAAGATCCGGGGCGGTGGAAACATCCTCGGGTTCAGCCAGTCCGGACACATTGCCGCCGTGGGCTACGAGCTCTACGTCCGCCTGATCGAGGAGGCGGTGGCCGAGCTCAAGGGCGAGGAGTGGCGCGAGGAGATCAACCCGGAGATCCACGTGAACCTGTCGGCCTACCTGCCCGAGACGTACGTCCTCGACCCGGACGTCCGCCTCAACCTCTATCGCCGCCTCTCCGCCCTGAAGGAGGCGGAGGAGCTGGAGTCCCTCGGCGCGGAGATCGCGGACCGGTTCGGGCCTCCCCCGCGGGAGGTCTCCAACCTCCTTCGCATCATGTCGGTGAGGCTTCAGATGAAGCGGCTCCGGGCGACGCGCCTGGAGATCACCCGGGAGGCGCTGGTCCTGACCTTCGCCCAGGACACGGAGGTGGACGGATCGATCCTCGTGGACATGGTGGAGCGGCGGCCCGGCAAGTACCGGTTTTCCTCTGGAAACCGTCTGAAGGTGAGACCGGACGAGCCCGGCCCCCTGGCCTCCCTGGATGAGATCCGGGACCTGCTCCGGACCCTCTCACCCGAGCCCTCCCCGTGAGGGTCCAAAGCTCCGGGTTCGACCCGGCCGGTCCACCCAAAGCTGCCTGATTTCAATGAGTTGGGTCGAGCGATCCCGATCAGATTGTGCTTGCAATTTCCATGGCAGTTGTTACTGTAGAAGTCTTGGATCTTTTTCAGCTTTTTCGCAACAACAGGTCAACGTCCTCCTGCCTGCGGGCGGCGGCGAGCCTGTAATCCCGACCGTCTTGGGCCTGTCATGATGAATCGCCTCGTCCGGGCTGCACCTCTTCTGCCCCTGCTTCTCCTGTTCGCAGCCTGTGATCTGCTGAACCCCGCACAGGATCAGGTCGCCGTCCGTGTCGGGGAGCAGGAGATCACCCTGGACGCCGTTCGGAAGGACGTGGCGCGGATCAGCGAAGACATGGGACTGAAACCCGGCGAGATCCGGCCCCTGTTCGAGCCGCTCGTCGATCGGCTCGTCGAACGCTACGTTCTCCTGGCCTACGGGGCCCGGCACGGAATCTCGGTCGAGGATAGCGAGCTGGAGGCCGCGCTTCGGGACATCAAGTCCGACTACCCTTCCGAGGAGGCGTTCCGGAGCACGCTGCTCAAGCGCTACGTGGACTTCGATGCGTGGGAGCGGCAGCTGCGGGAACGGCTGCTGCTCCGGAAGATCATCGAAAAGGCGATGGAAGACGTTCCGCCCGTGTCCTTTCGAGAGATTCAGGAGCGGTACGAGAACCGCCGGGAAGATTACGAGCATCCGGCCATGGTTCGCTTTCGGCAGATCGTAGCCCAGGACGCCGAGACCGCCCGTGAGGTCGTGGAGCTCGTGAAACAGGACGGCGACCTGGCCGGGCTCATCGCAGAGCCCCCTCCACGGCTGGAGAAGGTCGCGGGCATGCCGGAGCGATGGGTCGCCGAGGACGAGCTGGAGGAGACCCTGGCCGAAGCGGTGTTCTCCCTGCCCGTCGGGTTCTCCGACAAGCCGGTGAGAACCCCGTACGGCCACCACGTGGTGGAGGTGACCGACCGGCGTCCGGAAGGCTTGATGAGCCTGCCCGAGGTGATTGGACGCATCGAAGAGGAGCTCCTGGCCGAAAAGAAGGAGGCCTTCTATCGCAGCTGGATCGAAACCCTGAAGACCCGGTACCCGGTGAAGGTGAACCGGGAGGTTCTGAACAGATTGGAGATTGGATAGATGACCTGCAATCGACCCTGCCGACGGATCGTCGCCTGGCTGGTGGGAGCAGCCGTTGCCGCGGTCCCTGTTTGCGCATCCGCGGAAACCGCCAACCGCCTCGTCGCCGTGGTCAACGACGACGTGATCACGCTTCACGAGCTTCACAAGAAGATGAAGGAGATGACCGGGATCGACCCGGGCATGCTCCGGGAGAGGAGTCAGCGCCAGTACGACGATGCCAGGCGGAGGGTTCTGGAGCGGTTGATCGAGGACCGGATCGCCCTGGAAAAAATCCGGGAGATCGGCATCGACGTCAAGGACGACGAGGTGGACGACGCCATCGATCGCATCAGGCGGGACAACCACTGGAGCCAGAGCGAGCTCGAGGCGTCGCTCAGGGAAAAGGGGCTCACCTGGGAGGAGTACCGTCAGAAGGTGAGAGAGGATCTCCAGCGGTACAAGCTGGTCAACTTCGAGGTCAAGTCCCGCATCATCATCCGGGACGAGCAGATCGAGGCCTACTACGAGGAACACCAGGACCGGTTCCAGCGCAAGCCGGGGGTGGAGCTCGCCACGATCTTCCTGCTGCGCGGGAGCTCCGGGGGTCCGGAGGAGCCCGAAGGGCTCGAGCGGACAGCCGCGTCGTTGGTCCGGCGGCTCCGGGAAGGATCGGACTTCGCCGAGCTGGCGCGGGAGCACTCGGACGGCCCCGGAGCGGAGGAAGGAGGCTACCTGGGGAGGTTCGACCCCCATCAGCTCGAGCCCGAGATCCGGAAGGTCATCGAACAGACGCCGGAGGGTGGTGTCAGCGACCCGATCGTCAAGCCCAACGGGGTCCAGATCATCAAGGTCCTGGACAAGGGAGGGACGGGGGTCATGCCGCTCGAAAAGGTCCGGGACGCCATCCACCGCATCCTCCTCCGGGAGGAAATCGACCGGAGATACGCCGAGTGGATCGAGGAGCTCAAGGAGAGAACCTACACGAAGGTCCTCTACGACTGAGAGCCCGGCCCGGCCCGGGGGGCGATTCACCGGGGCGGAACGACCCTCCCGAAGCGAAGAAACCCGACGACACGGTGAAACCGTGGGTCCCGGACGACCCGGCGGCCGACGGTTCCCGACGGAAAGCGTGCAGTCAGATCCATGGCGGAGCCGAAACAGAAACCCAAACCGACCCGAAAGAAGGCGGAACCCGAAAAAGCCAGGACCTCCGGGGTGGGCTCGCTCTTGCGCGAGGAACGCCGCAACCGGAGCCTCGACATCCGGGAGGTCGCCCGGTTGACCCGACTTCGGGAGCATTTCGTCGAGGCCATCGAGCAGGAGTCCTGGGACCGGCTTCCCCCGCCGGTGTTCGTGCGGGGCTTCATCCGCTCCTATGCCCGGGCGCTCGGGCTGGACGCCGCCCGCGTTCTGGAGCTCTACGACCAGAGCGGTCCCGCCGAGCAGGCGGAGCCCAAACCCCTCCAGGAGCCGGAACCCCCCGGGCGGGGGCGACGCATCCTGCTCCTTCTCCTGCTCGGCATCCTGGCCGGGACGCTTCTCTACCTCTGGCAGGGGAACCCGGCGCCGGACTGGCCCGGCACGCCCTCCGTCCCCACCGAAGCCGCGAGGAGCGACGCGGGGCCGCCGGAGCCGCCCGTGCGGGAGCCGATCGGACCCGAAGACCCGCCGGCTGCGAGGCTCTCGGAGCCGCCTGTCGCGCTGGAGGCCCCGGCGCCGGCCGAGCCCCCTCCGGGGGCCGCGCCGAGCCCGCCGGAGAGGACCCTGTCCTCCCCGCCCGGCCCGGAGGAGCCCCCCGCCGAACCGGGCATCGCCCCCGAGGAGGCCGGGCCCGAACCCGGCCCGCACCGGGAGCCGGCCGCAGTGGAAGAGGAAGGGGTTCTCAGGCTCGACGTGGTCGAGAGGACGTGGGTCCAGATCTCGATCGACGGTGGCGAGCCCAGGGACTTCATTTTCCAGCCGGGAAGCAACCCCAGTTGGGAAGGCGGGGAGTCCTACGAGCTGTTGATTGGAAACGCCGCCGGCGTCGAGGTGCATTTCAACGGGAACACGATGAGGAACCTCGGGAAACCGGGTCAGGTCGTTCGCCTGGTGCTCCCCCGGGATTTGGAATCAGGCGATCGAGGTGAACCGTGAAGAACGCGTTCGACGAACTGAACGAGCGGGGGTTCGTGGACCAGGCCACGGACCCGGATGCCATACGGGCCCTGCTCGAAGCGCCCCAGACCTGCTACATCGGGTTCGACCCCACCGCCAAGAGCCTCCACCTGGGCAGCCTGGTCTGCATCATGGCCCTCGCCCACATGCAGCGGGCCGGCCACCGCCCCGTCGCCCTGGTCGGCGGCGGAACCGCACTCGTGGGAGATCCCAGCGGGAAGACGGAGATGCGCCGGATCATGAGCCGGGAGGAGATCGACGAGAACGCCGGAGGCATCCGGGATCAGCTCGCCCGGTTTCTCGATTTCCGGGACGGCCGCGCGATCATGGAGAACAACGCGGACTGGCTCGCCCGGCTCAACTACATCGACTTCCTGCGGGACATCGGCCGCCACTTCAGCGTGAACAGGATGCTCTCGGCGGAGAGCTATCGCATGCGGCTGCAGACGGGTCTGAGCTTCATCGAGTTCAACTACATGCTCCTCCAGTCGTACGATTTCCTGCACCTTTACAGGACCTACGACTGTCGCATTCAGATGGGGGGGAGCGACCAGTGGGGCAACATCGTGGCGGGAGCGGACCTCATCCGCCGCGTGGAGGGGGGGAGCGCCTTCGGCATCACCTTCCCGCTCATCACAACGGCCTCGGGCGTCAAGATGGGGAAGACCCACGACGGGGCCGTGTGGCTCGATCCCGAGCTCACCGCGCCCTACGATTACTACCAGTACTGGATCAACCAGGACGACGCGGACGTGGCCCGTTTCCTGGCCCTCTTCACGTTTCTTCCCATGGACGAGGTCCGAGTGCTCGCCTCTCTCGAGGGCGCGGAGCTGAGGCGCGCCAAGGAGGTGCTCGCCTACGAGGCCACGCGGATCTGCCACGGCGGGGAAGCGGCCGAGAAAGCGCAGGAGGCCTCGCGCCGGCTCTTTGGTGGAGGCGGGAGGGGGCCGGCCGACGCCGCACCGACGTTCGAGGTCCCCCGCAGAGAAATGGAACAGGGACTTCCCGCCTACATTCTGTTCGAGATGGCGGGTCTGTGCAAGACCCGGGGCGACGCCCGCAGGCTGATCGCCCAGGGCGGAGGCTATGTGAACGACGAGAGAATCGACGCCTTCGACCGATTGATCGATGCGAACGCGCTGAGCGGGGGAAGCCTGCTCCTGCGGGCCGGCAAGAAGCGTTACGTGCGCGTCATGGTGGCGGATGCGGGCTAGGACGGAGCCATGAAGGAGAAACAAAAAGACAAGCCGGAGGCCGAAGACCGGGCCGACAGCCTGGAGGAAGCAGCCGAGCTCTTCCCGGTCCTTCGCCCCGACCTGGCCCCGGTGGTCCAGCGCGAGGATCGCGGTCTCGTCCCGTACGATCCCCTCCAGCTCTACCTCATGGAGATCAAGAACTACCGCCTCCTCACCCGGGAGGAGGAGGTCGAGCTGGCGACCCGCTTCCAGGAGAAGCAGGACCAGCAGGCCGCGTACCGGCTGGTGACGTCCAACCTGCGGCTGGTGGTGAAGATCGCCATGGACTTCAGCCGATACTGGACCAAGAGCCTCCTCGATCTCATCCAGGAAGGCAACGTCGGTCTGCTCCAGGCGGTCCGCAAGTTCGATCCCTACCGGGGCATCAAGTTCTCCTACTACGCCTCCTTCTGGATCAAGGCTTACATCCTGAAGTTCATCATGGAAAACTGGAAGCTGGTCAAGATCGGCACGACCCAGACCCAGCGAAAGCTCTTCTTCAACCTGGCCAAAGAAAGGGAGAAGCTCATCGCCCAGGGGTTCGACCCCGCGCCCCAGCTGCTGGCCGAGCGGCTGGACGTGAAGCAGGAGGAGGTCGAGGAGATGAGCCAGCGCCTGGGAGGCGCCGAGCTCTCCCTGAACGCCCCCGTGGGGGACGAGGGCAAGGAGGCCTACAGCGCCTTTCTCCCTGATCCCTCCGTCGGGGTCGATGACCGGATCTCCGACGCGGAGCGGCGGGAGACCCTGCTCGAAAACCTGAGCGACTTTCGGGAGACCCTGTCCGGCAAGGAGCTGGACATCTTCGACAACCGCATCCTGTCCGAGACCCCCCTGACCCTTCAGGAGCTGGGGGACAAGTACGGAATCAGCCGGGAACGCGTGCGGCAGATCCAGGAACGGGTTGTGAAGAACATCAAGACCTGGCTGAGCGAGAAGATCCCCGACTTCGAGGAGGAGTTCTCGAATTTCGTCTGACCCCATCCTCCCGGCCGGACCGGGAGCGGGCCTCCGGGGCGGCACCCGGAAAACAAGAGAAAACGACCATGTTCAAAGCATCCAGTACCCGTGCCACGATCCCCTTGTGCGTCCTGCCCGTTCTGTTTCTCTTTGCGTGGGCCGGATGCGCCGGGATGAAACAGGGTCGGGACCAGCACCCCACCTTCCCGCTCACCGAGTTCACCGCGCCTTCTCCCCTGCCCGCGCCTTCCGCCGAAGCGGACTCGAAGGAAAAGGCCTACTCGGAGTTCACCCTCTTCGCCCTGTACAGCGCGCACGGCCGTTACGAGGAGGCGCGTCGCCACCTGGAGCGGTCCATCGAACAGGACCCGGAGTCCGCCTTCCTGCTCCAGAGGATGGCCCTGCTGCTCAAGCAGCAGGGGAAGAACGAGGCCGCACTGAGCTACGCCCGGAGGTGCGTGGAGCTCGAGCCGACCCGGATCGAGCACCACCTTCTGGAGGCCGAAATCGCCGGCCTCCTCGAACGGGAGGAGGAGGCGGCCCAGGCCTACAAAAAGGCCCTCGTGCTCGATCCGGACCACAAACGGGCGAGGCTCGTCCTGACCACCCTGCTCATCAAGATGAAACGGTACGACCGGGCCCTGAGACAGCTGGACCGGATCATCGAGCAGGACCCCAATCTCGTCATCGCTCACTACTACCGGGGACGGGTCTACCTGGAGAAGGGACACCCCGAGCGGTCCGAAGAGTCTTACCTGGAGGCGCTCCGCCTGAACGAACGCATGGAACCCGCGCTGTTCGACCTGGGCAGCCTCTACCAGATGCAGGGACGGTTCGAGGACGCGGTGGAGATCTACGAGCGTCTCATCGACTACTACCCGGTGAACATGGTGGTTCGTGAGCGGCTGATCGACCTCTACTACAAGCTCGGCCGCGAGAAGGAGGCGGAGAAGCAGATGGAGGCCATCAAGGGCCGCTCCGAGCCCGGTGAGCGGGTCCGCCAGTCCCTGGGGCTCATCTACCTCCGCCACGGGAAGCTGGACGAGTCCATCAACGAGCTGAAGCTGATCGTTCAGGCCTGGCCCGACGACGACAAGTCCAGGTACTACCTGGCCTCGGCTTACGAGGAGCGGGGGGACCTCGAACAGGCCCTCGAGCACTTCCGGAAGCTGAAACAGGGGTCCGAGTACTACACGAACGCCCGGATGCACATCGCCTACATATTGGACGCCCAGGACAAGACGGACGAGGCCGAGGCCGTGCTGCGGGAGGCGGTCCGTGAAGGGGAGGACCGTCAAGAGCTCTACCTGATGCTGGCCTCCATCCTCGAGGGGCAGGACAAGCTGGAGGAGGCCGAGTCGGTCCTCGTCGAGAGCCTGAAGGAGGATCCCGAGAACGTGAGCCTGATCTTCCGCCTCGGCGTGGTCCTCGACAAGCAGGACGAAAAGGAGCGATCCCTCGAGCAGATGCGCCGGGTCCTGGAGATCGATCCGGAGCACGCGGACGCGCTCAACTACATCGGCTACACCTACGCCGAGCAGGGCGTCCGGCTGGACGAGGCCCTCGAGCTGATCCAGAGGGCCATGAAGCTCAAGCCCGACAGCGGGTACATCACGGACAGCCTGGGTTGGGTTTACTTTCAAAAGGGCGAGCACGAAAAGGCGCTGGGCTACCTGAAGGAGGCGGCTTCCCTCCAGCCGGAGGACCCGACCATCACCGAGCACCTGGGGGACGCCTACCTGAAAAACGGCATGCCCGGGAAGGCGCTGGAGGCCTACCGGAGGGCCCTGGAGCTCGAGCACGCCGAGCCGGAGGCAATCCAGGAGAAGATCGAAGAGGTCGAGGCCCTCCTGGAGCGGCGGAGGGAGACCGATTGAGGGGGCGTTTCCCGGCCGGGGCCTTCCGGACGGTGCTGCTCCGCCATGCCTGCCCCGCCCTTCTGCTCGCCCTGCTCTCCGGTTGCGCGGCCCTTCGGCCCGCTCCCCCGCCCCTGGACCCGCCCCGGCTCGAAACGGTCCTCGAACGGCTGGCCGCGCAGCAGGCGCGCGTGGTCTCCTTCTACTCCCTGGGAACCGTCTCTTTGAAGCAGTGGATCGTCGAGTCCGAGGAGGCCCGCATCCTGGTGGTGGGGAGCCGGGACCCCCTGCGCATCAAGGTGGAGATCACCCATCCCTGGGGGGCGCCGGTGCTTCACGTCCTGGTGGACCGGGGCCGCCTGAGGGCGTTCTCCTTCCCCGAGGCCACCCTGTACACCGGTCCGGCCACGCCCGGGACCCTGGAGCGTTTTCTTCCCGCCCCGCCCGACCTGGACGACCTCTGGGCCCTCCTTCGCGGATACCCGGCTCCGCCCGAAACGGGGGTTCCCAGGTCCGAGCGGG
>Ga0207797_1001220_pt1 | contig 18918 bp, 12 predicted proteins | sample PRCRCaboRojoPR_6_FD_187275 | JGI IMG/M metagenome (GOLD analysis project Ga0207797, IMG submission 187275) | Marine sediment microbial community from Cabo Rojo, Puerto Rico - PR CR 10% Liquid 1 (SPAdes) | ecosystem: Environmental > Aquatic > Marine > Coastal > Sediment | place: Cabo Rojo, Puerto...
CTAGGGGACGTCCCGATTCGCGGCGCGACGGAGATGGTCGTCGGTGAGGACGGCCGGACCGCGGAGCTTCCGGGGCGAGAGGTCCGGCTTTCGGGGTTCGCCAGACGGGAGCTGGGACGGGTTGTGGCCGTCCCGGGCCGAGAGGTCCGGGATGTCGGTGACGTCCGGACGGTCCGGTGGGTGCGGGCCGTTCCGGGGGCAGCCACCCGGGCGCCGGCTCGACGGTCTCCCCCGTCGGCCACTCCGGGCCGTGAGACGCGGCGGGGGGAGGTGGATGCGCGATTCCCGGCGGCGCTGGTGGAGGCAGCGGCGGGTCTGGCCTGGGCTCTGCGAGTGGCGGTGGCGCCACCACGGGGCGATTCCTTGAAGCGGGTGGCGGCGTAGCTGCCCTGGGGGTTCGCAACGCGAATCACCCGTTGAGCCGGGACCACGTAGGCCGTGCGGGCATACCCCGGGCTCACGTACCAGGGATCGTTGTAGTACCACCAGCCCGGATCGTGGACCCAGATGGGGCGCCAGCGAGCCAGGTATCCCGAGTAACCCCACCACGGGTCGAAGAACACGGGGCGCCGATAGTAGTCCCACCCCAGGCCCAGGGTGAAGTGGAAGCCCGTGTCCCAGTAGCCCCACCAGGGATCCCAGTAGTCACGCCACCACCGGGGGTGATACGAGTGATGCCTCCACCGCCAGGGGCTCCAGCAATTCCAGCAGCTGGCGGTGGGGACGTAGGGGTCGTAGTAGGGGTCGTAGTAGGAGCCGTAGTAGGGGTCGTGGTAGGGGGCGTAGCCCCGGTAACCGGAAGCGTACCCGGCGCCCACGCCGACACCGAAGCTCACGTGGAAGCCCGGGGTGAAGATGAAGCCGGGCTCCCAGTGGGAGACGCTCATCCCCAGTCCCACCCCGTCGAACAGTCCCAGGTGGAAGGAGAGGGAGGTCCCGACCTGAGCCCTGGCCGGAGAGGGTCCGGCAGCCAGGATCAGGGCCAGGGCCAGGGCGGCGGCAGAGACGAGACGCTTCAACATGGTTCCTCCTGGTTGGGCTTCCGCTGGACTGTAATGCAGGGCCCGTGCCAGGGACCCAACCCCCGGGAATCCAGGGTTTCCGGGGGTTGTACCGGGGGTGGGGACAACGGTGGCCGGGAAGGGTGTCTCATACAGTGGACAGTGCCGGTGGAAATCGTCCCCGGCCCTCGACAGCAACTCCAGGAACCTACAGCAACTCCAGGAACCGGGTGATCTCCCCCGGAAGGTTCATGAGGTTGGGAGAGACCCGGAGGGTGTTCAGCTCCGGCTGGGGAAAGGGGCGCACCACGACACCGTGCTCCCGGAAGAGCATCTGGCTCACCTCCCCGGCCCCGGCGTCCAGGAGCTGAACCGCTACCAGGATCCCCCCCATCTCCCATCTTCTCGGCGATCGCCAGCGGAGGCCCGGTCTGGCCTCCACCTGGTCCCGGAGAAGGTGGAACAGCTCCCGATACCGCGTGTTCTTCCTCTCCTCTCCCAGGGACCGCTGAAAGGCCAGGGCGTCGCCCAGGGCCAGGACCTCCGGCAGGTCCCGGGTCCCGTAGTCCTCGTAGATCCGGGCCGTCCCGGCCCACCGATCCTGACCCCAGGTGACCCACATGGGACGCACCTCGGCCAGGAGCTCCCGACGGAGGTAGAGGAGGCCCAGGCCCTTGGGAGACTGGATCCACTTGTGGGGACTGGTGGCGAAGGCGTCCACGCCGGCGGCCCTGACGTCCAGGGGAATCATACCCAGGGACTGGGCGCCGTCCACCAGGACGTACTCCACGCCCCGCTCCCGGGCCATGTCCGTGAGCTCCTTCATGGGGTGCCGGAGCCCCACGATGTTGTCGATGTGGGGAAACACCAGCACCCGGGTCTCATCCCGGATGGCTTCGGCGTGGACGCGGACCACGTCCTCCGCAGCCATTGTGGGGATCTCGTCCAGCGGGACGTCGAAGCGGCGGACCTGGAAGCCGTCCACCGGTGCCCGGTGATGCCAGCAGACGCTGGCGCCGGCATGATTCAGGGAGGAGAAGAGAACCTCGTCTCCGGGACCCAGGGGCAGACCCTGGGCTAGAAGATTGAACCCCTCGGTAGTATTGTGGGTAATGGCTACCTCGGCAGGGTCACAGCCGAGGATGTCTGCCGAGCTGTTCCGGACCTCTTCCCGGGGTTCGTCCCAGGCACCGCCCCAGATGTGCAGCCAGGGGTTCTCCTCGCAGATCTCACGATAGCGGAGGCCTGCGGAGTGAACGACCCGTGGGACCGTGCCGATGGAGCCGTGGTTCAGGTAGCTCACCCGGGGGTCCAGGAGGTACCGCTCGTGGAACCCGGCGTAGGGGTCCGGGGATGAAAGGGCAAGGGACAGGTCCTCCAGCTCCCGGGAGACAGCGCTCTCCACGGCCAGGAGCTGGGCGGCCAGGGTGCCCGAGGCCGTGGTGGCCAGGGCACGAAGAAAGGATCGTCGATCGTGGAAGAAGGTCATGCGGAGATGCTCGGTTGCCAGAGTCCAGGGCGGGGTGTCAGCTCCCCTTCCGCCGCATTTCCCAGCGACCTTTCAGGGGGACCGTTGACTCCTCCTCCCAAGTGGTGAAGCTTCCTACGATCTTATCGCCCTCGACCACGCCCTGAAACTCCGTGGTCACCATGCAATCGCAATCGGGGTCGTGATAGGGCCCCACCGCTCCCAGGACCGTGCCACCCACGCAGCGAACGAAGTTGATTCTGAGGACTCGAGGGGGACGTGGAATCGCCTGGTCCGCCCTGGATGCGGCGTCCGGGGAAGCATGAAGCGGAAAAAGGACCACGTCGCCGGTGGCAGCTGCCCGTCCGGCGGTGAGGCTGAACGTCATCTCCCCGATCTGACCGGTGCCGGCAACGGTGAGCTCCCCCTCCCACTCCCCTTCCAACAACCGCAGGGACGCCTCGGATCCCTGCACCGGAACGGGAGGAGGGGTGGACTGACAGCATGTCAGGAACAAGATTGCCGGAACCAGGCCGAGGGGCCGGATCCACGATGTCCAGTACATTTCCGTCCTCCCGCAGAGGGAACGATACATCGACGAGCCCGGGGCAAGCCGGGTCGCCTGGGATCGGAGGCAATGGATTGGGCGAAACCGTCCACCTGGAACATTGGTCATCCGCTCCCGTCACGAAAGGTTGTTCCCCGGACCGGACCGAGCCCGCTCCTTCGGGCGGGCACCATTGTAGAACCACAAACGAACTGGTGAGAGAAGAGTGAGTAACGAGGGATCGCTGGGCCTCCTTGAGGTCCTACCCGGAGGATCCGGTTTCATCCGGCGTCGACAGGCTTCCTATACCCCCGGCAACGACGACATCTACGTGGGGGCTCGCGTCATCCAGAAGTTCGACCTGCGGACCGGAGACGAGCTGCAGGGACAGGTGGGAAAGCGGCCGAAGAACGGCAAGAGCCCACCCATGCGCTACCTGGAGACGGTGAACGACATTCCCGCCGACGAGCTTCCCAGGCGGCCTCTGTTCTCCCAGCTCAGCGCCCTCCACCCGGATCGGGCCCTGAAGCTGGAGTGCGGCCGGACCCTCCGGAGCCGACCGGATCCGACGAACCGCATCATCGACCTCTTCTGTCCCCTGGGACTGGGCCAGCGGGCCATGATCGTGGCTCCCTCCAAGGCCGGGAAGACCACGGTTCTGCAATCCGTGGCCGAAGGGGTGGTGAAGAACAACCCGGACTGCCACCTCTTCATTCTCCTGGTGGACGAGCGGCCCGAAGAGGTCACGGAAATGGAAGCTTGTGGGTTCGGGGAGGTCATCTCCTCGTCCTTCGACCAACCGGCTGAGCGCCATACCCAGGTGGCGGAGATGACCCTGGCCCGGGCCCACCGGAGAGTGGAGATGGGACAGGATGTGGTCATCATCCTGGACTCCATCACCCGCCTTGCCCGGGCCTACAACACCGTGGAAGAGGGCACGGGGCGGACCCTTTCCGGAGGTCTGGACGCCTCGTCGCTGGAGAAGCCGAAGCGGTTCCTGGGCAGTGCCCGGAACATCGATCCCAAGCAGGGGGGAGGCTCCCTCACCATCGTGGCCACGGCCCTGGTGGATACAGGGTCCAGGATGGATCAGGTCATCTTCGAGGAGTTCAAGGGCACGGGAAACAGCGAGCTACTCCTGGACCGGGAGCTGGCGGACAAGAGGATCTACCCTGCCATCGACCTGGCCGGATCCGCCACCCGCCGGGAGGAGCTTCTCCTGTCCGACGACGCCCTGGACCTCTCCCGTGCTCTCCGACGCAAGCTTGCCGATCTTCCACCTGCGGACGCCATGTCCGAGGTGCTTTCCGTCATGGGTCGCACCCGGACGAACGACGAGCTTGTGAGGATGTTCAAGGAGGGTTGAGGCCCTCCTCTCCTTTTCCTTTCGAAAGAAGGGCCCGCAAGGCGTTCAGGCTCTCCTCCATGGCCCGGGTCTGGGAGTCCGCCATCCCCCGGGCCGCGTACCCCAGGAGGGGGTTCCAGCCGAAGTCCCCTTCCTCCACCCAGAGAAGCCGGGTGCCGCCATCCTGTTCCCCCAGGGTGAGGGTCCCGTGGATCACCAGGTCGCCTTCCTCCACCGAGACCCGGTAGGTGAGACTCCGGGGAGGATCGCTGGACAGGAACCGCATCTCTCCCTGGCCGTAGCGGGGATCGTCCCAGCGAAAGCCCGCACCCTGGCCCCGGCCCGGGCCGAAGGTCTCCACCCCGGACTCTGGGACCTGATTCCAGCGCGTCCATTCCCGGACCTGACTCAGGTAGGGGAAGACGGTCTCAGGGAGGGCGTCGAGGTGAGCTTGGGTTCGGGCTTCCCAGCTCCCGGGGAGGATCAGGCCCACCGCCAGGTAGAGGAGGAGGAGACCCGCCAGGGCTCCGAAGATCCTGGCTCCCAGCTTCATGGGATCCTTCCCTCGTGGTGAGGAGCTTCCGGGGGCAGAGAGGATACAGGATATCCGAAAAGCCGGGTCTCGCCGAAGACCTCCGGACGAGGGCTCGGATCGGACGACAGGCTCGAGGACCGGGTCACCATGGAACGTTCTGAAAAAGGCGTTCGACGAAACGGGACCGGGAATATATCTTCTTTCTTCGGGAACCCCAATCTCCCGATCACAGGCACGTCCAAGGAGACGATCCCCCATCGCCGTGAGCAGGAACCCACCCCCTGGCGAAGCTTCTCAGGCCCCCTCCCCGGGTGAGGGAGACGGGGCTGGAGGGTCGGGCCAACAGGCCACGGCCCTCTCCCGGGATCTTTCGGAGTTCCTCCTGGAGCTCTCCATCGGTGTGCACCGGTACGCCATGTATCCTCCCCAGCACCCATCCCTGGTTCCGGCCGCGGAGAACATCATCGGGCGACTGGGGGAGATCTTCCAGAATCGCAGTACCCTGTCCATCGGAGTGGCCCGGAATCAGTTGGTCATCGAAGGAGTGGCCACGGACTCCAAGCACCCGGTGTTGAGCGACCTGGCCCGGCGTCTTCATGGGCATCAACTGGGAGCTCTCACCTTCCGCAAGGGCGTGAAGGTGAAGGAGGTGGAGGGGCTGCTCAAGGCCCTGTCCCAGGAGACGGAGCGGGATGGGGAACCCCTGGGGCTTCGGCCCCGGGACGAGATTCCCAACTGGCCCAACGCTCAGCTCTTCCCCCTGGGGTATGACCAGCTGGGCCTGAAGGAGGACGGAGAAGCGGCAGAGATGGACACCCAGCGGGCCACCCAGCTCTGGCTCGGGCTGGCGCGCTCCGCCATGACCTCGGAGGAATCACTGGAGGAGAGCGAGCCCCCGGACCCGGCTACCGTGGCCCGGTCCATCCGATCCCACCAGCGGGAGGAGGCCTACGACCAGGTCATCGTGGGGTACCTCCTCCAGCTGGCCGAGGAGCTCAAGACCGGTACCACGGGGGAAGCCGAGTCCATCCGGAACCGGGTGTCCACGCTGATCCGGGAGCTGGACCACGACACCCTGAGCCGGTTGGTGGAAATGGGTGGCGCCGGCCCCCAGCGCCGGGAGTTCCTCCTGGACGCGAACCAGAGTCTGGCGGTGGATTCGGTGGTCAAGATCCTGAAGGCCGCCGCGGCGAGCTCCCAACAGACCATCTCCTCCTCCCTCACACGCCTTCTGGGCAAGCTCTCGGCCCATGCCGAATCCGGGGCGGAGCGGGTTCGGGACCAGGCGGACACGGCCCTCCGGGACAACGTGGAGGAGCTCATCGACGAGTGGGAGCTGGCCGACCCGAACCCGGAGGAGTACACCCTGATCCTGGATGGGATGGCCAAGGCCGCTCCCCTGTTCGCCGGGGGGGAGGAGGAGGAGGAGTCCCTGACCGGGGCTCACCGGCTCCTCCAGATGGCCATGGAGGTAGGCTCCTGGGGTCCCACGGTGGAGAAGGCCGTGAGCGATCTCATGGACCAGGGAGAGGCCCCCTTCATCATCGATCTCCTGAACTCGGCACCGGAAGGTAGCCGGACGGGAGCCGCCTTGCAGGCCTTTCTCACCAGTCCCGGGCAGCTCCGCCGTCTCCTCCGGGGAGAAGACGTGGACCAGGCCACGCTGAAGGTGGTGGTGGGGCGCATGGGACCATCGGCAATCCCCGTGCTCCTGGACGGATTGACCGAATCGGAATCCCGCTCCGTCCGACGGAAGGTCTTCGACGTCCTGGCCGAGATGGGGGAGGCCGTGGCCGAGGGGGCCATGGCACGTCTCGACGAGCCCCGCTGGTACGTGGTTCGGAACATGCTCGCCCTCATCCAGCGTCTTCCCGGGACTCCGGAGGGGTTCTCCGCCGCCGAGTTCATGGACCACGAGGATCCCCGGGTCCGCAGGGAGGCCTTCCCCTTGGCCTTGAAGGAGGGGAAGCTGAGAAAACGGGCCCTGGCCACGGCCCTGGCGGACTCGGACGAGCGCCTGGTCCGCAAGGCTCTGGTGGAGCTCCAGGAGGAGATTCCCGAGACCCTGGTTCCGGTGGTGGTGAGTCGTGTGATTCGCTCCTCCCACGCTTCGGACCTCCGGGCCCTGGGCGTCCGGGCCCTGGGGAGATCCAAGTCCGCCCTGGGCCTGGAGGCACTGATGGAGGTGGCCAGCAGCGGAAAGACGATTCTGGGCAGGCGCCGTCTGGCCTCCCACTCTCCGGAGATGGTGGCCGCCATCAAGGTTCTCCGGGAGAGATGGTCTCACGATCCCCGAGCCCGGGAGATCCTGGATGCAGCCCGGAAGTCCAGGGAGGTGGAGGTCCAGCGGGCCGCCGGGGTCGCCGGAGGAGGAACATGAAAGAACCTGCCGACTTCCTGACCTCCGTGGCCCAGGCCATCTCCACCATGTCCCTGTACGAGGAAGGCCATCCGGCCCGGGAGCGAGCCCTGGACCGGGCCTACGAGGATCTCCTCCGGCTCCAGGAGGAGGAGCCGATGTGCCAGTTCACCTTTCTGGGCAACGAGATCGTCTTCAACCAGCGGCCTCTCAGGGAGCTGAAGACCTGGGAGTGGGGCTCTCGCCTGGCCGCCGCCGGGATCCAGCGTCTCGAGCTGGATGGCCCGGTGGAACGGGACGAGTTGGACGGTTTCCTGGACGACGCCCTTCGCCGGGTCACCGGCATGGGCCCGGACAGCTCCGAGGCTCGGCAGCTGAGGAAGACGAATCTCCGCTATGGGGCCGTGGGAATGAAGGGAGAGGAGGGGGAAGGGGGGGATGAGGGGACCATGGCCACGGCGACTCTGGCCTATACACTCCGGGAGGAGGCCGATGCAGTCCGGTGGCTTCACGAGGAGCTCCAGAGCCAGCGGGGTCTGCACCTGGTGGAGGCGGAGGCCATCGTCCGGTCCCTCTCCGTGGCCATGCATGGGGACCAGGCGTTTCTCATTCCTCTCCTGCGCCTGAAGCGGTTCGATCAGTACACCACCACCCACGCCCTGAACGTCTCCGTCCTCACCATGGCCCTGGCCGAGTTCATCGGCCTGGGCCCCAAGGAGGTGCGGCGATTCGGCATCGCCGGCCTCCTCCACGACCTGGGGAAGGTGAACATTCCGGACGAGATCCTGAACAAGACCGGGAAGCTCACGGAGGAGGAGCGGGCGGTGATGAACCAGCACCCCGTGGAGGGAGCCAGGCTCATCCTGGCAACGGAGCAGCACCTGGACCTGGCCGCCGTGGTGGCGTACGAGCATCACATCAAGATCAACGGCGGCGGCTACCCCACGTTCTCCTATCCCCGGAGGTGTCACCACGCCAGCGACCTGGTCCACGTCTGTGATGTCTTCGACGCCCTCCGCACCCACCGCCCCTATCGGGATGCCTGGCCCACGGATCGGGCTCTGGGCCTCCTCACCGAGGGTGCCGGGGAGGAGTTCGACTCCGGCCTCGCCCACGCCTTCGTCCAGATGATCCGCTTGTGGGAGACCCGGATCGCCGAGCTCAGCGACGAGGACGAGGCTCTGCCCCTGGGCATGGAGCAGGTCTTGGGGAGCTACGACGCCGTGGACGGAGGCCCTTCGGACGAGGAGGGAGGCGCTTCGGGCGAGGAGGGAGGCGCTTTGGCCGAGGGCGGGTCGTCCCCGGACAACGAGGTCGGGTGAGGGGGCCCCGTGAGACCGACTCCACTCCTTCTCGTGTTTCTTCTTTCCCTTCTCTGGGCGGTGTCCCCGGCCGGGGCCCAGGAGGGGCGCTTCGCTTTTCAGATCCGCGGGGGCGGTACCGTTCCCCTGGGGGACTTCCGGGCCGAGGACCGGGGTTGGGAGGGAAAGACGGGGTCCGGGCCCAGCTTCGGCATGGGGTTCCACATTCCTCTCAAGGGTCTCCTGGGTGCCTACCTGGGATTCAGTCAGCATCGCTTCGGCTGCCAGGAGGAGGTTTGCCACCGGGGCAAGGATTGGGTCTCCACCGGCTTCGACGTGGGACTGCGGTGGGTCCTGGGACGTCACCGGATCCGTCCCTGGTTCCTGGTGGCTCTCCATGCGCCCCGGGTGGAGGGTCGCCTGGTGGAGGAGGGTGAGAGGGTGAAGCGGACCTCCGAGGGAGCCGGGGGCCTGGAGGCCGGGGGAGGAATCATGATCCGCATCGGGGAGGGAACGAGTCTTCAGCCCGGGGTGCGCTACGGCCGCGTGGATCTTCCCTTTCCGGACCAGGACCCCCTGGAGCTCCGGTACCTGGTGGTGGACCTGGGGCTGGTCATGTCCTTTTGAGACGTCCGTGGACAGGATCCCTGGCTCGTTCCGGGGCCAAAGGACGGGGAGGCGTCATGAAGGGAAACTGCATCATCCCGCCGGAATCCGGAGGTACGAGCATGGGACGAAAGGCCCCTCTGCTGGGGGTCCTGTTGACCCTGGCCCTCCTCCTTCCCTGGAGCTCCCTGGAGGGGCGGGTGGTCCGGGTTGTGGTGGATCAGAGGGAGGATCTCCTGTCTGGGCGACCCTTCGGCCCTGCCGGGGTCTACGAAAAGCTGGTGGGGAGGATCTACTTCGCCTTCGATCCGGAAAGCCCCTTCAACAGCCAGATCGTGGACCTCCGCTGGGCTCCCCGGAACGGGGACGGGATGGTGGAGGCCTGGGCCGACTTCATGGTCCTCCAGCCCAAGGACCCGGCTCTTCGCCGTGGAACGGCCTGGTTGGAGGTGAGCAACCGGGGCCGCAAGGTCAGCCTGGCCTACTTCAACGGAGCCGAGAGGCGGAGCCCGGATCCCCGGGACCCGGAGGATTTCGGAGACGGACTGCTTCTTCGGGAAGGACTCACCCTCATCTGGGTGGGGTGGCAGTGGGACGTACCGGACCGGGAGGGACTGCTTCGACTGCATGGCCCCATAGCCCGTCTTCCCGGAGGCCCCATCGAGGGAAGCGTACGGGCGGACTGGACCGTGGACCGTGACACCGCCCGGCTGGCACTGGGACACCGGGACCATCGGGCCTATCCACCGGTGGATCCGCATGACCCGGAAGCCCACGTTCTCACGGTCCGGACCGGACGCATGGCTCAGCGTGAGATGGTTCCCCGGGACCAGTGGCGCTTCGTGGAGGGGCAGCCCGCCACCATAGAGCTGGACGGGGGGTTTCAGGCCGGGAGGATCTACGAGCTCGTCTACCGGGCCCGGGATCCACGGATCGTAGGGCTTGGACTGGCCGCCGTCCGGGACGTGATGTCCTACGCGAAGTACGAGCTGGAGTGCATATTCCCGGTACAACAGGGGGTGGCTTTCGGCGTATCCCAGACCGGGCGCTTCCTGCGACACTTCCTGTACCAGGGTTTCAACACCGACGAGCGGGGGCGGAAGGTCTACGACGGGCTCCTCGTCCACACGGCCGGAGCCGGGCGAGGGAGCTTCAACCACCGCTTCGCCCAGCCCTCCAGGGATGCCCATCGCTACTCGGCCTTCTTCTACCCCACCGACCTCTTTCCCTTCACCAGCCGGACTCAGCGAGACCCGGTGACGGGACGGGAGGACGGGCTCTTCGCCCGGCAGCGGGCCGATCACCTGCCCCTCGTCTTCTACACGAACACCGGGTACGAGTACTGGGGACGGGCCGCATCCCTCATCCACACCACCGTGGACGGGACCCAGGACGTGGTGCCCCGTGACAACGAGCGGATCTACCACCTGGCCAGCGGACAGCACTTCGTGGGGGACTTTCCCCCCTCCCCGGGGGATCTCCACCCCCAGGGGCCGGTTCCCGTCTACCGGGGCAACCCCCTGGACTTCCTACCCATGCTCAGGAGTCTGGCCCTTCGCCTGGTGGCCTGGGTGGAGGATGGGACGCCGCCGCCCCCCAGCGCCTTCCCCAGAATCGGTGAGGGAACGCTGGTTCCCCCCTCCGGTCTGGCCTTTCCCCGGATCCCCGGGCTGGAGATCCCCGGCGTGATCCACGAGGCCTACCGGGCGGACTACGGGCCCCGCTGGCTCACGGAGGGGGTCGTGGACCAACAACCTCCGGTCCTGGGACCTCCCTTTCCCTCCCAGGTGTCCCAGGTGGATGGCCTGGGCAACGAGGTGGCCGGGGTCCGAAGCGTTGAGCTCAGAGCGCCTCTGGCTACCTACGCACCCTGGAACCTCCGCTGGGGACATCCAGGGGCCACAGACGAGCTCACGGACTTCCTGGGCACCTTCATACCCCTGCCCCGGACGGAGGAGGAGCGGAACAGGTGGGGGGACCCCCGGCCCAGCGTGGAGAGCCTCTACGGCCACCGGGAGGCATACCTGGAGCGAGTCCGGGCCGCCGCCCGGGAGCTGGTCCGTGAGGGATTCCTCCTGGCCGAAGACGCTCCGGAGGCGGCGGAGAAGGCCGAGGCCCTCTGGGTCTGGCTCATGGAACGGGAGGAGGGGGAAGAGGCCTCAGGCCCCGGGGGGAGGACACCCTGACCGGAGTGCCAGGGCCTGGGCGATGTCGTTCCAGGCGAAGGCCGAGAGACCCCCATCGTCGTGGAGGGCAAAAAGCCCCCCCTGACCCAGACCCGGGATGGCCTCCTGGGTGAGCCAGATCCCGTCGGTGTTGGCCGTGACCTCTCCGGCAAAACTCCCCAGGGCCTCCAGGGACCGGCGATCCAGGACATGGAAGACCGTTCGTCCCTCCCCCTGGTCCGTGAGAATCCAGTAGCCGTCGCCCCCACACCGGTAGAGCATGATCCCTTCCGGGTCCCCGAATCGGTACAGGTCCCGGGCCACGCTCCGCCCGGCGTACGTACCGTCCAGGTGGTAGGCTTCCAGCTCCGGTCCGAACTCGTCGGCCACCAGGAGTAGATCCTGCTCCTCATCCACCTGGAGGGATTCCACCACCCGGAGGACTCCGGGGCCCCGGGCCTCGCCGAAGCTATCCACCAGCTCGGCCTCCAGGCCGTCGTCGGTCCGGAGACGGAAGTGTTTCACCCGACGGGTGAAATCCCCTGTGGGGGGCTCGCCCTCCGGGCGTTCCACCTCATTCCCGTAGTCGTCCGTGACGTAGAGGTGCAGGTCCCCCCGGTCATCCCGGTAGAGTGCGATCCCGTAGGGGCGCACCAGGTCCTGGCTGCCAAAAGCTCCACGGGGCCGGAAATCCGGAAGGCTCAGGGCCTGGATCCGGTGATTGTCCCGCTCCACCACCAGGAGGAGGTCTCCCACGACGGCGATGCCGTTGGGCCGAAGAAACCGGCCCAGCTCCTCCCCGGGCCCTCCCACCGTCCGCAGGAGGTCGCCGGTGGAGGCATCGTAGACCCAGAGCTGGTGGGTTCCCTTGGCCGTAGCCACCACCCAGGACTCCTTCTCCCCGGTCCAGACGGCAGGGGAGTCCAGGTTGCTCGTGGTGTCCCATGGGGAGACCCAGCGCTCCGAAACGATGGGGATTCCGGTGAGGTCCGTCCGTGAGGAGGCCTCATTCCGGGTTCCGGAGTCGTCGGCTCCTGGACCGCAGGACAGGACCGGAGGGAGGAGAAGGCTGACGAGGAGGAAAGACGGAGGAAGGAAAAGACCGCCGGGCCGCATGGTGTCTCCCGTTGCTCAAAGACGGAACAGGTAGCTCAGCTTGACGAAGAGGCCGTCTTCGGTGGTGTCCATCCGGGCCGGATCGTAGGTGGCCTGGCCCTCCATGAGGCGGGTATAGCCCACGTAGAAGATCCTTCCCGGCGAGGGTTCGTACTGGAGAAGGAACTGACCTTGCACGGTCCCCTGGTCCGTGGCCTGGACGGCCTCTTCTCCGATATGGAGAGGACGTCCCGTGCGGGGGTCACGGAGAGCGTCCCGTTCTTCCAGGTTGTACTGGATGAGGGCCCGGGCCGATACGGCCTTGTTGAACTGGTACTGGGACGTGACCCGGGAGACCAGGGCGGTGGAGAACACGGAATCGTCCCTTCGTCTCCGGAGCCGGGAATAGGTCTGGTCCAGGCTCAGGGACAGGGACGTGGTGGGGCGAAGGGTCAATCGGGGAGCCAGGAGAAGCTCCAGGCCCCGGCCCGCTTCGGCGTAGATGGGCATCTCCCGGTAGTAGAAGCGGCCGTTGAGATTGGAGGAGTTGGTGATCCGGAGGCGGGGCATGATGGCCAGGGCCTTCATGGTCTCGAGAGGACCGGGCACCGTGAAGGGCAGGAGCTCGCCCTCCGGGCCCTCCACCCGGTAGTCCTGGTAGAGGTCCCGGGGGAACTGGAAGTAGCCGTTCCGGAGAATGACGGTCACCGAGCGGTCTCCCCGGAAGGAGAAGCTGGGATTCAACTGGATCTCCGCCTCATAGGGACCCTGACCATCCCAGAGCTCGTCGTGGTCGAAGTAGCTCTCCACACGCAGGGCCAGGGAGGCCCGCTCCAGGAGGGCCCCGGACGGCCCGTAGTGCGTGAGGCTGGCGTTCGCCGTCCCCACGGCTTCCCCGATGCGAGTGAGAAAGCCGCTTCGTGCCCGGAAGTCCGGGTGCATGTCGTGGAAGCTGGCGTCGAAGCTCAGGGTGCGACCGCTCCGGGCGACGGAGGCGTAGATGGAAGGTCGGAGGGAGGCGGAGGAACCGTCGGCGGAGGTCCAGCTCCCGGCCCACTGGGTGGACAGTGTATAGCGCTTCCGGAACAGGACCCGGACGTCCCCGGCCACGACCCGATTGTAGCCCCCTCCCTGGGTCATGGTGCGGTCGGTATACAGAATCCCGGCCGTGGAGCCTGTGCCGATGTCCCGCCGCAGGCGGACCAGGTTGAAGAGGGCCTTTCCCTGGCCACCTGACAGGCTGGAGGGGCTCTCATCCAGGGCTCCCAGGTACCCCAGGCTGGTTCTGCCGATCTTGCCCGAGAGCTTGGCTCCTCCCACCGGATCGGCGATCCTGCGGGTGTAGACCAGCTGTTGGGGGGTTTCGAAGACCTCGGAACCCTCCAGGAAGAAGGGCCTCTTCTCCGGGAAGTAGAGGGCGAAGCGCTCGTTCACCGTGATGCGACTGGCGTCGGCTTCCACCTGGGAGAAGTCCGGGTTGGCCGTGGCATCCAGGACCAGGTTCCGGGTGATCCCGTAGCGGGCATTCAGTCCAGCCTGGATCTTCGGGTCCCCTCTCCGGAAGGCTCCGGATTCCATGCTTCCCATGCGCTTCCCCGTGGTCACGGGATTGAGCTCCACCAGCCGCTTGGGCTCCAGACCCCGGAGCCCCACCAGGCGACCGCTCTGTGCCAGAGTGCTGGAGACGTTCTTGGTGAGGGGTGCCCAGGACTGCTTGAACCCCTTCCGCTTCACCTCCCGGGCCACGTTCAGCCCCCAGGTTTGCTCCGGGGCCTCGGGAAAGCGAAGGGACACGTACGGGATGCGGATCTCCGCTTCCCACCCCGAGGATGTGACCCGGCCATCCGACTCCCAGATGAAGTCCGGGCTGAAATCGATGGACACGGAGCTGGCGCTTCCCCTCCGCTTCTGCATTCCCTCGATCCACAGGCCGTCGGTTTGAATGCCCAGGGGGTTCACGTAGAACACATACCCCTGCCGCTGGTCGTCGAAGGTGTCCAGAATGATGCGAATCCAGTCATCGCCGAAGACGGACCGGTCCCGTTCTCCCAGTCGGGCCAGGACCTGGTCGGGATGGGAGTCCAGGGCCCGAACACCGAAGTAGATGGCTTCCGGGCCATAGAGAACCCGGACCTCCGTGGGCTCGGAGGCGGCGATTCCCTCCACGGGCTCGTACTGGGTGAAGTCCTTCAGGACCGCCGCCCGGGACCAGATCTCCTCCCCCAGGACCCCGTCCACCCGGACGGCGGGATCCTCCAATCGGGGGGGTTGTACGTCCAGCTCCTGGTGCTGTCCGCTGTAGGTGAGGGTGTCACCGGGAAGGAGAAGGGCCGTGGCCAGGAGAAGGGAGAGCATGAAGGTCTCGACGTGAGCCCCCGGAGCGCGGCTTCAGCCTCGGGGGAGATGCGGGGAAGGGGGTGCGTTCCGGCTCCGGTGGACGGAGCGCAGGCGAGAGAGGGATTCCTGGAAGGCGTCCACCACTCGAGGATCGAACTGCGTCTCCCTGAGTCCCACGATGCGGTCGGCCGCCTCCTCCCAGGGAAGGGCGTCCCGGTAGGAGCGGGCCGAGGTCATGGCGGCCAGGGAGTCGGCAACCGCGGCGATCCGGGCCGCCAGGGGGATGGACTCACCCAGGAGTCCGTTGGGATACCCGCCCCCGTCCCAGCGCTCGTGGTGCCAGGTCACCACCTCCAGGGCCGTGAGGTCGTCCAGGAGGGGTTCCAGGATCTGCCGACCCGTTCCAGGGTGGGTCTCCAACAGCTCTACCTCCTCTGCCGTGAGACCTTCCTCCTTGGCCAGGAGATCGGTGGGGAGGTTGATCTTTCCCACGTCCAGGAACCGGGTCCCCAGGTGCAGGGAGGCGGGAACCAGCTCCCGTCCGTCGGGGTCCACTCCCTTCCGGATCTCCTCGGCATAGAGGGTGACGGTCTCGTGGTGACCCAGGAGGTAGGGATCCCGGACCTCCACGGCCTGCACCAGGGCGTCCGCCGCCCGCAAGATCTCCGTTTGGGCCCGATCCTGCCGGTCCTGGGCTTCGGCCGAGAGGAGCCGGCTCCGACTCCGTTCCATGACCAGACGGTCCCGTCGGGCCAGGGCCTCCACCAGCTCACGGCGGAGCTCCGGCATTCCGAAGGGCTTCTGGAGGCACCGGTCGGCCCCGGCGCTGATGGCCTCGGCGGCCAGGCGGGCGTCCTGGACCCCGGTGATGGCCAGGACCTGGCTCGTGGGCCAACGGGCCTTGGCGGCCTTTACCAGCTCCATCCCGCCACGGCCCGGTGGACTCAGGTCCGTGATGACGATGTCGAACTCCGTTCCCAGGACCTGCACGGCCTCTGCCGGGTCCTGAGCCAGGGTCAGGCCGAACGCCTCCTTCTCCAGGTAGGAGACCAGGGCATCCCTGACGCCCTCCTCTTCTTCCACCAGGAGAACCTTCCGGTCCCCGCCGAAGCCCGTGACCCTCTGGGGCAGGAGAGTCACCGGAGGGGCGGTCTTGCCCATCTCGTCCGGGGCCCGGGGGTACTCGGGGGGCTCCTTCCTTCCCCGACCTTCCTTGTCGCTTTCCCGGTCCCTGGCCTCTCCCTCCTCTTCCTCCCCCTCGGCTTCCGTGGCCGGGGTCTCCGTTACCGCTTCCTCGAAGAGAGTGCGGCCGAAGAGGCGAACGCAGTCCTTTCCGTCGTGCTTGGCCTGGTACAGGGCGTGGTCGGCGGCGGCCAGGAGCTCGTCCGGGGAGCGCATGCTGGGATGGTGGGCCGCCACCCCGGCGCTCACCGTCAGGGTGCCGTTCGGGAACTTCTTCGTGCGAATGGCCGAGCGGACCCGTTCGGCGAAGACCAGGGCGCCTTCCACGTCGGAGCCGGCCAGGACAGAAAGGAACTCCTCTCCCCCGAACCGGGCCGACAGGTTCATCTTCCGGGTGGTTTGAGAGAGGATCTCCGCGAAGGCGGCCAGGGCCTGGTCTCCCACGACGTGCCCATACCGGTCGTTGTACCGCTTGAAGTCGTCCAGGTCGAAGAGGACCACGGAAAGGGGGCGTCCCCGCTCGGCGGCGGCGAACTCGTTCTCCAGGAAGACCCGGGCGTGGCGCCGATTGGGCAGGTGGGTGAGAAGGTCGGTGAAGGCCAGGTCTTCGATCTCGGCCCGATCCCGGTGAAGCCGTTCCGCCAGCCATCCCACGCCCAGGATGATGGCCAGGTATGCCGCCACCACGCCTCCCAGGAGGTCGGGAACCGGACGCCCGAGCCAGTTGGCTATGGCCTGGGTCAGGGAGAGGGTGACCATCCCGGCGGCCAGGGCCGTGGCGGCCCCCTGCCACCCCCGGTAGTAGGCCAGGAGAAAAGCCGGGACCAGGGCGGTGAGCCAGAGAAGGGCCTGGTACGAGCCCAGAACGGCCCGGGGCAGAAGCAAGTCTGCCAGGACAGGTACCAGGAGAGCGCCCAGGGAGATGGCCAGGGCCCGGGGCGGTACCTTCGGGGGCTGGGAGTTGTCCGGTTCGGGCATGGAACCCAAGTTGCTCTGGTCGTGGGCCCCGAGCAAGCATCTGAAGGCCGCCGGACCCCGCTCCCTGGCCGAGCCCGGACGATTCCTGGCCCCGCCCGGGACGGTTCCTTCATTCCACTCCAGTGTCGGAGGTGAGCTGTGGTTCTTGAGCGCTGGCGCCCGATTCGGCCCTTCCTCCGGTCCGCCGTGGCAGCGGTGGTCCTCTGCACCGTGGCGGTTGGGATTCCGTCCCTCCTCACGGGCTGCGGGGACCCGGGAGAGGGTGCCCCCGACGCCCTGGCCCGGCTGGCCACGTCCATCTCCGAGAGGGACGAGGAGATCGCCGTTTACTACCGTGACCTGGAGGGGACGGACTCCTTCCTGGTGAATCCGGACCTCCGAATGCACGCGGCCAGCACCATGAAGGTGCCGGTCATGATCCAGCTCTTCCAGGACCGGGACCAGGGGCTCCTCTCCCTGGACGACTCCATGGAGGTGACCACGACCTTCTCCTCCATCGTGGACGGATCCCCCTACACCCTCTCCGCCGAGGTGGACGGCGACAGCACCCTCTACGAGCTGGAGGGGGAGGAGGTCAGCTACCGGCGCCTCTTGGATCTCATGATCACCTACTCCAGCAATCTGGCCACGAACCTCCTCATCCGGGAGGCGGACGCGGAGCGGGTGACGGCCACCATGCGGGCCCTGGGAGCCGACTCCATCCAGGTCCTCCGGGGCGTGGAGGACGGTCCGGCCTTCCGGGCGGGTCTGTCCAACACCACCACGGCCCGGGATCTGGGGGTCATCCTCACGGCCCTGGCCCGGGAAGAGGTGGCCACGCCGGAAAGCTCCCGGGAGATGATGGAGATCATGAGCCGTCAACACTGGCGCACGAAGATCCCGGCGAAGCTCCCGGAAGGGGTCCGGGTGGCCCACAAGACGGGCCGGATCACCGAGATCAGCCACGACGCCGGAATCGTCTATCCCCCGGAGGCGCCACCCTACGTTGTGGTGATCCTCACCCGGGGCTTCCGGGACGGCCAGGTGGCGGACTCGGTGGCGGCCGACATCTCCCGGACCATCTACGACGCCCACGTGGCCAGGCATTGAGACCCGGACCCGTGCTTCATTTCCCTCTCGTTCTTCAACCTTCTCTCCTGCTCCGCAGCGTCCCCATGGTCTGCTCTCGCCCACGTGCATCCGTCTTTCTTCCCCTCCTTCTGACCCTTCTCTTCGGGTTCCCGGGTTCCCGGGCGGCCCAGGAGGTGGATGCCCGGCGTCTCTCGGCCCTGGAGGCCCGGAGCATCGGGCCGGCGGGGATGAGCGGGCGGATCGCCGCCATCGCCGCCGTGGAATCGGATCCCAACATCGTCTACGCGGGGGCGGCCACCGGAGGGGTGTGGAAGTCCGTGAACGGGGGCCAGACCTGGACGCCTCTTTTCGACCAGGAGCGAGTCCTGGGAATCGGGTCTTTGGCCGTGTTCCAGGCGAACCCGGACATCGTCTGGGTAGGCACGGGGGAGGGAAATCCCCGGAACAGCGCCGGGGTGGGCGCCGGCATCTACAGGAGTCTGGACGGGGGCCGAAGCTGGACCTTCCGGGGCCTGGAGCGCTCGGAGCGGATCCACCGGATCGTCCTGCATCCCCGGAACCCGGACATCGCCTATGCCGGCGTCATGGGCCCGGCCTGGAGCGACGGCAACCAGCGGGGAGTGTTCCGGACCACGGACGGAGGGGAGAGCTGGGAGAAGGTCCTCTTCGTGAACGAGAGGACGGGTGTCAGCGACCTGGTCATGGATCCGGGGAACCCGAACAGGCTCCTGGCGGGAATGTGGGAGTACCGGCGGTGGCCCTGGTTCTTCGAGTCGGGTGGGGAGGGCAGCGGTCTGTACATGAGCCAGGACGGAGGGGACACGTGGCGTCGCCTGACGGCGGAGGACGGGCTCCCGGAGGGGGAGCTGGGACGCATCGGACTGGCCGTGGCCCGAAACGATCCCCGGGTGGTCTACGCCCTGGTGGA
>Ga0207797_1001221_pt1 | contig 18898 bp, 14 predicted proteins | sample PRCRCaboRojoPR_6_FD_187275 | JGI IMG/M metagenome (GOLD analysis project Ga0207797, IMG submission 187275) | Marine sediment microbial community from Cabo Rojo, Puerto Rico - PR CR 10% Liquid 1 (SPAdes) | ecosystem: Environmental > Aquatic > Marine > Coastal > Sediment | place: Cabo Rojo, Puerto...
GGGAGCCGAGCGTTTCGCGGGCCATGATCGGAATCCTCGCTTGCCTTTCTGCTCTTTCCTTTTCCAGCCGGCCCTTTCCAGTCGGCGTTGGCCTCAGCGCCGGGAGAGGGCAGGGGATCCCAGGTGTGCCCCGGGTCACGTCCAACCGGGTCATGTCCAACCGGGTCCCCTTGTCGGAAACTCGGCGGCGAGCACCCGCTTCACAATCGTCAGGTCCTTTGCCATTCAAAGCCCAAGGGACGGCGGGGTCGATAAACGGGGCCCGGCGGCTATCGCCCGACGCCGTCCCGGAGGATCTGCCGGGCCGCCACCTCTCCGGAGATGATGGCCGGAGGGACCCCGGGCCCTGGCACGGTGAGCTGTCCGGCGAAGTACAGGCCCCGGACTTTTCGGGAGCGAAGCCGGGGCCGGAGGACGGCGGTCTGCCGCAAGGTGTTCGCCAGCCCGTAGGCGTTACCCCCCAGGGCGTTGTAGTCCGCGCTGAAGTCCCGGTGGGCATAACTCCGCTTCACCACGATCCGGTCCCGTATGGCCTGGCCCGTGAGGCCCTCCAGGCGATCCAGGACCATGCCGAGGTACCGCTCCCGGATCTCGTCGGTGTCGTCCAGGTTCGGTGCCAGGGGGATCAGAATGCAGAGGTTCTCTTGACCCGGGGGCGCCACCGAGTCGTCGGTCCGGGAGGGGGCCGAGACGTAGAAGAGGGGCCGCTCGGGCCAGCGAGGGTTCTCGTAGATGGCGTCGGCGTGGGGGTCCAGGTCCTCGTCGAAGAAGAGGGTGTGGTGCTGGAGCCCCTCCACCCGGCCCTTAACCCCCAGGTAGAAGAGGAGGGCGGAGGGGGAGAGGGTCCGGGTCTCCCAGTAGCGTGGGGTGTATTGCCGCTCCTCCGGTGCCAGGAGGTCCCCCTCCACATGGGCGTAGTCGGCGGTGGCCAGCACCATGTCCGCCGGAAGAGTCCGCTGTTCCCCATCCTCCTGGAACTCCACCGCCGTGACCCGTCCCCCGGAGACCCGTACCCGATGTACGGGAGCTTCGGTGCGGAGCTCGGCTCCCTGCCCCCGGGCAAGCTCCGCCATGCCCCGGACCACCGAGGCCATTCCTCCCTGGGGATACCACGTCCCCAGTGCCATGTCGGCATGGTTCATCAGGCTGAAGAGTGCAGGGGTTCTGGGCGGTGTGGATCCCAGGAAGAGAACGGGGAACTCCACCATCTGCCGGAGTTTGGGGTGGGCGAAGTAGCGCCGCACGTGTTTTCGGAAGGATCGGAGCATCTGGAGTCGAACCAGGGCCCAGAGAAGGCTCGGATCGGCGAACTCCATGACGGAGAGAGCGGGCTTGTGGACGAAGTCCCCCATCCCCCGGCGGTACTTGTACTCCGCATCGTCCAGGAACGCCTGCAGGCGGGAACCGGCCCCGGGCTCCAGGGACTCGAAGAGGGCTCGCAGGGGGGCCACGCCTGCCGGTACGTCCATGGGGTCGTTCGGGCCGAACCAGATCCGGTACGACGGATCCAGGCGCGTGAGGCTGTAGTGGTCCGACGGAGATGTCCCGAAGAGCCCGAAGAAGCGATGGAATACGTCCGGCATCCAGTACCAGCTGGGGCCCATGTCGAACCGGAAGCCGTCCCGACTCCAGGCCCGGGCCCGGCCCCCCATGGACTCGTTCTTCTCCAGGAGCGTCACGGCGGCGCCCCGGCGAGCCAGGACAGCCGCGGCCGAGAGACCGCTGAAGCCGCCGCCGATGATGACGATTCGAGGAGAGCCCATGGTCCCGGCTACCCCTCTGGGCCCCTGAGGATCATCCCCTGCCCTGGGTGCGCCCCGGGACTCCGGGGCGGCCTTCTGTCACGTCATGGGCGAAACGGAACCCCACAGCGGTCAGCGGGTTTCCGAACCGTTGATACGTGGAAGACCCCAGTGGGTAGCCAGAGGACGAGGCCCTATGGAAAAGGTCGTCACATCAAATCTGAGACTGGGCATCATCGCCGGGGGCCAGTTGGGCAAGATGCTCATCCAGGACGCCAGCAAGTGGGACGTGATCACCCACGTTCTGGACCCGGAGGAGACGTGCGCCGCCGGTAGCATCGCCTCCCACTTCACCCGGGGGGACTACCGGGACTTCGACACGGTCTACCGGTTCGGACAGGGGCTGGACATCCTCACCTACGAAATCGAGGACATCAACGTGGAAGCCTTGCGGGCTCTCGAGGCGCACGGACTCAAGGTCGTCCCGGACCCGGAGATCCTTGCGCTGATCCAGGACAAGGGCCGGCAGAAGGACTTCTACCGGGAGCATGGACTTCCCTCGGCTCCCCATGAGCTGTTCGAGGGCGCTGCCGAAATCCGGCAGGCCCTGGCGGAAGGCCATCTGGCCCTTCCCTTCGTCCAGAAGCTCAGACGGGGCGGCTATGACGGCCGGGGCGTGTTCATCATCCGGGACACCGCAGACCTTGATCATCTCCTGGAGGGACCCTCCCTGACCGAGGAGCTGGTGGACATCCACAAGGAGATCGCCGTCATCGTGGCCCGCAACGGGCGGGGAGAGGTGCAGTGTTTTCCTCCCGTGGAGATGGTCTTCGATCCCCGGGCCAACCTGGTGGATCGTCTGATCTGCCCCTCGACGCTTCCTCCGGAGGTGGCCCGCCGGGCCGAGGGCCTGGCCCGGGACCTCATCGTAGCGCTGGACATGCAGGGCCTGTTGGCGGTGGAGCTCTTCGTGGACCGGGAGGGTCGGGTGCTCATCAACGAGGTCTCGCCCCGGCCCCACAACAGCGGCCACCACACCATCGAGGGCGTCATCACGTCTCAGTTCGAGCAGCACCTCCGGGCCATCCTCAATCTCCCCCTGGGTTGCACCCGCATCAAGCTGCCGGCGGTGATGCTCAACCTGCTGGGGGAGCCTGGACACGAAGGGCCGGTCCGCTACGAGGGACTCACCGAGAGCATGGCCATGGAAGGGGTCAAGATCCATCTCTACGGGAAGAAGACCACCCGCCCCCGCCGGAAGATGGGTCACGTGACGGTCCTTTCCGAGGATATGGAGGACGCCCTGGCCAAGGCCGACCGCGTCAAGCAACTCATCAAGGTGAAAACATGAAACGGGATCGTGTCAGCATCGTCATGGGCTCGGACTCGGATCTGTCGGTCATGCAGGCCGCCGTGGACCAGCTTGAGGACCTGGAGGTTCCCTATGAGGTGGACGTCGTCTCGGCCCATCGGACGCCGGACAAGCTCTACGAATTCGCCGCCGAGGCTCACACCCGGGACATCGGTGTGATCATCGCCGGCGCCGGGGGGGCCGCCCACCTGCCGGGGATGGTGGCGGCCATCTCCCCTCTCCCGGTCATCGGCGTCCCCATCAAGTCGTCCAATTCCATCGACGGCTGGGACTCGGTCCTCTCCATCCTCCAGATGCCCGGGGGCGTGCCCGTGGCCACCGTGGCCCTGAACGGCGCCCGCAACGCCGGCATCCTGGCGGCCCAGATCCTGTCCACCCGGGATCCGGCCCTCCTGGCACGGCTGATCCGCTTCAAGGAAGGACTCAGGGAGAAGGTCATGGAGAAGTCCGCCCAGGTCCGGTCCTGAGGGACCTGGTGAGACGAATCCCATGACGAAAGGCATATCATGAGCCGAGACGATGAAGGGGCCCCGGGGCCGAACAGGTCCGAACCCCAGGAGTCCGGCGAGTCGCAAGACCCCTCCCTGGTCCATCGCATCCGTCGGCTGGTCACCACTCAGCCCTACGGGGTTCTCGCTACCCACGGGGGCGGTCAAGCGTATGGATCGCTGGTGGCCTTCGCCTTCACCGAAGATCTGCGTGAGGCCTTTTTTGCCACGCCGGTAGCCACCCGGAAGTACCAGCTCCTTTCGCAGAATGACCGGATCGCCCTGGTGGTGGACAACCGCCCCGAGCATGCGGACCGGATGATGGACGTGGAGGCCATCACCGTCACGGGTCGGGCCCGGGAGGTTCCCCACGGACCTGATCGGGTCCGTGGTGCCGATCGCCTCGTGGCGCGTCATCCCCAGCTTCGCTCCTTCGTGGCGGCGGAATCCTGTGCCCTGTTCCGGATCGAGGTCGTTCGTTTCCTCCATGTCACCCGCTTCCAGGAGGTCCGCCAATGGCTGCCGGGGGACAGCTGATCGTCCCCCTGGGGGAGGCCGGGGACGCGCCGGAAGACCTGGTGGGAGGGAAAGCTCGTGGGCTCGGTCGCCTCCTGGCCGCAGGTTACCAGGTACCGGGCGGATTCTGCATCGCCACCGGGGCGTACGAACGCTTCATCAGGGAAGCGGGGTTGGGAGATGCGATCCAGCTCGAGTTGGGCCGGAAGTCTTTCACCGAGATGCGATGGGAAGAGATCTGGGACGCAGCCCTGCGTATCCGGCTAGCCTTCCTCAGATCGCCCATTCCACCGGAGTTGGCCGATCCCATTCGGCAAGCCCACGCACACCTGCCCTCCGGGCCCGTGGCCGTGCGGTCGTCGGCTCCGGGGGAGGACGGAATCCGGGGGACCTTCGCGGGCCTGCACGAATCGGTCACGGACGTGAGAGACGGCCGGAGCCTCCTGAACGCTGTGCGAGTCGTCTGGGCCTCCCTCTGGTCCGATGCCGCCCTCCTCTACCGAAGGGAGCTCGGTCTGGATGTGGATCGAAGTCGGATGGCCGTCATCGTGCAGGAGTTCGTGGAGAAGCCCGTCTCCGGCGTGGCCTTCGGTCGAGACCCCCGATCCCCTGAGGAGGACCGGCAGATCCTGGAGGCCGTGCCCGGCCTGTGCGAAGACATGGTCAGCGGTGCCGTGGATCCGGATCGATGGACCCTGGAGCGCTCCTCCGGGAAGGTGCTTCACTGGAGGCCTGGGCAGAGGGGGCAGGGTGACCCGGAGCCCCTCCTCGTTCCCGAAGACGTGGCGAGCCTCCACGAAACCGTCCTCAGCGTGGAGACTCTCCTCGGGTATCCACCCGACATAGAGTGGACGGGCCGTGGGGCGGAGCTCACCCTGTTGCAGGCTCGGCCCGTGACCTCCCCGGCCAAGAGGGATGACGAGCGACGCTGGTACCTCTCGCTCCGCCCCGGCTCCGGACGGCTCTCCGACCTCGCTGAACGGGTCGCCTACGAATTGATCCCGGCCCTGGAGGCCGAGGGAAAGGGGTTCGCTGCCGACGAGCTGCGCGCCATGGACGACCCCGAGCTGGCGGAGGCCATCCTCGTCCGGCATGAGGCCCATGACCGTTGGAAGAGGATCTACAGGGAGGAGTTCATCCCCTTCGCCCACGGCGTCCGCCGCTTTGGGCAATACTACAACGACGCGGTGCGGCCGACCGATCCCTACGAGTTCGTCAGACTCCTGGAGAACCAGCCCATGTTCGCCTCCCTTCGAAACGACGCCCTGGCCCATCTGGCGGAGCATGTGCGCAGGGAGCCGTCCCTGGCCGGCTGGTTGGAGCGCCCGGAGGTGGTGGAGGGAATCACTCGACGGGATTCGTGGAAGATGGTGGCCGCCGAGCTCCCGGGGATCCCCGGCGGTGAGGCCTTTCGTCACGCCTTCGAGGAATTCCTGGACGAGCACATGAACCTGACGTACCAGGACGAGCCTCTGGATGACCGCCCGGATCTGATCCTCAACATCGTACGGCAACTGGCAACGGACGGGGGGGAAGGGCTCCCACCGACACGGGGAGGATATGCGGAAGGATCGGGGGATGATGTCCAGTCCCGGGAGGAGCGGTTTCTGACAGCCGTGGGGCCGGAGCGTCGGGAGGAGGCTCTTGAGGTGCTTCAGATCGGCCGGCTGAGCTGGAGGTTGCGGGATGACGACAACATCCTCATGGGGCGACTGCGGAACCAGCTCCAGCACGCCGTCGCGCTCGCGGCCCAGCGACTGGAGGGAGCCGGCCGCCTCCCTTCCGGCGGACGGGTGAAGAGCTCGGCGGCCGAGACCCTGGCTGAAGCGCTTCGGAATCCGGACGGAGGTCCGGTCAGGCTGGAAGAACCCGGGAAAATGGCGGTCTCCGGGGGATCCCGGGGGTCAGCGGAAATGTCGGAACACCGTGAAGATCCCGGCATCACACCCCGGCAACTGGTTGGACAGCCCGCGGCCCGGGGACTGGTTACCGGAAAGGTCCGGGTGATCCGGAGCACAGAAGACTTCCAGGCCTTCCGGAAAGATGAGATTCTGGTGTGCGACGCCATCCAACCCACCATGACCCACCTGGTCCCCCTCGCCAGCGCCATCGTGGAGAGGCGGGGAGGGATGCTCATCCACGGGGCCATCATCGCCCGGGAGTTGGGGGTCCCGTGCGTCAACGGCCTGCCCAACGTCACGGATCTCCTGCAGGACGGGGAGCTGGTCACCGTGGACGGTCACCTGGGTGTCGTGACCGTGGGCCCTCCGGAGTTCGACCTGGAGCGCAAAGGGGAGCGGTGAGGAGCCTCAGGTGCCCGCGTCCCCCTTCCGATAGAGTGCGTTGGCCGAGACTCGTTGGCCTTTCTCCTTCTTCGTAACTCCCACGTCCGTGGGAATCTCGGGGTGAAGCCCGAAGGCGGCCATCTCTCGATCCAGGTCGTCCGGTTCCAGCAGCACGGCCAGGCCCCGGGGAAAGCCGTCGTAGAGATAGGGTTCATCGGGGATCCGGCGCAGGCCCTCCCCCGTCAGGTCCGTGCGGGGCGTGAACTGGGAGAAGAGGAGTCGTCCTCCGTTGCTAAGCACCCGGGACGTTTCCGCTGCGGCTTGCTTCCACTCCTCCCAGCCCCGGGCGTTGTGAAGGAGTCCCAGGGAGACGACCAGGTCGAAGGACTCGTCGTCGTAGGGAAGAGTGGTCATGAGACCCACCTGAACCCGTCTTCGGGCTTCATCCTGCCCCAATAGGGGGGCCGTACGGCGCCGGGTTTCGGCCACCATGGCCTCGGAACCATCCATGGCGTAGACGTCGAAGTCCCCTTCGGCCAGGAAGACCGTATTGCGGCCTCCGGCACACCCGGCATCCAGCACCCGGACCTGCGTCGGATCGGGGTAGTCCTCCACCAGCTCCCGTAACCTGTGATCCGGCTCCCGCCCTGCGAAGCGCTGGACCACGTCCGCTTGCTCCCAGTGATCGTCCATGTCCTGCATCTCGCCTACCTCGCATCGTGGGACCTGTCTTCGGCCTGCTAGAGACCGGGGATTCGAGCCCCGGCCGGGACGGCTGCAGCACTGCGTTTTTCCCCTCGGTGGCCCTGTTCTGTTCCCCATAGAATCGAGGGGGCCACACCGGGGAGAACCCCTTCCATTGTATGGGGTAGCCAGACGATGTCGAGCCGCCTGACGACGACCCCGACAACCTCTCCCGAGCGAACCGGATTTCCCGATCCTGCCGGACCCGGTCCGGAAGGAGACTCCCTACCATTGCCCGGAGGCATGTCTGACATGAAGAACACTCTCTTTTCTCTGCTCCTGGTGGTACCTCTGATCTCTCTGGGATGCGCGGACGGTGACCGGCTGGTGTCTCCGGAGGAAGCCATGTCTGGAGCCGTTCTCCTCACCATGGATCTGGAGCGGGCCCCGGCATCCGTCGCCTCGGTGGAGGCCAGGCTCACGAGAAGCGGATTCGATCCCATCTTCTCCGAGATGAGCCTCGTGGGCAGCTCCACCGCAGAGTTGACCCTGGACGACATCCCGGTGGGAGACTGGCATCTCGAAGTGGAGGCGAAGAATGAGGACGATGTAGTCCAGTACGCGGGAGAAGCGGACGTGACGATTCTGGAAGATACCGTTACCGACGTGAGTCTGGTGTTGTATCCCGTTTCGGGGGGAACAGGCGGCATCCATCTCGTTGTGAACTGGGGAGAGGGGTCGGCCTTGTTCCTGGTCCTGGATGAGGACGTGCTGGACAACGGCCGGCACTTCAACAGCCAAGGGGGAGGCATCATCCCCGACGGTCCGGACTTCTTCAGCGCCTCGGATGTCAACGACGGCCAGGCCAGCGAGACCCAACGGGATGTGCTGGACTACTTCCGGTCCAATGTGGGCCGGACCATCACCCTCATGGCCGGCCAGACCGGGGATGAGGGATGGTTCGCGCCGAACTGCATCCCCGCCCGATGGAACGACGATTTCGACGCCGAAGACAACACCTGCCTTTCGGGGACCGAGGAGGACACAGCTCTCCGCAACTACACCGGCCTCAACGGCGGCGGCGCCATTCCCACCCAGGAGCGATTGGACAAGATCCCCGATGTCAGGCCTCTGCGGGCCCTGGGTCTCAATCGGTTGATCGGCTCGACCGTCCACGCCGTCGTGTACGACAGTGATATCGGCATCAACTATGACCTGGGCGAGCCTCTGGGCGTCAACGGGAATCTCCAGGGCGAGACCCTGGGGGTCGTGATTTTTCGGGTCAACGGAGTCCGTACGCTGAGCGATTTCTCCAGCAGCACGTTGCCGGAGGTCCAGGTCACGATCCTGGATGCGTCAGGGATTGGAGACGGCGCCTGGTCGCTTCTGACGGCTCCCTTACCGGCCAGCTCCTCAGTGCCGAACGATCGGGTCGCTCCGGGCTCCCCAGACGGGTACTTCTCCCTGGGACAGTGAGGGGCCGGATCCTGGTAGGGGTCTGCTCCTGTGGTTAGTATCGATGTCTGAGTCTCTTGAGGAAGGCCATGGGAACGTAGGAACGGTGGCCCGTTGCATCCTGGTCTCCCGTCGGCCTCCCTGGGGCCCCTCGCCGGAGCCCCCTCCTCCGGACTCGGCTTCCCGGAGCGAGCTCCGACCTCAACCCGAGGAGTGGCAGCCTGTCTTCCCAACGAAATGCCCCATGCCCCTGCGGTTCCGGGCGCAAGTACAAACACTGCTGCGGACGGCCCTCCGGCGCCAGGTCCTTTTCCGAGGAACGGGTGATACTCCCCCCCGAGGCTCTCCAGTGGGCCAGAGAGACCCCGGAATGGGAAGCGGACATGGTGGCTTTCCCCTCCATGATCCGGGGGAAGGAGGGGCTACGTCACGTTTCCCTCCTGGTCGTGGCGGACGAGATCGCGGTGGAAACCGACATCCAACTGGTCACGACCACGGAGGTGGACGACGTGGCAGAAGCCCTGGAAGGAGCCGTGAGAACGGCCGCCACCAGGGTAGGGGTGTTTCCCGAGCGGGTTCTGGTTCGTCGACGGAGGGTGGCCGACGCTCTCCGTCCCCTTCTCCGGGAAGAGGGCTGTGACGTGGAATCGGACGGCGTCCTCCCCGGCCTGGATCCCGTGATTCGGCACCTGGCCGAGCACCTGGCGGGGCAGACCGGCTGGCCGGCCGTGCCGCCGCCTCCCACCTGGGCGGCCTGGGGGCTTCCGTCGGAGCTGGTCGGGGAGCTCTTCTCGGCGTATGCCCGGTTCTACGAAGCGGCCCCGTGGCGGTGGTTCGAGGAGACCCCTCCTCTCATGGCCGAGTGGAGCGATGGGGAGGAGTCGTGGGTGGTCTCCGTGATGGGCTCGGCTCTGGGAGAGTATGGACTGGCCGTCTATTCTGACCCGTGGGACCTGGAGACGACCCTGGAATGGGGGGAGGACGAGCTCCCCTTTCAGGAGCTGGAAGGGTGGATCGTGCACCTGGGGTACCAGCATCGGCGAGAATTGGACCGGCCCATGCTCAAGGAGATCTCCCGGGCTCGTTGGGAAGTGGCGGGCCCCGGCGCCTACCCTTTCATCATGCCTATCCTGACGCCCGGGGGCGGACTCCAGGAGGATCAGGTCCGGCGCATGGCGGAGCTCCTTCGGGGGGTGGCGGCCCTGAGCTGGCAGATCGAGGAAGAGGCTTCCTCTCCCGAGGGTAGGGTGGCGGTACAGAGGGAAGGACGCCTTACCCTCCGGTATCTTCTGGTGCCCGAGGGGGAGGAAGCGCCGCCTGGTCCTCTTTCGCCGGAGTTGGAGGAGGTCCTGGAAGGATTGGGGGAGGGCGATTTCCAGAGCCTGCAGAAGGTGCGGGCAGAAATGGAACACCGCCTGGACCGATACAACGCCATGCCCCAGGAGGCTCTCGGCGGCATCAGCCCCGACCAGGCCATAGACCTTCTGCGCGAGGGTCTCGAGAAGAACAGCCATCTGCACTTCTCCTCGGACCTGGACCTGGAAGAAGCGGAGAAGGGGAGGTTCTTCTTCAACGCCCGGACCTTTCTCGCTCGACTGGATGAGACCGACGGCGTCGCCACCACAGCGGCGGGGAACCTGAAGCGTGTGGTCGTAGCCGAGATGCTGGAGCGGATGCGGCTACCGGAAAGCTACCTTTGGAACCTCCGCTGGATGTACAAGGTGGTGAACGAGAGGAACGCCTGGCCTGTGCATCTGGTGCGGGTGAATCTGGAGCTTGCCGGATTGATCCGTCGCCGGAAGGGGACCTTCCTCCTGACCGGGGAGGGACGGAGGCTGATGTCGCCCGATGCGGCCGGGGAGCTCTTCCGAAAGCTCTTTCTCGTCCACTTCGGGGAGTTCAACCTGGAGTATGGGAAGCGGTCGTTGTCGGGGTCGGGGTTGGATCTTCAGGCGGCTGTGCCCCTCTTTCTCTGGCAGATCGGGGCGTGGGCTCGGGACTGGACCACGGTGGAGAGGCTTGCCCGCGGAATGTTGCCTGAACCGCCGGCTGGAACCCCGGGCGGGGAGGGCCGGAGTGTCCGGACGGATTCGGCTTCGATCTACGGCATCGTACTCGAACCACTGGAGGAGTTCGGACTTCTGGAAGACCGGGAGATGGATCTGGGCGAGAGGGAAGGGGAGGCGTGGTGGCATTGGCGGCCGGAAGCTACCGAGGTTCGGGTCACCCCCCTCTTTCGACGGTTTATCTCCTTCCAATGGTGAAATGATGAATAGGGCTGCGGCAGGTCTTGCTCAAAGGAGAATCTCATGAGAAATCCGCGAAGGGCTTGGTTGTTCGTTATCCTGCTCCTTCCCCTTCTCGTCGCCAGTGCCGATCCGCCGAGGATCGCCGTGGCCTGCAGCGGGCCGGAGGCGGATGCGGAGATCAGCCAACGGGCGGCCCGGGCTCCCTACATCCTGATCTTCGACCACGAGGCCAACCTGGTGGAGACGGTGGATCACCGGGACGTCCCGGCGGGAGGTGCCGGTCCCCAGACCGCCGGCCTTCTGGAGGGCAAGGACGTGACCCACTTCGTGGCCACCCGGTTCGGCCCGAACCTGATTCGGGGCCTGGAGACGGCCGGGATCGAACATGTGGTGATGGAGGGATCGGCCCAGGAGGCCGTGCGGGAGCTCCTCGACCTGTAAGCAGGAGAGTCGGGGCTGGCGGTGCCGTTGTTCGGACCCTCCCGGACCTGGTCCCCTTTCGGAAGCCCGGGGTTACTCGCTCTGCAGGGCGTCCACCGGATCCAGGAGGGAGGCCCGGTAGGCCGGGTACACGCCGAAGACGATCCCCACCAGGAGGGAGAAGGTGAAGGAGGCGGCCACGGAGATGGGCTCCACCTGGATGGCCCAGTCCGTCAGGATGGCCAGGCCCGCTGCCCCCAGGAGGCCCAGAAGGATCCCCGCCAGCCCTCCCCCCGTCCCCAGGATGATGGCTTCGGCCAGGAACTGGACCCGGACGTCCCGGCGTCGGGCCCCCACCGCCAGGCGGAGACCGATCTCCCGGGTCCGCTCCCGGACCGAGATGAGCATGATGGCCAGGATTCCCACGCCGCCCACCAGGAGGGAGACGGCGGCGATGCCGCCCACCAGGGTCGTGAAGGTATCTCCGATCTCCCGGTGGGCTGCCATCAGCTCCGCCTGGGTTTGAATCTCGAAGTCGTCGTCGGCTCTCCTCCGGTCCAGGTCGTGACGCTCTCGGAGGAGCCAGCGGACCTGCTCAGCCCCTTCCGTCATGTCTTCCTGGCTACGGGCCTGGAGGTAGATTCCCCCGAGCCAGTCCTGGTTGAGAACTCGGCGGAGCGCCGTCCGGAGGGGGATGAGGACGACGTCGTCCTGGTCCGACCCCGATAGATCCGTTCCCCTTTCTCGCAGCACTCCGATGACCTGGAAGGGAACCTGTCCCACGAAGATCCTCTGCCCCACCGCGGGTTCGGCGCCGAAGAGGGCCTTCTCCACTGTGGGGCCCAGAACCGCCGTGCGAGCCGCCGTCACTTCCTCCCGTTCCGTATGGAAGGATCCGGAAGCGGTGGCGAGATTGAGGATGTCCCTGACCTCCGGGGTCACGCCCATGACGTTGGTGGTGGTGGACAGGCCCTGGAATCGCACGGAAATGCGGCGGCTGGCCCAGGGGGCCGCGGCCACGACTCGGGGGAGCTCGTCTTCCAGGGCCGCAGCGTCCTGGGGGGTAAGGGTGGTGACGGTGCCCCGGACCCTCCGGCCGCCGGTGGGTCGGATCTGGGCCGGCGTGACCATGATGAGGTCCGTTCCCATGGCCTGGACCCGAGCCACCACCTCCTGCCGAGCTCCGTGGCCCACCGCCACCATGGCGATGACGGATGACACCCCGATGACGATCCCCAACAGGGCCAGTCCGGTCCGGGTCCGGTGGGCCCCCAGCTGCCGGACCGAGATCCGGAGGCTCCGGACGACCTTCACGACCGCAGGGCGTCCACCGGGGTCAGGGCCGCCGCCTTCCTGGCTGGATGGAGTCCGGCCAGGATCCCCACGACGGTGGAAAAGAGAAGCCCCGCCGCCAGGACGTGCCAGGTGAAGAGAGCCGGCGTTTCGGTGATCCGCTCCATGACCACGTTTCCTGCCATTCCCAGGACGATCCCGCCGATTCCCCCGAAGAAGGCCACGGCCGCGGACTCAAGAAGGAACTGGCGCTTGATGTGACGAGCCCTGGCCCCTACCGCCATGCGCAGCCCGATCTCCCCCCGGCGCTCTCCCACCGACAGGAGCATGATGTTGGCCACCACGACGCCCCCGACGACCAGGGCGATTCCGGCCACCAGGATCAGGAAGAGATCGAAGGTGCCCTGCATCTCCTCCACCATGGCCGTGACCTCGGTGGGGGTGGTGATGCGGAAGTCCTGGGGGGTCCCCGGGGCGATGCCGTGCCGTTCCTTCAGGAGAGCGGTGATGTCGGCAGACACCGACTCCATCTCCCGGATGTCCTCCACCTGCACCCGGATCCCCGTCAGGTAATCCTGGTTCGCCACCCTGCGGAGGTAGGTGTTCAAGGGGACGAAGACCCGGTTGTCCATGTCCCCCCCGCCGGCGCTGGTCCCCTTCTCCCCCAGGACTCCGGTGATCTGGAAGGGAATTCCGGCCACCTGGATGACCTGCCCCAGGGGGTCCTCCTCCTCCCCGAAGAGTTCCCGGATCACTGTGGGGCCGATGGCCGCCACCCGGGCCATGCTGGCGTTGTCCTCGGCGGTGATGAAGGAGCCCCGGTCCACGGGCCAGTCCCACACATCCTGCCACTCCGGGGTGATGCCGAAGACGGGGGAGGTGAAGCTCCGGTCCCGCCATTGGACCTCCATCTGGCCTTCCCGGGCGAAGGGGGCCACGTCCCGGACGTGAGCCACCTGGTCGGAGATGGCCTGGGCGTCCTCCAGTTTGAGGGTGGCCGTGACCGTGGAGCCTCCCCCCAGTCCCGGCCCGGTCCGGGTCTGGTCCGTGGGTCCTCCGGCCCAGACCATGAGGTTCTCCAGCCCGAAGACCCGGACCCGCTCCATGATCCTCTCCCGGGCTCCCATGCCCGCCGAGAGGACCACCGTGAGGACCGTGATCCCCACCATGATTCCTGCCATCATGAAGAAGGTCCGGAGGCGGTAACGGGTGAGTCCCTTCAGGGCCTGGCCCAGCAGTCGTCCCGTCGTCATGAGGTCACCTCCGTCGTGGCAGGGCCGGAGCCGGCTTCGTCGGAGACAATGCGTCCGTCCTGCACGCTGACGATTCGCCGGGCGTAGCGGGCCACCTCCGCATCGTGGGTGACCACCACCACCGTCCGCCCCCGCCGGTTCAGCTCGGTGAAGAGCTCCATGATCTCCTGACTGGACGCCGAGTCCAGGTTTCCGGTGGGCTCGTCGGCGAAGACGATCTCGGGGTCGTTCACCAGGGCCCGGGCAATGGCCACCCGCTGCTGCTGGCCTCCGGACAGCTCCCCGGGATGGTGATCGAAGCGATCCTCGGGGAAGCCCACGATCTCCAGGGCGGACCGGGCCGGTGCCTCCAGGTCCGGGGCGTCGGTGTAGAGCAGAGGAAGCTGGACATTCTCCATGGCCGAAGTCCGGGGAAGGAGATGAAAGCTCTGGAAGACAAAACCCAGCTTCCGGCTTCGAACCTCCGCCAGGGCGTCCTCATCCAGAAGGCTGACTTCCGTGCCGTCCAGGATCACGCTTCCGGAGGTGGGTCGGTCCAGGCACCCCAGGAGGTTCATGAGGGTGCTCTTGCCCGAGCCCGAGGCTCCGATGACCGCCACGAACTCTCCTTCCCGGATCTCCAGGCTCACTCCCTTCAGGGCCTGGACACCGGCGGTGCCTTCCTTCTGGTAGCTCCGGGTCAGGTCCCGGGCCTCGATGAGCATGTTGTTCGTCATCTGGTCTCTCAACCTTCTCGTGTCTCAACCTTCCGGGAGAACGATCTCTTCGCCCTGGCGGAGGCCCCCGGTGATCTCCGTCCAACCGCTGTGCGTCCATCCCACCTCCACCTCACGACGAGTGGGGACTCCATCCTCCAGCACCGTGACGTAGCGGGTCGCCCGGTCCCGGCCCACCGCCGAGGAGGGCACGGCCAGGGTCGCCGTCCGGGGCTCCAGGATGAGGTTCACCGCCGCTGTCATCTCCGGTCGGAGGGTGCGCCCCTTCCGGTCGGTGATCCGCACTGTCACCACGTAGTTCACCACGTTGTCCTGGATCACCGCTTTGGGGAAGATGGCCGTGACTTCCCCCTGGAACTCCTCCCCGGGGTAGCTGTCCACGGAGAACGTGGCCTCCTGGCCTTCCTGGACCCGTCCGATGTCCGTCTCATCCACGTAGGCCTGCACTTCCAGGCGATCCAGGTCGATGATGTTCACGAAGGTGGGAGCGGCGAAGCTGGCCGCTACGGTTTCCCCTTCCTGGGTGGAGACTGACGCCACCACACCGGTGATGGGAGCGGTGATCCGGGTGTAGGAAAGCTGGATCCGGGCCGAGGCCAGATTGGCCTCCGCCAGCTTCACCTGCGACCGAGCCACTTCCAGGCCGCTCCGGGCCGCGTCCAGCTCCTGCCGGGACACGAATTCCCGTTCCGCCATGGCTTCCAGGCGTTCCAGCTTGATCTCCGCCAGCTCCGCCTCCGCCTGGGCACGGGCCAGGGCGGCCTCGTTCTGGGAGACCCGGGCCCGGAACTCGGCGTCGTCGATCTCCGCGATGACGTCCCCCTCCTGCACCGAGTCCCCGATGTTGGCCCGGAGCCGGGTGACGACGCCGGAGACCCGGGACCCCACCTTCACCTCGGCACCCACCATGGGGCGCACCACGCCCATGGCCAGGACGGTGGCGCTGATGTCCCTCCGGCCCACGGTGTGCGTCCGAAGCTCCTGCTCCTGGCCTCCCGAGTCCCGAGCAAGAGCGAACCAGGCCGTGGCTGCCACGGCCAGGAGCAAGAGGCCTCCGATCCACAGGGTACGTTTCATCACGGATGTCCCTCGAAGGTGTCTCCCCATACCACCCGTTCCAGGACGGCCCGGGCCACCCGACGATCATACCGGGCCCGGATCAGGGTCTGTTCTGCCTCGGTGAAGGCCGTCCGGGCGTCCACCAGGGCGATCATGGATCCGAGTCCCTGGCGGTAGCTTTCCTGGGCCGCCTCCAGGTTCTCTTGTGCAGCTTCGAAGAGGGCCCGGGCGTTCTCCAGGCGCCGGGCCGACTCCCTCTCCGCCAGGAGAGCCTCCCACACCTCCCCTTCCACCTGCCGACTCACGGCCTCCTCCTGAAACCGTGTCGACTCCAGGAGGGACTCCCGTACGCGCATCTCCCCGGAGCGGGCGAATCCCTGGAAGATGGGAAGGGAAAGACCGAGATCCAGAGACCAGCTCTCGTCGGGGGACCGTGAAGCCACGGCTCCCCGACTCAGGGCCGCGTCGGCAATGACGGAGGGGAAGAAAGCCCCTCGGGCCAGTCGGATCCCCGCTTCCTGTTGAGCCGTTCTGGCCCGGGCCGCTTGGACCTCGTGCCTGGTTTCCAGGGCCTGTTGGCGAAGAACCTCCCAGGAGGGCAGAGAGGGAAGGGGAGCCTCCAGCGACTGCTCCTGGATCTGAAAGGGTGCCGCCGGGGACTGGCCCATGAGGATGTTCAGTGTGGCCCGAGCTCTCTCCAGGGTGTTCCGGGCCCGTGTGAGCTCCAACTCCGCCGCGGACACGTCCACCCGGGCCCGAAGAACGTCCGGCCGGGTTCCCAAGCCCGCCTCCAGCCGGGCTTCGGCATACTCCAGGTTCAGCCGACTTCGCTCCAGTCCTTCCCGGGAAGACACCACCAGTCGTTCTCCCTGGGCCACTCCGTACCAGGCCTCCCGAACCGCCAGGATGAGGTCCGCACGGGCCGCGGCGATATCTTCCTCACCCGCCTCCAGGGCCGACTCGGCGGCATCCACCTGGGCGTCGATCCGCCCTCCCTGGTACACTGTCTGGCGGAGGGCCACACCCAGGGAGTGGCGGCTCAGGGTGCCGGAGCCAGCCGGCTGGTACCGACCCGCCGAGGCCGAGAAGCCCAGGGAGGGAAACCGCTCCGAGCGGGCGATGGTGAGCTCGGCCCGGCTGGCGTCCAGGGCGGCCCGGATGGACCGGAACCCCGGGTTCGCGTCCAGGGCCAGGGTCACGCAGTCCTCCGCTGTCAGAGCCTCTGGCTGGGCTTCGAGAGGACCCGAAAGTCCCAGGAGGAAGAGGAAGAGGAGGCGGAAGAGTCTCGGGGGCCGTGTGGTCAGGTTTCGGGCTCCTGCCGGGAGTGGGAAGATGTCCACGGTTCTGGTGTCATGGTTCACGAAGCTCCAAGTGTCTGCCTGAGCACCAGTGGTCAACATACAAGAACCGGACAGGGTCCGGCAGGCAAACGTTAAAAGGCCGTTGAAGAACCCGCCCCTGTCATGAGCCCGACTCGGCGGCCAAAGGAGTGAGGCCGGATCGCCCGACACTCATGGCGCGAAGCCGGGCGGCCAAATCGGTGACAAGAAGCCGAATATGGGCCCAATATCGATGAATATGAGTGAAAAAAGGTCGAGGTCGTGAGGGAAGGGTTCCTGGGCGGTCTCTTCTGCTTGCTCACCGTCGGGCCCCATGTCGAGCTCGGTCTGAGGTGAGCCCCTGGCGGGATGGAGGACAACAGGAGCCATTTCCCCTTCTAGTCAACGGGAAGAGTCAGGGCCGATCCAACGGGTCTGGTTCCCAGGCGAGCCCCGAAGGCAGCTGGCGGTGGGGGTTCGGCATCTGGCGATCCAGGGGCCGTGACTGGCGGGGAAGCAGGATGGGGCAGAGCCGATGCCGGTGGAGCCTTTCCCCGCCCCGACGTCCAAGTTCCCGTTCTTTCCAGGAAGCCTCGGTACCGGGGGTGGGTAAGGGCCGAAAATTCCGGTGCCGGAAGACTGAGAAGGCTGATTCCCACGTCAGCCCCGGCAGCTTCCCCCCCTCCCGTTTTCAGAGGACACGGGGTCAGGCGCCGGCGTCTCCGGACGGAGGGTTCCAGGGATTGTGCCCATGAAGAGGCGGGCTCTCAATGGAGGGTCGGGTGGCCCGAACGTTGGGAATCCCAACCTAGGGTTCAGTCTCGGCTCCGAGCAAGAAACACGACATAGATCTCGGATTGCTTCGTCAGGTTTGGGGATTCAGGAAACTCCGCTTTCACTGCGGCCGTAGGGACCTGAGGGCGCAGGCTTGGCCTTTCCCGTTTGGAGCAAAGCGGAGCCTTCATCCCCGGCCCCACCCACGTGACTCCAAGAGCCGAGAGGTCTCCCTTGAACGAGTTTGGAAACGAGCTTCGTCTGGCGTTCAGAAGTCTCAGGAGGCAGCCGGGTCTTGCACTGATGGCCGTGCTGGCCCTGGGCCTCGGAATCGGGTTCACGGCCATCATGTTTAGCATCACACATGGTGCTCTGTATCGGGGCCTTCCCTTTCCAGACGGGGACCGGATCTATGCCGCCTTTGGGACCAACCCGGCCCAGGATATCGAGCGAACTTCCATCTCCATCCGCGACTACGTGGATTGGCGGGATCACCAGCGATCCTTTCCCGAGTTGGCGGCCTTCTACAACGGCACCATCAACGTGACGTCCGGAGAAGGGCCAATCCGCTACGACGGGGCGTTCATGACGGCCAGCACATTCCGGGTTTTGGGGGTCCAGCCCTTCCTGGGTCGGGCATTTCGGGATGACGAGGACCAACCGGGAGCGGCTCCGGTTCTGATCCTGGGCCACCATGTCTGGCGGGATGACTACGGAAGCGATCCGGGGGTCCTGGGTCAGGCGGTGACGGTGAATGGCGAAGAGGCCACCATCATCGGGGTCATGCCGGAAGGGTTCCGTTTTCCCGCGCTGGAGGACGTGTGGGTCCCCCTCCGGGCCGATCCCCTGGCCGTGGCCCGAGGGGAAGGGCACCAGGTGACGCCCATCGGCAAGCTTCCGGAGGACCTGACCCAGGAGCAGGCCCAGACCGAGTTCAACGGGATCGCTGCCCGCATCGCCCAGGACCATCGCGAGACCAACGAGGGTCTTGAAGCCCTCATCATCCCCTATACCGACATAGCTATGGGTGGGGAAGGGGAGGCCATCATGCTCTCCATGCTGGCTACGGTCTTCCTGGTTCTGATCCTGGCCTGCGTGAATGTGGCCAATCTCCTCTTGGCCCGGACGGCAGGGCGTACGAAGGAACTGGCCATTCGGACGGCCATGGGGGCCAGCCGGTCACGGGTCCTCACCCTCCTCATGGCCGAGGCCTCGGCCATGGCCCTGGGTGGAGCCCTGGTGGGCCTGGCCATCGCCAAGGTGGGAATCGACC
>Ga0207797_1001222_pt1 | contig 18883 bp, 15 predicted proteins | sample PRCRCaboRojoPR_6_FD_187275 | JGI IMG/M metagenome (GOLD analysis project Ga0207797, IMG submission 187275) | Marine sediment microbial community from Cabo Rojo, Puerto Rico - PR CR 10% Liquid 1 (SPAdes) | ecosystem: Environmental > Aquatic > Marine > Coastal > Sediment | place: Cabo Rojo, Puerto...
TTTTCATGCTCCCCCATGGCAAGACTATATCCCAGACGCTTAGTAACCAAAGGACTGCCATTCTTTTTACCCATCAGGACACCATTCATTACGACTCTATCCCCACCGTTGCGGGAAGTGAAGTCCTTCTTGATAGCACCGGACAGAGAATATCCGATACCAGTTATACGCTTCATCCATGGGAAAGCATTTTCATCGCCGGTCCAAAATTAAAAAGAGATCATTCAAGTGTAAAACTGGAATACCGGGTCATGCCGGAGTCCTTTTCGGAGACCTATTTTCATAAGAATATGGAGGAGATCCGGCAGATCCCCGAAAGGGTTTTCACCTATCAGAAGTTTGCCGGAAGAGAAGAACCCCCACAATCGGTTTTCCAGGCAGGGAAGATCATCCAGTCAGGGAGCATATCCCGGGGGTTAACAATAGGCAACAACCAGGATGCAGTGGTCAATTCGGGCATGGATCTTCAGCTTTCCGGAAAGATTAGCGATGATCTCAATATCACGGGTGCCATATCGGACAAGAACATACCGCTCCAGGCCGACGGCACCACCCAGAAAATCCGGGATCTCGACAGGGTTTACATCAAGGTTTACAACGAACAGACCAATGTCACGGCAGGAGATTACAGAATCTCCGATCCCACCGGGTACTTTATGAAACTGGATAAAAAGGTCCAGGGAGCCGGTGTCAGCCACAACTATAATCTTGGTGGAAGCAACCAGGCAGTCAGCTCAATAAACGGGGCGGTTTCCAAAGGCCGTTATTGTGTTCAGTCGTTCAGTGGAGAGGAGGGGAACCAGGGGCCCTACAAGCTGACGGGTTGCAATAATGAGACCCACATCATCATTCTTTCGGGAAGCGAAAAGGTGTATATCGACGGTGAACGCCTGGAAAGGGGGAAGAACAACGATTATATGATCAACTACAATACTGCTGAGATCACTTTTACAGCCAACCGACCCATCACCAAAGACAAAAGGATCAAGGTGGAATTTGAGTATTCCCTTAATGAATATGCTCGTTTCACAGCCTATACCCAAAACACGGTTAATACTGACAACGGAAAAGTGTGGTTCAACCTGTTCTCTGAGCACGACAGCAAGAGCCAGACCCTGGCACAGGAGCTTACTAAAAACCAGAGGGAGCTGCTTTATTCGATAGGTGATGATCTTGACGAGGCCGTGGTTCCCCATGTGGACACAGGCAGCTACAAAAGCGACCGGATCCTCTATGCAAAGGAAGATACTTTGGTAAACGGAGAGCAATATACCATTTATCAATACTCTACCAACCGCCAGGAAGCAAGGTACAAGCTGGGATTTTCTCATGTGGGGAATAACAACGGGAATTATACACCCATAAAAAGTGCCGCGAATGGAAGGGTCTACAAGTGGGTAGCACCTGTTAACGGCACACCCCAGGGTAGTTATTCCCCCATGCAGACGCTGATTACTCCTAAAAAGAAACAGATGCTGACCTTTGGAGCAACCGGGAATTTGTCCCCTACCACAAGCTCGTTTTTTGAAATGGCCCTGTCAAACAACGATGTCAATACTTTTTCACCCCGGGACCAGGCAAACAACAGGGGCTACGCCCTGAGATTCTCCCTTGACAAGGACTTCACCTTTACCGACACCTCCCGTTCCCGGCTGAACAGCTCTTTTTCCTACCGCGGTGTCCATAAAAACTTTAATCCCCTGCAAAGGTTCAGGGCGATTGAGTTTGAAAGAAACTGGAACCTGAGATCGCGCAATGTTGCAGGCAACGAACATCTGTTAACCGGCGGGATTGAATTTCAGGACCAGCAGTTGGGCAGCTCAAACTACAGATTTGAATACCTTTCCTATGGTAATGGATATACCGGATACAGAAATCACCTGAACACCGACCTGGAGCATTCTGACTATCAATTTTCCTTCTCCGGAAGTCTGTTAAACACCAAAGGAAGCGGCATGAGCACCGAATTTCTCAGGTATCGTGCCGATTTGGGCCGCCACTTCAACAGCTTCAAAATCGGGGTTAAAAATTCGGCCGAATTGAATCGCTGGCAATCTGATTCCCTGATGAACAACAGCTTTTCATTCGACCAGTGGGAATTTTATATCACCAACCCCGATACAGCCACCAACAATTATTTTTTGAATTATCAGATCAGGGATGACAAGGCGCCCCTGAATCAGAAGCTAAGCCCCAGCACGCTCGGAAAAAACCTGAATATGGGCCTGGAGATTCATTCTTTGGACAACAATACACTGAAAGCCCGAATCACTTACCGGGAACTTGAAATACAGGACACAAGCCTTACATCGAGCAAGCCGGAGGACAACCTTGTGGGCCGTATAGAACATAGTCTGAGGGCTTTCAACAGTTTCCTGGCCACTTCAACCAATTTTGAAATCGGCTCGGGACTGGAACCGCGCAGGGAATTCACATACATCGAGGTCCCGGAAGGCCAGGGTGTTTATACGTGGAGCGATTACAATGAAAACGAGATCAAAGAACTCGATGAATTTGAAAAAGCCAACTTCAGTGACCAGGCCGATTACATCAGGGTTTACAGGCCATCCGGGGAGTATTACAAAACCCACACGAATCAGTTGAACCAGATCATCAATCTCAGGCCGGATAAAATCATCCGCGATACCAGTACATTTGCAAAACTTATGGCACGTTTCTCCAACCGTTTTGCATACAGCACAAGGCGTAAAAACCAGCAAAAAGATTTCTGGAAAAACCTGAATCCCTTTGCCTATTCCATAAGCAATCCCCTGGTCATGTCACAAAGCTCCAACATGAGAAACACTTTCTCTTTCAATAAAAACAATCCGCTGTATACCATTGAATTCATCTATCTGAAATCAAAAAATAAAATGCTGCTGATGAACGGAACCGATCTGAAAACAAAACAGGACCAGTCGATACATGCCACGTGGAATATCACGTCAAACATTACAGTTGAAAATGAATCGGGAATTGAAAGGGAGAAATATACAAGTGAATATTTCCAGAACAAGAATTACCGCATCCGAAGAATGAATGAAGCCCTCAAGCTCCGTTACAGATCCTCTTCCTCGTTCAGGGCAGAGATGGAGTATGGATTTTCCGATATGAACAATCAAACGGGAAATGAAGAAGGAGTCAAACATCGCATCGGTACAAAGCTTCGCTACAGCAGGAATCAAAAATTCAGAATCCAGGGAGAATTCAACTTCATCCATTATGAATATGGCTTTCCCGATAATACACCCATCGCCTACCAGATGCTGGAAGGTCTGAAACCAGGCAGAAACGGGACGTGGAATCTCATCTTCCAGAAAGAAATCTATAAGAATCTGATGTTAAACCTGAACTACTCCGGACGGGTATCGCAGGAACATAGGGCCATACATACCGGCCAGGTAGAACTTAGAGCCAGTTTTTAGAGGGTGAATGAATGAGCCTGATTTAGGTTATAATCCTGACTACACCACCAGCCCGTCCTGTATGGTTTTTCTTAACTGATGTGCCACGTCTTTGGCATTTTTGTCGGTTACATTGCTACCCTGGATGGGCGCATGGAATGTGACGTGGACAGTTCCACGCTTTAGTTTATTGTTTTCCTCCAAAAGATGGTAGCTGCCGCTGATGGAAACAGGTACAATGGTCAGATCAGTTGAAAAGAGAATCTGCAAGCTGCCTGTTTTGAAACGACCGAGGAGAGGACCTTTGCTTCGGGTACCCTCAGGGAACAAAACAACCGGCTCGCCCTGCTGAGCTTTTTCAATCCGGGCCCTTGATCTGTTGAGCGACTCGGAGGCTTTTTTCCGTTCGATGAATATACAGCCCATCGCTTTCATCCACATATTGATGATCGGTATCTTCCCCAGCTCTGCCTTGGCAATGAAACCCAGTAATTTAGGAATGGTGCTCATCAGTATGGGGATGTCAAAATAGCTCTGGTGATTGGTTACAAATGCCACCCGGTCGGTAGAAGGGATGTTTTCACGACCTCTCACGTCCAGCTTGACGCCGGCGATCCAAAGTAAATGCCCGGCCCATCGCCGGGTTAATAAAAGCAGGTATTTTCTCGTAAGAGATTTCGATATATTCCTGATAATCAAATAAGGAATATATGCGACCAGGGTTAGTACCATGAGGATCCAAAAGTAAAGCCCGAGTATAACATTTTTGATCATGTCGGTAAAATTAATTAAGATTGTGCTGCCAAAACTAATAATTCCATGGATTAATTTGAAAAATCAAGCTTTCCGTAATAAAACATTTACCATGAAGTTTTGGTTACCAAGTTAAAAAAAGAATTGTTCAATTGTTTGGATATATAAGAATATTATATGATTTCGGTTAAAAACCTAACAGTACAATTTGACGGAAAGGTCCTGTACAGGAATTTTTCCATGAACGTGGAAAAAGGAGAAAAGGTGACCCTGGCCGGGGAATCCGGTGTGGGAAAAACTACATTCATTCACCTTTTGTTGGGTTTTTTGCCGGTTTACGATGGAGAAATTTACATTTTTAGTAAGCAACTGAACCCTAAAAACATTCAATACATCCGCTCCAACATTGCCTATATACCGCAGGAATTATATTTTCCGTTCAATTCTGTCGAGGAGATCATTTATACCCCATTCCGGTTCAAAAGGAACAGAGATGCAGCCCCTACCCTTGAGCAAATCAAAGAAACCTTAATTGAGTTCAACCTGGAAAAAGACATTCTTAAAAAGAACCTGGATGAAATCTCGGGCGGACAGAAACAGCGCATCGCCATAGTCTCGGGGCTGTTGCTGAACAAGCCGCTGCTGATTCTCGATGAGCCCACGTCAGCGCTGGATACAAACACCATCAATAAAGTTGTGTCGCGGGTACTGAAGCAAAACAAGCAAACGGTGCTGTCTACCTCGCACAATCAAAACTGGACCGATCATTCGGATAAAATCTATAACCTCGATCAACATGGAGCAAACGCTTGATATAAACTACATCAACTTATTCCTGGGCTATCTGCTGGTGTTAATCCCGGTGATCATTTTCTACCATTACAAAACAGGGTTGATTAAGGACAGCCTGATTGCGGTTTTAAGGATGACCATTCAGTTGACGCTCGTTGGGTTGTACCTGGAGGTTCTGTTTGAATACAACAATGCCTGGATCAACTCGCTTTGGTGGATCATCATGGTGATTATTGCTGCTTTCACCATCACGAAGAGGGCCTATCTTACCCGCCGCTTTTTTGTTATCCCCCTTGCTATTTCGCTTGTGATCAGCCTGGCCATTGTGGATGCTTATTTTCTTGGGATTGTCATTGATCTCGATTACTTTTTCGATGCCCGGTACTTCATTCCCATCAGCGGCATCATATTGGGAAACTGCCTTAAAACCAATATACTGGGTCTAAATACCTTTTACAAAACGATTCACCAGGAGAAGGTTCGGTATCGCTATTACCTTGCCAACGGAGCCACACAGGCAGAGGCTCTTGCTCCTTTCATGCGCGAGGCCCTCAAAACAGCTTTCAACCCGCTGATCGCCACAATAACCGTTGTTGGGCTGATCTCATTGCCGGGCATGATGACCGGCCAGATACTGGGAGGCTCCAGCCCCCAGGTGGCCATAAAATACCAGATCATGCTAATGATTAGCTTGTTTGCATCAACCCTCATTAGTGTGGTGCTGACCATAATCATAGCAAACCGTCTTGTATTCGATGATTATGGCAATATGAAAGAAAATGTGATGAAGAAAAACCAAAATTCCTGACAATCGGCATAACCTGGCATTAGAAGCGAAATACCTATAGAGGTCAAAAAATAAAACAAAGTTCATAAATGAATTACATTATTCAGAAAAGAATTGTCTGCAGAAGCCGGGTGAAAATCATCCGGTATAAATATGGCATATAAGGGCTAAAAATTCTATCTTTGCACGGATTAAAAAAACAAGTATTATGCAGTCAGAACTGAGCGAACAAGAACAACAGAGAAGAAAGTCACTGGAGGAACTGCGAAACCTGAATATTGATCCATATCCTGCCGAAGGTTATGAAGTCAGTACATCTTCTTTAGAGATCCTGGAAAATTACGACGAGGAAAAGAACAACTACCAGTCGGTAAGTGTAGCAGGAAGGATCATGAACCGGCGGGTGATGGGAAACGCTTCATTTGCTGAACTGCAGGATGAGAAAGGTCGGATACAGATATATGTGAAACGGGATAATATATGTCCGGGCGAGGACAAGACTTTATACAACAAGGTATTTAAAAAACTGCTGGACATAGGGGATATCATAGGCGTTAAGGGAAATGTTTTCAAAACCAAGGTCGGGGAAACCACCGTTAACGTATCAGAATTTAAGGTTTTGAGCAAGTCGCTAAAGCCTCTTCCCATCGTTAAGGAAAAGGACGGCAAGGTTTACGATGCTTTCACCGACCCGGAGCAGAGGTATCGCCAGCGCTACCTGGACCTGATCGTTAACCAGACCAGCAGGGAGACTTTCATAAAAAGAACGCAGCTGATCAATTCCATGCGGGCGTATCTGAATGACCAGGGATACCTTGAAGTGGAAACACCCATATTACAGCCGATTTATGGTGGCGCTGCAGCACGGCCCTTCAAAACCTACCACAACAAGCTGGACCAGACGCTTTACTTGCGTATTGCAAATGAGCTCTATCTAAAAAGACTCATAGTCGGAGGCTTTGACGGGGTATACGAATTCGCCAAGGACTTCCGGAATGAAGGAATGGGCCGCTACCACAACCCGGAATTTACTCAAATGGAACTTTATGTGGCTTACAAGGATTACAACTGGATGATGGAAACCGTGGAGGAGATGATCGAGAAAATAACCTTTGATCTGCATGGTACCACCAGAATACCTGTAGGCGACAATATGGTGGAATTCAAACGTCCCTGGGCCAGGTACACCATGTTTGAAGCCATCGAAGAATATACGGGGATCGACATCTCAGGAATGAATGAAGAGGAGCTTTACAAAACGGCCAACGACCTGGGTGTTGAAGTAGATAAAAGCATGGGCAAAGGAAAGCTGATTGATGAAATATTCGGTGAGAAATGTGAGCCCAAACTCATTCAGCCCACATTTATCACCGATTATCCCATTGAGATGTCTCCACTGGCCAAAAAGCACCGGTCCAAAGAAGGACTGGTAGAGCGGTTTGAAGCCATCGTCAACGGCAAAGAAATCGCCAATGCTTACTCTGAGCTGAACGATCCCATCGATCAGAGGCAGCGGTTTGAAGAACAGCTAAAGCTGGGCCAGCGGGGCGACGAGGAAGCCATGATGATGGACGAAGATTTCCTTACATCCATAGAATTCGGTATGCCCCCGACCTCAGGACTTGGAATAGGCATTGACCGGCTCACCATGATCATGACCAACGCACACTCCATCCAGGATGTGCTGTTCTTCCCCCAAATGCGGCCCAAAAAGAATGTACAGGAAGACAACCCGGAAAAATAGAATACTATGAATAAATTAAGTATAAACCTGGACAATGCGCTGGATTTTATCGACTCCGGCAGGCTTGAACGCTACGATCAGCAAACAAAAGATATAATACGGAAACTGGAATACAACAGTAATGACCCTGAAGCATTCCTGGGCTGGCTGAACCTGCCCGATGAAATTGAAGAAAGCAAAATCAATGAAATCAATGAAACAGCAAAAAACTTTTCCGGGAATTTAGATACCGTTGTGGTTATTGGCATCGGCGGTTCATACCTGGGCGCCAAAGCCGTGATCGATGCCCTCTCCCCTTTCTTCAAAGCCAGGGATAACAATCCTGAAATACTGTTTGCAGGACAAAACATTGATGAAGATTACCACTATGAGCTCAGGCAGCTTTTGGATGAACGTGAATACGGTATTGTGGTAATATCCAAATCGGGAACTACCACTGAACCGGGCATTGCATTCCGGATCCTCAGGGAGCATCTGGAGGACAAGGTAGGTAGGGAAGAAGCCAGCAATCGCATCATTGCCATTACCGATGCTTCGAAAGGAGCCCTTAGAAAACTTGCCAGTGAAGAGGGTTATAAATCCTTCGTCATCCCCGATAACATTGGAGGAAGGTACTCCGTGCTTACTCCCGTTGGCCTGGTACCCATTGCTATAGCCGGATTCAACATAAGAGGCCTGATAGAGGGTGCGGGTGAAATGAGAAAACAAACCCTCTCCGATGTTCCTTACAACGAAAACCCTGCCTCACAATATGCAGCAGTCAGAAACGAGCTGTATCAAAAAGGAAAAGCCATCGAGCTAATGGGCGTATACAATTTAAAGCTCTTCTACTTTATGGAATGGTGGAAACAGCTTTACGGGGAAAGCGAAGGCAAAGATCTGAAGGGCATCTTTCCCACCATAGCACAGTTCACCACCGATCTTCATTCGATCGGGCAATATATACAGGAGGGAAGAAGAATCCTTTTTGAGACCATCCTCTCCATTCAATCCACTGAAAACCAACTTACCGTGCCCAAATCGAATGATGATACAGACAATCTGAATTATCTGGCAGGTAAACGGCTCCATGAAGTAAACCTCATGGCGGAGTCCGGCACAAGCCTGGCGCATACTGATGGTGAAGTCCCAAATATCCGGGTATCCATTCCCGAACTGGATGAAACATCACTGGGACAGGTCATCTACTTTTTCGAAAAGGCCTGTGCCATAAGCGGAAATCTATTGGAGGTCAATCCATTCAATCAGCCGGGTGTGGAAGCTTACAAGAAAAATATGTTTGCCCTGCTGGGAAAACCGGGGTTTGAAAGCGAAACACAGAAACTTTTAAAAAGGTTAAAAAAACAATAAAAAAAGCCGCAGACTTCATAGAGCCAACAGAATACCTCATCAAACAGCAGACGGGTTCTTCTCAATTTGAATGTATCCTGTCCAAAACTGCTGTTAAACAGTCGTTAACTGAGGGAATGACTGAATTCCGAGTCTCAATTTTTATTCCTCTACCGGTTGTTTTTCAAAATGAAAGGGTATTTCGGTGAGCTCCTCCAGCTGCTTTCCGGTTTCAAGAATGGATAAATCATCTTCTTCGTACATCCAGGTAATTTTCACATTGTGTCCATTATAGATTCTTTTAAAGTACATTAAAAGATCGGCTATGCACTTAAATGAACTGGAATTATAATAGGTAAGGAAAATTATTATGTTGGTGGTATCCGCAGGTTGGATTATATACCGATCGAGCCATTGAAAAACCGGACCGTAAAAAAAGTATACATGTTCGGGCAAAGATCTCCCTTCAATCTGGATGATCCCGTTTTCATCCAGTAAAACATAGGGAGTATCGTGTCTTGCTTTAATTTTAACCGACATGGAAAAAGGAATTGGGTTACATTTTCACATTTTATGGCCTACCAATTTATTTTTTTTCCTGAAAATAATAAAATGCTAGCCGGAATTTATAACCCGAATCATTCAAGAGTGGTTCTGATCAGGATACAAAAACAGGGCAAACATCCGCACTTACCGGTTTGCCCTGTAAAAACCCAAAATCTAACTCCTAACCCAAACTTTGCTTATCATTCCTGTTTCACGAACTCAATTTTATTAATTAATACATTGGCATTCCTTCGCCTTGCGGTTCCTGTGACTGACCTCCTCTTCGTCTCTCTCTTTCATAATTGTTGATGGTATAGCTAATGCTGAAGTTGAAAATGGGTGCTTCTCTTTCCATAAAGCGGTAGGTTTCAAAACCCGGGCCTGAGGAGGTCATCTCGAAGTTGGTCTCCTGAAACAGGCCTCTTCCGTTTAGTGTTAAAGAAAGTTTATCGCTCATGAAAGAGTGTTTCAAAGCAGCACTGGTCATCAGGAAACCGTCCCTTTCACCCTGTGCAGTTACTGAAGGTCCGCGATAGTTGCTCATCAACTGGATCTCCGTACCTGTAGGCAATGTAAAGGTACTGTTTAACCTGGCATTCCAGTTATTGCTTTTCCGGGACACATCCTCCCCGACAACCTGACCTTCCAGGCTGTACCTGTATAAATTGCCGCTCAGGTTGAGATTCCACCACTCATAAAGGCTGGTATTGAGCATTAGCTCCACGCCCATTGAATTCTCCTGTCCGATATTATCAAAAGTGTGAATCATCACATTGCCCTGCCCGGGTTCCTGGATCCGGTCAATCCCATTGGTAGTTTGCCTGTAATAGGTTTCCACTGTAGCAAAGGACTTGCCAAAAGTTTTCTTGTAACCGAATTCGTAAGAATCGGTATATTCAGGTTCCAGACCAGGATTTCCCATGCGAATGTTGTACTGGTCCATGTAACTTCTGAACGGGTCGATGAACCAGCTTCGGGGTCTTTCAATTCTTTTGCTGTAACTGGCAAAGAGTTGTTCCTTCCTGGAAAAGCGTTTGGTAAAATGAGCCGAAGGAAAGATATTGAAACGGTGGATCCTGTAATTTTCATCCATGGTTTCCTGTTTAAGCAACCGATCGGTATATTCACCTCTTAAACCCAGCTGATATTCTATACCCAGAAGCTTACCGGTATAGGTGGCATAAAGGGCCTGTATCGTCCTGTAATAATCTGCATTGTTAGTAAAATTGTCATCGGTAATCCACTGGCTGCCTTGATAATTCTGAAGCTCAAAATGCTGATCGTTTTGGGCATATCTGCCCTGGTAACCTGCTTCCAGCTTTCCGGCCCCGGAAAAAGGTCTGACATAATCCAGTTTGACCCTTACTTCATCCTCAATGCTATTTTCTTTTGTTCTTTGCCTGAAGGGGTTACTTGAAATTCTGTCCCAGTCGGATTCAGCTTCAAATTCCTTCCTGGTGCTCAAATCCTGATCATCGGAACCGGAATAATACACTGAAGCATCCAGTTCGTGGCCGTTATCGTTAAACTTATTCTGATAATCCAGGTTCAGGTTATAATACGTATTGTTCATATCGTTATCGCTGGAGGTGATTTCATAACCGGGGGATGATCCCGGATTAGAATACGTGTGTATCCTGGTCCGGCCACCGAAACCAAAACCGAATTTCCCTACACTCCCGGTAAAGGTAAGTGAACTGTTATCTGTAATGTTATAATCGAGTCCGCCCTCAAACGAATAACCACTTCTTTCCATGGTATTTGACATGTCCTGATCAATAAAAGAAGTGGTATCGCCTCTGAAATTAGCCCTTTCATTGATGCCGTCCATATCAAAATTAAAGTCCCGGTAATTGAGTGAGGTTTTCAGGTTGATCTTGTCGTTCAGGCGATAATTCAGGTTCGCACTGGCATCATAGGATTCGTTGGTTCCGGCCGAGGCTTTGAGCATGCCATTCAAACCGGCCCTACGTCCTTCTTTGGTAATTACATTGATGATACCCGCAGTTCCTTCGGGATCATATTTTGCAGAAGGATTGGTAATGATCTCAATATCATCGATCCTGCTTGCCGGGATCTGTTGCAGAGCATCACTGCCATCCAGCACAGTAGGCTTGCCATCAACGAGTACCCTGAAGCTGGAACTTCCCCGAAGCTCCACATTTCCTTCAATATCCACCTGTACCGAGGGGACCTTTCGCAGCACTTCTACCGCTGAGCCACCCTGGGCAGTGTAATTCTCATCCACATTCACAACCTTTTTATCGACCTTGTAGGTAACCTCGGGCCGGTTGGCGGTCACTTCCACTCCTTCTATATTTTGCGTTGCTTCCTGGAGAAAGAATTTTCCCAGGGCCAGCTTCCTGTTATCAGGGGAAACATTTACCTTCGGAATCCTTTTCTTCTTTAACCCGACAAAATCCATTTCAAGATAATATTTTCCAAAAGGAACCTTTTGCAATTCAAACGTTCCTGTGGAATCGGTAACGGTTCCCGTAACAAGCGATGAGTCTACTCTTTTATAGAGTGCTACATTGGCATATTCGAGGGGTCCGTCACCTTTGACCATTATCTTACCCTGGATGTAGCCATTCTTACCTTCCGGAGGGCCTCCTTCTCCATCAAAACGCTGTCCGTAAATTCCTGTGCTAAATAAAATGACGATAAAACCCAATAAGAAACGCTTCATAAACATTCAAAGACTTTTGGAGTTCGACTTTCTTTTTAATGGTTCGACACAAAAACATCCGGTTTATTACAGAATATCCCTTTTAAAATAGGCTTTACAGCAATTAGCCTTACAGATAGAATTTTACATCAATCTATCAATACAGTTTTAAAAATAATTCAGTGAAAAATGGAATGGTGAAAGGTAGTTTCCCGGGCGCATAGCCTTTATCTTGCAGGCTGATCCACGTCTTTTTTGTCTTTATCCTGTTCCTTGTATTCTTTATACAATCGCTTGCGGAACGAAGAGGGGATGAAGGAAAAGTTTTTAATGCCAAATTTTCTGGCCAGTATCTCCAGTCCTAAAAGTGACAATCCCCCGCCCGGCAGGATTGAAACAGAGGCAAATACCCCTACTCTTCCCATATCTTTCAATTGTTCAATGGCCTTTTTTACCTCCTCTTTGGAAGGGGGTGTTTCTCTTTCCCTGAGTTGCAGTTTTTCCTCCAGCAACTTGAAAAAAAACCTTGACATTTCGACGGTTTCATTGTACTCTTCACCCATGCCCTGAAGGAATTCTTCAACCGAACCTTTTGCGCGACTGGCAAAACGGTGGGCAAATCCAACACGTTCTTCTTCTCTTTTCTTTCCTTCTTCTTCAGCGTACTTTTTATATAATCTGGACTTTTTCTTATCTTCCATCTTTGCAAATAAATGATTAAATGAAAACGGGATATTGAAAACAAACTTATATCTGAGAAGGTTTATATAACGCAAAAAATTTCTAAATATCCTATTATTGCCCATATTCCTCCAAATTTCCAAATTACAGAAATGAAAAAATATCCACTTTCTTCATTTGTTAATGATACGGGAAAATCCCCCCAAACATTATTCCTACAAGTATAAAAAAACTTAAAGGTCTGTTTTGTTTAACCGATTTCATAAAACAATTATTGGAAATCCAAGTCATTACATGAACAGTTCACTCAAATTGGCCCAAAAATTCTGAGGTGTAAAAATAATAAATAATGCCATACATTTATCACCTCTGAAAAGGTTCAATGAATGGTGAAATAAGGATTAAAATTTCACACGGTTAAAGGAAAGGGCCTTAATCAACCAGTTTGGAAGAGGTTTATGCGCATCTTTTTTGTTCAACCTGATATACCAGCCAAGTTTCTTGATGACAGGCACCTTATGGGTTTCCACAAATTCAATCAATGTGCCATCAGGATCTTCAATATAGGCAAAATGACCGGCCGCATCACCCATATCAAAGCTATTGTTGTGATTTTGCCGATCATGACTGTCGACTTTAAAACCAAAACCTTTGTCTGTACATTCCCGCCTTAAAGCATCCATTCCCCGTATGTCGAAGCAAAGATGAATAAACCCGGGATCTCCCCAGTAACGGTTTTTATATATTTTCTGAGGGCTCCGATCCTTTACTTCCAGCAACTCTATTTTTGAATCCCCAAGCAATGGAGAAAATCCCCCTTCCCTGGGTTTGCTATGAGTAAGTAAAACGCGCCGAAACCGATGGTCTCCTCCCGGTAACATCTTCAGATCATCAAAAACTCCATTTTCATCGTAAACCACCTGGTCATATTCCAATATATCTTTGTAAACCTTGAGAGATTCATCAATATCGGAAACACCTATTATCGTGCCATAGGTCCCTCCGGTAAGTTTCTTTTCATCCTTGTACCAATGAGCTCCTTCGACCATCTGAAAATGGTTCCCATACAGATCCCTCACAAAAAAACGCTTCATACCGTCAGGTCCGGCCTGCGGTTTATTTAATACGTCGATCTGCTTCGACAGGTAAAGATCGTATGTGGCATCAATGTCCCTGCATTTAATTTTGGTGGCAAATATGCCATAATCCCCCAGCCGGATATCAAAACCCGCATACTGAGGCGTACGTCCGGTGTATTGCCAGATCTCAAAACCCCCACCACCCTGTAAATTGAAGGCAAGTGCAGCATGCCGTTTTTGTGGAGAACCACCGGTATAAGGCAACATCAGCTCGGCAATTGTTTCATCTTCAAAAACCCGAATATCTACCCCAAAAACATTAAAATACCATTTCCATGCTTCCATTAGATCCGTTATTCCTATACCGATCTGCTGTATTCCGCTTATGATCTTTTCTTCCATTTGGTTCTCCTTTTTCATAGGCGTGCAAAATACATAAAATTTAACCTGATCCAAAGTTTCATTCCGGCCTTTCTTAAAACAAACCACTACCTCGCCGGAAGGTCTTCAAACCTGACCCGTTTTCCTTGCTAGTGGATAAAACAAATAAGGAAAGTATTTTCTGATATACACCATAATTAATTCCTTACCACCTATTAATATTTCCTTTTTTTGTTTTCTAATTCCCCTTAACACTTTCCTTGCAAAATATTCAGCAGGCATTCCCTGAGCCTGACCTTTATCCATTTCTCCATGCTCCTTCCCTTTCTCATTTAGTGCATGAACAGAAATATTCGTACGGATGCGCCCCGGGAGAATGATGGTTACCTTAATATTCTTACCGATCATTTCTGTTCTCAGGCTTTCATAAAAACCCTGGAGGGCGTGTTTGGAAGCTGAATAGGAGGATCTGCGGGGATAACCAAATTTGCCCACTATACTTGATGTTACAGCCAAATGGCCATAACCCTGCCGGATCATATATGGGAGGACTGCTTTGGTAAGTGCGATGTTGCCAAAATAATTAATTTCCATAATCCTGCGGTCAACATCCAGTGAGGTTTCACTGGCCAGGCCCCGCTGGCTGATCCCTCCGTTGTTGATCAACAAATCCAGTTGCTTGAAATGATTCAATACCCGATCTGCTACTTTGGGGATCTCTTCTAAATGGGAAAGATCGAAGGGAAAGACTTCCACCTCTGAGCCCAATGAAAGACAATAATTTCTAACCTCTTCCAGTCTTTCCTGGTTCCTGGCAGACAGCGCCAGCCTGGCACCTTCTTTTGCCAGCTCATATGCCATGGCTTCTCCTATACCAGAAGAGGCACCTGTTATCCAGACCACCTTATTGTGAAATGTTTTCATCTCAAAAATTTTGCAGAAAAATACAAAGATGAACAAAAAAATCTTTTCCCTGATTTTACTTTTTATGCCCGGATCAGTGCATTTATCCAATAATTCCAGATTAGATAAAGTCCATCTCCTTTTTAAGGTTTTCAATCACATTGAATACGATCGGGCAAACGGAATAGTTGCCTATGATGGCAGGTAGCTTAAAAACAATGCCTCTTTGATCGAGATGGGGATAGGAAGCGCAATCGGAAGGACGAAATTCATAGATGCTACACAGGTTATACTTCAGGAAGATGCAGGGATTCTGCTTCATGATCATCTGATCGCCGTCAAATGTAATGTATTTCTCTTTGAAGGTTTCGGGATCCATTTGAAAATAATCAGAAATGTTCCATAATTCAGACTCCTGTATTACCGGCGACTGCTTTTTACAGCAATTGGCGCATTCCATACAGTCAATCTCAGCATCGACTTCTTCAAATAACCGGTTCACCCGCTCATCTACCTCGTTGGGATCCTGACCTTCCAGGTAAAACTGGAATTCTTCATTCTCGTATTCGTTAATCTCCCCGTATTCTGATATAACAGAAAGATCCTGCTCCAGTGATTCGAGCATATTCAACAGCTTTAACATTACAAAGTTAACAAGGATCAGAAAAAATTGTCGAATTCTTCGGTATCAAAATCCAATTCTTTCTTAAAAGATTCATAGACATTAAATAAAATGGGTCATACAGAATAATTGTCTATAAAACCGAAATTTCTATAAACGATGCACCCTCCGATCGATCTCATCCGGGTCCTGTCACTTCAGAAAAACACGAAAGTCTAAATTCTCATCTTCATTAAGCCTTCCCGGTTGCTCTATTTTCTTAAGAACTTTTATCATTTAATTCATCATTGATAAAGTTTCATTTAATGATCACTATCAATTAAGGAAGTGTAAAATTAAAGAAAATCATCATAAAATGAAATAAGGCTGCCCTAATAATCAGAACAGCCTTTAAATAATCCATTCATCAAAATTTCAATTCATTTAGGCTTCTTCCAGCTCCAACGCATCGAGGTATTTGTTGATGGTCTGAAGCTCGTCATCCGTCAGTTTCAGATCAGCAGCGTTGGCGTTATCTTCAATCTGTTTGGGATCACGTGAACCTGCCAGGGAAACGATAACACCGGGCTGATGCAGCGTCCAGCTAAGCGCTAGCTGAGCCAGCGTAGCATTATGCTCATCAGCTATGGGTTTTATTTTGCTCAAAAATTCATTCACCCTGCGGATGTTTTCCGGCTGGAAGAAACGGGAATCCTTGCGGTTATCTCCTTCACCCAGCTTACTGTCGGGGCTGAACTTACCCGTTAGCAGGCCACGTTGCATGGGGCTGTAGGCAATGATGCCCTTATTGTTTTCCACAACGTAGGGTGTCACATCCTGTTCAATATCCCGGCGGACCATGCTATAGGGGACCTGATCGGCTTCAATGCGCACCGTCTTTTCAGCTTCCCTCAGTTGTTCAGCGGAAAAGTTGCAAACGCCCGCTGCCCTAATTTTGCCCTGTTCTTTCAGACGAACAAGTGCTTCCATGGTTTCATCGAGGGGAACATCATCCACAGGCCAGTGCATCTGGTAGTAATCGATATAATCGGTACCCAATCTCCGCAGGCTGTCCTCAGCCTCTTTCATTACGCTTTCTTTTCTGGCGTCCAGATATACATTTCCCCAAAGTTCATCATATCCCTTTTGCGAGCTGAATTCCTTCTGGGTTCCGGTCTTTTTCCATCTCATGACAAATTTTGTAAGGATCTGGTAATTCTCACGGTTGCCCTTAATGGCTTTACCGACCAGCTCTTCGCTCAAGCCAAGGCCGTAAATCGGGGCGGTATCGATGGTAGTAACTCCGAGGTCATATCCACGCTTAATGGCATCGATGCCCTTCTTTTCATCGCTTCCACCCCACATGAAACCGCCTATTGCCCAGGCGCCAAAGGTGATGGCAGATAATTTTACTCCACTTTGTCCTAATTCATTGTAAACCATAAATGTTTCCTTTTTTTGGTTAGAAATTCAATTCTATAATAAAATGCACATTATAACTAAAGATCGATTCCCTATTCACTCTGTCTCCAGTTCAAGGGCTTCAAGATTTTTGTTTATGGTGTTCATTTCATATGATGTTAGTTGTAGATCTGCAGCCCTTGCATTTTCTTCAATCTGCCGTGGATTTCTTGCCCCGGCCAGCGCAACGGTTATGCCACGTTGATGGATCGTCCAGTTCAAAACCAGCTGGGCGAGGGTAACGTTATGATCCTCAGCAATGGGTTGTATTTTATCAAGAAATGCATTAATCCGCCGAATATTCTCTGACTTAAAGAAACGGGAATTTTTTCTGTGGTCTCCTTCAGCAAGATGAGAGTCAGGCTTGAACTTGCCGGTAAGCACCCCTCTTTGTAACGGGCTGTAAGCTATCACGCCCTTATTCCGATCGGCAAGATAAGGAATCATATCCTTCTCAATATCTCTTTTTACCATACTGTAAGGCAATTGATTGGCCTCCAGTTGTAGGTATTTCTCACCTTTTTTGAATTCTTCGAGTGAATAGTTGCTTACTCCGGCAGCACGGATCTTACCCTGATCCAACAGCCGGTCCAAAGCTTCCATCACTTCCTCAACAGGTGCATCCTCGGCAGGCCGGTGATGCTGGTAATAATCGATATAATCGGTTCCGAGGCGCCGCAGGCTGTTCTCGCATTCCTCGATGATGCTTTCCTTTCTAGCCGTGCGGTAGATCTGGCTCATCAACCTGTCATATTCTGCCTGCGACCGGAATTCAGTCTGGGTACCCTGCTGCTTCCAACGAATGCCAAACTTGGTCATGATCTGAAATTGATTTCTCTTACCTTTCACCGCCTTACCAACGAGCTCTTCGCTCAGGCCCATACCATAAATCGGGGCAGTATCGATGGAAGTGACGCCAAAATCGTAGCCATGTGAAATTGCTTCGATGGCTTCCTTTTCATCGCTTCCGCCCCACATGAAGCCACCAATGGCCCAGGCACCAAAGGTGATGGCCGATACCTTTATTTCACTATTTCCCAGCTCTCTGTATACCATAGCTTATATTTTTTGTTGATAAAATCGTTAAAATTATCTCACAATTTACAAAATATTCAGGGGGATTGTGTTAAAATTTTTATTTCTTTATGTCAAACAAAAAAAATCCGATTTCGTTTAGTAATGAAATTATCTCATTAAAATACCGGCTTATGGATGAATACAAAATATTTGCCCGCATCTATGATCCGGTGCTCCACGCGGCCCTCCATAAGATCAGAAAAAAAGTGGTGGGTGTTGTTCAACAATACAACCCGTCCTCCATCATTGATATTTGCTGTGGAACAGGTAACCAGCTTAAATACCTCAAAAGAAGTGGATTTTACAACGTTACAGGCATAGACCTATCAAGATCTATGCTTCAACAAACGGAGAAGGGAAAAGAAAAAGTGAAATGCGATGAACAGGATGCCACGGAACTAAGATTTCAGGACAACAGCTTTGATATTGGGATCATTAGCTTTGCCCTGCATGAGAAACCCTATGAAGTAGCCCGTAAAATCATCGATGAAGCCCGTAGGGTCATTCAACCCGATGGGCATCTTATCGTGGTGGATTATACATTTGAGAACAAGTCAAGATATCCCGTTAAAACAGCTATCCGTATTGTGGAAAGATTAGCCGGAAAGGATCATCATCGCCATTTCAAACATTACATAAGCTACGGGGGAATGGATCGTCTCCTGAAAAATTTCATC
>Ga0207797_1001223_pt1 | contig 18855 bp, 19 predicted proteins | sample PRCRCaboRojoPR_6_FD_187275 | JGI IMG/M metagenome (GOLD analysis project Ga0207797, IMG submission 187275) | Marine sediment microbial community from Cabo Rojo, Puerto Rico - PR CR 10% Liquid 1 (SPAdes) | ecosystem: Environmental > Aquatic > Marine > Coastal > Sediment | place: Cabo Rojo, Puerto...
TGTTTTCTGGCCATCAGCTGAACCAGGCCGAAAAGCCCTTTGGTGACGACGGGGTTGTAGTTCGGGATGTAGTCGGTTTTGGCGTAGATTGACCGCCTGAGATCGGCCCGCTCAGAGGCGGAGCTGTCCTGGAGGGCTGCCCTGAGCTCTTTGAGCCTGCGCTCCAGGGGGTCTTCGCGGTAAATGGCATCGAAGACCTCCTCATCCTCGGAGCCCCCCTCGGACCGCCCCTTCCTGCGGTTGTATACGAACTGGACCAGATTCTTCCCCCAGCCGGTGCTTTCCGCCAGCTCCTGGATCCTGGACCGGCTGAAGATGTCGCTCAAGCAGAGCTCAGTGATCTCGTGGCGCCGCCGTTCCCGTTTCGCATCGGACATGGATGATTTACAGACTCCCGTCTTGGTTTGCCCAGGCCAGCAGATGGAGCCGACGAACCTCCAGGCCATGACTGGGGCTCCCAGTCATAGTCTGAAGGCTGTGCTTTGTCCAGGCATGTGAAAACCTCGTCGCCGGGATGTGGCTGTTTCAGGCTGTACAATGCGGATGGAGCCTGCTTTTGACACCTCGGCGTCATTGTCCGTATACTTTTTCGACAACCCCTCATGCCTGGCCCTCCAGACACAACCAAGGATGAAAAAAGGGACTCGGCGGCCAGGACGGCGAGCGAAACGAAAAAAACGGCAAGGAGACTGAATGGGTTCCCCGACCGCGATCTGCGTCAGAGTCAAAACCAAAGATGCCAAGTTCCTCGGCTCAAGCTTAGGCGGGGCCCTGGTAACCATACGGGACACGCTGACCGGCGAGCTGCTCAGCCAGGGCTATACCTCCGGCTCGACCGGGGATACCCAGACCATCATGCACAACCCCGGCACCAGGCGCTCGGTCCTCTCCGACGAGTCCTCGGCCCGTTTCGAGACCAGCCTCGAGCTGGACCGTCCCAGACAGCTGACCGTGACCGCCTTCGGCCCCATGGGTCAGCAGCACTCGGCCAACTCGGCCTCCTCCTCCCAATGGGTGGTCCCGGGCCGGCACGTGACCGGCGGGGATGCCTGGCTTTTGGAGGTCCCCGGGTTCGCCGTTCACGTCTTCGAGCCATTGGCACACGCCAGCTTTGAAATCAACGACCCGAACCTTCGAATCTCGGCCCATGTGATTATGATGTGAGGCTGCCCGGTCACGCCAGGTGGCGTGTGGAATGCCGACAGGCTGGAGATCAAGGGGTTGATCGAACGCGATGGCCAGCCGCAAGGCGACATCTCATTGGACTACAGCGGGCAGGCCTCCCGTTTCACCGCCAGTCTGCCGCTGGAGCAGCCCGGAGACTACCAGGTCACGGTCTTCGCTTTCGATCCGAACAATGGCAATTGCGGCCTGGACCGGGCTGTTTTCTCGGTCGGCTGATCCCGGCCGCCGCCGGCCGGCCGACTGCGCACGCTATAGTCAGACCGACAAGGAGCTTTCAGTGACAGCCACCCCGGATGCCACCACTGACGACATCGACCTTTTGTTGGACATCATGCCTCCGCATATCCTTCGAGCCGTCAGCGACGGGCAGTTGCGGGATCGGCTCATCGAGATCGTCATCGACCTTGGGCGCCCTCCCGAGGCTCGATCGGCGGATGCCCTGCTGGAGCTGTCCGATCTGCCCGTTTCCCGAGAGGACCTTGAGTACGTTCTCAGCCGTGTCGGCACCTTCACCGAGGACAACCGGGCAGGCATTGAACGGACCCTGCATCGCATTTCAGCCATCCGCAACCGAATGGGCGACATCATCGGTTTGACCTGCCGCGTCGGCCGGGCCATCTTCGGGACCGTGGACATCGTCCGAGACGTCATCGAGCAGGGGAGCTCCCTGCTTCTGCTCGGCCGGCCAGGTGTCGGCAAAACCACTCTGCTACGGGAGTCTGCCCGTGTCCTGGCCGACGAGCTGGGCAAACGCGTGGTCATCGTGGACACCTCCAATGAGATCGGGGGCGACGGCGACATCCCTCATCCGGGCATTGGCCGGGCCAGGCGCATGCAAGTTCCTTCCCCGGACAGACAGCACGCGGTCATGATCGAAGCTGTGGAGAACCATATGCCTGAGGTCATCGTCATCGACGAGATCGGCACTCAGGCTGAAGCGTCGGCCGCCAGGACCATTGCCGAGCGTGGGGTCCAGCTCATCGCGACCGCCCACGGCAACACCCTGGACAACTTGACCCAAAACCCGACTCTGTCCGATCTGGTCGGCGGGATTCAAGCCGTGACCCTGTCGGATGAGGAGGCCAGGCGGCGGCGGACGCAGAAGACCGTCCTGGAGCGCAAGGCCCCGCCGACCTTCCAGGTTCTGGTGGAAATTCAGGGCAAGGACCGGCTGGCCATCCACACCCCCCTGGCCAGTGTGGTGGACACGTTCCTTCGGGGAGCCGCCCTGGAGCCGGAAATCCGGGTCCGGACCCACGACGGCCGGGTGGAGGTGGAGCAGGAAGCCGGCCAGTCCGGCGGGAGCGACCCCCAACCAGAGCCGGCCTCCGAGTCGGATCTGGCCTCGCTGGCCTCGGCCAACAGGCCCCTGCGCATCTTCACCTATGGCGTCAACCGGGACAGGTTGGACAGGGCCGTTAAAAAACTCAAGGTTCCTGCGGTCATGGTCAAGGAGCTGGAGGAAGCCGATGTGGTCATGACCCATAAGACCCACGAGAAGCGCAGGCCCCGAAAGCTCCGAGAGCTTCAGGCCAGCGGCGTGCCTCTGCATATCGTTCGCAACAACACTCTGACCCAGATGGAGCATTTCCTGCGTTCCATCTTCATGCCCCGGGAGGAGGACAGACAGGAGGAAGAACGCGAGGCCATGCGGGCTGCCGAGGACGCCGTCAACCAGGTTTTCGAGTCGAGTCAGCCGGTGGAGCTCCTGCCTCAGAACAGCTACCTCCGCTCGCTGCAGCATCAGATTGCCCAGCGGTACGGGCTGGTGACCGAGAGCGAAGGCCGCGACCCCTTCAGGCGGGTGGTTATCCATCCAATGTAGTCGACATGCTTGAGCCTGATTCCGGCGTGCGCATTTTCTCATCCCCGCGTATTGACAACATCTCGAAAAGACAGGATAAGGAAGCCAGAGTCTCAGGCTCGCCGTGCGGTGCGGCGCGGCTTCGATGGTGCAGTTACGCCAAACGAAGGGGCATTGATCTATGCAGGATGGTTCTGCTTCCCGGGAGTTTCCGGCCAAAGGCTCGCACTTTGTGGTCGAGCCGGTCCAGGGCACGGTTCAGGAGGTCCACAAGTACGGCAAGACCCAGCAGCTGATCCTGGAAACAGACCATGGCGACATCGAGGTGGACGTACCCTGGCATGCAGAGCTCGAGGAGGAGGAGACCGTCTATGTGGTTTTCGGTTTTGATCGCCAGACTCCGGAGCAGAAGACAGCCTATTACCTCTTCAACGTGAGCAAAGGCAGCTTGGAGGAGAAGCGGCGGGTTGCCAAGCCCAACAAAGGGGCCGGCCTGGCCCTGTTGGACTTCGCCCTGGTCATCATTCTGGGCATCAGCATGTCTCCGATCATCGCCGACATGATGCAGAACAAGCCCGGCCAGAGCCTCGTGGCGGTCTGCGCCTTGATCTTTCTGCTCTACTTGATGGTCCACAAGCTGACCTACTCCCTGCTGATGAAGCAGCAGATCCAGGAGGTCGAGGCCATCAACGAGTACATTCAGCAGCTGTCCGTCGAACCTGAGCCTGCAGAGGCCTGATACTCTCCCTATGGCCGCCCGGACAAAACCCGGTCCTTAAGAACCTTCTGGTCATAGGCGCTCAAAAGATCATCCTTGGTCATGATTCCGGCCACAGTGCCCTGCTCGCCGCTGGCCAGCACCGGCACGAAGGAGATGCGCTGTTCCTCGAACAGGTGGAGGGCCCGCTCCAGATTGTCCTGGGCCCATAGGGTGATCACCTGGCTGGTCATGATGTCGGCCGTCGTCATCGATGATTCGAGCTCCTCCAGGTTCGGCAGGACCCGTCGAAGATCGCGGAAGGAGACAACCCCGGACAGCTGACCTGAAGCGTTCAGAACCACGAAATGAGGGTAGGAGGCCTCCAGGAGCTTGGCATAGAGGTCCTTCAAAGGAAGATCCTCGGGAACGCTGACAAAGTCCCGCCGCATGAAGTCTCGAACCAGAAGACTCCGCAGCACTCCCACGTCGTGTCCGCGGACGATGTTGACCCCGCGGCGTAATAGCTTCATCTCATAGGCGGAAAAGCCGAACAGGAACCTGACCACCAGAGTCGAGCTGATGCAGGCCAGCATAAGTGGCAGAATAATCTGATACTGCAGGGTCAGCTCGAAAATGGTCATAATGGCAGTGATCGGAGCCAGGGTGGTGCCGGAGACCACTGCGCCCATGCCAGCCAGGGCAAAAAAGGACGGATGCAAAGTATCCCCCGGCCAGACCTGCATGGCGCCAAGCCCCACGGCCGTTCCCAGCACAGCCCCGACGAACAGAGACGGAGCAAAGATGCCACCGCTCATGCCCGAGCCGATGCAGAGCGAGGTGGCCAGAATCTTGCCAGCCAGCAGAATCAGGGCCAGGGACAAGGTCAGAGACCCGGTCAGGGCCGCATTGACGGTGTCATAACCGACCCCCAGAACCTGCGGTACGGCCAGAGCCATGCTGCCCAAAGCCAGTCCTCCGATGGCCGGCTTGCACCATTCCGGCAGCTTGATGCCCTGAAAGCCAGTATCCAGCCCATAAATGAGCCGGACGAAGACAATGGACACCAGGCCGGCAGCCAGGCCCAGGCCCAGGTAGAGGAGCAGCTCCCAATAGCTCTCCAGGACAAAGGGCACTGCTTGAAAGACCGGAAACTCGCCCCAAAAGATGCGCGAAAGCACTGAGCCGGTGATGGAAGCGACCACGATGTGGCTTATAAAGGAGACCTCGATATTCATCAGAATGATCTCCATGGCAAAGATCGAACCGGCGATGGGGGCGTTGAAGGTGGCTGAGATGCCTGCTGCCGCTCCGCAAGCCAGACACAGCCGCCTCAGCTCCGGACGGATTTTGAACAGCTGAGCCAGGGATGAGCCGACAGAAGCGCCGATTTGGACAATCGGACCTTCCCGGCCAACCGACGCGCCGGTGCCCAGGAGCAGGCTGGTGACAAAGCCCTTGAGAAAGGTCACCCTATGTCGAATGGTCGACTGCCCCGAGGTTACCGAGACGATGACCTCGGGCACCCCGGGACCCCGGGCTTCAGGAGCCCAAAAGGTGATCACCGGACCGGCCACCAGGCCGCCCAAAGCTGGAATGCACAGCCGCAGCCACCATGGAGTGGCCGCGACCTGCTCGGCAAAGGACCCTCCGGAAGCCCAGAACAGGAAGTGAAAGAGTTCGATCAGGCTCCGGAAGGCCAGGGCGCCGACTCCGGCCAGCAGGCCGATGACCACGGCAAAGGCCAGCAGGGTCACGTCCAGGGCCCGAAGATCTCCTGTCTTTCCCTTTTCCGGCACTGCCCGCAGATCGTCAAGGGACACTGTCGATTTCTCCCTGTTTCTCTGAAGCCTGCTCTCAAGCCTGGACGAAACAGCCAGCCCGTCGCTTGACCGATCCCAGCATGGCCCGGCCACTCTAGCTTTCTTTGACCGGGAAAACAACGTGCGCCAGCCATCGGCCCTGTCATCTCCATTGTGCCTGGCCGTGCATCGCCGTCAGGCGATCGGCGGCCTGGCTGGAGGATGGAGGCGGCAGCTTATTTCATATTATTTCAGTGCCTTTTTCAAGACGAATTTCTGCTTGCCAGGCGGGGTACTTTCGGATATGCAGAGGGCTGATCTTTTTCGGAAGGTGAGCTATGTTCCGTCAGTTTCGTTTCCGTTCTTTCACACTCCTGTTCGGTCTTCTCGGGGCCCTGCTCCTGATGACCGCCCCAGCCTGGGGCACAGGCGCCATAAACGGCATCTTCGGAGTCCGTTTCGGACAAACCTTTAATCTGGCCGAGGCCCTGTCTACAGACACCTTTACCGGGCACAAGGTGTACGAGTTTTCCCCGTCGGACCAGACCCCCCTCTTTGATCGCTACTACCTGTCTATCACGCCGCAGACCAAACGCATCTACGGCATATGCGGCGTCAACAGCTCCGCGACCCTGGAGCGGGCCAAGGCGAACTACCGCCAGATCCTGGACCAGATGCAGCAACGCTACGGCCAGGTCGAGTCCGGCCTGCTTTCCGGCATTATGAACATGTTCGGCCTCAAGCGTATCCACCAGGGCGATCATAAGATCGTCATCAGCTTTCGCGAAGACTCGAAGAAAACTTACGTCATCCATTACAACGATCGGCTCAAGGAGCAGGCCAAGATCGAGGAAGCCCGGCAATCAGACAGCTGAAGCACCGCTGAGTTTTTTGCAACAGCCCACAGGGGGCTTCGCCATGCACAGCCTGACCCCAATCGACCTGACCCATGCCCTTCGACCCGATATGCCCGTGCTGCCGGGAGATCCTCCTCCGGCGTTCATCCAGCGTCTGAGCCTGGACACGGACGAATGCTCCGTACAGACCCTGAGCTTCAACAACCACCTGGGAACCCATCTTGACGCCCCGGCCCACTTCATCGCCGGCGGGGCCACCATAGACCAGATCCCCCTGCAGGTTCTGATTGGCGAGGCCGTGGTGCTGGATGTCACAGACATCTCCAACCGCGGCCGGATCTCCCGGAACGATCTGGCCGGGCGCCTTCCAGAACAGGGCTTTCCCTCCAGACTGCTGCTGCGAACCGGCTGGGACAGCCGCTTCTCCTCGGCCGAGTACTTCCGCAACTTTCCGACCTTGACTCTGGATGCGGCCGAGCTTCTGGCCGAGAACGGCCTGCGGCTGCTCGGCATGGACACCCCCTCGCCGAGCCCCCTGGATGATCCCGGTCAGGCCATCCATAAAACCTTGTTGGGGGCTGGAACGGTCCTGCTGGAGTCGGCCGCCAACCTGGACCGCATCCCCGCCCCTACCTGCCAGCTGATGGTTCTGCCCCTGCCCTTCCAGGGCTGCTCAGGCTCGCCCTGCCGGGCTGTGGCCATGGTCTAATGGAATCTTCACCGAAAACGAATCCTTGGTTGTGCCCCGGCGCAGGCATGAGGATTGACTCAAGCAGATGTCCTGCCGGAGCGCCTCGCCGATTCATCTCTAATCGTCCAGTCCCTGAAGAAAGGCTCTGATGCTTGGCCCAAGGACATCAGGGTTGTAGCCGCCCTCCAGAACGGCAAAGACCCGACCGGGACAGAGCCTGTCCGCCGCAGCCTTGACCTGACGACCGATCTGCCGATAGTCCTCCGTGGCCAGCAGCCCGCCCCAGTCCTGGAGATGCCGATCAAAGCCGGCCGACACTGCGATGATATCGCAACTCTGGACCGCCGACAGATCCTCGGAGAGACGCTCGAGCTTGCCGAGGCTCTCGTAGCGCACAGCCTCGGTCTCAGAGAAGATCTCTGCCGTGCCGTCTCCGTAATGCAGGTCGATGTCCAGAATAAGGGCGTGCTCAATCCGGCCATTCCGCCTGAGCCGCTCCACGGCCACGGCAATGTTGTTGAACCAACAGAACCCCCGGCAGTCGTCGACGCTGGCGTGGTGTCCTGGAGGGCGGAGAAGTCCGAAGGACGGCTGGCCCTGCATGGCCAGTTCTGAGGCCGTGATGGCTCCTCCGGCGGCCAGAAGGGCCATCATGAACAGGAAGGGGTTTTCAGACAGCATGTCGAAATGGGCCGCGCTGTGCACCAGCCGAATATCGGCTTCCTCGGCCATATCCGGCTCAACCTGGGCATACAGCTGCTTGAGCTCCCGCCAGGCCTTGTCCAAACGGCCGCGCCTGGCCGCCGGGTCCTTGGCGTACTCGTCCAGGAATAGGTCATGAAAGACGATGTGCACAGCCTGCCTCCGAAAAACTGTTTGTGCAGAGCGACAACCTGGAGTATACATGAACATTCGGGAATGGCCAATGTATCAGCCAGGGCACAGCCCAGGCCGAACGCCTCGGACCGTGCCATCGACTCCTGGACGCACCAGTCTCTTGACAGAGCGGCTTGCCATGTCGCCTGTCCGTCAAAGCTCCCTGCTGATCTAGCCTGTGGCTCGGAGATCGGTGGCCTGCCCGGACTCTTTTCCTTCATTGCAAAAAGCTTGGTGGCTCTGCAGCTCTGTCAGCATGACCAACATTCTGACATCTTTGGACCTGACCCCACTGGTTCCTGAGACCTATGCCGAGTACCGCCCGCTGATCCAGGAGGCCATGGGCTTCTTCCTGGCCAGGTTACCTGCCGGACGTCAGCGGGAGATTTTTGCCGCGCAGCTGCGCCTGCCAGGGTCGGCAGGTCTGATCGAACGGTTGTTCAGGGTGCTTCAGGCCTGCCCCAGCCTGCATAAGCTCGGCCAGGTGCTGGCCCATGAGCAGGCCCTGCTGCCAGAGCTTCGAGACCGCCTGCAGTCCCTGGAAAGCATGCCGCCGCTGACTGCCATGGCCGAGCTGGCCCCGATCATCCGCAGGGAGCTCGGTCACAGGGCGGACATCCGACTGGCATCTGCCCCCTTGGCCGAAGCCAGCGTGGCTGCTGTGATCCCTTTCAGCTGGCAGCCGCCGGACGGTGGTTCGGCCGAATCCGGCGTCCTCAAGGTGCTCAAGCCCGGCGTTGCAGGGAAGCTTGAGGAGGAGCTGGAAGTCTGGTCGGAGCTGGGGGGATTCCTGGAAGAGCGATGCCGGGCCCACAGGCTGCCCGGGCTGCAGTACAAAGACACCCTGGACAGGATGCGCCAGTTGCTGTCCCGGGAGGTGCGGCTCGACCTGGAACAGATTCATCTGGCCAGAGCGGCGGCTGACTATGCCGAGGCCCGTGGCCTGATCATCCCGGAGCTGCTCCCCCTCTGCACACCGCGGATCACGGCCATGCAGAGGATCTACGGCCGCCCGGCGACCAGAGTCACGGATTTAAGCTTGGAAGTCCGGCACAGACTGGCTGGTCTCCTGGTCGACAGCCTGATTGCCAAACCACTCTGGAACCAGGCTGAGAAGGCCCTGTTCCATGCCGACCCACACGCCGGCAATCTGCTCATAACCCCTGAGCTGGGCCTAGCGGTGCTGGACTGGAGCCTCATGGCCGAGTTGAACCTGCATCAACGCAGAAATCTGCTCAGGATACTCCTATCTGCCCTGGCCCAGGACCAGGCTGGCATGTGCCGGGCCATGGAGGAGCTGTCAGTCCGGACAGTCCCGGAGGAAGCGCTTCGTGATATCATGGCCCGCGGCCTCAGGACGGTCCGTCAGGGGGCTTTTCCGGGTTTTTCCTGGCTGATCGACCTGCTGGACCGGGCCGTTACAGAGGCCGGCCTCGCCTTCCCCGAGGAGATGATCCTCTTTCGGAAGGCCTTGTACTCACTGTCCGGGGTCATCGAAGACCTGCTGCCGGGCTTCTCCATCGATCAGACCCTGCTGCGCTCCTCCGGCCGTCACCTCCTGCAGAGCTGGGCGCAACCGGCCGTTCGTCCCGATGTATTCCCCTCGCTCCGAGGTCCTCTCTACGGCACGGACCTGGTGCAGCTCTGGCTTGAAGCCCCACTCATTGGCCTGCGCTATTGGAACGGTCTCTGCCGGGATGCCTTCGGACTGCCGCCCGGGACGGCTTATGATTGAGGGCGAGGGCCAAGCGGAGAGGCAGAATGTTGTGAGCTTTCATGGCTGGCGCATCACACAGGGCCAGCCATAAAAAAGTCGCTCACCATGCTGGTCGCCGAGGAAAGGCTTCCTGGAAGCGCAGGCACCAAGGGACCGCCTTCGGCACTGCTGCCCTCCTGGTGACATCAGACTCCCTTACCAGGAACGCCAGCGCCAGTACGGCGAGAGGGGGTAGGGGTCGCCATAGGGATAGGTATGCTCGATGCGGAGCACCTCGGGCTCGGTCTCCCAGAGATGGATATCCGTGGTTGTGATCAGCGGGTAGGTGTACTCGATCTCCTGCAGGGACAAGGTCCTGGATCCGGAAATCGGCCCGGAAACTGTAACCTGTCTGCCCTGGCCGTAGATCAGGGTCTCCAGGTAGCCGGGATAGAGGATCAGAAACCGGCCGGCCGAGCGATCTGAGCTCTCAGGTCTGCCCCGGCTGTCCAGGGGTTGCTGAAGGATCTCCAGGAGCGTGCCCTCCTGCTTGTTGACCGAACGCACGATCTGACCGCCCCAGAGGATGTCCTGGCCCTTGGCCGCGGCAATGTCCTGCTTGACCTCGGCCAGGCCCGGTCCCGGCTCGGTCTGTAGCCAGGCCGGATCAAGGTTTGGGCCGACCGTGGCGCAACCAGCCAGCAGACTGATCAGACCTATGGCCAGTCCAATCACTCGCAAGGCCATGAGAGCCTCCTTTCGTAGCTCGTCTGACGGCGGCTGTTCATGACTCGGGAATGCCCGGCCGCCAGCATTGGGGGCAAATGTGCTGTGCCGGCTTGCAGACTGCCCACAGAGCGTATGGGCCGGCGAGAAAGGCGATTGGCCAGGAGCAGAAGGCCAGGCCGGTTAAAAGCCCGGTCATGATCAGAGGCTTGCTCCGGGTACCTTCGATCCGGGATGGGCCGCGGTAGGAGCAGCCGGAGCAGCGGATGTGCTGCCGCTTGGCCAGAATTGACATAATGCCTCCGCATCGGGGAAATTGTCACCGGTGCCGGCGACTGGGCCCAAGAGAGCGGCTGGAACCGGCTTCCAGGGATCGTCTGCCCTGCTATCCTGCCAAGCCGGCACAGCTCATGGCAGATGCCTCACCCCAGACAGCATCGCACAAAGGATCCCGGTCCGTGAACACATTCAGCCCGGCGCTGTATGCCACAGCCAGGCAGCCTCGGCAGACTGGACGGAGAGAGCAGTCGCCACAGGCTTCAGGCGCCCGTCTGTAGGCCTCGGCCGTCCTGTTGTCGTAAATCGAAGCCAGTGACTCGCCTTTGAGGTTGCCCAGGGGCGAGGGCAGCTTCCGGCAGGCGTGCACCTCGCCGTCCGGCAACAGCGTGATGAAGTTGAAGGCAGCCCCGCAGCCAAACCCGGTGCAGCCACCGAAAGGGCTGGCGCCGCGTCTGAGAAGGGCCGGGTTGAGCAGGTTGTCCTTCAATCCCATGACCGGGTTGCTGGCCGCAGCCTGGAGGTAGTCCTCCATGAAACGATGATAGGTCTCCTTGGCGGGCAGACGAAGCGCCGCCCCCTCGCCGACCATGGACAGCCTGTTGAAGGCGAAGCGGTCAGTCCTCTGTCGCAGGACCTCGGCCAGAGGCACAACCTGGTCCAGATTGGCCTCGGTCAGGGTGAGCATAACCTGGGAGCGCAAGCCGTACTCTTTGAGCAGATCGAGAAAGCTCAGGACCTTTTGAAAATGCCCAGGCTGGCGAATGAAATCGTTATGCTCCTCCAGCCCTTCCAGACTGACCTGATAGAGGGCCGGCGGCTCGATAGCTATGAGCTTTTCCAGGGTCGCCGCATCGGTCGGATTGCCGAGGATGGCCAGGATGAAGCCCTGCCTGGCCGCAGCCTGGTAAATGTCGAAGAAGTGCTGGTACAGAAGGGGATTGCCGCCTGTAAAGGTGATCTGACCGCGGACGTGGCGATCACGGCAGAACTCGGCCAGCTCCTCCACGACCCGAAGCCCTTCCTCCAGGCTCATCTGGCTGCGGGAGCTTCGATCATAGCAATGGCGGCAATGCAGATCGCAGGCCTGGGTCAGATGCCATTGCAGGGTGAAAATATCCGTGCTCCGGAAACGTTCCGCCCAGGAAGCACCCTCCGGAACCACCTCAGCGGATCGTCGGAGCCTGGAAGCCGGACCAAGGACCAGGCCCTTGTCTTTGGCCTGCTTCAGGAAGGCATGGAGGATGGCCGGCCGCAGATCCTGCTCTGTGGCAACCTGGAGGAGATCCATGTCGTCGGCCACGATCTTGAGAATAAGCAGATCCTCGGTGGCGGCGGTTTGAAGCCGGACTCGGCCTGCATGCGGGTCCCACCACAACAGCGCCTGAACCTCGCCCGGCACCGGCTCAATCGGCGATGTCCCGGGCTCGGACCCGGACTCCACAAGCTCGATAAGACCGCTCCACTCAAGATGCAGCACGCTCAGTGACGGGTTGAGGCTCAGAGCCGCCGGGTGCCTCCGGATCGTCCCCCTCTGGCTGGAGCACTCTGCTGCGGCGGCTTCCAGCTTGGCCAGCTCCGGGAGATACCCCGGCAAATTGTACAGTTCCCCGGCAGATTCTATCTGCTCGGGCAGATCGTCCCACTGACCGAGGCGTTCAAGCAGCTCTTGCCTGAGCGCCCCAGGAAGCCTGGGCCAGCTCTGATGGTACGTCTCTGAAATCGCAGCAACGTCAGGGCGTTCCATAGCGCCTCCGCGGGGCATGCCTCGTGTCCTGAATCATCCGGAGCGGTGCCCGGTCCGTGGCAGGCTGTTTGCGCCGGCCCCGGAGACCTGGTGCTTGCGCTGGCACGTCATGCGGAGCCTCAGGAAAACCGGGCTCCCCCAGCCTGTACACAATCTTTGGAGTACCTCCGATACTCCATGGCTGCTAGCCTCAGCCGCTGCCCCCACTGGGCTGCTCTTGCTCCTGTCCCTGCTTGGTGGCATCGTGGCCATCCGTTGACTTTTTGCTCCCGTCTCCAGTGCTCCCGGCACTGTCTTCGGCTTGGCCTCAAGAGCTTCAGCCCGTGCCGGCGCAGCCCAGGAGACCGCCGGCCAGGCTTGAGCCGGCCAGCAATGCGGCAAGGCACAGGCCAGCCAGGTATGTTTTCATGTCTGAGCTCCGCATGCACCCTCCAGCATGTTTGTCCGGAGGACATGCCTCCGGCCGGTTTGCCCGGGCTGCTCGAAGCGCTGACCAGGTCAGGGCTCCAGCCCTCGCCAAGATGGCCCTTCGAAGCCGCCTTGTATTCAGTCTGGGAATCGCATGGACGAGCGGAGAGCCTGACTGCCCTCCGCGCGTCCTAGACCTTTTGAGTGCCTCCGGCACTCAGTCTTTGCTAGCCTCAGCCGCTCCCTCCTGTGTGCTCCTCACCATGGTGCTGTCCGGTGGCGTTGCGATCCTTTTGATGCTCCGCCTCGTCATGGCCATGTTCCGCTGAAGAAGCTCCCTCGGGCTGCTTTCCGTCGTGTCCAGTGCTCCCGGCACTGTCTTCGGCCTTGCCTCAGGAGCTTCAACCGCTGCTGCCGACAGCGGCCTTGGGCATGGCCAGCCCGGAGCCCGTCAGCAGGGCGGCCACGCAGAAACCGGCCAGATAGGATTTGATGTCACGGCTTTGCATACATACCTCCACAAAGTTGTGCCTGTCAGGCTGATCATGATCAGCCTGACTGAGACGATAGAAGGGAATAATAACCACTACCAATTCTTCTTCAAGTATGGAAGATTGTCTGCACAAGTCAAGGCTGATTGGGTCCTGCTGAGCAATATCACCGATTCATCCCCGTTGCAGGGAGAAGCGGACGGTAGGCGGCATTGTCATGGCGAGTTCGTCGTGGGGAAGATGGAGTCTGGGCGTCGCGTCCAGGCCAGGAGCATCCTACTCGCTTCTTCATTGGTCGCAATGCCCGGCTAGGCTGACCATAAGGACCGACCTCCCAGCAAGCGGGCAGGTCGGCCCTCAAATCCATGTCGGCAAGGTCTCAGCCGGCCCTGGATCAGTCCGGCAGACCGCGGTCCTGCATCAGCTTGGCCAGATCGGCCACCCGGCAAGAGTAGCCCCACTCATTGTCGTACCAGGCCATGACCTTAACCATAGTCCCGTCGCGGACGGAATTGAACTCCGGATCAATGATGGCCGAGTGCGGATCGCCGATGAAGTCCGAAGAGACCAGTGGCTTCTCACAGTAGTCGAGCAGACCGTGCAGCTCTCCCTCGGCTGCCGACTTGAGGACCTGGTTGAGCTCCTCGGTACTCGTGGGGGTATTCACCAGCGCGGTGAAGTCCACCACCGAAACCGTGGGTACCGGGACCCGCATGGAGTAGCCGTCAATCCGGCCGGCCAGCTCGGGAATGACCGTGCCGACCGCCTTGGCTGCGCCGGTGGTCGTGGGAATGATATTGCTGCCGGCCGCCCTGGCCCGCCTGGGGTCCTTGTGCGGCAAATCAAGGATGCGCTGATCGTTGGTATAGGCGTGCACGGTGCACATCGATCCCTTGTCGATGCCGAAGCTGCGGTGCAGGATCGAGGCGACCGGAGCCAGACAGTTGGTCGTGCAGGAGGCATTGGAGACGATATGGTGCTCCCCTGGATCATAGTCGTCCTCATTCACGCCCAGAACAACGGTCACGTCCTCCTGCTTGGCCGGAGCGGTGATAATGACCTTTTTGGCCCCGGCCTGGAGATGCTGTCTGGCCTGGGGGCCGCTGCGGAATATGCCAGTCGACTCGATGACGATGTCCACATCCAGCTCTTCCCAGGGAATCCTGGCCGGGTCGGTTTCGGCAAAGCTGGTGATCGTCCAGTCGCCGACCCGCATGGTGTCGCCATCGACGCTGACCTCTTCCGGGAACCTGCCGTAGGTTGAATCAAAGGCCAACAGAGTGGCGTTTTTGTCGACCTCGAAAAGATCGTTGATGGCCACGACTTCGCAGTCCTGTGGGTACCTGGAGCGCATGGCCTTGAGCACCTGGCGCCCGATCCGCCCGAATCCGTTGATTCCGATGCGCAATCGTTCCATATAGGCAACGTCCTCCTTGGAATCGTCTCAGTCTTCAAAGAGCTGATAGGAATACCTGTATAAAAGCTCGTGTTCATGCTTGAGCCGGTCGTAGGCCAGGGCGTTTTTGATGGCCAGGGCGCAGAGATCGGCCATGGTCTTGAGGAAATCCACCTCCGAGCTGCTGAAATCCCGCTCCTCAGCCGAGTAGACGCGCAGGACGCCGATAATCTCCTGCCCGCGCAGGCTGAGCGGTACGGCCAGAACGGACTTGATGCCCTCCCGTTCCGCAGCTTCGGGGTACTGAAATTTCTCGTCACTGCAGGCATTGCAGATTGTCACAGTTTCTCCGGCCAGCACCTCCTGATCGATCCGGCTCTTGGCTACTTCGATCCGGCCCTTGCGCAGGTATGACTGGCTCAACCCGTAGGTGGCCCCGGCCTGGAGATACTTTTTGTCCTCGCTGAGCAGCCTGATGCTGCAGGCTTTCACCCCCATGGCCCAGCTGGTCTTTTCGGCCACCTGGCTGAGCACTTCCTTGGGATCGAGGCTGGAGTTGACCGCCTTGACCACCTCGTAGAGCGTCTGAAAATAATCCTGTGGCTGTCTTTGTTGCATGCCGTCCCCCTTGCTTGGTGCCGGGCCGGCGTTCCTGGTCGGTCCCGTCCCGGCCTGCTCAAGATACCAATGGTTCCTATGCTACATGGCCAGTCTGATTTCCCTGAGGGCAAACAAGGGTGATCTTTTGGGTGTCCCGGCCATGTCTGCCCCGGTCCAGCTCACCAATCGAGCTCCAGCTCAGCCCGGCTGAAGCGGCCGGCCCGAACGCGTGTGCCATCATGGCCCGCTTTCCGGCCATCCAGCCGAACGGTCCGCAGGCCGGCCCCATGCAGCTGGATGACGACCTCCTGGTAGGGCCACGGATAGCTGCCCTGGCTGCTCCAGGTCAGCTCGAGCCGGCTGCCGGAGAGGCGGAGCCGGAAGCGGTCCAGTCTGCAGTCGGCAAAGCCGTCTCCGGCATCGGAGTACATCGGGAACCCATCGTCCGAGCCATGGTCCTCCGGCGGATAGACATGCAGGATCAGCGACCCTTTGTGAGCCAGCGGCAGCACCGAGCCGGCTCGGACAAGAACGGGAATGCGTTCCAAGGGTGCCGGCAGGCTGGCCCGGCGGCCACCGCTCAGGCGGCGGTCATCCCAGAAATGATACCATCCGGCTGATGGCAATGGAACCTGTCTGCGGCGCGCACTGGCCTCAAGGACCGGGGCGACCAGCAGACAGGTCCCCAGCAAAAAGGCATCCTGGACGTCAGAGACCAAGGGCTCGTCAGGGAAGTCCCAGAAGAGCGGCCGCACCAGGGGATGCCCTGTCTGCGAGGCCTGCCAGCAAAGGGTGTACAGCAGGGGCACCAGGCGCTCCCGCAGCTCAAGAAAGCTGCGCAGGATATCCAGGGCCTGTTTCCCGAATCGCCAGGGTTCCTTGGGCTCCGCGTCCCAGGCCGAATGGCTGCGGAAGAAGGGCAGGAAGGCAGCCAGCTGGAACCAGCGCAGGAAAAGCTCCCTGGAGGGCGAACCGCTGAACCCGCCGATATCGGGACCGCTGAAAGGCATGCCGGACAAACCCAGGTTCAGGATCGAAGGCAGGGTCATCTGCAAGGCCTCCCAACTGCTCTCCACGTCGCCGGTCCAGCTCCAGGCGTAGCGCTGCAGACCGGCCCAGCCGGACCGGCTCAGAATCCAGGGCCGCCTGTCAGGCTGCATCTCCAGCAGCCCTTCATAGGCCGCCTTGGCCATAGACAGCCCGTAGAGGTTGTGGCCTTCTCTGTGATCGCCGCCATATCCGTCAAAACCGTGCCGGGTCGAGTTGGGCAGGGTATGCGCGGTATCCTCCTCGAAAGTGGCCGGCTCGTTCATGTCGTGCCAGACACCGGCAATGCCATGTTGGACCAGCTCGCGGTACTGGCTGCCCCACCAGCGCCTGACTCTTTGTTCGGTAAAATCCGGAAAAACGCACCAGCCGGGCCAGACCCTGGCCCGATGCTCGCTGCCGTCGGGATTGAGGCAAAACATGGTTTGACGTCGGCCCTGACGATAGAGCCAAAAGCGAGGATCGCGCTTGACCCCGGGATCGACGATGCTGACCAGGCGGACGTCCCGCTGTCCCAGCTCCTCGGCCAGACCTGCCAGATCGGGAAAGCGCCGCTTGTTGACGGTCAAGGTCCGATAGCCTCGCAGGTGGTCAATATCCAGGTGCACTGCAGCCAGCGGCAGGCCGTGCTTCCGAAAGCCATGGACAACCCGGCGCACCTGGCCCTGACCACGGTAGCCCCAGCGGGACTGATGAAAGCCGAGGGCCCAACGAGGCGGCAGGGGAGGCTTGCCAGTCAGCTGGGCATAGCGGCTCAAAGCTCGGGCTGGCGGTCCGGCCAGAAGGTAATAGCGCAGCGGGCCGTCGGCAAAGGTGAACTCAGCCAAATACGGCCTTCGGGACAGGCTAACGGTCGACTCGAAGGTGTTGTCGAAAAAAAGCAGGTAGCTGCCGGCTCGATGCCGTCCCAGAAGAACAGGCAGGCACAGATAGAGCGGATCATGGCCGAAGCCGTATGAACCACCAGGATCGCGGTTCCACTGCCGGTAGAAGCCGGGCCTGAGATTCAGACCGGCCGCCCGGAGCCCCAGTCCGTGGAGCCGCTCCTCTGGCTGCAACCAGGAGCGCAGCCGCCAGGCTCTCTCACATCGCACGGGCGGATCGTCTCTGCGAAGCAGCCAGCCGGCCTCGGTCCTGACATCCAGTCGGCCGGACCTGCAAACGTCCAGGCTCAGCTCATGGCTCTGAATCCGCCAGCCGTCGGCTGTCTGGTGCCAGGCCACCTCCGGATTGCCACCAAGCTCCGAGACAACTGATGGGGAGGGCTTGTCCGGCCCAGGGCCCCAGGTCAGCCGAATCGCATCCGGAGTCAGAAAGCAGCACTCCAGCTCCGGGGCGGCCTCAAACTCGAAACGAAAGCCGGGGTCTGTCGTCTCCCTGTCCTGTGCGGACATCTCACCCCTCCTGCGATCCGGCATACCCCCTATGCCTGGCCGTCCAGCGCCTTTTTTCATCCTTTATTGCGCCTGCGGCGCCGCAAGCATGAGGGGCTTGGGAGCCGTTGGCAAGCGAGGGGTTCCATCCTACTGCAAAGCATGTTGAGACGTCTGGTGCGGTATGCCCACGGCGCTCGGCCCGGGAGATCCGGAAGACCGTTCGGTGGAGCCGCTGGAGACGATGGTTCCGGAGAGCCCCAACAAGCCCTACGACGTGAAGGGCGTTATACGAGAGGTGGTGGACGACGGCCGTCTCCTAGAGGTGCACGAGCACTGGAGCACGAACATCGTAGTGGGCTTCGCACGGTTCGGGGGGCGGTCGGTGGGGGTCGTGGCGAATCAGCCGGCGGTGTTGGCCGGGGTTTTGGACATCGGGGCCTCGCGGAAGGGCGCGCGGTTCGTCCGTTTCTGTGACGCATTCAACATCCCCCTGGTGACGTTCGTGGACGTGCCCGGGTTCCTGCCCGGGGTCGATCAGGAGCACAACGGGATCATTCTGAATGGGGCGAAGCTCCTGTGGGCTTTCTGTGAGGCGACGGTGCCGAAGGTAACGATGATCACGCGGAAGGCTTACGGCGGCGCGTACGATGTGATGAGCTCCAAGCATATCCGGGGTGATATCTCATACGCCTGGCCGACGTCGGAGATCGCGGTGATGGGACCGGAGGGCGCGGTGAGCATTATCTTCCGGAAGGAGATCGCCGCGGCGGAGGATCCGGAAGCGGAACGGGAGCGTTTGGTGAAGGCGTACCGCGAGCAGTTTGCGACGCCGTACGTGGCGGCCGGGCGCGGGTACGTGGACGACGTGATCGAGCCGCGGGAGACGCGGTCTCGGATCATTGAGGCGCTGAAGATGCTGGAGAACAAGCGGGATACGAATCCCCCCAAGAAGCACGGGAACATCCCCCTCTAGGAGGCTCTATGGCGGAAGTGGTGCGAATCTGTGATCTGATGCTGCGGGACGGCCACCAGTCGCTGCTGGCGACGCGGATGCGGACGGACGATATGCTGCCCATCGCAGAGCGGATCGACGAGGTGGGGTACTGGGCGGTGGAGATGTGGGGCGGGGCGACGTTCGACTCGGCGATGCGGTTCCTCGACGAGAATCCGTGGGAGCGGG
>Ga0207797_1001224_pt1 | contig 18853 bp, 18 predicted proteins | sample PRCRCaboRojoPR_6_FD_187275 | JGI IMG/M metagenome (GOLD analysis project Ga0207797, IMG submission 187275) | Marine sediment microbial community from Cabo Rojo, Puerto Rico - PR CR 10% Liquid 1 (SPAdes) | ecosystem: Environmental > Aquatic > Marine > Coastal > Sediment | place: Cabo Rojo, Puerto...
GACGGCGGTGCCGATCAGGGCCGAGCGCTCCCGGCCGACGATCCTGGCGAACACGTCGTTCGCCTCCGTGATCGTGCCGTCGGCGTCGGTGACGACGATCGGATCGGGGGCCGTCTCGAAGATCGTTCGGAACCGCTCGTCGCTCCGATCCTTTCGCCGTTTGAGCTCCAGCGAGAGCCGTCGCCGCTCGAGGAGGTTCCCGAGCCGGTTCCGGAGCTCGTTCGGCGCGACGGGGGTGCCCAGGACGTCGTCTACGGCGTCCCAGACCGCGTCGGGGAGCCGCTCGATCCGGTCGCGGGCCGTCAGCAGCAGGATCGGGCGGAAGACTGGCGCGGCCCGGCCCTTGTTGGCGATCAGTGCGCTCCGGTGGCGGTCGTACGCACTGCCGTCGACGATGCAGACGTCGAACTCGGCCGAGGCGAGGTCGTCGGGCGCGGTCTCGACGACGTGATGGTCCCCGTCGAGCTGGTCGACGAGCTGCCGGCGGTTCGCCGCGTGATCGACGAGTAGCTGTAGCGTGGCGCCATCGCCTCGTCGCTCGTCGCTCGGGGTCACGTCCACCGGTTCATTCATCGTGGTCTGCCCACTCGGGCGTCCCCTGCAGGATGCCTCGCAGCCCTGACAACGGCTCGCCGACCGTCAGGCCGTCTTCCGTGATCTCGAACTCCCGGAGGGTCCGCTCGAAGTCGCTCGCGCGCTTCTTGAGGACCCCGATCGCCTTCCGGAGCTCGCCGTCGAACTCGAGGTACCGCAGGAAGACGATGTTGTCGGCGAGGTAGCTCACCTCGTCCTGGGTCGCGCGGAACTCGCCGGTCACGTTCTTGACCTCGCCGGTGACGATCGTCGTGACGCCCATGTTCTGGAGGTACCTGGTCAGGGCGTGGAGCCGTCGGGTCAGTTCGCGGTCGCCGTCGGCCAGCGAGAGGCGGTAGCCGTCGATCCCGTCGATCATGACGAGGGACGCCTCGCGCTCCTCGACCTCGCGTCTGACGTCGTCGGCGAACTCCTCCGGGGAGCGCTGGAGTGCCTCGACCTCGTCGATCGCCAGGGTGCCGCGGTCGACCATGTCCCGGATCGGGGTCCCGATCGCCTCCGAGCGGTGGTGGAAGGTTTCCGCGGACTCCTCGAGGAGGTAGATTACCGAGCGCTCCCCCCGGCTGGCGGCTTCCTTCACGAACTGGGTCCCGAGCGTGGTCTTGCCGACGCCGCTGGGCCCGCTCACGATGGTCACGGTCCCGCGCTCGAGGCCGCCCCGGAGGAGGTCGTCGACCTCGGGCACGCCCGAACCGATCGTCTCGGGGGCGAACTCCATCTGGTGGTCCGCCGGCTGCAGTCGGGGAAAGACCTGCATGCCGTCGTCGTCGATGCGCACCGCGTGGACGCCGCTCCGGTAGGCCGAGCCCCGGAACTTCGTGATCCGGAGCGAGCGCCGCGTCTCGGCCTGGTCGAGGTGGACGATGCCGTCGCTCATGAACTGGAGGTCGTCGTCCGGCGTCGCGGCGGTGTCCTGGGAGGTGAACAAGACGGTGCAGTCGTGTTCCTTGAGGAACTGGAGGAAGGACAGCACCTGCTGGCGGAACTGGTACTCGTCGGGCGAGAGGTACCGGAACTGCGTGAGCGGGTCGACGAAGACTCGCTCCGGCCGGTCGGCCTCGATCCGGTCGACGATGTCGGCGGTGATCGAGCCCCCCTCGACCTGCTCGGACGGGAACACGTCGTAGGACTGATCCTCCGCGAAGAAGTCCGCCGACGGGCTGAGGTCGAGGAACGAGATGTCCTCCAGGTCGAAGCCGAACTGGCGGGCGTCACGCCGGATCGTCTCCTTGGTCTCGCCCATGTTCACGAACAGCGCCTCGCCGGTCGCGTCCGGGGCCGTGAGGAAGTGCAGGCCAACCAGGGTCTTGCCGGCGCCGGGCTCCCCGCGAATCATGTAGTTGCGGCCCGCGAGGAGCCCCCCGTCGGTGACGTCGTCAAGCCCCGGGATGCCAGTGGACCGGCGAGGCCCGCGAGAGCGGCCGGGTTTCGTCGGCTCGGTACGGTCAGACATCCTTGAGTGGGTGTGTCGTCTTCGGGTCCGGCTGGGAGTCCCTGACCGCCGGCTGGTGGGTTTCGGAGGCGAGTTGGGCCCGCATCTCGGCGAATTCGTCGCTCCGGGCGAGGGCGGCCTCCGGGACGTGTTCCCGGAAGACGCCGATCCGGGTGGCCAGGCTCTCGGCTCTCGATCGCGTCCCGTTCGCGGCGTGGCGTGCGGCCAACCGCTCGACGACGCCGAGGAGTTCGGCTCTCGTCGTCGGTTTGACGACGTAGTCGTCGAAGTCGAGGTGGAGGTCCTCGAGCACCGGCTGCCGGGCAGAGACGATGGCCACGCGCTGGGTCGTCGGTCGTTGTCGCATCGCTCGAAGCGTTTCCTCGCCGTTCATCCCCGACATCCGGCGGTCGAGGAGGACGACGGAGATGCTGTCATCCAACTGCTGGAGGGCGTCCTCGCCGCCGGTGACGGCCGTGACGTCACAGGCGTCGTTCAGGAATTCGGTGTACATCTCGAGGAGCATCGGTTCGTCGTCGACGACGAGGACGCCAGGGGTCCTATCTACGTGCGGCGTTGGAGTTGACATCCGGCGCGTGGGAGCGAGTGATGGTTGCTAAAATAAATTAATATCCAGTTATCTCCCTTGATAACCACAATAGCTTTTGAGAAAAACGTTACTATGTTATTTACTGTAATAACAACAGGCGGGGACTGAAGATTGATAAGTTTATACATGGGGCGGCACCTGGATCCCAGGTAGATGAAGGGGGAACCCGCCGACGCCGATGCCGTCGCCGAATTCCAGAAGGTCGGGCTGACCGAGTACCAGGCCCAGTGCTTCGTCGGACTGTCCCGCATCGGGAGTGGGACGGCAAAGGAGATCAGCGAGGTGGCGGCCCTCCCCCGGACGCGGGTGTACGACGTCGCCGAGAGCCTGCACGAACTCGGACTCGTCGAGATCAGCGACGGCGAACCCAGGACGTTCCGGGCCGTCGGTGCCGATCACGCGCTCGCGCTGCTCCGGGAACGGTTTACCCGTGACCTGGACGCCGCGGGCGAGGCGCTCCGGGGCCTCCCGGCACCCGACACGGAGAGTACGGACGGACACACCTGGACGATCACCGGCCAGGACAACGTCGTCCACCGCGGCCAGTACCTCGCGGCACAGGCGGAATCCGAGCTCTTCGGCTTCTTCACCGTCGACGCGGTATTCACGGACAACTGCTACCACCAGGCCGAACTCGCCATCGAGCGCGGGGCCAACGTCGTCCTCGCCGCCTCGGACGAGGCGCTCCGGGCGGACTTGCGGGCCCGGTTTCCCTCGGCGACCATCTGGAACCCGACGCTCGACTGGAACACGCTGGAGGGCGATGGGACCCAGTTGAGTCGCCTCGTCATGGCCGACCGCGAGATGGTCATGCTGGCTTCCGTCAGCGAGGCGGACGCCGACCTCACCGAAACGGCCGTCTGGGGCCGAGGGGCGGGCAGCGAAATCGTCCTCCTCGTCCGGGAGTTGATCGGCTCCCAGATCGACGACCTCGACCTGGACGACGAAGCTGCCGACTTCCCGATGTAGAACGAACGGCGCCTGCCAGCGCGCGTTCTCGAGTGTGGCTCCCAGTCCGGGGGGTCAGACCTGTGGTCACCTTCCTCCACCGATGACGCACCCCGGTGGGAGTAGATCTGGACGTGGCCCTCGCTCGACTCCTGGCGACGGCCTTCCGGTACTCAGGAGGTCACGCGTGGAACCACCTGACCCCCGAGTGCTTCCGTCTCACCCTCAACTCCCTCGATCAGGTGCCGTCGATCGCCCGCTCTCCCGGAGGTCCCGCCGAAAGACGAACAGCGGGAGCAGGACAAACGCGAGGAACAGGACGAGCGTGGGGACCAGGTCGTCACTGATTGCCCACGCGAGGTCGGCGCCGACGCCGGTCGCGAGGACCCGGAGGGCGAGGCTGGCGAGAACCACCGTCACGTACGCGCCCCAGACGGCCGTGATGGCGAGGCCGGCCCACGCGACCCACCGGAGCGGCGGGCCGGCCGCGACGGCGACGAAGATGCCCGCGAGGACGAGCATACTGCCGAGGCCCCAGAGACTGCCGAGGATGAGCACGGACTGCAGGGACGCCGTCAGTTCACCCGCTGCGACACCCAGCAACGTGTACAGCAGCGCGACCGCGAGGACCGCGAGCCCCAACGAGAGGTGGGCGAGAACTCGGAACGCGGCTGTCCCGACAACTCGAATCGACACGGTCAGCGCTCCCCATGCGAGCAGGGCCGCCGCGATCGTCGCGAGGCCGACGATTCCAGGCGGCTGTCCGTTCAGCCACGTCACGGCGAAGACGGCGAGCGTCACCACCGCGAGAGTCGTCAGTGCCCAGGGGCGGGATCCCAGCCCCCGTCGGCTGGCCCGACTGGGGGTCATTGCTCGAATCCGGAGTCGGACGTGTTCGGCTGGCCCCCACGACTGGCCAGCAGTGCGACGGCCACTGCGGCCGCAACGCTCAGGCCCACGTGGACCGGGAACGCGAACACGTCGTCGGCGTACGGAAGGTTGACGTAGCGCGTCCCCGCGATCCCGACGAACGCGACGCCGAACGTCGCGTAGGCGACCAGGGCCGACGCGGCGGTTCCGGCGAGTCGGTCGGCGTAGGCGCTGACGATCCCGCCCGCGAGCAATCCGGCGAGCACCCCGACGAGGACGCCCACGATTCCGATTGCGGGGGCCTCACCGGCTCCCAGCAGTTCGATGGTCGCGGCGCCCGCCAGCAGGAAGGTCGTGACGGCCGACCCCACTCCGAGGGCGATCGGGCGAGCGTTCATCGGCCCTAGTTCGCCCGCTGCGTGGATATAGCCGGTCGCTGGTTCCCAGCAGCAGGTAACTTCGGCGGTGGACCGGTCGAGCGCCCGTGAATCCCATCCGGGTTCGGGGGTGACGCCGTCCGGACCGAAACGAGCACGCGATCGGAGACGGCCGCCGAGCGGCGGAGATGCCGCCACGGGTCCCTCCTGGCTTCCGTCGGCCTCGGCATCGTGGTCATCGGGATTCGGCGGGCTCGAGAATCCGCACTCGTCCGGTACGTGCCGTCTATTTTACTCTCGGGGAACGCGCCGGCCGGTGCGAGCTTCGTTTGTATGTTCAGCAGTTCGACGTCCGTCGTCGTCCCTCCCATCGAATGGGAATCACGGATCAAATTATGCCAATTCGAGTGCTGCAATAAAGCGTGGTACACCCATGACGACAGAAGAAAACAAGGAGATCGAACGGCGGTTCGTCGAGGAGTGCTGGAACGAGGGCAACCTGGATCTCATAGACGAGATATTGAGTGAAGACTACGTCGGCCACTGGTACCTTCCCGGTGGCAGCGACGCCGACCGCGAGGCGTTGCGGGACTTCATCGGGGAGACCCGGACCGGCTTTCCGGACTTCGAAATGACGATCGAGTTCATGATCGCCGAAGACGACATGGTCTCGCTGGGGTTCACCGGCATTGGCACCCACGAGGGTGAATTCATGGGAATTCCGCCGACCCAGACCGAACCAGCGGGGGCCACACCGGGCCACATCACGCACCGCTTCGAAGACGGGAAGATCGTCGAAGGGTGGTCGACGTGGGACGCACTCGGGTTGCTCCAGGGCCTCGGCGTGATCCCCGAAGACGTGGAACAGGCCACGCTGGCAGCAGACGACTGACGAGCGCCGATCGGCCACCCCGTGGCCGATTCATGCGCTGTATCCAACTGTCGCGAGCCGACTGCAACGCGGCACGTTGGTGATTCGCGGCGTTCGCGGCCGACCCGAGCGCGTCGTCAGCACCCTATGATTGATTGCGTTCACCCTGTACCGCTTCGGCGGACGGAAACTCGTTGAAACACGCAAGATTCAAACCCACGCTAACGGGTCCCTCCGGCTCGATATGTACGTATATGGCTCTACCGATATGGTCGGATTCGTCAGCGCAATCGAGGGTATGCTGGCCGGTTGCCGTCAAGCCGTCACCGAACGATGCAGTCACGTCGAGCGGTGTCCCAGTCGGCATCCGACCGAGTTCGATCTTCGTCTCTACCGTCCTCCCCTGATCCCCCTCGGCGGCACCGACGTCCAAATACTGGGTCACCAACGTCGTCTCGTCCCGTTCGACGAGAACGTGGCCCTGATGGCTGGATTCAGTGTAATTGTTGACCGCGACCAGAAGGGGCTGCTGGGGGCCGGAGAACGCCGAACATCCGGCAAGTGCGGTGATTCCGCCTGTACCTGCGAGGAGGAACTGTCGACGGGTCGGGGACATACGACTGCATCCGGACCGAGCGTCATATTCTTTTCCCGGCAGTAACCCATCGACAGAAGGGATACAGTCTCAATTCGGCAGTCGGCTTCCGGCAGCTTCTGCGTGGGAGCCACCGGGCCGCTGTGTAGTTTCGGCAGGTACGCCGACCAAAGTCTTCCGACACATCCATCGGAACGGGTCACCCCGGGACAGTTTGGCGTTCTACACGGTCCCGACGCCCGAAATCTCGAACCGAGCCCCGCCGGTCTCGGACTCGGTCACACGGACGTCCCAGCCGTGGGCGTCGACGATCTCTCCGACGATGGCAAGTCCGAGACCAGTTCCGTCGTCCTTCCGGGAGTAGCCGCTTTCGAGGACGTTTTCACGATCCTCATCGGAAATTCCTGGTCCGTCATCTTCGACGAAGAACCCGTTCCCGTCCGCCAGTTCGCCCACGGTCACCGTCACCGAATCTCCACCGTGTTCGACGGCGTTCCGAATGAGATTCTCGATCAACTGTTGCAGCCGGGATCGATCGGCAATAATCGACAGGTCGGTGGCGGTCCTGAGCCGGGCCTCGGCGGTCGGAACGGTCTGCCAACAGCCCTCGACTACTGCCGCTATGTCGACCGGTTCTTGCACTTCGACTCGTTCGCCCATCCGAGCCCACGCCAGGAGGTCCTCGATGAGCGATTCCATTCGTTCGAGAGCTCCAGACACCCGGTCGAGGTGCTCGCTCTGGCAGTCCTGCCGAGCCAATTCTACGCTCCCACCAGCGACGCTCAATGGATTCCGCAAATCGTGTGAGACGAGACTGGTGAACTGCTCGAGCCGCTCCTCTCGCGCCTTTCGCTCCGAGATGTCACGCACGATTCCGGCGGAGGCCTCGAGACTCCCGTCCTCGGCAGTGATTAGCGCGATGTGATTCTCCATGGGAATTGCCTCCCCGTCAGCAGTATACGCGGTCATCTCGAACTTCCCCCGATTCTTCTCGCCGTCGATCAACTCGAGAATGAGCGAGGCCCCGGTCTCGATGTCTGGGTCATCCATGACTTTCGAAACGTGCTCGCCCAGGAGTTCCTCCTCGGGATAGCCCGTAATCTCGGTGAGGGCCTCGTTGACGAATCTGAAGTGGCCCGCTGGATCGAGCAAGTACACGGCGTCCCCGGAGGCTTCGATGATCGTCTCGTACCGCTCCAGTCGCTGTTCACGTTCCTTGCGTTCGGTGATGTCGGTGTAAATCGCATAGCTCCCCCGACGACCGTCGGCGATGTCGATCGGAAAGACACTCAGCCTGAACTCCCTGGGCCCCTGTCGGGCCTGCCGGCGGACTTCCGCGTCGATTCCCTCGCCCTGGTACACCCGCTGCTTGATGTCGTCGTAGCGGGCCTGGGCGTCCACGTCGTCCGGCACGAGCACCTCTCCAAGCGGTTCCCCTACGACCGCCTCGCGCTCGTAATCGAAGACCTCAAGAAAGGTCTGATTCGTCGACTGGATGATGATCGAGTCCCCCTCGAACTCGGTCTCGATGATCGCGTTATTCGGGTTCTGGAAGAGGGCCTCGCGGCGATTTCGAGCTTCACGCAACTCCTCCTCACGCCCCTTGTGATCGGTGATGTTCGCGTTGACGGCGACAAAATGGGAAATGTCGCCGGACTCGTCCGTTACCGGCGCGATCGTCTGGTCGACGACGTAGGTCTCTCCGGATCGTTTGGAGTTCGTCACCTCACTGCGCCACACTTCCCCGGACAGGATCGTCTCCCAGAGCTCGTCGTAAAACCCCCGGTCGTGTTCGCCGGACTTCAGAATCCGCGGATTCCGCCCGACCGCTTCAGCCGCACTGTAGCCGGTCGTCGCCTCGAAGGCGGGATTCACGTATTCGATCTCACCCGTTGGATCCGTGACGTAGATCGAATGACCGGACGCCTCGACGGCTTTCTCGAAGAGCTGGCGCTGGTGTTTGACTTGCTGATGATGAATGGCGTGACCTATGTCGTCACCGAGCTCCGCGAGCAGCTCCCGCTCGTCATCGTCGAAGGCCTCGGGACGGTCCGCATAGACCAGTAGCACGCCATAGAGATCATCTTCGGCTTCTAGGGGGAACGCGGCCACGGATCGAAACCCACGTTCACTGGCCGCTTCCCGCCAGGGTTCGAATGCTGGCGTCGCGTGGACGTCCTGCGCCACCGCCACGCGCCGTTCCCGGGCAGCCGTTCCGCCAGGTCCCCGTCCTCGAGAACTCTCGTCTGCCTTGACCGTGACCTCGTCGAGGTACCCTTCGTCTACCCCCGCCCACTCCCGTGGCTTGATTTCGTCCGTCTCGGACTCGACTTCGCCCAGCCACGCGAAGCGGTACGGTTCGGCGTCACTGATGATTTCGCACACTTCTGCTTCGATCTCCTCGCGGCTCGACGCCCGGACAATCGCCTGGTTGATGTCGACGAGAAGCGATCGAATTCGCTCCAGATTCGCCGCGCGCTCGCTGGCTCGATACTGTTCGACGGCATTCAGAATGCGGTTGGCGAGTAATTCGTATTGATCGTACGTACTTTCCTTCTGCAGGTAATCAGTTCCCCCCGCCGAGAGCGCGTCGCTGGCCACTTCCTCACTCCCCTTCCCGGTAAAGAGGATGAAGGGTAGGTCGGGGTGATCCGCTCGCACTTCCTTCAGCAACTCGATGCCGTTCTGGCCTGGCATGTCGTAGTCAGAGACGACGCAGTCGATCGGTTCGTCGGCGAGGAGGTCCAACGCCTCGGTCGCGCCCCGTGCGGGAGTAATTGTGAATCGCTCGTCCACCCGCTCGAGATGTGCCGCGGTCAAATCCACGAAGTCGGGATCGTCATCGACGTGAAGAACGCGTACTTCTTCGGTCGACAGTGCGGCCATTGACTCCCACCAATATTGTAGACTGGTTTAAAGATAGGGTCAAATTATTCCAACTGATTCTGCTCGGGATCCGATGAGTCCCGGAAGACTGGACCAAGATTTTCGCAAATGATGCAGGCACGGCCGCATACGAATTCGACAGGAACGAATCTCCATCCTGCTCGACGTCCACCAGGGCGTTCAACAGCAAGGATGGAGATGGACTCTCGGTGCCCTTCCCGATTTTCCCACTCGCGATGGCTGTCCGGGCACCAAGACAACGTGGCACTATCCCGTGACGAACCACGAGACAAGACCGAACGAGGCGACCCTGCCACTCTTAACCCGGGTCGCCAAAGGATGCGTATGGAGCGACCCGACGTCGGCGAACTCGACCCGCCGGACCGACTCCTCATGGGCCCCGGCCCCAGCGAAGTGCACCCCCGCGTTCGCCGGGCGATGGCCACGCCACTCGTCGGCCACCTGGACCCCGGGTTCCTCGAGGTCATGGACGACATCCAGGCGTTACTCCGCTACGTCTTCCGGACGGACAACGAGCTGACGCTGGCCGTCAGCGGGACCGGATCGGCCGCGATGGAGGCGGCCGTGACCAACCTGGTCGAGCCCGGCGAGACGGTGCTCGTGCCGGGCAACGGCTACTTCGGCGAGCGGCTCGGGAGGATGGTGGGCCGGGCGGGCGGCGAGACGGTGACGGTCGAAGCACCCTGGGGGGAGCCGCTGGACCCGGCCGACGTCGCGGCCGCTTTCGACAGGCACGAGCCGGACCTCCTGGGATTCGTCCACGGCGAGACGAGCACCGGGACGCTGCAGACGGACGTGGCCGAGCTGACGTCGATCGCCCACGACCACGACGCGCTCGTGATCGCCGACGTCGTCACCACGCTCGGCGGCGTCGAGTTCCGGGCCGACGAGTGGGACGTCGACGCGGCCTACTCGGCCGCCCAGAAGAGCCTCTCGGGGCCGCCCGGTGCCAGCCCGCTGACCGTCAACGACCGCGCGATGGCGAAGATCCGCGACCGGGAGACGCCCGTCAGGTCCTGGTACCTCGACCTCGCGGGGCTCGCCGAGTACTGGGGCGAGGAGCGGGCCTACCACCACACCGCGCCCATCTCGACGTACTACGCGCTCCGCGAGGCGCTCCGGATCGCCGCCGAGGAGGGCATCGAGGAACGCTGGGATCGCCACCGCCGCATCTCCGGCGCCTTCACGGCCGGCGTCGAGGCGATGGGTCTGTCGCTGAACCCGGAGCCCGAGGCCTGGCTGCCCACCCTGAACGCCGTGGTGCTACCGGACGGCGTCGACGACGGGGCCGTCATCGAGTTCCTGCTGGAGGAACACGACATCGAGGTCGCGGGCGGGCTGGGCGCCCTCGCCGGTGACGTGCTTCGGATCGGCTGCATGGGCCACAGCGCACAGCCGCGAAACGTGATCGACCTCGTCCGCGCCCTGGGGGATGGCCTCGAAGCGCAGGGCGCGGCGGTCGACGTCGACGCCGGCCTCGCCGCCTGTCGCGAGGCACTCAGGCAGTAGCGCCCGTCGGCCCGGCGCGGGTCGCCGGCCTCACCCTGGGAGGAGCAGGTTCAACGCGGCGACGACGAGCCCGGCCGCGCCCATGCGGATCGCGGCGACGTACCACCGCTGGCCGGAAATCGAGCCCATGTAGGCGCCGAAGGCGCCCAGAACCGTGACGCCGAGCGCCACGCCGAGGACGCCGGCCATCGCCATCGAGAGGGCGGTCCCCTCGAAGAGGAAGGGGACGAGCGGCACGAGCACGCCGATCAGCGGGCCCATGCCGCTCGCCGTCGCGTGGAGGAGTCGGACGGCCCGCTGCTCGGCGTCGATCCGGCTCTCGTCGAGGTCGGTCAGCATCGCCTGCTCGAGGCGGTGGATCTCGGCCCGCGTCTCCGCGCGTTCGATCTCCCAGACGCTCCAGACGGCCGAGGTCGTCAGGCCGATCGCCGCGCCGACGCCGATCTTGATCACCGTCAGCCCCGTCGGTATCCCCGAGAGGACGGCCCCGACGATCACGCCGATGCTCGTCAGCGTGCCGTCGAAGCCGTTCGAGACCAGGTAGCGCCGCGAGATCGAGCGAACGTCTTCGCGGGCGAGCAGGCGGCGCAACTGCCGGAGCAACGACGCCATCCGCTCAGTCCTGGGGCGTCGGCCGGTCCTCGACGACGTACTCGCCGCAGGCCACCTCGTCGATCGAGTGGACCGAGCCGCCCTGTTGCTCCACGGCGGCCTCGATCCGCTCCACGTCCAGCGCCTTGCCCTCGAAGGTGATCTTGACGTTCTGGACCTCCCGGTCGGTCTCGACGAGCGAGGTCGACAACGCCTCGACGCCGTCGGTCCGCGCGAGGCGCTCCGCGAAGTCCACGAGTTCCGGTTCGTGTGGCTTCAGTACGTCGATGACGAGGCGGCGGACGGCGACCATACCTGGGGCTCGGGCCGGTACTGACTAAAACGTACGCCACCGGCCCTCAGGTCGCCTCGGCTGTCCTGAGCGCCTCGATCGCGTCGGCGGAGACGCCGTACTCCTCGAGGACCTCGTCCGTGTGCTCGCCGAGGCCGGGGACCGAGCCCGGGCCCTCGGGCAGGCCACCGGACGGGACGGCCGGGAAGCCGATCCGCCGGCCGGCCGCGGATTCATCGAGCAGCCCCCGGGCCTCGACCTGGTCGCTCTCCACGACCTCCCCGGGCGTCCGGACCGGCGCGACCATCGCGTCCACGTCCGCGAGGAACGTCTCCCACTCCTCCCGGGTTCGCTCGCGGAAGATCGCGGCGAGTTCCTCGCGGAGCGTGGCCCGCACGGCCGGGTCCTCGGCCATGTGCTCGTCGGCGAGGTCCGGCCGGTCGACGGCCCCACAGAAGGCCTCGAAGAACTGCGGTTCGAGGGCGGCCAGGGTCACGTACCGGCCGTCGGCGGTCTCGTAGGCGTCATAGCAGGGGAGTTCGCCGGTCAGGGTCGTCTCGCCAGGCCGGGGGTCCTCGCCGGCGATGGCCTCGCCGGCGACCGCCTGGGAGAACGAGACGATCACGTCGGTCATGGCGACGTCGACGTGCTCGCCGGTGCCGTCGCCGAGCTCCCGGGAGAGCAACCCGCCGAGAACGCCGAAAGCGGCGAAGAGGCCGCCGGCCATGTCGGCGATGGGGTAGCCGGGGATGACGGGCGCCGCGTCGGCGTCCGGGCGAGTCATGTCGAGCAGGCCGGCCATGCCGATGTAGTTCAGGTCGTGGCCCACCCGGTCGCGGTTCGGCCCGGTGGCGCCGAAGCCCGAGAGCGAGCAGTAGACGATCCCGGGGTTGTGCTCGCGGACCGACTCGTAGTCGAGGCCGAGTCGGCTCATGACCTCGGGTCGGAAGCCCTCGAGGATCACGTCGGCGGCGGCCGCGAGTTCGAGGAAGGCCTCCCGGCCGGCGTCGGCCTTGAGGTCGAGCGTCACGCTGCGCTTCCCGCGGTTGACCGCCTGGAAGATGCCGGTCTCCTCGTCGCTGGTCATCCGGGCGTAGTCGCCGATCTCCGGCTCCTCGACCTTCACAACGTCCGCCCCCATGTCCGCGAGCAGCTGGCTGGCGTAGGGGCCGGGCAGGAGGCGAGTCAGATCCAGAACGCGCACGTCGTCGAGTCGCATGCTCGTCCCTCGCCGCCGACGGGCAAAAAGTCGGGTGTCTCCGGGCCGGGCTTCGTTTCACAACTGTATTGGCCCGGGCCGTCCTCCGTCCCGGCAATGGAGCGCTCGCCGGCGGTGAGTCACGACTGATGGCGAACCGCCTGGGCGTCGACCCGCAGGTGCTCGCCCTCGCCGTCGCGCGCATGACCGAGTCGGTCGGCAACTCGTTCCTGATCGTCGTCCTGCCGCTGTTCATCGGGAGCGAGTTCGTCTCGGGGGCCACCTTCGGGCTGACCGAAGTGGCGATCACGGGCATCATCCTCTCGCTGTTCGGCCTGGTCAACAGCCCGCTGCAGCCTTTCACCGGCCGGCTCTCGGACCGCGCGGGCCGCCGGAAGATATTCGTCCTGGTTGGCCTGGTGCTGATCGGCGTCGCCAGCTTCTCGTACTCGTTGGCCACCGCCTACTGGCACCTGGTCGGGCTCCGGGTCATGCAGGGGGTCGCGGGCGCGCTCATCATTCCGACGACCGTCGCGCTCGTCAACGACCTCGCCTCGGACGCCAATCGCGGGGGCAACATGGGGACCTACAACACCTTCCGGCTGGTCGGGTTCGGCGTCGGGCCGATCGCCGCCGGCGTCGTGGTCTCCGCCGGGCCGTACGCCGTCGACGTCGGCGCCATCTCCCTCGGGATCAACGGGTTCGACGCCGCCTTCTACGTCGCGACGCTGACGGCCACGCTCAGCTTCGCCCTCGTGACGCTGCTCGTCCGCGACCCCGAGGTCCCCGAGACCGCGGCCGGCGACAGCCTCCTCGGCGGGTTCTCGGTCCGCGATCGGTCGGGAAGCGGGGTCCTCGACCCCGTCTTCACGCTCGGGCTCGCCAGCTTCTTCATGGCCGTGGGCATCGCCCTCTTCGCCACGCTCGGCGAGATCGTCAACGAGCGCCTCGCCCAGGACGCCACGATGTTCGGCCTGCAGTTCGCCGCCTTCGTCATCCCGCAGATCCTCTTCCAGGCACCCATCGGCCGCGCGACGGACTTCTACGGCCGCAAGCGGTTCATCGTCCTCGGGATGGCCATGCTCGTGCCGACGACCTTCGCCCAGGGGGTCGTGCTCGACTCCTGGCTCATGTTCCTCGCCCGCTTCGCCCAGGGCGTCGCGGGGGCGATGGTCTTCGCCCCGGCGCTGGCCCTGGCCGGCGACCTCGCGCCCGAGGGCCGTTCCGGTGGCACGCTCTCGGTGCTGACGATGGCCTTCGGCTTCGGCGTCGCCATCGGGCCGATCTCCTCGGGCTTCCTCGTCGCCTACGGCTTCGTCGTGCCCTTCGCCTTCGGCGCCGCCCTCGCCGTCGTCGGGCTGGTGCTCGTCTGGACGCAGGTCGAGGAGACGGTCACCGACCGCCGGTCGATGCTCGCGGCGTTCACGGAGCCCGGTCGGAACGACTAGCCGCGGCGAACCGCCGGGCGCTCCACCAGAGGGCCGCGCCGGCGAGGAGTCCGCCCAGGAGGAGCGCGTACAGGACGAGGTGGGCCGGGCTGTCGGGCGCCAGGAGCCACTCGATCGCGAGCATGCCGACGGCGTAGGCGAGGAGGGCGCCGGCCAGGAGGTGCGCCGGCGGGATCGCGGTTGTCCGGCCGAACCAGGCACCGAGCCCGACGGCCAGGAGCGCGACGGCGAACAGTGTGGGGGCCTCGCCGAGGACCGCGGCGACGGCGGTCCAGTAGACTGCGCTGGGCGGCCAGAGGCCGAAGAGGAGGGCAAGCGTCACCGCCGTGCTCGCGAGGACGAGGAGGGCGTGGCCGACGGCTTCGCGGTCCGGGAGGCTCACGTCCGTCCCGGCGAACCACGCGTCGGTGAGGGACATACTCACGGCGGCCTTCGGAGCCAATCCAGATAAGTCCCGGTCCGGTCGCCCCTAGAGCTCCTCGCCGTCGGCGAGCGGTGCCGGCGGCTCGTAGGTGTAGACGACCTCGCCGTCCAGGACGACGAACTGGTTGCGGTCGGGCGTCTCGAGGACCCGGCGGTCGTTGTCGATCGCCAGGTCGACGAGGTCGGCCAGACTGGTCGTTTTCACGTGGGTCTCCGCCTCCCCGACGCGATGGCTGGGGACGTACGCCTCCGAAATCCACTCGTCGAACTCCGACCGCTCGCGCCGGAACGCGAGAACCTCCCGCTCCCGGTCGGTGAGGGTCAACGAACCGCGGTAGCGGCCGGCGGCCAGGCCCGCCAGGCCCACCAGTCCCGCGACGAGCACGGCCGGCCCGCCGACGCCGGTGAGCGGGCCGGGCTCGACCGTCACCAGTCGCTGCTCCTCGCGGTTCCCGCTGTCGGCGACCGGACCGGGGTTCTCGACGCGGTAGACGGCCTCCTCGACGGCGATGGGCAGCCGGTAGGTCCGCCGCCGATCGACCTCGCGTCCGTTCCGCGTGCCGTCGAGTCGGACCGTCGCGACGACGGCCGTCTCCGTCGTGCCGGGCGACTGGCCCAGGTCGGTCTCGAGGGCTCGAATCTCCTCCTCGATCGCGCGAACGTCCTGCGAGAAAGCAATCTCGTGGGTCTCGTCCGGGGCGAGCGTGTCGCTTCCGCTGGCGAGTTCCTCGGCGAAGCGCCAGTACTCCTGGCTGCTCTCCCCTTCCTCGGCCACCGACCGGACCACCAGCTCGACCGTCGTCTCCACGTCGATCGATCCCGACTCGGTGGCGGCGTAGCTGTACCTGAACGTGCCGTCCAGCACCGGCGACGCCGAGGTGAAGTACACCGTCCGGTTGGACAGCACCGCCCCCTCGTCGAAGGCTCGCGAGCCGTTGACGACGGTCGCCTCGTGGTCGAACTCGCCGACGGACTCCCAGGCCGAGACCTGCTCCGTGACCGTCTCTCGGTCCGGCGACGCCCACGCGTCGTAGGTCACGAACCCCCCGACGAGCAGGAGGACGACCACCACCCCCGCGACGGCGATCAGATGCCGATCGACGACGCTCCGCACGCGCAGCCACCCCCGCGACGTTGTGTCACTCATGCGCCACTCCGCCTCGGCACTCCATTGTCCACCTTATTGAAAGTTCCGTGGGAGAGAACCCCGTCACCGGAGTCTCGCGAGGAGGCGACCGACGGTGCCCGGCCCGTCCCGCGTCCGCCGCCGGATGCGACCGCTCCCGACGAGTCGCGTCCCGACGACGTAGAACGGCACCCACAGCAGGAGGCCGATCGCGATCATCGGCAACCAGGGATGGACGCCGTAGAGGGCCCGGACGTGGCTCTGTGGGAGGAGCGCCAGGTACCGGTGCTCGACGACGTAGCGCCGGTAATAGCCAGTCTCCGGCGGCGCGGAGAGGGTGAGCGTGGCCGTCGCTGTACCCCCGCCGGGGACCCGGACCTCCCGCGGCTGGATTTCGACACCCTCGGAACCCGGTTCGAGGTAGGTGTAGACAGGTATAAGCCCGGAGTTCGGGACCGAGTACTCCAGGGATGTCGACTCGCCTTGCGGGATGACCGTCGGGTTCTCGGACTCGAACTCGGCGCTGAGGATGCCGATTTCCTGGGATCCCGCGGGGCCGAGCATCGCGGCGGTTGCAGCGCCGACGAGAAGGAGGCCTAGCCCGACGACGACGAGGGTGCTGGAGCGGCCGGTTTCGCGTTGGCGGGACCTGTCTGACTGGCGGTCGCTCTCGGGACCGGTCAGCAGGTAGTCAACGGCGTAGCCGACAGTGGCGAAGCCTAGGAGGAGGTATGCGAGACCCTGTGTACCGAGTAGGGAGCGAGTCCCGAGAAGCGCTGCGACATTGCGTTGGATTACAGCCAGTGCGCCCTGGATTCCCCCAACGAATGTTCCGAGATAGGGGATAGTCACGACGTGTTCACCAATTTGCACTGCTTTAGCAACTATCTGGGCATCTTTTACTGGTGGTTCATTGTTATCTTGATCGGTGAATGGGTTATTGTCACCCTTTGTGATATAACCGTGGTCGCTCATACGAACAACGCGGTGGGTTGTGAGACCACCACCACTAATTTCTTCGGCTTGGAAAACTATTATGTTTCCTTGGTTTACGGAACCAGCAATTTGTGAAGGGATGGCAAAGAAACCGTCACCCTCCTCCAGAGTTGGAGACATGCTCCCAGATTGAACATATCCAAGGAAGACCGGATATCCCACAATAGAACTTACGAGGACGGATATTATCAGAAGTAATAATGCTACTCCAGCTGCGGCACGGACCCTCCCCTTCAATCCCATGCTTGCTTCAATCCCCTAATTTTGGGGTGGTTAAGAACTCACCTCCAGAGATTCTTAGTCTTATGGGGTTGGATCGGTCACTCTAACAGTGTGAGGATTAAGACGGGTCACACTTCCTTCAAAGGTGGTGTGGTCTTGTGCGCGGAACTGGAGAGTTCCGCTGACTGGCGCATCTGCACCGAAAAACGAGCTATTAGTTGAAATCGCAAATCCGATCTCCTTGAGAGATTCCCCTGGGCCTAAATATACCCGCGCAGGTATGCTAGCACACAAATCGGCACCGAGCGGTTCATTGCTTAGAAGGCAGTCGTCGCCTGTCTCCCCTCCCGGGCCGATACCAGTAGTGGGCCCAGTCGGTCCTGGCTTGGGTACTCCTCCTCCAGGTTCTGTATTCGATGGGAAGTCCGACCAAAGACCAAATCCAGTTGGCGCTTCGTTCAACCAAACGAATGCTCCATTAGGACCCTGGTTCCTGATGTCGAAAATGTCACGAATGAGTGTCTGGGCGTTCTCGTTCACACCTTCTCCCATTATATTGTCATTACTGGGGGAAAGGTCGATGCTGGGAGCTCCCCCCGACATATCCACATACTCTCCATTCCGACTGTTTGATGTCTCGAAAGCTAACATCGCAGTTGAGGCATCAGCAACATCGATGTCTAATGTACTTTCCGCTGCCACAGATGTGAATGCACCCGTCCCCATTGCAGCCGCCCCGCCGGCGGCGATCGATCCTAACCCTGCCAGAACCTTGCGTCGTTTCACCATTGTTGGTTCACCGTTGTTGAGCGCGCCCGCGGCACCACCCGCGCGTTCCCACCCGGGTCCGCTGCCGAGGGCGCTTGGTACTGGGCTCGACCCCTAGCCCCATCGTATTGAGACGTTTGACCGAGCTTCCGCGAGTGTTTGAACCCCGTTCAAACGGCCTTTGAACAGGGGAGAATCGAGTCCAGCGAGGGTAGCGCCCGCCTAATATTCGTCCCATTTGATGGAAATAATGGGTTTTCACTATCGCCCGCGAAATTCGAAAACATCCGGGAATCTCGCCCCCTCTTTTCAACGAATTTGTGATTCTGGATGGGAACTATCACTGACGGCGAAGTTTTATGTGGGGTGGGTGAGACGGTTTGCGGTGGGAAGGGTGGCAGTTGCATGAGCAAGACCCGAGGAGTGGCTCCCTCCTCCGCTGGCGAGACGCCAGTCGGGAGTCAGACCGACGATGGCGTAGCGATATCCGAGGAACAACCGGATCTCTCGCGATCGGAGGTGTTCGAGATACTCAGCAATCAGCGGCGGCGCTACGCCCTCCACCATCTCAAGCAGAACGGGGATCGGGCCGACCTGGGGGACATCGCCGAGCACGTCGCGGCGTGGGAGAACGACGTCGAGGTTCCGGCGATCTCCTCGGCCGAGCGCAAGCGCGTCTACACCTCGCTCCAGCAGTTTCACCTGCCGAAGCTCGACGACAAGGGCGTGGTCGCGTTCGACGATCGCGAGGGCGTCGTGGAACTGACCTCGATGGTCGAGGACATGGACATCTACCTGGAGGTCGTCCAGGGCCGGGAGATCCCCTGGAGTCAGTACTACCTCGCGCTCGCGGGCGTGAACCTGGCCGTCCTGGCCGGGGCCTCCGTCGGCGTGCCGGCGCTCGATGCGATCGGGATGGGCGCGTGGGCGACGTTCGTCGCCGTGACGTTCCTCGCCTCCGCCGTGTTCCACACCTACGTGAGTCGAACCGAGATGCGACTGGGCGACACCGAACGGCCGCCGGAACTCGACTGACATGCGCCGACGGTTGCTCTACCTCGTCGCGGCGACGCTCG
>Ga0207797_1001225_pt1 | contig 18829 bp, 18 predicted proteins | sample PRCRCaboRojoPR_6_FD_187275 | JGI IMG/M metagenome (GOLD analysis project Ga0207797, IMG submission 187275) | Marine sediment microbial community from Cabo Rojo, Puerto Rico - PR CR 10% Liquid 1 (SPAdes) | ecosystem: Environmental > Aquatic > Marine > Coastal > Sediment | place: Cabo Rojo, Puerto...
TCGCCGAGCCCCAGCACGAACGTGCCGATGACCGCGGCGAGGATGACCGTGATCGCCACCATCAGGATGACCCCGATGACCGGCGACACCGCCTCGTCGTCCGTGAGCAGCCGTTTCAGTTGCATGGTTTGTTGTTGTGCCCTCGCACCCGCACTGGTCGACGAGCGGCGACGGGGCCGATCCACCGCGGATCGAGTCCGACACCCGGTCCCGTTCTCGTCGCCCGGTGGGGCGCTCGGTTGGTCGACGGGAGGCCACGACGGGAGATAAACCCGGGTCGGGACTCAGATCCTGATTCGGGCCAAAACGGGCCCCAGGGAGCCTTAATCGGCTATTTACAGGTATTTTCAGAATGCGAAAAAGCCCTCCGTTCCGTGGAGGACCCCTCGAAGAAGGTGTCATCGAGGCGACCGGCCGGGAGGGCTCGAGCGGGCCGTCAGCACCCTGTCGGGCGTCTCTACGGGACCGATCCCGCCTTCCCATCAGCTGAGAACGACGATCCCGGTAAAACGCTGTCGCCCGACTCACCGCTCGACCCTTCCTCCGAGGTACCGCGAGGGCATTCCCCGAGCACGGGGGACCTCGCGGTCGGACGGCCCGGGGTCGCGTCCGAAACCGGTCGGGGTCGTCGTCCCGGGGATCAGCGACCGCATCGCACCGGATCCGTCCTTCGAGGACGTCCGGGACGGGAACGGCCCCGTATCGTGACGCCGGGAGCCTGCCGGACGTAGCGGGGAGCTACAGGCCGTGCGCAGGGGAGGAGGGGACCCGACGCGGGGCCGAGTTCGTTGCGGTTCGAGCGGTCCGGTCCCACCGGGTTTGAGAACCATTAAGTCTCGTCCGTCCGGCGTTCGGGTCGTGCCACCGAGTCCGTCCGTCCTGTTCGCGGCGCTGGCCCTGCCGTTCGTCGGCGCGGCGCTCGCCTACCCGCTCTATCGGGTGCTCGGCGAGCGGACGGCCCTCTTCGCGGCCGGCGTCGCCGCAGCCTCGTTCGCCCTCCTCGGCACCCAGTACGGCGCCCAGGGGGCGGTCACGATGCCGTGGATCCCGAGTCTGGGCGTCTCGCTCACGCTCTACCTGGACGGGCTCTCGAAGCTCATCGCCTTCCTCGCTACCGGGATGGGCGTGCTCGTGTTCACCTACTCCTACGGCTACATGCACGCCGAACCGGGGAAACGGAAGTACTACCCGACGCTGCTGGCGTTCATGGGCGCGATGGTCGGCGTCGCGCTCGCCGCGGATCTCGTCTCGCTGTTCCTGTTCTGGGAGCTCACGTCGGTCACGTCGTTCATGCTGATCGGCCACTACGGCGACGAGTCGGGCCAGTACGCCGCCCGGAAGTCGATGCTCATCACCGTCGCCGGGGGGCTGTTCATGCTCGTGGGCTTCCTGCTCCTGGCGTTCGTCTCGGGGAACACCGAGATCGGCCGGACGTTCACGCTCGTCGGCGGGCAGGCGGCCACGCTCTCGGGGGGGACGGTCGAACTCGAGTCGATGATCGGCAACGCCGAGGTGATGCGCGAGGGGCTCCGCGAAGCCGGGCTGTTCCTCCCCGCGATGCTGCTCGTGGGGGTCGGCGCGGCGACCAAGTCCGCGCAGGTGCCGTTCCACTCCTGGCTGCCGAACGCGATGGAGGCGCCCACGCCCGTCTCGGCGTTCCTCCACAGCGCGACGATGGTCAAGGCGGGCGTCTATCTGGTGGGGAGGGTCCGTCCGCTGTTCCTGCCGGAGGTCCCCCAGCCCGACTGGATGCTCGTGTTCGCGACGCTGGGCCTGGTCTCGATGACCGTCACCGCGGTCCTCGCGGTCGGAGCCACGGACATCAAGGAGCTGCTCGCGTACTCGACGGCGTCGCACCTCTCGCTCATCGTCGCGGGGTTCGGCCTCGCGGGCGCGGAGGGGATCGAACTCGGCGCCGAGACCGGCGCGTTCCACGTGTTCAACCACGCGGTGTTCAAGGCGACGCTGTTCCTCGTCGCCGGGATAATCGCCCACGAGGCCGGGACGCGGGCGATCGACGAACTCGGCGGGCTCCGGGAGGAGATGCCGATCGTCGCCGGTATCACGGCCGTCGCCGCGCTCGGGATGGCCGGCGTCCCCCCGTTCAACGGGTTCTGGTCGAAGGAGCTGCTGTACGAGACGACCTACCTCGTCGCCGCGGCCGAGGGGGGGCTCTACTGGCTCTACCCCGCGGTCGCGGTGTTCGGCTCCGTGTTCACGTTCCTCTACTCGGTCCGGTTCCTGATGCTGTTCTTCGGGGAGAAGCCCGACGCGCTGAGGGAGACGCACATCCATCGGCCCCCGCTGTCGATGCTCGCCCCGCCTGCGCTCCTCGCGGCCGTCGCGCTCGCCGTCGGCCTCGTCCCGCAGCTCGCCATCGACGGCATCGTCCAGTCGGCGTTCGAGTCGGCGTTGCCCCCGGGTGTCGAGGCCCACGCCCTGGAGCTCTCGCTGGCGAAGCTCGTCGACCCGACGCCGTGGCTCCTGATGAGCCTGTTCACCGTCGGCGTCGGGGCGGTCGCCTACCGTGGGTACGGGAGCCTCCACCGCGGGGTCCGGCGGGCGCGCTCGGTCCCGGTCTGGAGCCCGGACTGGTACTACGACACGGCCACCGCGGGCGCCGAGCGGCTCGGGGTCGCGACGGACCGGTACGTCCAGACCGGCCTGTTGCGGACCTACGCCGGGGCGCTGTTCGTCGGGGTCTCGGCGCTCGCGCTCGGCGGCTACGTCGCGGCGGGGGCGGTCCTCCCGGCCCTCGGCGGCGTCGAGGTCGCCGTCCCCGTCGTGCTCGTCCTGTTCGTGGCGGTGGTCGGGGCGGTCGCGGTGGTCGCCGCGCCCTCGCACGTCGCGGGCGTGCTCACGCTCTCCATCCTCGGGTTCATGGTCGCGGTGTTCTACGTGCTCGCCTCCGCGCCGGACCTCGCGCTCACCCAGCTGGTGGTCGAGACGCTCGTGCTCGTCATCTTCCTCCTGGTGCTCGACAAGCTCCCGGCGTACTACGGGGAGATCGGACGCCGTCGGGCCGTCGGGGACGTCCTCCTCGCCGGGACGGTCGGGACGACGGTGTTCATCACCGTCATGCTGGCGACGGCCGGCCGACCGGACGACCCCATCTTCCGCTTCTTCATCGAGCGGGCGCCGGTCCCGGCGGAGCACGGCCCGTACTTCACGGACTTCGGCGGCGGGGGCAACATCGTCAACGTCATCCTCGTCGACTTCCGCGCGTTCGACACGCTCGGGGAGATCAGCGTGGTGGCGCTGGCGGCGCTCTCCGTGCTGACCATGGTCGCCATGCGGGGGCGCGGACGGGGACAGAGCGGGGACACGGAGGGGAGCGACGACGCGGGCGCGGGGACCCCCGCAGCCGACGGTGGCGGCGAGACGAGCGGCGCGAGTCGAGCCCCGTCGGACCGGGACGCTCCCGGAGACGAGCCCCGACCCGACCGCGAGCGGACGGCCGGAGGTGGGGCCGGTGACTGAGCGCGAGCCGACGGTCATCGCGAAGACCGTCACTCGGACGGTCGTCCCGCTCATCACCCTCACCGCGGTCGCGCTCCTCCTGCAGGGGCACAACCTCCCCGGCGGCGGGTTCATCGCCGGCGTCCTGACGACGACCGCGTTCGCGCTCCTGTACGTCGTCTACGGCATCGACTCGGTCGGCCACGACCTGGTCCGCGGCGGCGACCCCGGAACCGCGAGCGCCCCGATCCTCGACGGCCCGGTCGGCGAGTACGCCCGCGCGTTCGCGGTTGGGCTCGCCATCGCGGTGGCGGCGGGGATCGGCTCGATACTGCTCGGCGTGCCGTTCCTCACCCAGGGGGTCGTCTTCCTCGAGGGGGTGCCCGTCTACGAGGAACTCGAGGTCGCCTCGGCGCTCGCGTTCGACGTCGGCGTCTACTTCGTCGTCGTGGGGGCGCTCCTGACGGTGCTCGCGGTGGTGGGTCGGGAATGACGGAGTTCGTCCTCGCGGTCGCGCTCGGCCTGCTGTTCGGGCTCGGGACGTTCCTCGTCCTCCGGCGCGACGTCGTCCGGGTGGTCTGGGGGGTCGCCATCATCTCGCAGGCGGCGAACGTCTACCTCGTCACCGTCGGCGTCGGGACGACCGGCGGTGCGGGCGCGCCGATACTCGGTCACGGCCACGGCGGGGAGGCGGCGGTCGTCGATCCGCTGGTCCAGGCGCTCGTCCTCACGGCCATCGTCATCGGGTTCGGGACGACCGCGTTCGCGCTCGTCCTGACGTTCCGGCTCTTCGAGGAACACGGCACCATCGACCTCGACGACTTCGCCGGGAGCGACGGCGACGGGGCGGCCGGGGACGCCGGGGACGACACGACCGGGGCGGGGGTGAGCGCCGATGACTGAGCAGGTCGTCGTCGCGCCGGTGCTGGCCGCGCTCGTCGCCGCCGTGCTCGGACTGCTCCTCCGGAGGACCCCGCGGCTCCAGCGTGGCGTCTCGGTCCTCGGCAGCCTCGCCTACGGCGCCGGGGTGCTGCTCCTGGCGATGCGGGTCGCCGCCGATCCCGACACGCGGCTCGTCTACCAGGTCTCCGACTGGACCGCACCGTTCGGCATCTCGCTGGTCGCCGACCCGCTCTCGGTGCTGATGCTCGGGCTGACGGCTGTCGTCTCGCTCGCGGCGCTCGTCTACTCGCTGTCGTTCCTCGACCGCGAGGACGCCCGGCTCGCCTACCACCCCCTGTTCCACTTCATGATCCTCGGCGTGACCGGGTCGTTCCTCACCGGCGACGTGTTCAACCTGTTCGTCTGGTTCGAGGTGATGCTGATGAGCTCGTACGTGCTGGTGGTGTTCTACTCCGGGCCCGAACAGACCCGGGCGGCGCTGTTCTACTCGCTGCTGAACCTCGTCGGGAGCGCCGTCATGCTGCTCGCCATCGGCGGGCTCTACGCCACCACGGGGACGCTGAACATGGCCGACATGGCCCGTCGCCTCGCGGAACCGGCGGCGTACGGCATCGATCCCGCCCCCGTACTGGGTATCTCCGCCGTCCTGCTCTCGGTGTTCGCGCTCAAGGCCGGCATCGTCCCGTTCCAGTTCTGGGTGCCAGCGGCCTACCGCGCAGCGCCGGCGCCCGTGACCGCGGTCCTGGCGGGTGTCGTCAAGAAGGTGGGGATCTACGCCATCGTCCGGCTCTACTTCATGGTGTTCGCGGCCGCATCGATCCCGGTGTCGCTCCCGGGGATCGGCGGCGACTCCTTCCTCGCCTTCTTCGGGCCGGTCCTGTTCGTGACGGCGGCGGCGAGCATCCTCCTCGGCGGGGTGGGTGCGCTCGGCCAGGACGGGATGGACGGCCTGCTGGCCTACTCCTCGATCGGGCAGATCGGGTTCGTCGTCCTCCCGCTGGCCGTGGCCGCGACGGCCCCCGAGTTCCGCGTCCTCGGGGTGACCGCGGCGCTCGTCTACGCGGTCAACCACGGGCTGGCGAAGGCGCTGCTGTTCCTCGTCGGCGGCGCGATCCGGGCGGGAACCGGCACCGACAGGTTCGCCGATCTGGGTGGGCTCGCCGGCCGCGAGCCGGTGCTGGCGGGATCGTTCTTCGTCGGCGGGCTCGCGCTCGTCGGGATCCCGCCGCTGACGGGCTTCTTCGGGAAGTTCCTCGTCTTCGACGTGGCCGGCCGGGCCGGGTCGGCACTCGGGCTCGCGGTCGCGCTCGTCGGCGCCGTGTTCACCATCGCGTACGTGACCCGCGCCTGGAACCGCGGGTTCTGGGGCGAGGCGGGGCCGGCCGTGACGGTGTCGACCCACCGGTCGTCGCTGGTCGCGGTCGCGGCGGGTCTCGCCGCGGTCGTCGTCCTCCTCGGCGTCGGGGTCGACCCGCTGTACACCGCCGCGGAGAACGCCGCCGAGGCCGCCCTCGACGCCCAGGGGTACGTCGACGCCGTCGATCCGACGACGGCCGCCGAGGCGGCCGCCGACGCCGCGGACGGCTCGAACGGGGGTGGCCACTCGTGAGTGCCGACGCCGACGCAGACCTGGACGACGGTGCGGACCCCGACGTCGGCTCCGGGGCCGAGGAGGCGGCCGCCCGCGGGACGACCGGCACGCCGAAGTGGCCCGTCGTGGGCGTCGTGCTGGCGGTCCTCTGGCTGTTCGTCCGCGGGGTCGCACCCGGCGAGACCCTCGGGGCCACGCTCGGGACCGTCCTCGGGGAGTTCCTCATCGGCCTGGCGGTCGGGCTCCCGACCGCGTTCGCGCTCCGGCGGTACTACCTGCCGCGGGTGCCCGTCGGCCGGAGCGTCCGGGTGGCCCCCTACGCGGTGCTCTACGTCGTCCTGTTCGTCCGGGAGCTCCTGACGGCGAACATCGACGTCGCCTACCGGGTGCTCGCGCCGTCGATGCCCATCAGGCCGGACGTGATCGCCATCCCGCTCCGGGTCGAGACCGACGCCGCGGTCACCACCATCGCCAACAGCATCACGCTCACGCCGGGGACGCTCACGATGGACCACGACGCCGAGACCAACACGCTGTACGTCCACGCCATCGCCGCGAAGGACCGCGACAGCGTCGTCAGCCCGATCCGCGCCTGGGAGGACTACGCGCTCGTCATCTTCGAGGGACGCGATCCGAACGCGGAGGTCCCGCGAGAGCCCGAGACGGCCGCCAGGGCCGGGGACAGGGTGGAGCCGGACGACGGCGAGCGGCCCCCGCCCCGGTCCGACGGCGACGGACGACCGGACGGCGCCGGGCCGTCGGACGGGACCGACCGGGACGACGGTGACGGGGGTGACGGCCGTGGTCGCTGAGAGCGCCGGCACACCGGCGTTCCTGGAGACGGCCGTGCTCGTCGGTCTGGTCGTCTCGGCGACGGTGACGCTGGTGGCCGGCTACCGGGTCATCCGGGGGCCGACCACCCCCGACCGCGTGGTCGGTCTCGACACCATCGGGACGAACGTCGTCGCCATCGCCGTCCTGTTCGCCATCCAGTCCGGGTCGGGGTTCTTCGTGGACGTCGCGCTCGTCCTCGCCATCATCGGGTTCATCAGCACTATCGCGGTCGCGCGCTACGTGACGGACGGTGATATCATCGAATGACGGGGACGCTCCAGGCGGCCGTGGTCGTCGCGCTCATCGCCGTCGGACTGTTCTTCCTCACCGTCGGGACCGTCGGGCTCGTCCGGCTCCCCGACGTCTACAACCGGATGCACGCCACCTCGAAGGCGACCACGCTCGGCGCGGCCTCGATCTTCCTCGGCGGGTTCGTCTACTTCGGCCCGCAGGGGGCGGGGCTGGTGTCGCTGGTCGGCATCCTCTTCCTGTTCCTCACCGCGCCGACGGGGGCCCACATGATCTCCCGGGCCGCACAGCGGATGGGCGTCGACTTCGTCGGGAGCGTCACCTGGCCCGGGGGCTCCGGCGTCGACGACCCGACCGGGGCGGGCGACCGGGAACCCGAACCCGAGACCGACGACTGATACCGTCGCCGCCCGGGGACGACGGACGTCGGTGGCACGGGGCGCGAACGGCTGCACGGGCGCGGACGATCGACGGCAGGAGTCACGCCGACACCCCCGTTCCGCCCCGACCGACGTCCCGTTCCGAGAGCCCCGTCCGAACGGCGACGGTGGGCCCGGGAACAAGGCTTATGCCGTGGCACGCGACGGCGAACGACATGGAGGACGGCCTCGCCGCCGTGGGCGGCGCCCTGGTCCTGGGTGCCGTCTCGCTGTGGGTCGCAGGGCCCCTCGGGATGCTGGCGTGCGGGCTGGCGCTCCTCGTCGCCGGGACGGTCGGAAGCTCGACGGACGGGACCGGCACGGACTCCGGGACGAAGGTGAACTGTCCGGAGTGCGGAGCGGTGAACCGGCGCGGGGACGACCGCTGTGGGTACTGCGAGGCGGAGTTCGAGGTCGGTGCTGACGATGCCGAGGGGGACGGGGACGGCGGGGACGGCGGGGACAGCGGGGACGGAGCCGGGGTCGACGACGGTGCTCACGACCGCCAGTAGGCCGCCGTGAGCAGCACGAGCACGGGGATGATCTCCAGACGGCCGACCCACATCAGGAACACCATCAGCAGTTTCGAGAGGGGCGGGAACCCCAGGTACGAGCCGAACGGGCCGAGCGAGCCGAAGCCGGGGCCGACGTTTCCGAGCGTCGCGGCCACCGAACTCATCGCCTCGAGGGCGTTGATCTCGTAGCCCGTCCCGGCGACGTCCACGCTGACGAGGAACGTCGCGACGAAGAACAGCACGATGTAGAGGAGGGTGAAGCCGAACACGCCCCGGATGGCTCGCTCGTCGATGACGTTCCCACCGAGACGGATCGGCTTGACGGCGTCGGGGTGCGTCGTCGTGAACAGCTCCCGACGGACGGCCTTCACGATGATGACCCACCGGATGATCTTGATGGCACCGCCGGTCGAGCCGCCCGAGCCGCCGACGAACATCGCGAACAGGAGGAGGTACTTCCCGGCCTCGCCCCACTGTGCGAAGTCGCTGGTGGCGTAGCCGGTGGTGGTGACGATGCTGACGACCTGGAAGGCGGCCTGCCGCAGCGAGTTCTCGACGTTCCCGAGGGTCTCCCCCCCGAGTTCGAGCGGCGGGGCGACGCCGGTGAACAGCAGCGCGGCCAGGACGCCGGCGAGCGCGGCGATGATCCCGGCGTAGGCGCGGAACTCCGGGTCGCGGGTCAGCTTCCCGGGGTCGCGGTTCGAGACGTGCCAGAACAGCGCGAAGTTCGTCCCCGCGAAGACCATGAACGGGATGACCGCCCACTGGACGGCGGCGTTGAACGCCGCGATGGAGCCGGCCTCGGGGGAGAACCCGCCGGTCGGCATCGTCGTGAGCGGGTGGGCGACGGCGTTGTACAGTCCCATATTGGGAGCGAGGCCGGCGAGGTGGAGCCCGTAGAGGAGCAGGAACTCCGCGAGGGTGAAGACGAAGTACGCCGCCCACAGCACCCGGGCGGTCTCGGCGATGCGGGGGGTGAGCTTCTCGATACCGACGCCGGGCGCCTCGGCGTCCATCAGCTGGGCACCACCGACCGACAGCTCCGGGAGGATGGCCACCGCGAGCACGACGATGCCCATCCCGCCGAGCCACTGGGTGAGCTGTCGCCAGAGGAGCATCGCGTGGGAGTGGGTGTCGAACGAGATGTCGCCCATCACCGTCGCGCCGGTGGTGGTGAACCCGGACATCGATTCGAACAGGGCGTTGACGGGGTGACCGAGCGTCGAGCCCGGGGCGGTGGGCTCGACCAGGATCGGGACGCCGTGGGCGGCCACGAGATACGGGACCGCGCCGACGACCGAGACGAACAGCCAGGTCGCGCCGACCATCAGGAACCCCTCCCGGGCGCCCAGGTCGGGATCGGGGTCGAGCCGCTCGAGAGCGACCCCGAGGAGGAGCGCGGCGGCGGCGCTGACGGCGAACGTCGGCGCGTCCACCCCGTAGGCGAGCCCGACGACCAGCGGGACGACCAGCGGGACCGAGAGGTACTTCACGACCGTCCCGACGAGGCTCATCGCGGCTCGCCAGTCGACACGGACCCCGCCCCCGTCCGGCAGTAGACCCACGGGCACGTCGGCCCGGACAGGACCGTCGGGCATCAATCCACCGTTACGATCCCGCGGTCCCGCCCCCCGGGATCCGGTAGCGAACCGTTCAGGACCGCCAGAACGCCGGCGTCAGCACGACGAGCACGGGGACGATCTCGATGCGGCCGACCCACATCAGGACGACGAGCACCCACTTGGTCGCCGGGGAGAGCCCCGCGTAGCTCCCGTAGGGGCCGGCGACGCCGAACGCCGGGCCGATGTTGAGGAACGTCGCGGCGGCGATGCCCATGGCGTCGAACTCGGTGACGCCGAGCCCCGAATCCGCCGTCTCCACGACGACGAACACCGTCAGGAACGCGAAGACCAGCAGGCTCAGGACGACGTAGGCGTTGACGTCGCGGATGGTCCCCTCGTCGACGACGGTCCCACCGACGCGGATCGGTCGGATCGCGTCGGGGTGGATCTCGGTGAACAGGTCCCGCCGGAGCGTCTTCACGACCACGAGCCAGCGGAACGACTTGATCGAGCAGGTGGTGCTGCCGGCCATCCCGCCGACGAACATCCCCAGGAAGAGGAGGTGTTTGGCGGCCGGCGACCAGAGGTCGAAGTCGACCGTCGCGTACCCCGTCGTGGTGACGATGCTCGCGACCTGGAACGTCGCGTGCCTGAGCGTCGGTTCGAGGCCCGCGAACTCCCCGTCGATCCGGAGGACGACGGCGAGCAGCGCCGAGGCCCCGGCGACGACGCTCAGGTAGAACCAGAGCTCCTCGCTGTCCCGGAGCCGCCGGAACCGCCCCCGGACCAGCGCGTACAGGAGGACGAAGTTCGTCGCCCCCACGAGCATGGCCCCGGTGAGCGTCCACTGGACGACCGGGGAGAACGCGCCGACGCTCTCGGCCTCCGGGGAGAACCCCGCGGTCGAGACCGAGGTGAGCGCGTGGGCCACGGCGTTGTACGGGCCCATCCGCGGCGCCAGCCCGGCGACGTTGAGCCCGAGCAGGATCACGACGACCAGCGCCGTCAGCCCGACGTAGAGCCCGCCGATGAGCCGTGCCGTCTGGGAGATACGGGGTGTGAGCTTCGTGACGTCCTGGGTCTGGGTCTCGGTCTCCATGAGCTGGGCGCCACCGACCTCCAGTTGCGAGAGGAGGCCGACCGCGAGCACGAGGATGCCGAGCCCGCCGAGCCACTGGACGAGCTGTCGCCAGAACAGCAGCCCCCGGGGGTGGGCGTCGAACGACTCGACGACCGTCGCGCCGGTGGTGGTGATGCCGCTCATCGACTCGAAGACGGCGTCGACGGGCGAGACGAAGGTGCCCGAGCCGACCAGCAGGAACGGGACGGCGCCGACGAGCGCGACGACGAGCCACGTCAGCGACACCATCAGGAACGCCTCCCGGATGCCGATGTCCCGGCGTGGGAGCCGTTCGAGGCCGACCCCGAGGAGGAGCGATCCGGCGGCGGGGAGGAGGAACGGCGCCGTCGGCTCCCGGTAGACGAACGCGACGGCCGCCGAGAGGGCGAGCGGGACCGCGAGCGCCTTCGTGACGGTGCCGACGAGGCTGGCGACCGTCCGCCAGTCGGCGCTCATCGGCCCGCGTCCGTCGTGTCGACGGCCGTGGCAGTCCGGGACACGTCGGCTCCGGGCGGATCGGCACCTGGCACGTCGGCTCCGGCCCCGTCGCCGCTCATATGGCGGCCGTGAGCGCGTCGACGACCTCCGTGTCGGCGAAGAGGACCACGTGGTCGCCCGGTTCGACGACCGTGTCGCCGCGGGGCGTGATCAGCTCCCCGCCGCGGGCGATGGCGCCGACGACGACCCCCGGCGGGAGTTCGGGGACGAACTCCCGGATCGCCCGCCCGGCGACCGCGCTGCCGGCGTCGATCTCGACCTCCATCACCTCGGCGCGGTCGCCGTCGATGAGCGAGACGTTCTCCGCCCGGCGGGCCCGGGTGAACCGGGTGATCTCCTCGGCGGTCGCCTCGCGGGGGGAGACGGCGACGTCGACGCCGACGGCCTCGAACAGGTCCGCGAAGGCGCCGGTGTCGACTACGGCGACCGTGCGGTCGACGCCGAGCCGCTTGGCGAGCAGCGTCGCGAGCAGGTTCTGCTGGTCGTTGTCCAGGGTCGCCAGGAGCACGTCGGCGTCGCCGATCCGCTCGCGCTCGAGGAACGACTGGTCGGTCGCGTCCGATTCCAGCACCGTCGTCCCCGGGAGCTGTTCGGCGAGCCAGCGGGCCCGGTCGGGGTCCCGCTCGACCAGCCGTGGCTTGAACCCCCGCTGTTCGAGCAGCCGGGCGACCTGGAAGCCGATCTCGCTCCCGCCCACGATGACGACGTCCTGCGGTCGGCTCTCCTCGGGGGAGATGGCCGCCGAGAACTTCCGTGCGGAGTCCGGCGAGCCGATGACGACCACCTCGTCGCCCGGCCGGATGGTCGTCTCCCCGGACGGGATGACGATCTCCGCGTCGCGGATGATGGCGGCGAACGTGAGCGAGTCGAACCGGTCGGCCTCGCTGACCGTCTGGTTCGCCACGGGGGACTCCGGGGGGATCTCGAACTCGGCCATCTGGACGAGCCCGTCGGCGAACGTGTCGACGTCCTGTGCGGTCGGGAGACCGATGACCCCGACGATGGTCTGGGCGGCCAGCAGGTCCGTACAGACCATGAAGTCGACGCCGAACGCGCCCCGCGACTGCTCCCACGTCCGGAGGAACTGGGGCCGTTTGACGCGGGCGATGGTGAACGCGTCACAGCAGACCGCCGCCGTCCCGCAGATGACGATGTTCGTCTCGTCGTTGTCCGTGCTCGCGATGAGCATGTCCGACTCGCCGATCCCCGCCTCCCGGAGCACCTCCAGGTCGGTCCCGTCGCCGTTGATCGCCAGCACGTCCTGGTCGTACGTGAGTTCGTCCACGATCGAGGCGTCGTTGTCGATGACGACGACGTCGTGGCTGTCGGCGAGGCTCGCGGCGATGCTCGACCCGACCTCGCCGGCGCCGACGATCACGACACGCACGGGAACCCCTCCTGCATGGACCGGAGGTCGGGGGCCGCCCACAAGTCGATTTCCATCGACCCCGGACGGCGACGCGAACCGTTAAATCCCGTCCGTCCGGACGGGTCCGTATGAGATACCGACACTCCGTCGTACACGAACGACCACCACCCCGGGGGGGTGAGCGCGCGTGACCGAGCGCGACCGGCTGCTCGCCCGCCCGCTGCTGGCGGTGGCGAACGTCCCCGACGCGCGGGCCTCGGCCCGCGCGCTCGCCCCGTACGTCGAGAACCCCGAGCGGGTCGTGGTCGTCTCCGTGGTCGAGAAGGCCGGCGGCGCCCCGGACAAGGCCCCGATGGAGGAGGTCGAGGCGGAGGCCGAACGGGCGTTCGACGCCGTCCGGGAGGTGCTCGGCCCGGTCGAGACGGACCTCCGCTACGGCGTCGACGTGGTGGAGACGATCATCGGGGCCGGCCGGGACCACGACGCGACGGCGATCGTCTTTACGCCGCGCTCGGGCGGCCGGCTCGTCCGACTGCTCACCGGGGACCTCGCGCTGTCGCTCGTCACCGAGTCCGACCGACCGGTCGTCGCGCTGCCCGACCCCGACGCAGACCACGAGGGGGCGGCCGACCGCTACCGGGTCGAGGGGGAAGAGGAGGGGGAGGAGCCGGACGCGGACGACGGCGACGACCCGGACACCGACGAATGAAGGAGCGAGGGACCCCGTTGGCGGGGGGTGATCGGCCGTGAGCAGCGGTGACGAGGAGCTCGCGAAGGACCTCGGCCCGCTCGCCGCGCTGACCATCGGCGTCGGGACGATGATCGGCGCGGGCATCTTCGTCCTGCCGGGGGCGGCCATCACCCAGGCGGGCTGGTTCGCCGTGATCTCGTTCGTCCTCGGGGGGGCGATCGCGCTGCTGACGGCCCTCTCGGCGAGCGAACTCGGGACGGCCATGCCCAAGTCGGGCGGGGCGTACTACTACGTCAACCGGGGGCTCGGGCCGCTGTTCGGGAGTATCGCGGGCTGGGCCAACTGGCTCGGCCTCGCCTTTGCCAGCGCGTTCTACATGGTCGGCTTCGGCCAGTACATCGCGAACATCGTCGGCGTCACCGGGGGTATCGACCTCGGGTTCGTCGTCGTGACGTGGGTGAAGCTCGTCGCGCTCGCGGGCGCGGCGCTGTTCGTCACGGTCAACTACATCGGCGCGAAGGAGACCGGCCGGCTCCAGAACGTCATCGTCATCGTACTCGTCGCGATCCTCGCGGTGTTCACCACCGTCGGGGCGCTCCGGGCCGACCCCGCGAACCTCCCCGCCGGGACGGGGCTGACACCGATGCTCACCACCACCGGGCTGATCTTCGTCTCGTATCTTGGGTTCGTCCAGATCACGAGCGTCGCCGAGGAGATCCAGGAGCCGGGCAAGAACCTCCCCCGGGCCGTCATCGGGAGCGTCCTCCTGGTGACGGTCGTCTACGCGCTCGTGTTGATCGTGATGGCCGCCGCGGTCGAGCAGGGGTTCATCGCCGGGCTCGCCCCCAACGAGATCGCCGTCGTCGAGGTGGGCCGGCTGGTCCTCGGACCGATCGGCGCCGTCGCGCTGCTGATCGGTGGCCTGCTCGCGACCGCCTCCAGCGCGAACGCCTCGATACTGGCCTCCTCGCGGATCAACTTCGCGATGGGCCGGGACCGGATCGTCACACCCGAACTCAACGAGATCCACCCGCGGTTCGGGACGCCCTACCGCGCCATCGGCATCACGGGAGCGCTCATCCTCGTCTTCATCGCCGTCGCGCCGATCGAGACGCTGGCGTCGATGGGGAGCGTGCTCCACCTGGTCATCTACGGCCTCCTCAACATCGCGCTCATCGTCTTCCGGGAGTCGAACGTGGAGGACTACGACCCCTCCTACGAGGTCCCGCTCTACCCGATCACACCGATCGTCGGGACGCTCGTCTCGTTCGCGCTCATCGCGTTCATCGCCCCGGTGGTCATCGCGCTGAGCGCCGTCCTCGTCGTCGGGGCGGTCCTCTGGTACCTGCTCTACGCCCGGTCGCGGACGACCCGGCAGGGCGTCCTCTCGGAGTACATCCTCTCGCGTGCCGACCGGATGCCGGACACGGCGGTCTCGGCCGCGGCGTCGGTCCAGCCCGACGGCGGCCAGTACCGGGTGATGGTGCCGCTGGCCAACCCCGAGAACGAGACCGACCTCATCAGCCTCGCGAGCGCCGTCGCCAAGGGGCGCGGCGGGACCGTCGACGCGGTCCACATCGTGACGGTGCCGGACCAGACCGCCCTGCAGTACGCCGCCGACCACCTCGAGGAGCACGAGGAGGACTACCACGCGGTGCTCGACGCGGCGAAGGCCGACGCCGAGACGTTCGGCGTCGACATCGAGACCCACACCATCGTCTCCCACCGCGGCGTCGGGGAGATCTTCGACGCCGCGCGGACCCACGACGCCGACATGGTGGTGATGGGCTGGGGGCCGAGCGGCGGCTCGCGGGCCGAGTCCGGCATCGACGAGATCACCGGGGACGTCCCGTGTGACTTCCTCGTCCTCAAGGACAGGGGGTTCGACCCCGATCGGGTGCTCGTCCCGACTGCGGGCGGCCCGGACTCGGAGCTCTCGGCGGCGGTCGCGAACCACCTGCGGGCCGAGTTCGGCTCCGAGGTGACGCTGCTGCACGTCGCCGAGGACCGCGAATCCGGCGAGGCGTTCCTCGCCGAGTGGGCCGACGAGCACGGCCTCGGGGACGCCGAGCTCCGGATCGAGACGGGCGACGTCGAGGCCGCCATCGAGGCGGCCGCCCGCGACGCGACGACGGTGATCTTCGGGGCGACCGAGCGGGGCCTGCTCCGTCGGCTCGTCTCCGGCTCGCTCGTCATGGACATCGTCGACGACGTGGACTGCTCGGTGCTGCTGGCCGAGCGCGCGCGAAAGCGGTCGCTCCGCGAGCGGCTGTTCGGCCTCGGCAAGGAACAGGAGTGAACCGAGAGCGGGGCCGGAAGCGGGGAACCGGAACCGAAACCGGGACCCGGCTCAGGCCGCCACGGGGACGGCCGTCTCGAGCCGACCCATCTCCTCGACGACGTGGCGGAGCAGGAGGAGGAACGCCACCGCTCGAGCGGTGTCCCCGTCACGGAGCCCGAGGGTGGCGTCGGCGCCGAACCGCCGGGCGTCCCGGACGAGCGCCGGGTAGGGCGCCGCCTCGACCATCGCGAGCGCCCCGGAGACGAGCCGGGTCGCGCCGTCGGGGTCGGCCCCCGCCACGCGGGTCAGTGCCTCGTCGACCGCCCAGGTCGCCTCGTCGTACGGTACAGTGACGTGTCGCATGCCACCTACTGGCGCTCGGAGGATTTGAACCTCTCGGGCCCCGCGACGCTCCCCGCGGTGCCGCGACGGGGGACCGGTTCCGGTCGTGAGCGCGATACGAGGTTTTTAACCCGGGACGCCGCCTTCCCCGTATGGATCGCATCCCGTTCGGCATCCGGCGCCTGGACAGCACCATCGGTGGGGGAGCGCCGGCCGGTAGCGTCGTCCTCGTCTCCGGGGAGGCGGGAGCAGGCGCACGGGAGTTCATGTACACGAGCGCGGTGATGAACGGGCTGATCGAGGGGGATCCGGAGCTGTTCGATCTCTACTACGGGAGCCTCGATCGGGCCGCCGAGGCGCCCTCCGAGGTCCACTACCTCTCGTTCACCGCCGACGAGCGACAGGTCAGGGCCGAGATGGAGCTGGCGCTGGACTCGGAGCTGGTCGACGCGGTCGACGGGGAGCTCCGGTTTCACGACCTCGCGACGGAGTACTTCCGGCTCTCGCCGGTCCCCAGGGAGTGGTACGGCGCCCGGACGGGGAGCGTGGTCGACCTCGGGACGAACAACGACCGGACGTCGGTCGCCGAGGCGCTCGGGAACCAGCTGACCGCGAACGCCGCCGAGAACCTGGTCGTGCTCGACTCGATAACCGACCTGGTGACCGCGAGCGGCGGCGAGCTCGAGTGGACTGACGTCCCGGTGATCCTGAAGGGGATCTCGCGGGCGGCGTTCGACTGGAACGCGCTCGTCCTCGCGCACGTCAACCACGAGACGCTCACCGCACGGGAGCACGGACAGCTGATCGACGCCGCCGACGGCACGCTCCTCTTCGAGTGGGAGTCGGGGGGATCGGCGCGCGCCCGAACGATGGTCGTCAAGCAGTTCCGGGGGGTGCTCTCCCGGATCGAGGAGGAGGACATCGTCCGTTTCGAGACGGAGATCGGCGACGCCGGGTTCGACATCAGCGACGTCAGGAAGATCCGGTGACACGAGTCGGATCGTCGGGAGAATCGGACCAACGTTTTACAGGGGCCGGCGAGTAGCCGGCGCAGATGGTCGGCGAGCCGTCCGAGCGTCGCCCGGTCCCGGTGACACTCCCGCCGTCGCTCGACGAGTGGCTGACGGAGCGTGCCGATGCGGCCGGCATCGACCGGCGCGAGCTGCTGGTGCAGCTGGCGGCCACCTACCGGGCGGCGGCCGAGGACGACGCCGCCTCGGGGCTGGCGAGCGCCGTCGAGGGGGCGGCGACCGACGCCGCGACCGAGCGGGTCGACGACCGGCTCGGCTCCTTCCGCTCGTCGCTCGACTCGCAGCTCGAGGCGATCCGGAAACGGATCGTCCAGCTGAAACACGAGACCGACGAGAAGGCGGCGGCGGGTCGGGTGAGCGAGCTGGCGACGCGGACCAACGGTCTCGAGGAGCGGCTCGACGACGTCGAGGACGCCATCGAGACCCTCCGCGAGGACGCCCAGGAGCGCGCGGCGGCTACCGACGGGGACGAGATGGCGGGTGACGCCGCCACCGATCGGACCGGGACTGCCGGCGAGGACGGCGGGACGACCGCGGGGCCCGAACTGACCGAACGACTCGACGACGTCGAGTCGAAGCTCGTCCGGGTCGCGCATGCCGTCGTCGAACTCCGGGACGGCGCCGGACGGGCGGGCGACGCCGGTGTCGGTGACGCCCGCGACACGACCCCCGCCGAACTGAAGCGCGTGGCCGCCCGCGAGGGCCTCCGCGAGGCCCGCTGTGCCGGCTGCGGCGAGGACGTCGACCTGGCGCTGCTCCCCGACGCCGCCTGCCCGCACTGCGACGCCCGGTTCGACGGTCTCGCGGTCGACTCGCCGTTCGAGGAGCCACGCCTCGACGTCGTCGACGGGGAGGGAGAGGGCGAACACGCAACCCGGTCCCGGGCGGTCGGGAGCGACCCGAACGCAGACGCGGACGCCGAGTCGGTGACAGAGACGGGGTCGGGGACGGGGGCGGGCGGACGATGAGCGACGACGACAAAGAGGTCGACGACGGCAGGGAGGGCGTGCCCCCGACCGACGGGGGCGACGCCCGCCCGGCGGCCGGACCGGAGGGACCGGACGCGGTAGATGGGGCGGACGCGGTAGACGGGGCGGACCCGGTAGATGGGGCGGACGGTGGTGACGGGCCCTCCGGATCCTCCCCGGACCCCGAGCGGCGCGGGCCCTTCGATTCGCTCCCGGAGGCCGGCGCCGAGGACCCCTTCGAGCGGCTCGACGACGGGGCCGGCGTCGGCGAGCGAACGCCGGCGGGGGACGACCCGTTCGAGGCCGTCGACTCCGGGACGGTCGAGGACGTCCCGTGGGAGGAGCTCGTCCCGGCGGGCGGGCCGACGGGCGCGGCGGTCGACCCGACGACCGTCGGCGAGACGACGGTGCCGAAGCGAGGGTACTGCCAGGGCTGTGACCACTTCACCGACCCGCCGGAGGTGGCCTGTACCCACGAGACCGGGCGGATACTCGCGGTCGTCGACGTCGATCACTTCCGGGTGTGGAACTGCCCCGTGGTCGCGGACCGTCGGGAGCGGTCGGTCTACGGCGACGGGATCGGCGCTGACGACTGATCGCCCGAGGACCCGTGGACCGCCGGCGCCCGTCGGCGCTCCGGGCCGCTTTTGTCGTTCGGGTCGCTACACCGAGGACATGCAGTTCTGTCCCGAGTGCGGCTCGCTGATGCACGCGCAGGGGGAGGTTATGGTCTGTTCGTCCTGCGGGGCGGAGGTCGAGAAGGACCGGGAGATGGCCGAGCAGTACGTCTCGACCGAGGAGCAGTCCGAGGACGACGTCATCGAGTCGGACCCCGAGGCCGCCGACGAGGGCAAACCCACCGCGGAGGTCCGCTGTGAGGAGTGCGGTAACGACCGCGCGTGGTACACGATCAAGCAGACCGGGAGCGCGGACGAACCGCCCACGCGCTTTTTCAAGTGTACCGAGTGCGGTCACCGGTGGCGGGGGTACAGTTGAG
>Ga0207797_1001226_pt1 | contig 18826 bp, 16 predicted proteins | sample PRCRCaboRojoPR_6_FD_187275 | JGI IMG/M metagenome (GOLD analysis project Ga0207797, IMG submission 187275) | Marine sediment microbial community from Cabo Rojo, Puerto Rico - PR CR 10% Liquid 1 (SPAdes) | ecosystem: Environmental > Aquatic > Marine > Coastal > Sediment | place: Cabo Rojo, Puerto...
TGGATCAGCGGATTGAGCGAGGAGGAAGGCCGTCGTCATCCGACAGCCGGAGGTCTTCGAATCGGCAAGCCCTTGAATGAGCGGAGACCGGGCGAGCCGTTGGACGAGCGCTTGGAATGGGAACGGGACGGCCAGTACTTCCACTATCTGACCAAGTGGACGCAAGCTTTGGGCCGGTTCAGCCGTCGAACCGAGCGGAGCGATGTTCTGCATTGGGCTATGGAGCTTGCGGTTTCCGCCCAGCGAGCCTTCACCGCTTCCCCCGGGCCGGGACAGCCGAAGCGGATGTACTGGAAGATGAGCATCGATCTGTCGCGACCCCTCGTTCCATCAATGGGCCAGCACGATCCTTTGGACGGCCTGATGGCCTGCCTTCAGCTGATGGCCAACCATGTCAGCGAGCAGGACACGGAGCTGTCCAGCCTGGATGGAACCTATGCGGATCTGGCCGGAATGGCCGCCTGGATCAACCCGGTGACTGAGGATCCTCTGGGCATCGGTGGGCTGCTTCAAAACGCACTGATAGCCGGCCGTCTTGTCGCTGAGGGGCAATGCCGCGATACGGCCTTGCCGGCCTTGCTCGTCGAAGCTGCGACATCCGGGTTGAACGTCACAGCGCGAGAGCAGTTCGTTCTGCCGGCTGCTTCTCGCCTGGCCTTCAGGGAGCTGGGGCTATCCATCGGGCTCAAGGCCGTTCCCAGGCTCCAAGGCATCCTTGACAGAAACACCGATTCCTTTGCTTCAAGCACTCGCCTCAAACGCCGTTTGGAGGAGCTCATGCATGAGCTCCCGCTAGCCTGCCAGATCGAGGATTTTTGGATAAAAGCTGAGAGTCGAGAGGTACCCGCCTGGCAGGAGCATCTCGATATCAACACGGTCATGCTGGCGGCCAGCGTACTCGGTGGCGTCTCCCCGTCCCTGTAAGCCCAAGCAGTCACTCCCGGGCGGGATCTTTCTAAGAGCCCAGCGGCACGGTTCCAGCTCCACCCAGGAACAGGAAAGCTGCTCTGCCTGACACATGTCCAGGTCTTTGGGCTTGCGTCCGTCGGACCAGGCTGGGAGTCAGCTTGTGATCCTGCAGGTGAGGGTACAGCAGGAAAACGAGTTTCCGCAACCGGGTCGTTGCGGAGTGCGGAGGGTAAGTAACGGATGGCCAGGCTGCCGAGGCCAGTCAGCTTTTACGAGAAGAATGCCGCGGCGTACTTTCGTTCCACCGCAGGCATAGACCCGTCCGTTTTCCTCAAGCCGTTGGCTGGCAGGCTCGAACCTGGCTCGCGAATCCTGGATATTGGCTGCGGATCAGGGCGCGACTTGCGCTGGCTCAAGGAACGAGGCTACCGAGTCAAAGGCCTGGAGGCCTCGCCGAGCCTTGCGAGTCTGGCCAGGAACCATGCCGGCTGCGAAGTTCTTGTGGCCGACTTTCTCAGCCACGATTTCAGCCGGGAAGAGGCTGATGCCCTGCTGCTCATCGGGGCCCTCGTCCATTTGGACAAAAAGCGGGCTGGCTCAGCCCTGAAGCGCATGCTGCAGGTCCTCTCCGGACCGAAGTATGTCCTGGTCAGCCTCAAGGAGGGGGAAGGGGTCCTGGAGACCGCCGACGGCCGTATGTTCACTTTGTGGAGCGATGCCGAAGCAAGGGATGTGTTAGGCAGCCTCTCGCTTATGGTCATCGAGGCATTTCGCCAGCCCTCGCCTGTTCGAGCCGGCGATGTCTGGTTGAGCTATCTGCTCCAGGGCACTTCTTAGCCTATGAAAGCTTCGTGGAGGGAGCGTCAAGCATGAGAATCGCGCTACAATTTGGCGCTTTTTGGATGCTTGGTTGTGACCAGGCTGGCATGAGGGCTGGCATGAAAAGGAAACCCTTTGACTTTCTCCCTGTCTTCGCTACATTGAAAATGCTTTCGAGTTCTTAGCTGGGCTCTCCCCTGGACACTGTGTTCGAGCAGGGAGCACGACCGGATCTGCCGACCGCCATCTGCTTTTCGCGGAAGAGAGCTTTCCCCGGGATCATTTGCAATTCGCGCTTTCGCGGGGAACCTCACCAGGGCAGAGAGGAAGTCCTTTCTGCGGAGGTGCCATGTACGAGCTGGTGCGAGGCCCTCTGGCTTTGGCGGCTTTTTTTATCTTCTTGTTTGGACTGCTTTTTCAAACTGTCCGATTCTATCGGCTGACCAAGCCGGTCCGGAGCAGTCCTGCATATAAGCCGCAGCCCCGAAGTGACGGTACACGACATTCGCTTCCTTCTGTCCAGCGCAGGGCCTGGAAGCAGAGGACAGTGCTGGGCATGGAGCCGGGTATGGTTGTGGTGACTGCCGTCTTCCATGCCGGCTTGATCCTGACCCCCCTGACGCTTTTGTCTCATTCCTTGCTTATTCAGCAATCCTGGGGTGTGCGTTTGCCGGCATTCCCGGAAAGCCTTTCAGACTTGATGACTCTCCTTGTGATCGGCCTGGGCTGTTATCTCCTCTACCGTCGCGTTGTCCTCGACAGGGCACGCAGCATCACCGGTCCCATGGACATCGTCCTCCTGGCGGTTGTTCTGGCACCATTCCTGACTGGGTTCCTGGCCTATCACCAATGGCTATCCTACCGCCCCATGATTATCGCGCATATACTGAGCGGAGAGCTCATGCTCGTCTGCATTCCCTTCACCAGACTCGCCCATGTTCTGTTTTTCTTTTTGACCCGTCTGGGTGTGGGCAGCGAGTTCAGCTTTGTCAGGGGCAGCCGGGACTGGAGGTGAGCATGCTCGGGAAAGGTGAAAGAGCGGTCGTCCCATCGATCAAGGAGCTCCTGGACGAGAATGCCCCCAAAATCCGATTTATGCTCCAGCTCTGCGTCCGCTGCGCCATGTGTGCGGAGAGCTGCTTTTTGTATCGAATGAAGGACCGGGATCCCCTATACATGCCTTCCCACAAGATGCTCAACTCCGTGGGGACTCTTTACAGACGGAAAGGCCGGGCGAGCCCCGGAGATCTGGAGAAGATTCGGGAGATCGTCTGGCATCGTTGCGTTCTGTGCATGCGCTGCTATTGCCCACTCGGTGTGGACATTCCGGGCATCATCGCTCTGGGCAGGTCTTTGTGCCGAACCCAGGATCTCTACAGGCACTATGACGGATCCGATCTGAAACCCTGAGATAGGCATCATTCTGTAACAGCAGGCCGGGGGGCCTATGATCAAGATCAAGCGCAAGCCGTTTGCCGAGATCTCTGCCATGCTCGAGCCCTACGCCTCATTCCTCAATGTGGGTTGCGGAGGATGCGCCTCTGTCTGCCTCGGAGGCGGACAAAAGGAGGTCCAGGAGCTCAATGCCGAGCTCGAGGCAGCCCTGAGGAGCATGGGAAAGTCCATGATCATTCAGGGCTACACAGTGGAGCGGGCCTGTAACATGTTTTTTCTTGAGGAGCTCGACTCGCGTGTCCAGGAAGCGGACTGCCTGGGATCGATGGCCTGCTCAGCCGGGGTCCAGCTTCTAGCCGAGCGCTTTCCGACCAAGCCGGTCTTCCCCATGATCAACACCTTGGCGATTGGAGTGGACAGGGAGGTGGGGGTCTATGAGGAGAGCTGCAGAGCCTGTGGAGATTGCGTTATCGGCTACACCGGGGGCTTCTGCCCGGTGACCAGATGCGCCAAGGGGCTTTTCAACGGGCCTTGCGGTGGCACGCGGACCGGGGGAATGTGCGAGGTGGACCCGGATATTCCCTGTGTATGGCATCAAATTTATGAACGCCTTGAGGCTCAGGGGCGCATCGAGGACGTGTTGAAAGTCAAGGTGCCCATGCAATGGCATGATCAGGTCAGGCGGCTGGTCATCCAGGAACCGTATCTGGGACGCTACGTTGAGCGGGATTGAAAGGAAACCTGATCGAGCTCGGCAAGCAAGGCCATTTCGAGGTGATCGTCCACGGCTGCAACTGCTGGTGCGAGATGGGGGCAGGCATGGCCAAGGCTGTCCGCGAGAGCTTTCCCGAGGCCTATGAAGCCGACCGGGAGACACCCCCCGGCGATCGAAGCAAGCTGGGAACATGCACGGCAGCCACTGTTCAGAGGGACGGACGCAGCCTGCATGTGGTCAACGCCTATACCCGGTTCGATTACCGCAAGCAGGGCCAAGAGGTTCTGGTCGATTATGAGGCGGTGCGTTCCTGTATGCGCTGGATCAAGGAACGATGCTCAGGACTGCGCATTGGTCTGCCCAAGATCGGCGCCGGGTTGGCCGGCGGCGATTGGGAGCGAATCAGCCGCATTATCGATGAGGAGCTGGGCGGTGAGGACGTCACCCTGGTGGAGCTGTAGCCTCGCCCCGCGAGCGGCTCTCCCTTCCTTCGCGGCCTTTCGTGATCTTCGTGGTCAAGCCTCTTCTCTGGAAAGAGACCATCAACACCGGGAGAAGGCCATGGACTATTTCTTCAGCTCGACCTTCCTTAAGGTAGCCGCCGCCTCCATCCCCATCTTCATCGTCCTGGACTTTCTCTGGCTGGCCGTGGTCGGCCGGGGACTGTACTTCAAGCAGCTCAGCTACCTGGCCGTGGTCCAGGACGGCCGAATCGTCTTCAATCTGCCAGTCGGACTCTTAGTCCAAGTCATCATCGCCCTCGGGCTGACCGTGTTCATCTCATTGGCCCTGCTGGTCCAAAACAGTCTGGGCGCCGCTCTGGGCGTTGGTGCTTTTGCCGGCTTCGTCCTTTACTGTACCTATGACTTGACCAACCTCTCCTTTGTCAGGGCCTATCCACTCCCAATCACCCTGATCGACATAGCCTGGGGCACTGTGCAGGGGTTCCTGGCTGGGTTCTATGTATACAGCTTGACCAGGCTCTTTTCAGGTTGAAATCTGGAGCATGTGCAGCCCAAGCAACCATCTAGCTTACACAAGCACCCAAGCTGCTGTACCTTTGCAGCAAACCGGGGTTCTATTTTTTAAGGAACTTGGCAGGCTTGGTTGAGACTCCTTCAGTGGGGTTGCCTTGGTGAAAAAGAATAATGATAATTGTTATTGACAAAAGGCAGACGATTGCCTACATGCTCAAAAAGCTGTTTGTGACCTGATGAGAACCTCAAAAGCAAGGAGAAGGAAATGAAAGCTCTTATCGCCTATGTCAGCCGAACAGGGAACACCGAGACCATGGCCTCTTATATTGCCGAGGGACTTCGCATGATCGGGCACGAGATCGACCTGAAAAGGGTGGCGGAGATCAAGAGCCCGGAGGATCTGCGGGGATATGACGCCTATGTTTTCGGCTGCCCGACCTACCATCGGGATATGACTCAGGGAATGAAGCAGTTCCTTTTTCTGGCCAAGGAGGCCGGGTTGGAAGGAAAGATCGGAGGAGCCTTCGGCTCGTACACCCACTCCGGAGATGCGGCGGCGATTATTTTTGATACCATGGAGAATGTCTTCGGTATGAACATGACCAATCTGGGACATTTTCTGATTACCGAAAAGCTGATTGCCGAGCAGGAGGGAGTCAAGGCCTGTCAAGACTATGGTCGGGCCATTGGTGAGCATCTGAGGGACGCTGCCTGAGCCGGTCCGTAGCAAGCTCCATGCTCGATCGCTCTGCAGGGTGGAGGCATGGGTGCTCGTTCCTTTCCAAATAACAAGAGGGAGAGGGCTTTATGCAGAAGTGCCCGCTGTGCGGATGCAGGTTTTTTCACCTGCGAGACCCAGAGGATGAATATGAGCTGAGCACATTCGAGGTGACGCCGGAGGGGATCGTCTTTCAGGATGGGCTCGATCCTGAAGCAGAGCTTAGGTCTGAGCGGGAGGTCTTCTGCGACCGCTGCTCCTGGCGGGGAACCTGCGATGATTTCCTGATCGGCAGGGAGCCAGCCTGAAAACTCCCTATCCCGGCTCCGGCGCGGTCAATGCTCAGAAGCGGACTATGACCTCGTAGGTGTCGAACTCTCGGCTTCGCTTTACATTGGGAAGCTTTTGGATCAGCCGGAGCATTTTTTGATTGTCGGGCAGAATGTCGGCCTTCAGGCCGCGGAGGCCCTGCTTGCGGGCATAGTCCGCCGTGCATTGCTGCAAGGCTGAGCCCAGGCCTTTGCCCTGGAAGTCCGGCCGGATCATGTAGGCTACCTCTCCCAGGTTGTCGACTGGGTTCACAGAGTAGCTGGATGTCCCAATGACCCTATCGTGCTCAGGTCCGCCGATAACAGCCACAAAGGCCATCTCCTTGTCGTAGTCCACGTTGCAGAGCTGCTGGGCCATGGATCCAGGCAGGCTGGATAGCTTGTAAAAGAACCTCGTGTACACATCGTCTGGGGAGAGGTTGTAAAAGAGGTCCTGTATGCCAATGACGTCGCTGGCCCTAGCCGGCCGGATGACGACCTTCTGCCCTCCCTTGAGCCTATGGGTGTGCTCCTCAGAGTTTGGATAGGCCCCTTTGGACATGAGGGTCATGTCTCGAGCAACAAGGCCCATCCGCTTGGCTTCTGCCAGCAGCCAGGAACGGTGTGCAGGGTGGGCGATCTCGATGAGGGAGAGTGCCCTGTCCTGGAGCGTTTTTCCGAACAGGTAGGCATAGCCGTACTCCGTGACGACAAAGTGCACCTCCGAACGCGGAATGGCCACCCCTTCACCTTCCAAAAGACGTGGACGAATGCGAGATTCCTGCTGATCCGGCGTGGTGGAGCAGAGGCAGACGATGGACTTGCCTCCTGGAGAGCGCGGTGCGTAGCGATGGAACTCCAGCTGCGTGGATACCCCGCTGTAGAGCTCACCCTTGAACTGGTCGGCGCAGATCTGACCGGTCAGATCGACGGTCCAGGCCTGGGTGACGGAAACCATCCGGTGGTTGGCCATAATCGCTGAGGGATTGCAAACAGCATCAATGGGCAGGAAGCAAAACATGGGGTTTTTGTCCACCATGCGGTAAAGCCTGTCAGTCCCCATGCAGTAGCTGGTCACGATCTTTTCCTGGTGCAAGGTTTTGGCCTTTCCGGTGATAACCCCCTCCTCGATGAGATCCAGGAGGGAGTCGGTGATTACATCGGAATGGATGCCCAAGTTTCTCCTGTTTTTCAGGAACTTGAGCATTTCGTTCGGAACCCGGCCCAGCCCGATCTGTAAGGTGGAGTGATCGTCGATAATGCTCGAGACATAGCGGGCGATGCTGCTGGAAATATGGTTCTCAAGGCTGTGGACGTACTCGATGACCGGCCGGTCCTCGATGATCAGTGCATCGAATCTCCGAAGGGAGATGGTGGACTCACCGCAGGTGAAGGGCATGTTCGGATTGACCTCGGCTATGACTGAAGCGGCATGCTCAACCGCAGCCAGGGTGGTGTCTACGGAAACGCCCAGGCTGACGTAGCCGTGCTGGTCCGGCGGGCTAACCTGAACCAGGGCCGCATCCAGGGGCATGGTGCCCTTGGTGATGAGCTCTGGGAGGTGGGCCAGAGAGATGGGCGCATACTGAGCCCGGCCGTTCTTGAGGAGCTCCCGGTGATCGGTGTCGGCAAAGAAGACGACGTGCCGGCACCGAGTTTCTGAGGCTGGCTTCCAGTCGGAAAAGGCCCCTGAGGTCAGGAAGCTGATGACCTGGACGTCGTGTAATCGCTGGCTCAGCTCCCCGAGGGTCTCCAGAAGCAGCCGGGGTGTTGCGCAGGCCGTGCCCACGAAGACTCGATCCCCTGAGCTGATGCCGCTCAGTGCCCGCTCTGGAGAGACAGGCTCCTTGCCGAAGCCCTTCAGGGCTTGTTCAACATTCCTGCGTGAGAAACGCTTCCCTTCCATGGCCTTGCTTGTGCGCGGGAGCTCCGTTGCCGGAGATGCCGCGACAGGAATGTCCGGCGGCCGGAGCTCAGCCACGACTGCCGCGGACGTTGCTCATTGTTGCCGGCTAGCTCGGAGCTGGCTGCTGCTTCCAACGGCTGTCAGGCCTTGACCGTGAGAACCGGGCAGGACGCTTTGAGAATGACATACTGTGCAGTGGACCCCAGAAGCAGCTTGCCGACCTTGGACTGCTTTTTCACCCCGACGACAATTCGATCGATGTCGTTTTCCTGGGCGTACTGGACTATGTCTTCGCCCGGGGCCAAGCCGCGGATGAGCAAATGGGTGGAGCAGGAAATGCCCTCCCTCTCGAACATGGCTTGAGCTTGGTTGAGACCCTGCTCGGCGGCTTCGATGTTCGGGAGCTCCTTTTCGCTTTTGGTCCTGTCAGCCGAGGTGATGGCATGCACCGTGGCCTTGTAGGCCCGCGCCTCCTCGAGTGCAAGACGGAGGCCCTTTTCTGCGGCAGCTGATGTGTCGTAGGCAACCAGAATGTTCATAGCCTTTACCTCCTCGCTGGCTTACTGGGAGTTCCGGGTCGAGTCCAGCCGGCAGAGCTGAATCTCTGTTGGAGTGCCGCGTCAGGAAAGATGGGTGAAAACTCTTTCCATCGTGTAAATATAATCTGAAAAGCGCGGAAAAGGCAAGCTGAGCTGGAACCTGCGTTCGTCGCCCCGCCCACTTGGCGTATTTTTTTCATGCTTCGTTGTGCCTGCGGCGCCGCAGGCATGACGGTTTGTATAATTCTCCTGCCTCAGCTGGCAGCAGGGGGTGTCCGGCAGGCGGACATGGGTCTGGAAACGACCGGAAAACTTTGTGGAGGTGAGGACATGCAAATCGACATGCATTACTTCGGAACATACGCTTTGGCCCGGTCGGCAGGTATACCGCCCGAACAATCCCAGATCATCGCCCATTCAGCGCAGTACGTTGACGACGCTGTCGAGGACATTCCTGGATTGCTGGCGAGCGAGAGCTTCTATCTGCCGATCATGACCTCGCACAAGCCCCTTGATTACCAAAACATGGTGCCGGGCACCGACCACTGGCGGGTCTGGGTCTGCTTCCATTTCCTGCCGGGCAACTCGGGCGAAACCATCTACGAGCGGATGGTTTGCCAGAAAGGGGAGGCAGGTAACAGCATAGCCAGGAGCATGCTCGACTTTGTTCTGGCGAACAAAAACGAGCCCTTCGGCTTGCATCTGGCCGGCATCGCCGCCCACGTCTTCGAGGACACCTTCGCACACTATGGCTTCTCAGGGATCGCCTCGGATCTCAATGCGGTCCACCAGTCCAGCATCCGCATCCGCCAGACAGAGACGGAAGACATCGTCGATTACGTCTGGGGGAAAGCCAAGCATATGTGGCGGAAGATCATGGCCTCCGGAGCCGAGGTGTCCAGGCTCGGACATGGCGGGGTTGCCACCCTGCCGGATCGCCCCTACCTGAGCTGGGAGTATGAGTATGAGCAGGCAGGCCTGGGTGGGGTCCAGAGAAACAATCAGGAAGACTACCTCGAGGCCTGCCGGCTGCTGCAGGCCTTTTTCGCCGAGCTCAAGGAAGAAAACCGCCATATGGACGGGGCAATCGAGGCCGTGCATTTTGACGATATGGAAGAGCCGATACGGACCCTCATTCAACAGGAGAATAGCAAGGAGGTCCGCTCCAAGCACTGGAAGAAGGCTATTCAGGAAGGCAATCTCTTCCCTTCTCTGGATGGGGATGCCGGCTGCAATTACGAGCAGACGAGCTGGGACTTCACCACCCTTTGCGGCAAGCCATTCGAGGGCAGGAGTCTGGAAGAGGAGCACGCCTGCTTGTTCATGACGGCGGCCAGGGCCTTTCGGAGCTTCATCATGGAGGATGTCCTGAGGCGGCACGAACTGGCATACTTCTAATGATAGGTATCAATGCAGCCTGGATCAAATCCCTGGCAATCGCTTCTTGCCGGGAAGACCATCGGCGGATCTTTCGATCAGGCCAAGGGCTCGGCTTGCCAGCAGCGCCAAGGGCTGGAACTCGAGCAGACCTGGTCAGCGCTGGGATCACGGATCATAGTGGAGGGACATGCCAACCCCGACCTCCCTGAGGGGGACGACGCGTGATAGGGCGATCTTTGAGGCCAGATCGGTGCAATGGCAGGCATGGACCTCGGCCGGCTTGAGGGAGCCCAGGTAGGAGAGGGTCCCTTCGAGCTGTTGAGCCGTGGGGTCTTGGAGATGGAGGCCGCCGACGATATCGAGGACGCGGTCGTCGCCACAGATCTCCTTGGCATACTCGATGGTGTTGCAGATTCCGGCATGAGCGCAGCCAGCTATGATCACCAAACCGCTCGAAGAGCGGTAGACAAGGGCGGAGTCGTCCAGAACGAGGTCTTTTTCAATGGCCCCCTCCTTCCGGCCGAAGGTGCTGAGGGCCTCGAAATCGTTACCCCTGGGGATCTCTCCCAGGAAGGTCAGTCTCGAGCTTAGGGCCTTTGGGCCTGGGCTCAGCTGAAGTGGGAAGTGCTTGGCTAACTTTTCTTTGCTGAGAAGCGAGCCAAGCTCGGTGCAATCTTCAGCCGAGACGCTGAGAAAGACATCGGGGTGCGCTACGAGATAAGGAGAAGGCATGGGCCGGCGGCTCAGCTTGAGCTCGGTCATGTACCGAATGAGAGGCACCAGCCCCCAGGTATGGTCGAGATGGTTGTGAGACAGGACGATGGCGTCGAGATCAATCAGGTCGTGTCCCAACGCCAGGGCATTCTGAAGAAAGGCGTCCGAGTAGCCAGCATCGAACAGGACCGTCAATTCCTCATCCCGAATGAGCAGGGACAGCCCCGGCTCTGCCAGGAAATATCGGTCGATGAGGGCCTGATTGTCGACCAGCACGCAGATCTCCATGGATGATCCCCCATCCGGAAAAGGATTGGCCGGGCGAATGACAAGCGCTTTTCCATCATTCACGGCGGACATACCAGCGTAGAGCGAGGGCACCTGGAAAGTCAAAGCCCCTTTCGGGACGAGGCCGTCTGTCCAATCCTCCAGGGCCGGTTACCCAAGAGCTCCCCCTTTTTTGGCCCTAGGAGAGAAAGGTGAGATGCGAGATACTTGATAATCAGGAGAAACCGCTCTCTATCAGAATGCAGGATCGAGAGGGCAGAAGGGAGGCTCCTTCGGGGGTACCCGCAACGGGAGCCGAAAAACAGGAGGTCGCTATGAGTAAAGAAGTCACCTACAAACAGCACACCATCCGCATCGAACCGCATAAGGCCGAGGGATCGGCCTACAGCTTCGTCATCATCGACGAGAAGGGCAAGGAGATCAAGCATGTGCAACGAGGCGGCGACTCTGAAGAGAGCGCCATTGAGACGGCACAGCAGATGATCGACTTCGAGCTCGATTACAGCGAAGAGTAGCTGGCTGACCCGGGTCGGTGGTCCGGCCCGGGAGTTCAGCCTGGGGCTTCCCGTATACGCCTGAACTGCAGTTACAGGATCCTGAGAACCCGGATCTGATTGTATTTCTTTCCTGCCGTCCATCCCGCGCACCTGTCTGACGCCGCACCATATATGCTGGTATCGCCGAGCCGGCCGACGCGTAATCCTCATGCAGATGACCTTTGATGATTCCTCGACAGGATAGGGCCAAGTTCCTGCTCCTCGGCCATATTGGTGATGCCCTGGTCGGCGGTCAGAACAGCGGCGTCCACCGAAGCGTTGCCATGTGAGGCTCAGCCGTAAATCACGGCAAGCAGACCGACCATGACAAGGAGCAGCACCGGTTGGATGATTCGGATGATCCATTCCAGCCTGTGCTGGAGGGCCAGCCGTCCATGAAAGTAGGCGCTGCGAACGGCGATGGTCGCCAGGATGCCGAGTATGAGCCAGAAGTAAACGAAGAAGTAAACGTAGTCCAGGGTGACCAAATAGCCGATGTTCGGGAGCTGATTGGCGGTCATCAGGCTCAGGGAGACAGTGGTCAGCAGGAGGATGACTCCGAGGTTCAGCCTGGCGGCAAAGGGGGGTCCTTCAGGAAAGATGAAGGACATGGCGTAGCCCAGGAGAAAGATGAAGAACAGCGGGACCATGTTTTTGAACATGTAGCTGGCTGCGTTGCGCTCTATCTCGGCCACAACGTTGAAGCGGGAGTAAGTGATGCCGGTCTCGGCTCCGGTCTTGAACAAGCGGGGGTTGCCCAGGGTTGAGTCGGCCGAGCCGATATCCGCATAGGCCACGATGTTCTTCAGCTTCCACTTGTTGTCCCCTTTAAAACCGGAGTGCTCCTTCAGGCGGGCCAGAAGGCTGCTCCCCCGGTGCCGTTGCATGCCGATGTCGTCGGCTACAAAAATGAGCCGCTCCCGATTGTGCTCCTTATGCCGGAGTCGGATGCGTAAGGTCTGGGTGTCAAAGGGATAGCTGTGGAACTGAAAGGGCTCGTGGAAGTCCGCCTTAATCCTGTAAGCCCGATAGCTCATGCCGTCGACGATGGAAGCTTCGACGGGGTCTCGGTCTTGATCGAGGAGCACATCGGAGTTGAACAGCTCGATCTTGGAGAAGTCCAGCGGGTTCCTGTGCCGGAACCAAAGGTAGAGATCGGCTGTGAACGTCTCCTTCTTTTGATCGATATGCAGGATCTCGTTGATGTCTATGCCAGTATAGACCACGTCCGTCTTGCGGTAGAGGCTGTTTTCGAAGGCAAGCAGGTTTCCTGTGTGGATGTGCTTCTGGAGATCCAGAATGCTGTCCGGCCTGTGAACCGGTGTCAGCTGAACTGGTGCGGACACGAAGGTATCCCGGACGTAAACACCGAATGGAGAAGGGTTGATGGCATTGCCGTTTCGATCGAAGTAAATTTGTCCGGTAACGCCGGGGTAAGCCTGGTGAGGCTCGTCAATGCTTTGCAATGCTTGGCGAAGCTGCCGCCGGATGCTGGATTTATCACCGCTTAAATCGGCCTGAGCCAGACAGCTGAGCACTATGCCTGCGGCATCGAAGTTCGTGGCGGCCAAGGCGTCAGGCTCGCGCCCGAAGCGGCTGATGAACTCGCGGCTGAACCCTTGCGCTTTCCGGTTGGCAATGTCCCTGATGAAGTAGGTCGTGGCATAGATGCCCTGGGTGTAATCGCCGACCTGGCCGGGCTCTTGCAGCCCGTCGGCCACCTCGTGCGGAAAGGTTCCCAAACCGAGGGAGTCTCCCCCGAGAATGGGGATATCCAGGCCGGCGTCCCGGAGCCGCCGGACAATGTCAGCCGCTTCCTGATCGAGCAGAGCCAGATAGAGGGCCTCCGGCCGCGGTCCCTCAACGAGACGGTTGACGATGGCCTGGAGCTTCTGCGGGACATTCGCCTGGAGGGAGCTGATGCTCCAGGTATCGGAGATGGACAGGTCGAGCTTCTCGGAAGCCGAGACAAAGGCGCTTTTCAAGGTCCGGCCGTAGGCGTCGTCCTCATAGACGATGCCTGCTGAGGCATGTTCCAGGACGCCTGAGAGATACAGAGCGGAAAGCCTGCCCTGGAGCCTGTTATCCGATATGACCCGGAAGTACCAGTCATTGCCCTCGGTCACGGCTGGAGCCGTTGCGCTGCCGGTGACGGCCGGGATGCCCGCATCCCGATAGATGCGGCCGCCTTCCAATGAGAGGGAGCTGTAGTAATGGCCGATCACAGCCACACAGCGGCTCTCTTTGGCAATCTTCCGGGCTTGCTTCCTGGCCAGAGTGGCATCGTGCCTGTTGTCATAGACCTCGATCTCGATCCGTCGGCCCTGAATGCCGCCCTGCTGATTGACTGACTCCACTTGGAGGCGCACGCCTTGGAGCATGGCCTGGCCACTCGTCTTGTCTTTTCCTGACATGGGGCCGATCACGGCAATGGATATGGGAGGCCGGGCCTGAGCCGAAGGATACGGGACTACCAGCAGCCCGAGTGAAAGGAGACAGAAGCATAGGGCCAAAGCAGCCTTGGGCATGGGGACCTCGTTGGAGGTGGGAGGAACCGATTCGACCTTTCCGGCTTCAGGCGGAAAAGCGCCTGAGGCTGGATAGGCTTGCGACGCAGCGGAAGATCGGAGAGCTCGGACACTCTGACTCAGCTGTAGCAGGGTTTCGTTCGAAAAGTCAATTTTGGGCAGGCCGCAAAAGGCTTTGACAGGACAGGGCCGCATCGGAGGGGCCGGGTTCGAGGAAAATTTGCCGGCAAACGCAGCCGGAAAGTACCGTTTTTCTCCCCTGGGCTGCTGCGTGTCTGTCCGGAAGAATAGTACGGCAGAAGAGCGTTGCCGGCGAGAACCGGCTCTGGAGCCGGATAAAGACTTCGAAATCATTCGAAACTGAGGTTCGGAGAGATCACCATGCGGAAGGCTGAGCGAGTGCGTCCGAAGGGGGTCATCCTGCTCCTCACGGCTTTCTGCATCCTGGCCGTTCTGATCAAGGCGCAGGCTGCCGAGCCCGGAAAGAGGGAAACGCAGGCTCAAGGATCGAGGACTGAGGTTGACCGGTTCGTCGAGATCTTGAAGGATGATCAAAAGCGGCAGAGACTGATCAAGCGCTTGGAGTCGGGACCCTCGGGCTCTGCAGACAAAGCCCTTGCCGATGGCAAAGCAGCCGCACCCCTCTCGGAATCCATCTGGGAGAATGTCACCGATCTTGGACAGGAAACCGTAGAGACCATCGAGGAGACCTTCACCTCTGTTCCCGCCTTGCTGACCTTTGGCCTGCGACTGCTTGTCAGCCTGACTCTCCTGGCTGCAAGCTATGTCCTTTGGCGCCTCGTCAGACGCTTCCTCCTGCCCCATCTCCTCTCCCGCTGGCCGGTGAAGGCCCTGACGATCACCATCCTGGGAAGCACAGCGGGCTTAGGGCTGCTCGGCATCTGGGGGATCGATGTCGCCAAGCTGATAACCACGCCCCCTGGACAGAGTCTGGTCAAGAGCTTGGCCACTATTGTTTTTGTCATCATTGGGGCGTATATCGTCTGGGAGCTCATCAACCACGTCCTGAACAGGTATGTGGGCAGGATGAGCCTAGGCGAGGAGCTGGGCCGGCGGCTGCAGACCGTGATTCCACTGGCACGGAGCGCGTTTTTGGCGGTCATCAGCGTGATAACCGCCTTGGTCGTGCTCTCCGAGCTGGGAATCAACATCGCTCCGCTGCTGGCCGGAGCCGGCATTGTGGGCCTGGCTATCGGGTTCGGGGCCCAGACCTTGGTGAAGGACTTGCTGACCGGTTTCTTCGTGCTTTTGGAGAACACCATCAATGTGGACGACTGGGTCATTCTGGGCGGGCACGACGGGCAGGTCGAGAGCTTGAGCATTCGTCACGTCACCGTCAGGGATATTTACGGCAACCTGCACACCGTCCCCTGGAGCTCAGTGGTCTCGATCACCAATCAGACAAGGCACTTCGGCTACGCTGTCGTCGAGGTCGGCTTTGCCTACCGGGAGAACATCGATGAGGTCGTCTCGGTGGTCAAGGGGGTGGCCGAGGAGATGCGCAACGATCCAGCCATCAATGAAGGCATCCTTGGCGAGCTGCAGATACTCGGCCTCATTGAGCTGGGCGATTCGGCTGTTGTGGTCCGGACCCGTTTCAAGACCGCCCCGTTCATGCGCTGGCGTCTTGAGCGCGATTTCCGCCGCCGGATCAAGAACCGCTTCGATGAGCTGGGCATTGAGATCCCTTTTCCGCATCAGACCATTTACTTCGGACAGAACAAGCAGGGAGAGGCCGTACCAGCCCGAGTGCACATCGAAAGGCAGGCCGATCAGGGAAATGGCTGAGCAGCTTTTTCCAGGAAAACGGAAAGCGCATGCCAGAGCGGGATTCCGGTTTCTTCCAAGCTCTGGCCGGACGCAGACGACATCGGAGAGGGCTCTCCTTTGGCAACGGGCAGCGGGCCGGGTGGGTTCCGGCCCGCTGCCAAGCCTCGGCGGCTAAGGAAATGCTCAAAATCCTCGCAGCACTGGTGGGAGTCTCAGGCCTGGTTGTCCTGCTGGCCTATGCTTTCCAGGACAGGCTGGTTTTTTTCCCGGATGCCCGTATCGAGGCGACTCCGGATCTGCTTGGGCTGGAGTATGAGACCGTCTGGATGACCGCAACGGACGGGGTCCGCTTGCACGGCTGGTTCGTCCCGGCTCCTGACACCTCCCAGGGTCCAGTGGCCCTGTTCTTCCACGGCAACGCCGGGAACATCTCGCACCGTCTGGAGATGATCGAGCTCCTCCACAGCCTCGGCTTGGCCAGCCTGCTGATCGATTACCGGGGCTACGGGCGAAGCCGGGGCTCACCTTCCGAGCCGGGGCTCTACCGGGATGCAGAGGCCGCCTGGAGCTGGCTGGTCCGGGAAAAGAGGGTGGAGGCAGAGGAGATCATCTGCTGGGGCCGTTCCCTCGGAGGACCTGTTGCGGCCTGGCTGGCCAGTCATGTTCAGCCGGGGGCCCTGATCGTTGAGTCCACCTTTACCTCATTGCCGGACATCGGCCAGAAGCTCTACCCCTTTCTCCCGGTCAAGCTGATCGCCCGGCTGCGCTTTCCCACCGAGTCCTTCGTGAGTCAGGCCTCCTGTCCAGTGCTGATCGTCCATAGCGCTGATGACGAGATGATCCCGTTCTTATTTGGCAAGCGGCTCTATGAGGCGGCGCCGGAGCCCAAGACCTTCCTGCCCATCAAGGGCGGCCACAACGAAGGCTTCATGACCTCCGGAGATTTTTACAAGCAAGGGATCAAGGACTTCCTGCAGGAGTTCGGACTGCTCTTGTAGCCAAGTTCTTTTGACTATACCCTTGACATATATGGTTTCATACGGTAGTGAGGGTACACTATACTTGCTAGTATTCCCCGCTCCCCTCATCCCAGTGCGAGCTCCAACCTGACCTCGCAGCAACGGCAGCCCAAAAAAATGCTTGCAGCTGCCTGTTGACGAGAGAGTTTCTCCCCTTCGCACTCAGCCGCCAAAGGAGACCTTACCCAGACAATGGCAAGCTCAGACTGGGCAGTATGTCACGTGTCCAAAAAAAGGGGGCCGCCATGTTCCGCTCCTGCCGTGTACCATTGCTCTTGGTTTTGTTCGTCTTCGTCTTTTCTCTTTCCTCTCAGGCGGACGGCGGGTCCATTACTTCCGACGGGACTGTGGGTACTGTGGTTACTCGAGAGGGGAGCAGCTATGCTATCACAGAGGGACAGATCAGGCAGTCCAACCTCTTTCACAGCTTCGATCGATTCGGTCTGCTCCGCGGCGAGGAAGCCATCTTCAATGGTCCGGCAAGCATCAGCAATATTATCAGTCGGGTGACCGGCGGAGAGGTTTCTTCCATAGACGGGGCGATCCGCTCTGAAATTGCCGGGGCGGACCTCTTCCTGCTCAATCCAGCCGGGGTCATGTTCGGGCCAAGTGCCTCGCTCGATGTGAGCGGGTCTTTCCACGCGAGCACCGCGGATTACCTTGCGTTTGACGACGGAGGCGTCTTCTATGTCGATCCAACAATGGGGAGCGATGTGTTGACCGTGGCTCACCCTTCGGCCTTCGGTTTTTTGAATGAAAACCCTGCCGGTGTCTCCAGTCAGCCCAACACAAGGCTCAGTGTGCGCGCAGGGGAAACTTTGTCCCTTGTGGGTGGAGAACTCTCCCTTTTCGGGGTCAACCTGGAGGCCCCCGGCGGCCGGATCAACCTCGTGAGCGCAGGCACTTCCGGCGAGGCGATTTTCAGCCATCCTGCCGAGCCTCCGGTCCTGGACTCCTTTGAACGCTTGGGGGACATCAATATAAGCCACAGCGATGTGAGCACATCGGGAGATGGAGGAGGAAAAGTGGTCATCCGGGGCGGCCACCTGATGGTGCAAGACTCCTCAGTGTTCACCGACAACTTTGGGGGAACAGACAGCCAAGGTGTGGGGATGGATATAGCCCTGCGGGAGTCATTTGACGCCTCGAGCTCCTACTTCAGGGCGGCCGGCGCGGGATCGGGGCGGAGTGGGGATGTTCGGATATCAGCGCCGAAGGCACAAATCGAGGACAATACCGAACTAAGAGCCTATGTGTACAAGGCCTCCGGCGACAGTGGAGATATCCGGATCGAATCAGAGGAACTCGCCGTGAGGGATTCATTGATCCGTAATTACTCCTATTATGGATCCGGGGATGCGGGGGATATCCAGATCACGGCGGACAACGCAATCGTCGATGACACTCAGATAAAGGCCTATACATATCGTGCTGCTGGAGACGGCGGAGACGTAAATATTCTTGCCGACAGCCTGACCATGGACGATCAGGCCAGGATCACGACCTATGCCTATGGGGGAGAAGGGGACGCGGGTGACGTCAATGTCCAATCGGATCACCTGCACATGACCAACCAGTCCGATATGGACACATACACCAATTGGCAAGGAGACAGCGGCAATATCCATATCCAGGCGGACACGACACTGATGGAGAAGGGTTCTTACCTGCTCGGCTACACATCGGGATACGGTTTGGGGGGGGACATAGAAATCCATGGGGATACGCTGGATCTCAATGACGCCTTTATCCAGGCATACACCTATGAAAGCCCTGCCGAGAGCGGTGACATCCGGATCTCTACTCGAGATCTCACCCTCGAGAACGGCTCTTACATCAGCGGCCTCACCTATGACCATCCAGGATATTCTTATGCGGCCGATGGACGCGGGGGGGATGTTCGGATCGAGGCTCAAAACCTCACAGTGCAGGAGGACTCCGACATCTCCGCCTATTCACAGGGTCCGGGCAGTGGGGGAGACCTGACTATTGACGCCGGAGCGGTCAGCATGGCGACCAGTGGTGATATCGCTGTAAAGGCTTTTCGGGCAGGCGACAGCGGCGATTTCACCCTGACTGCAGACAGCGTTGCCATGTCAGGCTTGAACTCCCCAAACCCCGTGACGTTGGGTGCCCTCGTAACGGGAAGGGCCACAGGCCAAGGCGGCGATTTCTCCCTGGAAACGAACAACCTCGAGATCCGGGACGGAGCGCAGCTCACCACCACGACCTGGGGCGCCGGGGATGCGGGCAAACTGGATATCCGGGCCGATAATGTGCTCCT
>Ga0207797_1001227_pt1 | contig 18821 bp, 19 predicted proteins | sample PRCRCaboRojoPR_6_FD_187275 | JGI IMG/M metagenome (GOLD analysis project Ga0207797, IMG submission 187275) | Marine sediment microbial community from Cabo Rojo, Puerto Rico - PR CR 10% Liquid 1 (SPAdes) | ecosystem: Environmental > Aquatic > Marine > Coastal > Sediment | place: Cabo Rojo, Puerto...
AGGTGCTCATGGTGTAATCCAGGCCAAGCTCATGGAAGAGCATCAGATAGCCCATGAAGGTGTAGGTCCCAGGGTCGGCGAAGTAGTCGCCGGACGGGGTGACAAAGAGGATCTCGGCGCCCTTCTTGTTCAAGGGGACATCAATATTGACGCCGGTGATCTCCTCGATGTCCTCGGTCATGAAGTCAACGATTTCTTTGAAGGTATGGGGCGGAATGCCCAGATGGTTGCCGACCTTGAAGCAGTTGGCCACGGGCTCCATGACCCAGTTGATGTTCAAGCCGACCAGATTGAGCAGCTCCCGGGCCATCATGGTTACCTCGGCCGTATCGATGCCGTAGGGGCAAAACAGGGAGCAGCGTCGGCATTCCGAGCACTGATAGAAATACAAAAACCATTCCTTGAGCACGTCCTCGTTCAGCTCCCGCGAGCCGCTCAAGGTACCGAGGATTTTGCCCACTGTGGTGAAATCCTTGCGATAGACCGAGCGCAGCAGCTCCGCCCGCAGAACGGGCATGTTCTTCGGGTCCCCCGAGCCGATGAAGTAGTGGCATTTATCCGCACAGGCGCCGCATCGGACGCAGATATCCATGAAGACCTTCAAGGAGCGGTACTTCTTCAAACGCTCATGGAAGCCTTCATAGATAATCTCCTGCCAGTTTTCCGGCAGCTTCCAATCCTCGTCAGTGGGGGACCACTCTCGGGGATTGGGAAAATCCATGACCTTCAGGTTCTTCGGGTTGGCCGGATAGCTCCAGGTGCCGGGCCTGAACTCGGCCGGAACCTCCATCCAGGGCTTTCGGGGTGGCTTGTGATCTATCGTGACCGCCAAATTGTCTGCACTGGGTAATTTCGACATGGTTTACTCCTTTTCCACCGGGATGCCAGCTTCTTTCATGGCCTCTCTATAGTGATCTTCCCATTCGTCGTAGGAATGCACCTTGACCTCGTAGTTCCAGGGATTCACATGCCGCTGCATGCGGTTGTTGTTGGCCAGGTTGCGGGTCGGACTGAGGAAGACGCCACCGAGATGCATCAGCTTGCTCCAGGGAAAATAGACAAGCAAAGCACTGACCAAAAAGAGATGGACGTAAAAAATGACCCCTATGCCCTCCGGAATCGTCGGATTGAGGGTAACCAGACCCATGGTCATCTCCTTGACCGCGACAATATCCGTTCGGATAAAGTAGCGCATCAAGATGCCGCTGACGACGATGCCGAAGATCAGAAACAGGGGAAAGTAATCGGCTGCCAGGGAGATGTAGCGCATCTGCGGCGCGACCACCCGGCGCAGGAAAAGGTAGAGCAAGGCGGCCAGGATGACCAGCTCGGTCAGATACAAGGTTGGCACGCCGACCTGCAGGATCGAGTCCAGCCGGTCCAGCCATTCAAAAGGCAGCGGGACTGGCTCGGTAAAGAAGCGCATGTGCCGGACGAGAATGATGAAAAAGGAGGCATGAAAGGCCAGGGCTCCCAGCCACAGCCATTTTGACGAACCGTAGCTCAGCTTGGGCCCGTCCTTGAGCTGCATCCGGGTATTGCGAAAGAGCGACCGGAAAAGAAGAATCTCCAGGACCATTCGCAGCACGGTTCCGAAGGTGCTCGATGGATTGTCCAGCTTGCTGTGCTTAATCCAGGGCAGGCTCTCCTGCTGTCCGCCGGTGGTCGGAATCCGGAACGGAACCGCCGATCGTCCCCAGTCCACGATGCGGTAAATGAACCCGATCACGAAGATGCCGAAGGCCAAGTAGGGAATGGTCACACCGAACAGGCTGTGCCATCCCGCAGGTCCGGCACCCAGGAGCGGGATCACGACCAGGGCCAAAACGATGATCAGGGAGTACAGAGCGTTCATAACGGCATACCTCTCTTCCTCGTTTCCTATGCTTTATACGAAAATTGCGTTGTGGCAGAACGGTCGGCCGCTCCATTCGCCATGGTGGTGATGTCTGATTCCGCCGTGTCCCGGCCCGAGTTCCGCCCAAAATCCGCCAGGCCCTGTGCTTCTGTCATGCCCGTGCACCGGAAACGAGTTTGGCGCCCTCTTCAGGCCGGGCATTGTCCGAAATGAAGCGCAGCGCCTTGCTTCGGCCACGGTTACTCGCTGGGCTCCTCTCCTTGCATTCGAGTCATCCGCTTCAGGAGATTGCTGACTCTGTATTGGGACTCCTTGGCCCGCAGCTCCCAGATCTTCTCCCGGCATTGCATGTAGACGTCGAAGGCCAGCAGGCAGGTTTGATCCACCTTGTCGTCGAACCCGGCCAGCTCGTTCAAAAGGCCCTGCTCTTGAATCTGTGCTCCGGCTTGCCTACGGACTATCTTTTTAATGACTTGAAAAAAGGCCACGGCTCGCGACGGAGGAAAATCCTGGACAGCTCGAATGCGAAGCAAAGCGTCGATTGAGGACGATAACCGCTCGGTGCTTTCTTCCAGAAGCAGTTCATCGAAAACGACGCCCACTTCTCGGGAAATCGTAGCTCCGATGGGATTGGCAAACTGGTCTTTTTGAGAGGTCAGAAATTGGGCGGTCTTCTCCGGATAGCTGTTCACAATGGCCTGCTGCCAGGCCTTGACGATCTCGGATCTATGTTCAGTCAGCAATTGTACGAAACGTTGTTCTTGAGCTGATGTCACAGCCACTGCCTCACTTCTATTTCAATGACTTGCGGGAAATTCCCGGTGCGCAAACTCCGTGATTTCTTAGCCATATCTCGATTTCGATGTCAAGTGAAAATACGAACGAAGCCGGTTCCACGCCAGCAGGCAGTCATCCTGGGGTATGAGGACTGGTTTGCTGCTGGATGGCCGAAGTGATGAGCGGCCGGCCTGGGCTTGACGCAAAGGCCAGCTCCGAATCAACTCGATCAGCTTACGGCAGGCTGTTGGGCAGCTGCTCCCAAAAGGGGCGGACAGAAACGGCCTGGGCCTTCAGACCCTGAGCCGAAGGTAGTAGCCCTGCCCGTCCCTGACCACGAGCAGGATAACGCTGTTGTCCAGCCGGTAGCGAAGAAAGGCGCTTTGAAAATCCTGGAAGGTTTTCAGCGGCTGTCCGGCGATCTTATAAATCAGATCGCCGGCCTGCAAGCCGAGGGACTCGGCCGGGCTGCCCGGCCGTATCCGGTCAATTCGCAGCCCCTGGCCGGAAGCCTTCGGTGCGACGGAAAGCCCCCAACGCTGCAGAACAATCTCCCGAACCTGTCCTTTTCCGAATCGAGCCGGGCTCAAGGTTTTCTCCAGACGCTGTCCATTGCGCCAGAGACGCATGGTCAGCCGCTCCTGGCCGGTCACATTGCGCATCAGGCTCAGATAATGCTTCTTATCCTCCAGGACAGTCCCCTCCAGGGCCAGGAGGACATCGCCGCTCTGCAACCCGTGACGATGAGCCGGCGAGCCCTTAAACACCCTGGTGACGAGCAGTCCGCGGGTGGTTTCCAATCCAAGATAGCTGGCGGTCCGCTGATCCAGGTTCTGCCCGGACAGGCCCAGCCAAACCGGGTGCACCTGCCCGTGGCTGACCAGCTCATCGACCACGCGCCGGGCCTTGTCGATGGGAATGGCGAAGCCGATGCCCTGGGCCTGGGCAAACATGGCCGTAGTGATGCCGATAACCTCGCCGGCGATATTCAGGAGCGGGCCTCCGCTGTTGCCGGGATTGATGGCCGCATCGGTCTGGACAAAGCCCATATAGGAACCATGCTTGGTCTGAATGCTTCTGTTCAGGGCGGAGATGACGCCGGTGGTTACGGTATGGCTGAAGCCGTAGGGATTGCCGATGGCGATGACGGTCTCGCCGGGCATCAGATCGTCAGACCGGCCGAGCGAGGCCTGAGGGATCTCGCCGCTCCCGGAAAGCTCGAGCACCGCCAGATCAAAGTCCGGATCGGATCCGACCAGCTCAGCCTCGAACTCCCGGCCGTCCAGAAGCCTGACCCCGATGTTCGAGGCCCCGGTTATGACATGGGCGTTGGTCAGAACCAACCGTTGCTTGCTGTCGATAATCACCCCGGACCCCAAGCTCTTTTGAACCTTTCGCCGCTGTCTTTGCGGCAGACCGTCCTGAAAAAACGGCTCAAACAAGCCTTGGGAGCCGAAGAACTCGGCAAAGGGGTTGCGTCGCTGCTCAACTGTCTTGGCGGCTTGGATGTTCACCACTGCCGGTGAGGTCATGCCAACAGCCTGGACCACCGGGGTTTTGCGAAGGGACCCCTCTGAATCGCTCCAGGCGGTCGTTCCTCCGAGGCAGACGGTCAATACGGCGGCAAGAAAGATGGGAAAAGCCAATCGTAACGTGTGCATCAGTAAGGCTCCAGGGAAAGGACAAAAGCAAACCCATCCGAAATGCCTGGCCTGGCTCCGGATGGGTTAACGATGTTGAAATGGCAGTGGCAGTTTCCGTTTTTGTCTGTATGAAAAAACCTGCAAGTCTCTGGTTTTCTTGGCGCCAGGCACACTAGTCGCCTCAGTTGGTTTCATATGGTGCGGGGCTTTGATGACCCAGGAGCCTGGACCTCGTCACCGGGGCTCTGATGCCCAACGGTTGCAATGGTCAGCCGGAGGTGATCCCAATGGCCTGCGTGGTGATGGAACCCGCGTTCGGCGAAACCAGCCGCAAAGCATTTTTTCATGCTTCGTCCTGCCTGCGCCGCAAGCATAAGGCTTTGTGGCCAGGCCGGAGCGGGCTTGGCACATTTCAGCCCCGCATGGCCCGCAAGCGCTGGATGCGCTCTTCAACAGGCGGATGGGTGCTGAAAAGATTCCCAATGTTCCGTCCGCTGAAAGGATTGACGATGAACATATGGGCCGTGGCCGGACTGCCCTGCTTCATGGGCACTTTGCGGCTGTACGCATCCAGCTTTTCCAGGGCGCTGGCCAGTGAATCCGGATTCCCTGCCAGCTGAGCTCCGCTCTGATCGGCCAGATACTCCCGGGATCGTGAAATGGCCATTTGAATGAGCATGGCCGCGATCGGGGCCACGATGGCCAGAACCAGGGCCAAGATGGGATTGCCGCCCTCTTCATCGTCGCCGCCGCCCAGGCCGAAGATGGCCGCCCACTTGACCATGCTGGAGACGAACATGATCACTCCGGCCAGGGTGGCGGCCACGGTCTGGATCAGGATGTCCCGGTTGCGAATGTGCCCGAGCTCGTGGGCCAGAACACCCTTGAGCTCTTCGGCGGACAGGAGCTGGAGTATGCCTTCAGTCACAGCCACAACGCCGTTTCCAGGACTTCGTCCGGTGGCAAAGGCGTTGGGCGTTTGCTGTGGAATGATATATACCTTGGGCTTAGGGATATCGGCTTTCCGAGCCAGCTCGTCGACGATGCGGTGCAGTCCCGGAGCCTCCTGGGAGGAAGCCTGACGGGCCTTATACATTTTCAAAACGATTCTGTCGGAAAACCAGTAGCTGCCGACGTTCATGGCGATGGCCAGGACAAAGGCGATCATAATGCCGGCCTGGCCGCCGAGCAGGCGCCCAAACAAAAGAATCAGGGCCGTTAAGAGGCCAAGCAGAAGTCCGGTTTTCAATTGATTGCTCATTGCTGTCAACTCCTCCGTAGAGTCTATAGAACCATGAGCGGCTGTCAGCCGCACTCATCTCCTCACAAAGGGCTGCGCCTGAAGCTGCCGGGAAACGATCGATTCGTTGCTCGACCAGAAATGCCTGCCAATCTGCCGGGCAGGCAGATCGTCGCACATCCTGGGCCTGAAAGGTTCGGGGAAGCGAGGCTGCCAGCCCCGTACCTCCGGACAGCATCTATCCAGGCCCTTGTCTGTCAGGGCAGCTCGGTATCGGCGTTGATCTCGATCTTGCGCATGCCCCCAGCGCTGTGTTTCTTGGGAATGGTGATGTTCAGCAGGCCATTGCTCAATGAAGCCTGGATGCTTTCCGCATCGACCGCTTTCGGGAGGACAAAGCGCCTGGCGAAAGGACCGTAGGATCGTTCCATGATCTGGTAAGAGCTTCCAGAGACGTCCTTGACCATTCGGCGCTCTCCGCAAACGCGAAGCTCGTTGTTCTTGATCTCGAGGCGTATCTGCTCGCGTTCAAGCCCTGGCAGCTCAAGCTGAATGATAAATGCCTGGTCGGTTTCATAGGCATCCGTAATCGGCTGCCAGAGGGGACCTTTTTCCAGAACACGCTGATCCAGATCGAAACGTTCCCGTACATCATCCATGAGCTGATCCATTTTCTCCTTCATACCCTGGATCTCCAGCCAAGGGTACATGGACTCTTTTCCCATACCGTCATCCTGCAGGAGCGTTTGAGGCCGAAGTCGGCACGTGAACAAATAAAGGTTCAGACCTGTCTACCAAAGCGCTCTTCCTGGCCGAGTTCACCTGAGCTGCTGCAGACACCTTTTGAGTTGATCTCTAAGTCTTCGCAGCAATGGCTCCCTGCTATTGTTTGCCTGTCGAATCGATCGGCCGGTCAAGCTGCAGGCAAAGCACCCGGCAAAATCTGGGTGCTGCGGACATGATGCCTTCCCATCGCCGGTTTTCTCCAATTCGTATTAAGCAGCCGGCTGGAAAAGTCAATATGCATCTCAGCAATTATGTCAGCGAGCAGTTTGTATCACCTCCCGGCAACTGAGAGTCTGACGATGGCCAGGTGGGCAGCCGAAGGCCTTCAACCGGGGCTTTTGAATGCCCAGAAGAGATCATCAACCTATTGACAAAGCCATGCTGCTGATAAAACATACAGAGGTAAGGGCCTGAGCTTTTCGCTGCAACAAAGCGGAGGCGGCTTTTTCAACAGCCTGGCAGAGTCCACCGGCAGTCTACAAAAAAATCCTTGAGGAGGAAAGCTATGACAGAGGTCATTCTGGGTACCAACGACCATTTCGAAAGCGCCTTGCGCAAGTTCAAAAAAAAGACGGAAAAAGAAGGCGTTATGAAAGAGGTCAAAAAGAGGACCTATTACGAAAAGCCGTGTGAAAAACGCAAGCGCAAGCAAGCCGCTGCCGATAAAAGAGTCAAGAAACGTTTGCAGCGCGCCCGCCAGAAAAACGCTCGAGGCTAACGGCGCCCGGTGTCGCTCTGCCCGGGGCCGGAAACCGGGGGCCGGAAACCGAGCGTACCGACTCATCGAAGAAACCACGCCAACCGCTCGCACATCGCCGTTCTCTGACATGGCTACCGAGATGCGGCCGCAGCCTTCCGTCTGCGATGCAGGGTTCTCTCTGCGCCCTTTGACAGCCTGCCGCTTTGCCGTGTATACAGAGCCTCACACGCTTGCGGCCAGAAAGCGTGCCCAAATGAGAAAGGACAGCTCCTCCACCCCCCTTGAATCGATAATCCGGATGAAAGGGACGCCATGAACCAATTTCCCCGCATGCAGCGCCTTCCGCCCTATGTCTTCGCTGTGGTCAACGATCTGAAGATGCAGCTTCGCCGAGAGGGACACGATATCGTCGACTTGGGTATGGGCAATCCGGACATAGCCACGCCCACGCATATTGTCGACAAGATGACCGAGGCCGCTCAGAAGGCTGACAACCATCGCTACTCCGCCTCGAGGGGCATACCCAACCTCCGCCGGGCCATCTCCGCCTGGTACGATCGCCGATTTGGCGTTGACATCGACCCGGAGACCGAAACGGTGGTGACCATCGGCGCCAAGGAAGGTCTGTCGCACCTGGCCCTGGTTATGTTGAGCCCGGGCGACGTGGTCTTTGTTCCCGACCCCACCTACCCGATTCACACCTACAGCGCCATCATCGCCGGCGCGGATGTCCGGCGGGTTCCCATCGCCAGGGAGCGCGACTTTTTTCAAGATCTTCTGCAGGCCACCAAGCAGACCTGGCCTCAGCCCAAGCTCCTGATACTCTCCTTTCCGCACAACCCGACGACAGCCGTGGTTGATCTGGATTTTTTCCAGAAGCTGGTCGATTTCGCCAAGGAACACAACATCTTCGTTATCCATGACTTGGCGTATGCCGATCTGGCCTTCGACGGCTATCAGCCGCCGAGCTTTCTGCAGGCCGAAGGAGCCAAGGATGTCGGGGTCGAGTTCTACTCCATGTCCAAAAGCTACTCCATGGCCGGCTGGCGGGTGGGCTTCTGCTCCGGGAACAAGGACATGGTCCATGCTCTGACCAGAATCAAAAGCTATCTCGATTACGGCATCTTCCAGCCCATCCAGATCGCTTCGATCGTCGCCCTGAACGGCCCCCAGGAATGCGTCGAGGAAATCGTGGACGAGTATCGGAATCGTCGCGACGCCCTGGTGAACGGGCTGAATCGGGTCGGCTGGCCGGTGCAGACGCCGCCTGCAACCATGTTTCTCTGGGCCGAGATCCCCGAGCCTTTCAAGCACCTCGGCTCCGTCGAGTTTTCCAAGCTTCTGCTCCGGGAATCGAATGTCGCTGTGGCCCCTGGCTTGGGCTTTGGACACTTCGGCGACGATCACGTCCGCTTCGCCCTGGTTGAAAATCGGCATCGGACGAATCAGGCCATCCGGGGTATCAAACAGCTTCTGAGCCAAACCTGACCCTGAAGGACCGCAGGCAAGCCCAAACCGAGGACACGCATGCAGCATCAGACGATTACCATCGGCCTGGCCGGATACGGCACCGTAGGGTCCGGATTGGTCCAGATCCTGCAAAATAATCGGGACTGGATCCGCAAGCGGCTGGGCAAGGACTTGCGCATCAAAACGATCCTGGTCCAGGATCTTCAGAAGGCCAGAACCTCCGTCCCCCCGCCTGAAACCACGCTGACCCTGGAGATACACGATCTGGTCTCGGATCCGGACATCGACATTGTTGTCGAGCTTATCGGCGGTCTGGACACAGCCGCGGATCTGATCATCGGATCCCTCAAATCCGGCAAGTCAGTGGTCACTGCCAACAAAGCCCTTCTGGCCGAGCGCGGACCGGAACTCTTTCGCCTGGCTGCGGAACGCAACCTGGGTCTGTTTTACGAGGCCAGTGTGGCCGGGGGCATTCCCATCGTGCAAACCCTCAAGGAAAGTCTGGCCGGGAACCGCATCAAATCCTTAACCGGCATCCTGAACGGCACGGCCAACTTTATCCTCTCGGAGATGACCTCGGCCTGCATGCCCTTTTCCGAGGCCCTGGCCAAGGCCCAGGATTTTGGATACGCCGAAGCCGATCCCACATTGGACGTGGAGGGCCTGGATGCCGCGCACAAGCTGACCGTGCTCATCAGGCTGGCCCACGGTCAGGACTATCCCTTGAGCAAGCTCCCAATTCAGGGCATCAGCGCGGTTGATCCCTATGACATTGTCAGGGCTCGGGACTTCGGCTACCGCATAAAGCTGATCGCCCAGGTCAAGGAGAAATCGGGTGCCCTGCAGGCCGGGGTCTACCCTGCCCTGGTGCCGGTCGATCATATGCTGGCCAAAGTCGACGGGCCGTTCAACGCCGTGCTGCTGGAGGGCAATGCCGTCGGGCCGATTATGCTTTACGGTCAGGGGGCGGGCGACCTGCCAACCGGCAGCGCTGTGCTGGCCGATATCATGTCCCTGGTCACCAGACGGACCGAGTACAACAATACCGGCTTTCTGGACGCCGAGCTCTATCCGGCCAAAATTCTGCAACCGGAGCTAACGGTCAGCAAGCATTACTTCCGCTTCAGCGTCCAGGACCGCCCCGGCGTGCTGTCAATTATATCCGGCATTATGGGCGAACGAAACATCAGCATTGCTCAAGTGGTCCAAAAGCAGGAGCCCGACGGCAACACCGTTCCGGTGGTCTTCCTGACCCATGCCGCGCAGCTCCAGGACGTTCAGGCCGCGCTGCAGGAGATCGACCAGCTGAGCTTCATCAAGTCGCCGACAGTCCACTACAGCATTCTCTAAGCCCGGGTCGTGACCATGCAGACAAAAATCGTTTTCCTTATCGCCGACGGCATGGGCGACTATCCACTGGACGAGCTTGATGGCCGGACCCCGCTTCAGGCAGCCGAGACCCCGAACATGGACCGTCTGGCTTCCCAGGGCATAGTCGGCCGTTGCCGGACCATTCCGCTCGGACTCCCCGCCGGATCGGACATCGCCAATATGGCCCTGTTCGGCTACGATCCCAGAACGTATCATACCGGACGCGGCCCAATCGAGGCAGCCGCCCAAGGACTCGACCTGAACCCCGACGACCTGGTCTACCGCCTCAATCTGTGCACGGTTTCCGAGTTCACGGACCAGGGGCGCATGCTGGACTATTGCGCGGGACACATTTCGACCGAGCAGGCCGCCGAGCTGATCGAACGGCTGGATAGCCGATTGGCCACCGAGCGCTTCGGTTTCAAGACCGGCGTGCAGTATCGGCACCTGCTCATCCACAAACACGGTCGTGACTCCGTCGAAGCGACCCTGGACATCAATCCGCCCCACGACATTCTCGGTCAGGAGCTGGCCACCGACCTGGCCACCTTTAAGACCAGCCCGGCGCTCAGCCAGCTGGTCCACGGAGCCGCCGACATCCTCCGCAATCACGGCAAGGCCGGCCCGGCCAATGCAGTCTGGCCCTGGGGCCAGGGCCCTGCGCTGCACTTGCCGAGCTTTTTTGAAACCTTCGGCTGTCACGGGGGAGTCATTTCTGCTGTGGATCTGGTCAAAGGGCTGGGCCAGGCAGCCGGTTGCGAGGTCCTGGAGGTCCCCGGGGCCACCGGTCTCCTGGACACCAATTACAGCGGCAAAATGCAGGCGGCCCGAGATTTTCTCCACCACGGGGACTTTGTCTACCTCCATCTGGAAGGACCGGATGAATGCGGCCATGCCGGAAGCTGGAGCCAGAAGATCGAAGCCATTGAACGCTTTGATGCCCACATCGTCGGGCCTCTGCTGCCGACCCTCCGCCAGCAGAAGGCGGCCTGCATGGTCGCCTGCGATCATCTGACCCCGGTCTCAGTCAGAACCCATACCTCAGAGCCGGTTCCCTTTCTGGTCTGCTTTCCGGAGCAATTGACCGCTCCGGCGACTGCGGACAGACCCTTCAGCGAAGCCGCAGCCCAGGAGTCCGAGCTCTTTCTGGACAACGGATTCGATCTGCTCCCCTGGATTCTGACAAAACTCCGCAACGGCATATCATGAGCGAAAAACAGCCTTTTCCACAACCGGAAGCCTGCTGGACCCACTGGGTCTCCTATGGTGAGACCGATGCCATGGGGGTGGCCTACTACGGCAACTATCTGCATTGGTTTGAGCAGGCCAGAAGCCACTTCCTCAGGGAGTTCAAGGCCAGCTACGCCGACATCGAAGCCGCCGGTATCTTTCTGCCGGTCCGAGAGGCTTTCTGCCGTTACCGATCTCCAGCACGCTACGATCAGCAAATAGCCATCCGGACCGGAATATCGGTCTGGGGGCGGGCCTCCTTGACCTTCGATTACGAAATCTCCAATCTGTCCATGGACAACGCGCTGATGAGCCGAGGCTACACCCAGCATGCCTGCATCAACTCGTCAGGCCGGCCGGTAGCCGTTCCCCAGTGGCTCAAGGACATCTTCCTGACATCCCCTGATCAGTCAGATTCCTAGCATCTGCTCGCAGGTGGCGGGCAGGAACCGGCTCTGATGCCCGCACCCGGAGCCATGCCCGTGCTAGTGCCGGATCAACAGTCTTTCCGGCCTGTCAGAGCCAGGCTGGCTGTCTGGTGGCCCCAGACGGTCCTAATTCGCATGCAACGGAGAGAACTATGAAATCACTGAACATCGAACCGCTGCGCTTTACCCCGTTCTTCGATCTGGAAACGTACATGATCATGTCAGGCCACAAGCGGATTCAAGGCCATGAAGCCAGCAGGATCGAGCAGGAATGGCTGCGGCTGCATGCCATGCTCAACGGATATACCTTGAGCAACAGCAAACGCTACCTGCTTCTCTATCTGAATCCAAAGCTGGAGCAGGAGATCGACGCAACAGCCGAAAACGATCCAGAACAGGCGGAAAGGCTGGAGACCATTGCCCGGACGCTGCTCATGGTCTCCCTGATGGACAAAGTTCCGGAAGCCGGTTTTGACAGCTGCGTTCCGGTCCCGGAACCGAACAAGCGCCTGAAGACAACCTTGCAATCACTGGGTCTGGACTTTTCCAAGACCGGACGCCTGAATGTCCGCTACGGAATGATCACCAGGCTGCCGCTGTCCAACGATTGCCAAAGCTGCTACATCAGCGACACCTGCGCCAAACGGATTCTGGCCAATGGATGACGGCGGGCGTGGCGCCTCGGGGCAAAGCTGCCGGGCAAGTCTTGAAGGCCATCTCGACGCCCTTGCCGAAGCCTGACATAATCCTGATCCGGCCGTCCAGACGGAGCTCTCGCCTTTCTGAGGACGAGCCTTTCAAGCCTGGTCTGCCAGGCCCTTCAGTAAAAGGAATCGCAATCAGAGGATTCGCCCAGATTGCCGGAGGCGTTCGGGACGCAGGCAGTCCGGCCTCCCGCGAGGGGCAAACTGTGTATGCTCTTCAGAGCATACTCGAAGCCTTTGGGAACGTTCTCCATCCGGACAATATAATGGGGCGGCTGCCGGGATATATACAAGTGCCCCTCGTAAAACGGCTGCAATAAAGGGTTGACTGGAACCAGTCGGACCTTGTGACAGTCGAAGCTCCCGGCCGGAACCTGAACGATCTCGGAGCCCACGATGGACAAGCGCATCTGATAGGTCTTCAGCTCCGGGAACTTTTCCGACCTGAGCAGCTGAAAGGTGTATGAGTCCATCTGCTCGCGACAGAGCATCCTGGCCGGCATGCAGCATTCAGCCGTCAGACCCTCCTCAAACCGGGCCTCTTTCTCGATCGGCCGCCCATCCCAGCCGCCCTGCATCCGAACGGTTCCATTGCCCTCAAACCGGACATGCATGAAGTCCTGCCCGTCAGAGTAGCTGACCAGAATGGGCCTGGCCATCCGGTCCGTGGTGACATTCCAGCAGACGTCCCCCCTGATATGCCGATAGTTCCAGTACATCGTGCCGTTCCGTTCCTTGAGCAAAAAGCGGGTCTTGGCCTGCAGCCTCTTTCCCTCGGTGGTCGTGACCTGAAAGGTGAACCCCTTGGCTCGGACGATGGTACACTGAGAGCTCAGACCGACCCCAGGCAGCAGGAAAGAAACCAGTCCAACCAGCCAAGCGGCGCACATCGGTGTCACTGCGCTGTTGACAATTCGTCGCCAGCATCCATGCGCTGTCGGCTGTCCGAGCATAGAATCACCTTCCCTGGATCATTGCTCCGGCGCCTCGGCCGCAGAGCCGCCAGCCCCATTGCACCACAATGGGCGGCACCGGCATCCGAAACAACGGAGCTCGTCTCCATGTTACAGAATATCAGCCAGGCCTGTCCAATAGTCGATGGGGAAGGACTGCCCGAGCCAGGCAAGAGGCTGGTCGTTTGAAGGCAGGAGGAGGCGCGACAAAGACTGCCCTGGTGGAGGCGATGCTCCTGCTCCAGGGCTGAATGGCCTGCAGGGGTGGCTGGAAGGAATGACCGGGATGGCGTGAACGGGCAAAGGCATTTAGCCGGCCTGGGCACCGACCAGGGCCGGATCAGCTCATCAGGTAGAACCCCAGGTCCTTGTCCATGGACACGGCCTGTTGAAAATGAGCCCCGACATGTCGTTCCTGAACGAACCGGACCTCGGCCGGCTTGGTGATGTGGGTTCGCTTGGCATCGTCGAGGCGAAAGCGAACGACGAGCCGGTCACCGGACTGAAGCGTATGCGGCAGGAGAGTTACAAAACGGAGGCCTTGAAAAGACAGGTCCTCAACCAGCATCTCCCCGATTTCGCCGTTTGACTGCCTGGCATACTCTCCGGCCAAGGAGACTGTCTTGCGGTAGTAGGCCCGTTGATTCCTGTTACTCCATCCAGCCATGTCCCGCTCCTGTCTGCTGCCCGGGGCCAACCGCGAATCATGCTTTTCAGAAAGGCGAAAGAAGGTGCTTATTTCTTGCGCTGAAAGAAACGACGCTTGGCTTTGCCGCCCTGCTTGCGTTCCAAGCTCGGCAAAAGAACGTCGCAATTCAGCCGCAGCTTGGCGACCTGGGCAAAATGCCCCAGGAGAATGAACAGGTAGCCCAGGCTGGTCCGCCGAACATAAAAGCGCTTGTCCTCGTACACGAAATCCGCCTCCCGGATGTCGCGCAAGGCATCCATCAAGGCCGGCCAGATGTCGACGTCCTCAGGAGAAACGTCCGGCTGACCAGGGAACTTCTGAAAGAGGATCTCTCCTTCAAAGCTGACCAGCACTACCCCGTCGATATCATCCATGTCCAAAATATCGCGAAAAACCTCGTCCATGGTCGCCTCGTCCCCCGGACTTTGTGTCGAATGTTCTGGCCCTGAAGCGCTGCCAGGCCGGTATTGCTGTTCGTTCAGCTGCTGAACAAGCCAATCAGCTTTTCCCTGGGACTCCTGGAGCTGACAGAGATGACCGTTGTCGGATTGCTGGGCAGCAAAACCTGGAATTCCGCGCCCTGTCGATCGATATAGGCGGTCTTGAGCGGGCCGGCCTGAAAAACCGTTCCCAGACGGTGGGCCGCATTGACCAGATCGTCCAGCCCAGACTCCTGATAAATGTCCTGCAGCCCCGTCCGTTCACCCAGGTTGGCTTCCAGCCGCCCGCGAATAATGTCGATCTGGGAGGCACCGTTTTCGGCCAGGGACTCCTCGATAATCTCCTCTTTGATCTGCTTGGCCTGATCGTTGGTCTCATCCGCCTGATCCTCGGATGAACCTGCACCCTCGTCCTTGAGCCGCATAGCCTCCATCAAAACGGCCTGGGGGTCGCGATTGATGGTATTCTTGGATACTGGACAGGAATCCTGAATGGACAGGCTGACATCATCCCAGGACAGAATCCGGTAGGCGGCATCGATGGCTTTGAAATGGCCTGTCCTGGCATCGAGCAGAGCCCCGTCCCGAAAGAAGAGCACGCCCTGATGCCCGGATTGCTTTTCCGTCACCCGTAAGGTGCAGGTTTTTTGATCCATTTCGATCAGTTGCAGAAACATGCCTGTGGAAATTCCCCGCAGGGTGCCGCCCTCGGACTGCCGATTCAAGCTGGCGATGATCTGATTGGCCAGATCATCGGCCATGACCGGCTTTTCCATGTAGGCCAAGGCGCCGCTCTCCCTGGCCAGCTTCTCCATTCTGGGTGTTCCGTAGGCGGTCATGATCATGACCGGTACGTCAGGATAGTTTTCTGATATATAGGCGAGCAAGGAAAATCCGTCCATCTTGGGCATCTTGAGGTCGGCAACCACCAGGGAGATTGGCATCTCCTCAAGCTTTTGAACAGCGACGTGCCCGTCGCCGGCCAGCACGACACTGAACTGGTCGGCATACTTATTCAGACCTTCCTTGAGCACAAGCAGGAGCTCTTGGTCGTCATCGACGATGAGTACATTCGAAGGCATGCCTGTCTCCATTTCCGAAAGGCGGTGCTACGTCAGGTTGTCAATGTCGACGATCTTCTCACCGACAACGTAATCCTGGACCCGATACTTTTTGACGGCCCCGATCTTCCTGGCGATCTGGTTAAGCTTTTCGATCTGCTCGTTCATCCGTTCCAGCTTGTCATGGCTCTGGGTGTGGCCCTGGGTGTCAGCCATGATGTCCTTGAGCAGATTGTTGATGATCATAAGCGGTTGATTCATGTTGTGGGCGATGCCGCCAGCCATTTCCAGAACGCCTTGAAACTTCTCGCGGGCCAGACGATTTTTCAAATGGCTGATCCTGTCGGTCACATCCCTGGCCCGGCTGACAATGTGATGCGGCTTGCCGTCCTTTTTGATCATGGAGGCCTGAAACTCCATTTGATGGATATCCTGTCGCTTATCCCGGACTGCCAGAATGCCCTCCAGCTTCTCCGACTCCATGATGTTCGAGAGCAGAAAATCGAACTCGTCCTGATAGTGCGGCAGGATAAACGTGCCCAGATGCCGTCCGACCAGGTCCTGCCTGGGATAGCCGAGCATGGTGGTCCCGGCGTCATTGATGTCCAGGATATGGCCTTCCAGGTCGAGCACAAGATTCATCGTCCCGTCCAGGCCGTTCAAATCGATGGGCAGCTGCTCCTGCGGCGGCCGGCTGCCTGACTCCCGAATCAAGCCGTCGAAGTAAACAACAATGCCGTCGTCGTCCGGCACGGCTTTGGCTGTGGTCAGGCAGCGCAATCGCTGCCCGTCCCGGCGCTTCAGGACCATGGGGAACTCTTTCACGCACCCCTGCTCAATGATCGAGCGGACGAACTGGCCTCGGTCCTTTTTATTCTCGTAAAAATCGATCACTCGAAAATCCTTGATCTGCCGGGGGTCGGAAAAACCGAGAATGTCGGCGAAGGCATCGTTGCAGAAGAGCAGAGTTCCCTCCAAGGTTGTCCTGTAGATGCCTTGGGGGAAATGCTCAATGAAATCAACGGCCCAGAGGCTGAAATGATCAAAGAGCTGTTCTTCGAGCTGAGTCTGGATCATGGCGATACGTATTTCGCGGGGGCTCTCTTAGATCGGCAGTCCGGCCCGCTTGATCAGCTGTCCGTGGGTCTGTTTCAGATTTTCCAGCTCGTACTGGAGCTGCTCCGAAACATTCTGCTCCTCAGCCATTTCCCGAATGCTCTCGGCAATGCCCTGAGCCAGCCTGACCCCATCAGCTTCGCCGGAGTACTCGATTCGACCATTGTCGTACTCGAACTCAGCGGCGAAAGGATCGAGAAACTCGTACTGATCGGATTTTTCGATGAACTTCTTGCGCAACAAGGCCGAAAAGGACTGCTTGATTTTCTTGTTGGAGTGAAAGAGCTCCTCTGTCGCGCTCAGGAGGTCCTGCAGCAACGGCAGCACCTCATGCGCGCTCAGCCCTTTGTTCGAGGTGCTGCGAGAAGATTGCTCGCTGAAGGACAAGGCTATTTTGTAGACGTTAAAGGTTCCGCCGCTCTCCTTTGTCTTGGCGATCAAGCGCTCTTTGTTCTGCTCTGTGTTGTTGAACTCACCATCCTGATTCCAGGAATATGAACCGCCAATAATGTCTCCGTCATGGAAAAAAAGCAGACCTTCCTCATTGCCCTTTCGGATTGAGGCGGAAATATATCCGGTCAGCCTTTCGTTGTTCATTTTTTTAATCAAGCCCTGCAGGTCGGTAAACTCGGTGCTCAACCCTTTATACAGCTCCTGCGCAAAGGGAATATTGGCCCAAAAGGAAACCTTCTCCGGATGAAGCTCATAGATGTTGACGTTGAAGTTCTGCTTCACCGAGGCATCTTCGAGCTTTTTCAGGACCTTCGAGCCGCTTTCCCTGTCTGCCGGCTCCTCGAACACAGCGCTTAAAAACTCGTTTTCCTCAAAAAAAATAATCGCTTCCGACGATGATGACTGGAAGTGAATAGCCCCGGTACCCAACTCTCCCTGGAAATGCTCGAGCATCCTTCGCAGGTCGATATAGTAGCTGTTCAGACTCTGAAAGACAGGTTTTTCTCTGGGAACGATGATCATAGCACTCCTCCGGACGCACAACGCTCAACATGAACACCAGTCACAATCAGCAAAGCCGTTCAACCAATCAGATAGAATATGCCGACACCGGCAACCGCTGCCAGAGGAAGCAGCAGGAAAACCAAACGCTTCTCTCGGCTGCCCAGGCCGCTCTTCTCTTTCCGTCCCCGAGACGAAGGGTGGGCAGCAGCCGAGTCTTTCCGCTCCGAGTCAGACGTTTCCGTCCCCGGCTGGGAGGCGGCCTGATACCCGGAGGTCAACGAGCCGGACTTGGAAATGACGATAACACTGGCGCACTGGTTGCACCTGACTCGCTTGGTCTCATGGTCAAGCTTGGACGGGTCGATGCTGTACTTGGCTCCGCATTCTTCGCAAATGGCTATCATAGTGTCCCTCACCCCGCTCGAGCGATTCTGTTCAGTCATTCATTGGCCAGAGAAACATGTGGCCATGGATTGCTTCGAAACATTTCAAAAAAAGAACAACGGCTGAACGATGCATTGCTCAGCTGTGATCTCAATATCCTTTTTCCTTGATCATTTTGAGCATGTTCTGCTTGAACTCGTTCCGCTTGTCCTCTTTTTGAATCTCCTTGGCCAGCAGATCGACAAGCTCGGCCACCCTGTGACCGGGAAACTTGTCCAGGCTGTATCCGAGCTCTGTGGCAGCGTCCTCAATGAGCACTTCGGCGATCGGACCGATGGCCTGTCCAAGCTGTCGGGTCAAAAAGTCCAGAAACTCCTGATCGGCCACTGTCATGGCCTCTTCGATCGGCTCGGCCAGATTATGCTCTACCAGGCGTGACAAGACGTCCCGTATCTCTTTGTGCGACAACCCGGTCTTCTTGGCCACAGCGGCCACATTCTTTTGGCCGTCCAGCTCCATGAGGACGTTCAGCATCCGGCCGTCCAGGGAGAACTCCCCCAGGTCCTGGTGGGAGACACGCCCGAAGACCATGGTCGTAATATCGCTTGATGAAAAGTCCATGTGACCGACTCCGTCTTATGGTTCGGTTTTCAACGACTGCAACTCGTCTCGAAGCGCTTTGAACTCATCCCGAATGGTCGATTTGATCTCTTCAACCGCCGAAGCCAGCGCATCTTCAAACGATCGCTCTGAAGAATGCTCCGAAGGAGGCTCGAATGGTTCCGTCTGGGGTTTTTGCTCCTCAGGCTGGCGAACGTCCGCTTCCATTCCCCCGTCGGCGGACTGCCCGCCGTCGGAGGAATCCATCGCCTCCGAGCCGGAGGAGAGGACAGCTTCAACCTGCTCCTCTGATCGCTTGCTCTTTTCGTCGGCGATAACCTGCTTCAGCTGCTTGAACTTTTTGACTTCGCTCTGCAGGAGAGTTGACTTTTCCCTGCCTGACAGCTCCTCTGAC
>Ga0207797_1001228_pt1 | contig 18816 bp, 19 predicted proteins | sample PRCRCaboRojoPR_6_FD_187275 | JGI IMG/M metagenome (GOLD analysis project Ga0207797, IMG submission 187275) | Marine sediment microbial community from Cabo Rojo, Puerto Rico - PR CR 10% Liquid 1 (SPAdes) | ecosystem: Environmental > Aquatic > Marine > Coastal > Sediment | place: Cabo Rojo, Puerto...
TTCGGAGTATCGACCCGCTCAAACGGCACCGGGAGATGATAATGCATTCCGGGAGTGGTTTGCCGCACCATTTCTCCGAACCGTCTGACCACACCAACCTCATCCGGTCCAACCACGTAAACACCGCTCGCAAGCCAGAGCAGAAGCAATGCCCCTGCAATATACCAAACGGTGTTGCCTTTCAGTTCAGGCAATCGAATTTCCTGGTCTCCGATAATTATCCGTCGTGCCATAATTCCCTCATTTTTGATATAAGTGTATACGCAATGGCAAGAATTTTGAGTACATGAACGTGAAACGAAGTAGGCGTGGAGGGTTCAGCGTGCAGCGGCCGGATTGTCCGTACAATGATATTATTCCAGTTCTCTGCGCAGACGGGCAACCGGAATATTCTGTTGTTCCCGGTATTTGGCCACCGTGCGGCGAGCGATTGTATACCCCTCTTCCCGCAACTTCTTCGCAATCTTACTATCACTCAGCGGTTTCTGCTTATCTTCATTCTCGACAATTTCTTTAATCCGGTCTTTAATCACCCGGTTGGATACCTCGCCATCATCCGTTTTAATACTCTCCGTGAAGAAGTATTTCAGTTCGAACACACCCCGTTCAGTCTGCACATATTTCCCGTTAGTTACCCGGCTGATGGTGCTGATATCCATATCCACATCTTCGGCAATATCCTTCAGGATCATAGGTTTGAGATGTTCTTTCCCCTTGTCGAAAAAATCATACTGTCGGCGAACGATTGCCCGCATAACCCGTAACATGGTGGTGCGGCGCTGATGAATACTGTTAATAAACCATCTGGCGGAATCGATCTTCTTCTTCAGAAAATTCCGGGTCTCTTTATCGCCGGATTTCTTCCCCTGCTTGTAAAGCCGGAGATAATAATCACTCAGCTGGAGTTTCGGTATATTCCCGTCGTTCAAGCTAATTACAAACTCTCCATCCACCCGCTCCACAATAAGATCAGGGACAATGTAATTGGTTTCGGGATCGATCAACCCTTCGCCCGGTTTCGGATTCAACCGTTCGATTACATTCTGTGCGCGGCGAATCTGATCTTTGGAAAATCCGGCCTTATTCTCAATCTTTGAAAAACGCTTGTTGGCAAAGTCATCAAAGTGCTCGTCGATGATTTCGTAGGCCAGTTCCGCATCGGGATTGGATCCCAGCTTCTCCTCTAGCTGAATCAGCAGGCATTCCCGAAGATTCCGACTGCCAATACCGATCGGCTCCAGATGCTGGATCTCAGAGAGAATTTCCTCCACCCGATCCACAGCAGTGCTCACATTTGCGGCAATCACTTCCAGATCGGTAGAAAGATATCCACCATCATCGATGTTGTATATAATCTGTTCGGCGATCTCCCGTTCCAGATCATCCAGCTGGAGCAGATTAATCTGTTCAAAGAGATGGTCGGTGAGAGTCAGCCGCTCGGGATTCGGCAAATCCGGACGTTCTTTCTGCCCACTGTATTGCGAATACTGGGGTTCAAAACCTTCCGGATCATTCAGGATTTCATCCCAGTCGATCTCCTCCGCTTCCAAATCCCCCTCTTCCTGTTCGGTTTCCGACTGTTCCAGTTCACCGTCAACTTCAGCGGCCTCCAGTTCGTTTAATTCCTCTTCTTCCAGCTGTTCTTCCTCTACATCATCATCGATCTCCAGCACCGGGTTCTGTTCCACTTCGGTCTTAATCTTCTGTTCCAACGCAACGATGGGAAGCTGCAGCAAGGAAGAGAGCAGGATCTGCTGCGGGGAGAGCGTTTGTTTCAGCTCTAACCCCTGGTGTTGAGTTTGTCGTAAATCAATCAAGACGAAATTTACTCCCTAAATACAGTTTCCGTGCTTCCTCATCATTTGCCAGATAATCCGAGGAACCGGTCTTCAGAATCCGGCCCTCAAACATCAGGTACGCCCTGTCCGTAATGGACAGGGTTTCCCGTACATTGTGATCCGTTATCAACACGCCAATTCCGCGGTCCTTCAGATCTCTCACAATATTCTGTATATCCTCAACCGCAATCGGATCAACGCCCGCAAATGGTTCATCTAAAAGTAAGAAACTTGGACGCGAAACCAAAGCTCGAGTTATCTCGGTGCGCCGTCGCTCCCCGCCGGAAAGCGAGTTCGCCTTATGCTCACGTAAGTGCTTTATACCCAGCTCATCCAACAGGCTCTCCACACGTTCATGGCGTTCTTTTTTGGTGAATGACATCATCTCCAGTACCAGCATCAGGTTCTGCTCGACGGTAAGTTTCCGGAAAACGGAGGGTTCCTGAGAGAGGTATCCGATTCCCATTCTGGCACGCTCATACATGGGATATCTGGTGATGTTTTCACCATCCAGCAGAACCTTTCCGTCATTCGGACGGGTCATTCCGGTGATCATATAAAATGTGGTTGTTTTCCCGGCACCGTTCGGACCCAGCAATCCAACAATCTCTCCCCGTTCTACTTCCACCGATACATCACTCACCACTTCCCGTCGACCATAGATTTTAACGAGGTTTTTTCCTTCGAGTACTTCTGCCATCTTACTCTCCGAACTCCCTTCGCGTCACGCCACGGGGTTGTGTAATCACCCATTCGGTCAGATCCGAATTCGATTCGAAACCGATGCCGTGCAATGTATCTGTCTCGGTTGTCAGCGTCACCGCAGTATCCGCCGTGATCTTCTCTGTATCCGGATCATAAGCCAGCCGCTCCGTATAGAGGGTGATCCCGCTGTCAGATTCCACAACCACCTGACCGAACGCCCGCATAACATTCGTGTTTCTGAATACGACCGCGCTATCGGCTACTAGCGTGGAAGAGTGCTTGTTCTCCCTGAAAAAGTCCGTTTTTACATCCTCGTTCAGAATGACCATCTCCTTATCTTCATATTGGGCCAGGTGCCCTGCCTGAATCGTGGCATGGCGTTCACCGAGTTCGGTCAGGTAGATTTCCGAATCCCAGCTCTCCTGCGTGGGCCGCTGTCCCGGGACAGTCTGTTCCTGTTCCTCCGGTGCACTGCACATCATCAGCCCACTTGATACGATAACGAGGATGAATATATACCGGAAAGAAAGCCTCATGCAATGCCGGCTTTCAGAATGTCATGAATATGGATAATACCGACGGGCCGTCCATTCGGTGATTCGGGGAATACAAATAGTTGCGTGATAGAATAGGTTTCCATTTCGTGCAGTGCCTTCTGTGCCAACGCGTCTCTGGAAATCCATTTCGGGTTGCTGCTCATGAACTCACTGACCGGTTTTTCAAGCATATTATCGCCCCGTTCCAATCCGCGCCGCAGATCACCATCGGTAATCACCCCGATCAGGTTCTCACTTTCATCGAGAATGCCGGTTACCCCCAATCCTTTGGACGTAATCTCAAACAGGGCTTCCCGCATGAGTGTCTCCTCGGAAACCAGCGGGATAGCTTCTCCGGTGTGCATGAGATCATTGACAGTCAGCAGGAGTTTGTTCCCCAGCGATCCTCCGGGATGCAACAGGGCATAATCCTCCTCGTTAAAGCCACGTTTCTCCAGCAGGGCAATCGCCAGTGCGTCTCCCATGGCAAGCATGGCCGTGGTGCTGGCAGTGGGTGCCAGTCCCAGCGGACAGGCCTCATCATTCACACTCACGTCCAGCACGATATCGGCACGCTGAGCCAGCGTTGATCCGGTTTGCCCCGTCACCGCAATGAGTCGCGTGCCGAGACGCTGAAATGCCGGCAGGAGTTTGACCAGCTCTTCGGTCTCCCCGCTTTGCGAAAGTGCAATGACCACATCATCTCTGGTAATCATACCCAGATCTCCGTGTACGCCTTCGGCAGCGTGCAGGTAGATTGACGGGGTGCCGGTGCTTGCCAGCGTTGAGGCCAGTTTCCGGGCAATCACACCGGATTTGCCCATTCCGGTGACGATAACCCGTCCCCCGGTCTCAAATAACGCCTTGACCGCATCCACAAAACACCGGTCGAGCCGGTCACCAACTTCCTTCAGTGCCTCATGTTCGATCCGGATAACCCGCTTCCCGTTTTCAAGTATGGTTTCGTCCGTCATAGTTCCTCATCCACCTGATATACATCTTTTTCCATCTGTTCGATGGCACCCTGGAGTTCGCCTCTGGCTTCTAAGATAAATTCAATAGCCTCGGTCAGCGCCCCTTCACCGCCGTGGGTTTCCAGCACGCAGTCCGCCTGCTCTTTCACCACGGGCCGGGCATTGGGCACTGCAAATGGCAGCCCGACCGCCCGCATCACCGGAATATCCACATAATCATCACCGATGTACGCAATCTGCCCGGGTTCCACCTGAAACCGGTCCCGAATCTCCTTCAGAGCCGTGAGTTTATTCAGGTATCCCTGATAGACATTCTCTTCCAGTTGCAGCTCTCTGGCCCGAATACTGGTGGCTTCTGAATGGCGACCACTCAGCAATGCAATCTGCAGCGGGGTGAAGCGGGCCAGAGCAACGCCCATCCCATCCACTACCGTGAACTTCTTCTGTTCTCCCATCTCCCCGATATAAATTGAGCCGTCGGTAAGTACTCCATCCACATCAGATACGAGCAATGTAATCCGCCCGGCCTTTTCGCGGGATTTATTCAGGTGATTCACAGTTTCTCCATTTCTCCGGTTGCTTCATGAATACGCCGGAGCTGCAGAATGAGATCTTTTGCTTTCTCCAGCGGCCATTGTGTGGCAGCGTCACTTCTGGCTTCATCAACATTATCATGGACTTCCATAAAGACCGCATCCGCTCCGGCCGCGACCGCAGCCCGTGCCACCGGGGGGATATATTCTCTCATACCTCCGGTGCGATCACCGGAACCACCCGGGAGCTGCGCTGAATGTGTCGCATCAAACACCACCGGATATCCGAACTGTTTCATGATGGGAATCGAACGCATATCACTGACGAGATTGTTGTACCCGAAACTGGTCCCCCGCTCTGTGATCAGTATCTGCTCATTCCCGGTGGAGGTGATCTTCCCGATTACCTGCTCAAGATCCCAGGGAGCCAGAAACTGGCCTTTCTTCACGTTCACTACCCGGCCGGTTTTGGCAATCGTCAGAACCAGATCCGTCTGGCGGCAGAGAAACGCCGGAATCTGGAGCACATCCGCCACTGTGGCGATAAGCTCAACCTGCCGCGGTTCGTGTACATCAGTGAGCACGGGCAGAGCGAACTCTTCCCGTATTTCACGCAATATCGCCGCACCATCTTCGACTCCCGGGCCACGATAGGAATGAATTGATGATCTGTTCGCCTTGTCGTAAGAAGTTTTGAAAATTACTGGCACGCCTGTTTCCTCACCCAGATTGCGTACGGCTTCGGCCATACGCAAAACATGATCGCGGCTCTCTATTACACAGGGACCGGCAATCACGGTCAGCGGCGCTCCGGGGCCTATGGTTATGTCTTTCACGTCAACCTGCGTCATGTCTTCAGTTCGTCCTCTTCCGTAGCTTCCGGAACCCCGTGCCCATTCCCCCGATCCCGTGACCTTGCATGTTTAAATCGTTTGGCGGCCCTCACAAAGTCGCGGAATAACGGATGTGTCTTGTTAATCCGGGATTTGAGTTCTGGGTGAAATTGTGATGCTATAAACCATGGATGATCTTCAAGCTCAATGATCTCCACCAACTTGCCATCCGGTGAGATTCCTGACAAGATCATGCCGTTATCCTGCAGCACGTCCCGGTATTCATTGTTCACCTCATACCTGTGCCGGTGACGCTCGCTGATATTCGGCTGATCGTAGGCTTCCATGGTTTTGGTGTTGGGCTGAATCCGGCATGGATAGGCCCCCAGGCGCATCGTACCACCTTTGTTGGTCACCGTTTCCTGATCAGCCATAAGATCAATCACCGGATCCGGCGTGCCTTCGGCAAATTCGCTGCTGTTCGCATCTTTCAATCCGCAGACGTTCCGGGCAAATTCGATCACAGCGCACTGCATTCCCAGACAAATGCCGAGGAACGGGATTTTCTGTTCTCTGGCCACCTGGACCGCTTCGATTTTCCCATCAATTCCGCGCTCACCAAATCCCCCGGGGATCAACACACCGTCAACGCCCTCCAATGCCTCAGCCGCCATTTCCGGGGATTCCAGTTCCTCGGAATCCACCCATCGCACATTCACCCTGCATTCACATTCGGCACCGGCGTGCACAAACGACTCCAGAATGCTTTTATAGGCATCATGCAATTGTGTATACTTGCCGCATATGGCAATTTCGACGGTCTCCTTGGGGTGTTTCACCCGGTCGACAAAATCTTCCCAGGGATCCATATCCGGTTCGCGGGTTTCCAGCTGCATATGCCGTATAATCTGCTCCCCCACCCCCTGGCGGTTAAACATCAGCGGGACCTCGTAGATCGTCCCCACATCTCTGGCCTGAATCACGGCTTCCGGCCGGACATTACAGAACAGTGCAATCTTATCCTTGATCTCCTGGGTCAGCTGATGTTCGGTGCGGCACATTATCATGTGGGGCTGGAGACCGATCTCCCGCAACCGCATAACCGAGTGCTGGGTGGGTTTAGTCTTCATTTCACCACTGCTCTCGATATACGGCACCAGAGTAAGGTGTATGACCATAGAATTCTCCGGACCCACCTCAACGGAGAACTGACGGATCGCCTCCAGAAAGGGAAGACTTTCGATGTCACCGACGGTACCACCTACCTCGGTGATAACTACATCGTAACGACTCCCGGAGGTGTTGACTGCCCGGATCCGTCGCTGGATTTCGTCGGTAATGTGCGGGATGACCTGAACGGTGGCACCAAGATAATCACCGTAGCGCTCTTTATTAATCACCGTATTATAAACCTGCCCGGTGGTGCAATTATTGGCTGCAGACATATCCACATCGATAAACCGTTCATAGTGCCCCAAATCCAGATCCGTCTCGGATCCGTCGTTGGTGACATACACCTCCCCATGCTGAAACGGGCTCATGGTTCCGGGATCAATGTTGATGTATGGATCAAATTTCTGGATGGTCACCGACAACCCACGGGATTTCAGTAGTACGCCAACCGAAGATGAGGCAATTCCTTTGCCGAGTCCTGAGATCACCCCGCCGGTTACAAAAATATACTTGGTTTCAGGCATTACTCTTTCCCCATGTGTGCTAATTGGTTTTGGATTTGTTTCAGATCAGCGGGTGTGTCAACAGCGATGGACCGGTAATCACTTTTCTCCACATGAATGGTGTGCCCGTATTCCAGAGCCCGCAGCTGTTCCAGAGATTCTAACTGCTCCAACCGGGTGGGTGGATAGGAGGTGAACTTCAGCAGGAAGTCCCGCCGGTATACGTACAGACCGATGTGTTGCCAGTACACCTTTTGCAGACGATCATCGTCGGCGTGATGCCGGACGAATGGTATCGGGGATCTGGAAAAATAGAGTGCCCGCTGATCCCGGTCAAAGACAACTTTGACCACATTGGTATCCCTGATCATTTCCACAGACGGCATCGGGCAGGCGAGTGTCCCCATGTTGCGGTCCGGATGATGTGTCAGAGGTGCTACCGCTGCATCAATCGCCCCGGGATCAATAAGCGGTTCGTCTCCCTGAATGTTTACCACCAGATCCGTCTCAATCGGCCGGATTACTTCTGCAACCCGGTCAGTTCCTGAGCTGTGGTCCGGAGAAGTCATCACCGCTTCACCGCCAAATGTTTCCACTGCAGAGCGAATTTCCTCATGATCCGTGGCGACAATCACCTGTTCCAGTGATTTCGCATCGGAAGCACGTTCATAAACCCATTGAATCATAGGCGAGCCAGCGATGTCAGCGAGAGGTTTTCCTGGGAAACGGGAGGAGTGATACCTGGCCGGGATGACACCTATACAGTGCATAGCCCTTCTCTGGGAACCGCGGGATACCAGGGGGTTATTGCCCTACCCTCCTGATATGATTGCTGTATCCGCAGTATCATTATTCATTCTCCGGAATCTACGAGTCGATCACCCGGGGAACCAGGAAAAATTCCCCGTCCGTTTCAGGAGCATTAGCCAGCACTGCTTCCCGGGACAACGACTCCCGGGGTAAGTCTTCCCGAAATACGTTCACAATTTCCATGACATGTGAGAGCGGTTCGACCTCGTCGGTGTTCAGTTCATTCAACTGTTCCACGTAATCCAGAATCTCGCTCAGGTGCCCGCTGAGCGCTTCCTTCTCACTCTCCGACAGTGAAAGCTTCGCCAGTGTTGCAATGTGATCTACGTCATCTCTGGAAATACTCATAACTTATACCCGCCGATTCCTCCATTATTAATTGACTGAATATAGGATGTGGATACCCTAGAATCAATGCAGTTTCGGACAGGACAAGTAAGAATTACGGAAGGTGGTTTTTAAAGGAAATTAAAAGCGGAGAGATTTTGGCACTCCCGAAATCATCCGGACCGCTCAGTCCCCTCTCCCGATTGCAGGAAAGGGATGTCCCCATAAGGAGCCCTCCGGAAAATCGAGGTGGATTCCCCCACCGCGATGGGTCAGCAAATAATCATCTACCCCCCGGTCAGGAATGCTTTCGCCTCCTCTATATCTGTAAACATTGTTACATTGAATCCGGCATTTCTGGAAACGGTTTCAATATAATCATGGGAGCTATCACCTTCGGATACCACCGTCGCCACCACGGCTCCCTTATCTATCCCTTCAGTCTGCACCATATCTTTGTACGCAAACTCATGTTTATCGAGAAACCGGTCAGTATTAACCGCACTCCTCACATCAACCAGATACCGGGAGATCCCCAGTTCTTTCCCCAGGGAATGGGCCTCAAGATTTTGCTGCATGGCGATCTCTCTATTGATTTCCCCGTGCACTTCTAATACGATATATTGCCCATTATCTGACGGGTAAATCTCATAATCCATGCTTCATCTCCTCTTACTGTATTCACTGATTTTCCCGGGAAATTCACAATCCGTAGCATTATAACCCGGATTCTGTTCAATCTGCCTGAAAAATTCAACCGGGCAAGACATATCTTCCGGACAGCAGACCCCAGGCAAACAGATTCGAAATTTATTGTGTATTTTTTCCGCCGGCCTCTGGCGAAAAATTGTTAACCGGCCCTGATCCGTTTTGTCCCGTCATCAGATTAAGATAGCGGGTAGCGGTGAGGAGTTCTCTTCTCATCATCCCGCTACTGTGCGACTCAACCCCTGAGCGCATAGCCGCATACCTTGCTAATACAGGGCGAAATATACGGAATTCATTCGGCGGAAGGTATGGTAAACTTTGCAGGGAATTGCAGCAAATTGCACTAATAGTGGGTAGAGATCGGACACGGCTATATGGATTAGTATAAATTGTGTAATTAAAACACTTCTTAAATATTCCGCGGATAAAACCGTTTCTCCCATGAAGATTGAATGTATTCGGCGCCCACAGATTCAGGACTTTCACATGTCATCTCCACCTGTACACCTCTGATATCCGAGTGGCCCGCTGCCAATGAGCCCTTTGAATCGTAGTACGACAGCTCAAAGACAGTGGTCGAAGTGAAAAAACTGGTCGTGTCGCCGTTAACAATCCGGTATACCGGGAAATCAGCGGGGTTTTCTGTTGCCGGCAAGCTAACGGAGGTATCCGCCTGCCAGATTACACTGTCCACCGTCCCATCATTATCAAGATCTCCGACGAATGAAAGGCGCACTGACGACGCGGCATATACGGAGATTCCGGTGTTGTTATATCCGATCTTCCTCAGATCGAAACTGATGATCTCCGAGAGGGTTTCCACGTTTGTTTTCGCAGTGAGATCCATGGTCGATTGAGCAGAATTACTCATAACCGCAGTATTTAATTTCATTACCGAAAGTAAAAGAAATCCTCCGATGATAAAACTTGTCACTTTACCGGCATCCATATTCTGTCCTCTGGTCAATTACGTTTAATATTACCGCCCAATTAACTCTCGTTCTCTGCAGAAGCAAATTCCGGTGACTGAGACTGATTATCCTCCGAAGTTCTCAGCGAGCTAATAATGCGTTTTTATGCAACTTACATTGATACTATCAGGGAGATACGGACTCGAAACGGACACTGTAAGATGTTTATTACCAGTCTCCTGGCCGGCACTTGTTCCCGGATTGCTCTCAGTTACATACACAACCCTGGTGCTGATATTGTACACACCCTGAGCAGTAGTCTCGGTGACAGCATAACTGTGGAAGTCATCAAAATCGTCAAATCCCGTACTATCACTATCAAATGCAGTCCCAAGATTTTCCGGATCCGTAAAATCTTCCGGGATACTAACCGGCTTGGTTCTCCCGGTGGTAGTTTCATCGAATGCGAGGGACTGTGCCTGGTCGATAATCTCCTGCGCCTTCGCTATTGCCGTGTATTCCAGGTCCCCCTCCACAAATTGGCGATTATGGTTTGCCAGCATCCTGTTCGCATTGATGGCAATCACCGAAAACAATACTACCGCACCAAGCGCCACTATGATATCGGAATAATCAAACATCGGTTGCCCCTGCCTGAATTCGAAGAATCATTGATTTACACTACCTGATTCTGCTCTTCTCCACAATCTTTTCTTAAGATCAAATACGTGTAGCTTTATGTATTATTCGTAATACTGCACCCGCACAGATCCAACGGGTTCCATAGTCTGGCCGGCATAGTGCAGCGCCTCACTGCTGTAATACAGGCCGACATTGCCACGAAGATCATAGCTGAGTGTCTGACCGGAATCGGGATGAGCCATAAGATAGGAACCAAATATGGCCACATTTCCGGCATCCTGCCAGTTAGTAGTTCCCTGATTGATAACCAAACCTTCAAAAGTAAAGGTCCCCTGGAATCCCACATTATGACCAGTGGTAATTACAAGGATACCGGCACCCTGTGTATTCCCTGTGACCTGTCCATCGCCATCCAATACCGTAACCTGTGGAGATTCGGGAGTTCCGAGCGTTCCGCCGCTGATATTGTAGTTGCCCGTAAAAGTCTGATCTGCATTATGAATATACGCATCGATATACTTCCCGAGCGCATTGTATGTCAGATCGGCATTTGTCGCAACACTCGGGTATCCGGGATGATCCCCGCTCGCACCTTTTACGTTATCCTGCTGGTTTTGATTTTCCCAGGTTGTCGCCTGCCCATATGCCTGATTCCCCCCAACCGTCATTCCGGGAAGGGCAGATTCCGGCCCCGGATAACCCGGCCAACCACCCTTCGATGGAGGTTTTGTATCATTGCCATCGACCTCAAAAGCATTCCCGCTGTAATTCGCGTGTATATTATCCGTATATATCCCAAATGCTCCCGGAACTTTTGGGAGACTGGTCGGGAGATTCACTAACGCCACTGTGGTCACAGTATGCCCATTATATCTGGCTGCAGCCATCACCCGTCGCTGATTCGGTTTCAGAGCCCCGTCATCATTCTGGTCCATCACAGTGACATCCACCGTACTGCCCAGGAGCGGTTTGTCCGCCCATCCATCATCCCAGTCATAATCATCAACAATACGGCGTATAACCAAGTCCGTGGCGGAATTTGCAAAATTGCGCGCCTGTATTTCACCTGCATAGTCCGCCACTTGTTTCGCCACCTGAAATTCTTTCTCATGAAAGGAAATTTGAAGATAGCTAAACACGGCTGCCACTCCTACCACTGTGAGCAGAATAGCACGTCCCATGGGATCACCCCCACTGTACCTCTGTTTTAATTATCATACTTTCCTGAATTCGCGACCAGTTCCTCCGGGAGCTGGTGGGATTCAATCAACAAAATAGTTCTGCGTCCGGATCCGTCACTACTGCCATGATTGCATGAAAATTCAAGCAATCATACAATACTATTCATCAAGGGATTGCACTTAATTTCGCTCCATCGCTATGTTTACCGGACCCACTAGTAGAATCGGTATGGGAAAATGAAACTGAAGAAAACAAACAGATTGATGTGATATGTCGCACATAAAGCAAATCAGGTACAGTTACTCCATAAGAATAGCAAGTAAATCAGGAAATATTTTCCGGAAATTAAATATTTAACTGCAGTTTCCGGACCGGGGCGTTCTATTCTCTGGAGCGTTGAAGGAAAACTGCAGTATTTCCCGATGTCTGATTCGGAAAGTCCTTCCGGAAGGCACGGGATATGATCGATAATTCAGACTGACAGCAAATCGGAATTAAGTGAGGTGGGTTTACAACATCATACAGAGGACATGAAGCGATACCGGCGTGTTACACTACCACCACCTACAAAAAACATAAAAAACCCGGGAAAGGTGGCTTTCCTTTCCCGGATTATTACGACCAGATTATGCCGCTTCCTGAACGTCTGCGGACTTATCTTCCAGAGCCAGATCTATAACTTCGGACATCTCCTTAACAAAGTGAAACTTGATGTCCTCGCGGACCTGCTCAGGTATTTCTTCCAGGTCTTTCTTGTTTTTCTCCGGCAGAATCACCGATTTCAGTCCGCTGCGATGTGCGGCAACAACTTTTTCCTTAATCCCGCCGACTGGTAACACGTTACCCCGGAGTGTGATTTCACCGGTCATTCCCAGATTATCCTTGAGCATTCTGCCGGTAAACAACGAGACTATCGCTGCAAGCACAGTGACTCCGGCAGACGGACCATCTTTTGGAATGGAGCCCGCAGGAACGTGAATGTGGATATCGCTCTTCTTAAAAGCCTCATCTTTGATACCCCATTTTTCGGCCATGGATCGCACGTAACTGATGGCCGCATTCGCAGACTCTTTCATCACTTCGCCTAATTGTCCTGTCAGATTCAGCTCGCCTTTGCCGGGCATCTTGGTCGCCTCGATAAACAGGATATCACCGCCAACAGCTGTCCAGGCCAGCCCAATGGCAATGCCCGGTTTGGTCATCCGCTCGGCCACTTCGCTGAAGTGTTTCTGGGGTCCGAGGTAGTCCTTCACTTTCTCCTCGGTGATGGTCATTTGCCCGTCTTCACCCTCAACGATCTCCCGGGTCACCTTGCGGAGCACGTTTGCGATTTCCCGTTCCAGATTACGCACTCCGGCCTCCCGGGTGTAGGACCGCATGATCTCTTTTATAGCGTCATCCTCAATCGTCACCTCGTCATCATCCAATCCATGGACCTCAAGCTGTTTTGGCATGAGATGCTCTTTGGCAATGTGCAGTTTCTCATTTTCGATGTATCCGGGGAAGTCGATGAGTTCCATCCGGTCCTTCAGTGCCGGCGGAATCGGATCACTCAAATTCGCCGTGGCGATAAACATCACCTTGCTCAGATCAAACGGAACCTCAAGATAGTGATCGCTAAAGGAATGATTCTGTTCCGGATCCAGTACTTCCAGCAACGCCGAAGCAGGATCACCACGGAAATCCGCACCGAGCTTATCAATTTCATCCAGCATGAAGACCGGATTGTTGGTCCCCGCTTTTTTCAGACTTTGGATAATCCGTCCGGGAAGTGCCCCGATATAGGTCCTCCGGTGTCCCCGGATTTCAGCCTCATCACGAACACCACCCAGGGAAATCCGGACGAACTCACGTCCCATGGCCCGGGCAATGGATTGTCCAACGGAGGTTTTCCCCACGCCGGGCGGACCCACAAAGCAAAGGATTGGTCCCCGTATAGAGGTTTCGCCCTCCCGTTCGCGTTTCAGTTTACGAACGGCAAGGTACTCAAGAATTCGCGTCTTTACCTTATCCAGACCATAGTGATCCTCATCCAGAATCTCCTTCGCCCGCTGGACATCCATGGTATCATCGCTGGAGTCCTTCCACGGCAGATCGGTCAGCCAGTCCAGATAGGTCCGGCTCACCGTATATTCCGGAGACGCCGCCGGAATTTTCTCCAGCCGCTTGAGTTCTTTCTCCGCGACATTTCGGGCCTCTTCCGGCATGTCCGCTTCCTCGATCTTCTCCTCAATCTCTTTAATCTCAAGCGTCTGGTCGTCTTCGCCCAGCTCCTTCTTGATCGCTTTCATCTGCTCACGGAGATAGTACTCACGCTGGGTTTTCGATATCTCCCCCTGGACTTCGGACTGAATTTTCTCCCCGAGTTCCAGGCGCTGGATTTCGCGATTGATCAGCACTGTTGTCTTTTCCAAACGGTCCCGGACATTCAGCTCCTCCAGGATTTCCTGCTTCTCCGAGTTGCTCACATTCAGGTTACCAACCGCCCGATCCACCAGCCTGGCCGGATGCTGGATATTCGACAACATGCTCTGATGTTCTTCGGTGAGATACGGGGCCTTTTTGATCAACTTCTGATAGATACTTCGCAGGTTGGATTGCAGCGCATCAATTTCTATATCCTCCTCATCATACTGTTCTGCAACCCGGTGCAAAATCCCACGGAAATAAGGCCTTTCATCAACCCAGGTGTCCACTTCCATCCGGTCGATTCCCTGAACAATAGCGCTCTTACTGCCGTCGGGCATGTCAAAGACCTTCAGGATCTGTGCCAGTGTTCCGAATTCATATAAATCTTCACTGGTCGGATCTTCAACCGATCCCTCCTTCTGTGCTACAACCCCGATAAACTTCTCCTCTTCCTCCAGATCTTCCAGTAGAGAGAGAGACCGTTCTCTGCCGATATATATCGGAATGACCTGTTGCGGAAACAACACCGTATTGCGCAATGGCATTATCGGTAGCTGAACCGTCCCGTCCTCATCAAACAGTTCATCTAATTCAATATCTTCTGTTGCTTCGGTTATTTCGGTCAAGGTCTTCCTCCTTGAATCGTTGATCAGAAATTTGCTATTTCATCATGTTCAGCTGGTACAATGTCTATGCCAGGTGGAAAAAACCGGAGATCTGCGACAAAATCGCCCGTTTCTTTTCTTCTCTTCTGACAGATATGCCGATTTACCCCAAGATAATGCGTTCATGACAGAACAGGGAATCCTGAACAAAGGACTTCTGCCACAGGAAGTCGTTGTGGGGGTCAGGACGATACAATAATCTCAGGGTAGAGTTTCCGCAGCACATTCAGCGCCCGGACCGTTACCATGTAATCCCCTTCATTGTCTTTCCCGGCCACTGCAGGAAAGAATCCTGTTCTCAGTTGTTGATCGCGAAGCCAGTGTGCCGCCTTTTTCACCACTTTATTTGATGTATCAAATCCCCCTTCAGCAGCAATATCTAGCAATTTCAGCGTTCCGCCGCGAAACGGACCGTTATTGTCATATCCCATATACAGATAGTCCCAGGCATCCGGCGACTGAAAGAACCGGGTATGGTTTTTTTGGAGGAAATGATCCAGAAGATATTGGATGCCCGCCCTGGTGCGGTCATCTTTGTAATACACATTGTGATAGACTAACGGCCAGACAGCATGGCAGGTCGTCCAGATACAACTCGGATATTTCTCCTGATTCTCCCCGGGCGGAACCTGCACTGTGTGCAACCATCCGTTATCAGCACGCTGGCGCCGTAAAAGCCATCGCATCCCACGGTCAACAAACGGATTCCCCTGCATCCCGTATTGCATCAATACCCAGAGCGCATAGCCCTGATGCTGGTAAAAAAGTGGAAATTTTCCATCGCTGTGCTGCATTTTCATCAGTGCAATAATGCCGTTCCGGATTGCGTCTACCTCGCGGGTGCCACCCAGATCGAATAATTCATGCAGCCGGCGAACCTGCGTAAAGAATTGGATACCAAACTGCTTCTGCTCGGACGAAAACTGTTCCTCCGGTTCCCATAACCCCTCCTCATCAATCCCGCTGATGATCCGGCGAAACTGGCCGGCCGACCGGCATTCCTGCCGCAGCGCTTCCAACTGATCACTCTCTTCGGAAAGTCCATAGACATAGCGCAACAGGTGGTATCGGATATGAGGGGGTGCCTCATCCATCATATAGGGCACCGGATCAATCTTCAGAATTTGCAGGAAATCCAGTTCCATGGTTCTGGAATAAACATAAATATTGTAATGCTGCGTTACCACCAGATATTTCCGGCGAAACCCGGATAGATCTACCCCGGATTTCTCAACAATGTAGCAGATTATTTCACGGGGAAATACATCACGGATTGAAAGAACAGAAGGCTAGTCCAAACCGGATCCGGGTATTTCAGGCCTCCACCTGATGGCATTCCTCGCAGCGCTCCCGGGGGTCGTGAGGCATATCAGGCGCCCCCATCACCTGCTGAGTATGGCAGGTTACACACTGACTCTCGGACTCATAATTACGGTGAAATGCCTTATCAGACATCGCCGGAGCTACCTGCGCCAGCGCTTCCCTGTCCACAGAGGAATCTGAAGGACCCGCTGTTGCACCGGAGTTTGAATCGAAATCGAAGTTGACGAATACGATGATCAGCGCGGCAAGGGCAATACTGCCATAGACGACGAAAGCCGTCTTCCGCCGGGATGATAGGGGCATAGAGCTACTCAGGCCTTAAAGGAATGACCGCAGCCGCACGTGGTCTTCGCTTTCGGATTGGTCACGGAAAAGGATCCCCCCATCAATCCCTCATCCGTATAGTCAATCTGGGAACCTTCCATATATTTCAGGGAAAACTTATCAACGATGATCCGAAGACCATTCTGCTCTATTACCTCGTCAAAATCGCGGATGTTATCGTCGAACTCCATGCCGTACGACATCCCCGCACAGCCACCTCCCTGCACGTAGACACGAAGTCCCTGCTCACTCTGACCCTTCTCTTGCAACAAATTCCGCAATTTGTTCTCTGCAGTATCTGACAGGCTTAACATATCTATCTCCTTTCTGTCTCGCAGCATTCCAGAAATTGAGACAGCGGATTGTTATTTATTGAGGTTATACTACATTTTCCATCATGCTGGCTTCCCACAGGGGAATGAATATAAGAGCCATATGCCGGGAACGCAATCCCGCCAGCACGGAAATACTGCCACAGAGGCACAGAGTAGACAGAGAAAAGATATAACCAGAAGAAATTGTCCGCAAATTACACGGATTACACAGATCTATACAGTGAACGATTAACTACTATTTCTTTGTTCTCTGTGTCTCTGCGGCCAATGAGCCACTGGCCGGTCTGTTAGTTCAGTACTCCCGTAGCAGCTTCGTCCGCATGGTAGGAACTGCGTACCAGCGGCCCTGATTCCACTACTTTAAAGCCCATCCGCAATCCGATCTCCTCGTAATAATCGAACTCGTCCGGGTGAACGTACCGGTCCACCGGCAAATGACTTTTATCCGGCTGCAGATACTGACCGATTGTCATGATATCCACCTGCATATCCCGGAGGTCCTGCATGAGTCTGACGACTTCCCGGGTCTCTTCCCCGATACCGACCATAATTCCGCTCTTGGTGCGCATACCTTCTTCCTTGGCCCGATAGAGCAGCTCCAGGGAGCGGGGATACTTTGCCTGAGGCCGGACTTTTCTGTAAATCCGTTCCACAGTCTCCAGATTGTGATTCAGGATATCCGGCTCTGCATCTATAACAGTTTGCAGCGCTTCCCAGTTGCCTTTAAAGTCCGGAATCAGCACCTCCACTGTACAGTCAGGCATCGCCTCATGCAGCCGCCGGATGGTATCGGCAAAGACCGGCGCCCCGCCATCTTCCCGTTCATCCCTGTTGACCGAGGTGACCACCACATGGCTGAGTCCCATCTTCACGGCAGCATCCACCACCCGTTTGGGCTCTTCCTTGTCCAACATCTGCGGACGGCCGGTTTTCACAGCACAGAATCCGCAGCTGCGGGTGCAGATGTCGCCGAGGATCATAAAAGTCGCCGTCCCCCGGTTCCAGCATTCGCCGATATTCGGGCACTGCGCCTCCTCACACACCGTGTGGAGGTCATTCTCCGTCATGAGATTCTTGATATCACGGTAATTCTGATTCTGATTCAGGCGGATTTTCAGCCATGGCGGCTTCGGAGAATCATCAGGGCTGATCTGCGGAAATTCTTTCACTTCTATACTCAATGCTATATAACTCCTTCTCCATTGAACTCTTCAAGAAATTCGACCACCGACTGGAGGAACTGGCCTCCGATCGCCCCATCCAGTATGCGATGATCATACGATAAAGTTAAATACATCATGGGACGAATGCCAATTGCGTCGTTAATCACCACCGGTCGCTTTTTAATCGCTCCCACACCGAGAATGGCAACCTGCGGTTGATGGATAATCGGCAGGCCGTACAGATTTCCAAAGATGCCGGGATTGGTGACCGTGAACGTTCCGTTCTGGACATCCTCCGGGGAAAGGTTCCCCTTCCGGGCTTTATCGGCCAGGCTGTGGGTTTCTCTGGCGATCCCCAGAAAGCTGCGTTCATCGGCATTTTTAATTACCGGCACAATCAGTCCGCTCTCAATGGCTACAGCAACACCAACATTTATAAAATTCTTCTGGTAAATCTTTCCATCCTCCATATCCACAGAAGCATTTACCCGGGGATATTCCTTAAGTGCTTTTATAACCGCATCAATAATGAACGGCGTGTAGGTGAGCTTAAAGCCCTCCTGTTGCCGGAAGTGCTGTTTCTCCCGGTCACGGAACTTCGAAATGGCGGACATATCCACTTCACTGACCGAGTAAACATGAGCGGATGTATCCAGACTGGTCCGCATGTGTCTGGCGATGGACTGCCGCATATGGTCCAGCTCCAATACATCCACACCTTCCATAGGTCCGGTATATTTTATCGGTTCGGGATGTTTTCGGGCCGGTCGGGCCTCTCGCTGCTCAAGATACTCCAACAAATCCTGTTTGCGCACCCGGCCATTTATTCCCGTCCCCTCAATGGATGCCAGCTCTTCCCGGGTGATCCCTTCCTTATCTGCAATCGAAAGCACCAACGGGGAGTAGAAGTGCTTCCCCGTTG
>Ga0207797_1001229_pt1 | contig 18806 bp, 15 predicted proteins | sample PRCRCaboRojoPR_6_FD_187275 | JGI IMG/M metagenome (GOLD analysis project Ga0207797, IMG submission 187275) | Marine sediment microbial community from Cabo Rojo, Puerto Rico - PR CR 10% Liquid 1 (SPAdes) | ecosystem: Environmental > Aquatic > Marine > Coastal > Sediment | place: Cabo Rojo, Puerto...
GATGGCCCGATGCCACCAGCACGGCTGAGCTGGCCCTCGACGAGGGACTGGCCTTTTGCGCCCGCAAGGCGGGACTGGAGGACGCTCGCGAGGTCGTCGAGCGCTTGCGCCAAGGTGACGGCACGGTCCGCCACTACTGCCGCTACGGTCTGGCCAAGAAGGTGGCGGAATCCATCGGCAGGCTGGATGACAACGTCAAGGCCGTCTACACCCTTGATTACGACGCCACGCCGGAGGATCGCTGCTTCGGCGACGAGACAGAGACGTCGCCCCTCCATCTGATCGTCTGGGCCGCCCGCAAGACAGACGCTCTGGACGCCCTGGTGAAAGCCCTGGATCGCGCCCTGGTCAAAGCCTATGCCGCCCTGATCGACGCCCCGGAGCTTACGCACTTGTTGGATGTCCAGGTGATTGACGACGCCGATGTCGAGGAGCGCAGAGGCTACGGAGCGTTGCTTTCGTCCATTCACAATCGGCCCATTCAAGTCTGGGAGCGATAGGAGACCAACGCGGACCGGAACGCTCAAACAAGGAGGAATCTGTGGAAAGACGAATCGATGTGAAGACCTCTGCCGTACAGCCGACCTTTGTCGTGCGCGATTCAGCCGAGAGTGACCTCTGGGGCACTGTCCTGAACCAGCTCGACGAGGTGGCTGAGCGACTCAGGCTAGATCCCGGCATCCACGCCATGCTCCGTCAGCCGGAGCGAGAATTGACCGTCTCCGTGCCCGTCGTGATGGATGACGACAGTGTCGAGGTCTATACGGGCTATCGCATTCAGCATTCCAGCGCCCGTGGGCCGTGCAAGGGCGGCATCCGCTATCATCCGGATGTGAACCTCAATGAGGTCAGGGCCCTGGCTGCTCTGATGACCTGGAAGTGTGCTGTGGTCAACATCCCCTACGGTGGCGCCAAGGGGGGCGTGCAGTGCAATCCGAGCGAGATGTCTCAAGACGAGCTGTGTCGGATGACGCGCCGGTTCACGGCTATGATCATGCCCATCATTGGCTCCAGGCGCGACATTCCTGCGCCCGATGTCAACACCAACGCCCAGACCATGGCCTGGATAACCGACACCGTCAGCATGCTGGAGCGCAAGACCGTCATCGACATCGTGACGGGCAAGCCGATCCCATTGGGTGGATCCAAGGGACGCACCGAGGCCACCGGTCGCGGCGTCGCCCTCACCACCCGTGAGCTGCTGAAGCGCCGTGGGCAAGATCCTGCGGAAACCACCGTGGCGGTGCAAGGCTACGGCAACGTCGGCTCCCACGCAGCGACCATTCTGGACCAGATGGGCTGCAAGATTGCCGCCGTGAGTGACGTCACCGGGGGCTTGTACAGACCCCAGGGGTTGGACGTCACCAGCATCAACGAACACGTGACCGAGCACCCCAGGGGGCTGCTGGAGGGGTACCAGGCCCCCGGTGTGGAGCGGATCGACAATGACGAGTTGCTCACCAGTGACGTGGATGTCCTCATCCCGGCCGCGTTGGAGCACCAGATCCGGGTCGACAACGCCCCGGATATCCGGGCCAAGATGATCGTTGAGGGCGCCAACGGACCAACCACCCGCGAGGCGGACGATAGTCTGAACGATCGTGGCGTTATCGTCGTACCCGATATTCTGGCCAATGCCGGCGGCGTGGTCGTCAGCTACTTCGAGTGGGTGCAGGATCTCCAGTGCTACTTCTGGGACGAGGCTGAGGTCAACTCTAATCTGGAGCGCATCATGGTGCGCAGCTTCGACGAGGTGTGGAGCTTCAGCCAGGAGAACGACGTCCCGCTCCGTCTCGGTGCCTACATGCTGGCCGTCGATCGGGTCGCAGGCGCTGTTCAATCTCGCGGGGTCTTCCCGTAGATTGACCCGGGTCGTCCATCACGAGCGACATGAGCCAGACGCTCATGTCGCTCCTTTCTCCTCCGTACGCCGCCTCCCCAAGTCATCTGCTGCACGATACCATCTGGTTCCCTTCGGCAGACGTCGTCGCAACGCCTCCCTCTCAATCAGCACCTGATCCCTCGCCGCTCAGAGCAACATGTCGCAGTGATCCTTCACCCAACAGTCCCTGGCATTGCACCGCCCCCAGCCCGCCTCCTTGAGGGCGGTCTTGCCCAACACAAGGCTTGATCGCGCGCGAGTTCGTCCCACACCCCGGGCCTCTTCCCCTCTGCCAAGCCCCTTCCTCCTGCCCTCCCCAACGCCGCTTCATTGGACGATCTGTGGCAACTATGGTAGAATATCGCAAGTATATCTGAAGTACATAAGGCGGGCTGCCACCACTGGCGGCGGTCACCGATCGTGGCCCTGTCGGGAAAGTCTAGCATCTCCGTCCTCCGAACGACTCCGATCCACGCGCTCTGGAGATGCCTGCGAGGTGGCAGGCGGATAGGCCCTTGATGGGCTCTTCAACAAAGCAGAACAGATAGAAAGAGGTAAATACACATCGTGCCAAAGCGAGTGTCTGTTGTTGAGAACATCCTCAGTGCCAACGACCGGTTGGCGGCGAGTAACCGGGAGCGACTGGACGCAGCTGGTGTCTTCGCCATCAACTTGATGGCTTCTCCTGGTGCTGGCAAGACCAGCCTCATCACCCGGACGGTCGAGGCGCTGCGGGATGACATCTCTATCGGAGCGGTGGACGGTGACATCTCTACGACACTGGACGCCGACCGTATCGCTGAATCGGGCATCCCGGCTGTGCAGATCAACACCGGGGGCGCATGCCATCTGGATGCCGTCATGTTCCAGGAGGCCTTGCCCCAGCTTCCCTTGGAGGATCTCGATCTTCTGATTGTCGAGAACGTTGGCAATCTGGTCTGTCCGGCCAGCTTCGACCTCGGCGTGCATCGCAACATCCTCGTCGCCAGCGTGCCCGAGGGCGATGACAAGCCCTACAAGTACCCGGTGATGTACCGCGGCGTCGACGTGGTTCTCCTGAACAAGATCGACGTCCTGGACGCCTTCGACTTTGACGTCGACTATTTCCGTCAGGGGGTCGAAGCCCTCAATCCGGACTTGACCTTCCTTCCTCTCTCCTGCAAGACGGGCGAGGGTCTCCAGGCCTGGCTGGACTGGCTGCGAGAGGAGACGGCCTAGTATGTGCTTGGGTATCCCTGGACGGATCGTCGAAACGCAAGGTGGCGAGCTGATGCGCATGGGGAAGGTCGACTTTGGAGGCATCGTCAGAGAGGTCTCTTTGGCCTATGTTCCTGAGGCCGACGTCGGTGACTTCGTCATCGTCCATGCTGGCTTCGCCATCAGCCAGGTCGATGAGGCGGAGGCTCAAGAGACCTTGGATCTGTTGGTGGAGAGCGGGATCCTGGCCGAGGAGCTGAGGCCCGCCTAGTGAGGAGAGAGCGACCCCCTCGGACTGCCTGGCGTCAGCGTGGCCCCCTGTGCGCCAAACAAGGTGCGGATCTCGGGGTCATGTTGGGATGACCCTCCGTTGATCTTCGCCTTTCTCGATGCTATGCTGCCTCTGGCAGAGTGCTGCCAAGGCGGCTGTGTCACACAAGCGGGTGCGGTAATAGGGCATCTCGACCCCGAGGCCCTCGACCCCGAGGCCCTCGGCCCCGAGGTTATTCTGGAACGCTTGACCGGTCCATGAAGCTACAGACGAAGTTCAATCTTGGCATCATCGTCGTCTTCTTGGTGCTCGCGGTCAGCATCGGGATCCTCAGCATCCGCTATGTGAACGCCAACACGATTCGAGAGGCCAAGAACCGCGTCAGTATCTACACCCGGGCCGCTTGGGAGATCCACAACGGCAAGATCGCCCGCATCCAGGCCGCCATTGAGGTGTTGGCGCGAACGCAGATCGTGGAAGGGCTTCTCGATCATCAACTGGATGTTCAGGAAGAAGAGCAGCAGCTCAGGGCGGCGCGGGAGGAGCTCGAGCGCATCCGTCAGGAGCAGGAGATGGACGTCCTCAACCTCCTCGCTCCCGATGGAACCGTGATCCTCAGAACGCGCTTCCCCTACAACACGGGGGACAACCTGGCCCGCGACCCCATCGTTCATCAGGTCATAGCGGAGGAGCAGGCCAGCTCTGGCAACATCATCTTCTCGCAGGAGCGTCTGGACAGAGCGGGTGAGGGCCTCATCCAGCGCACCCTCGCCATCGGACAAGAGCCGCGAGGGATGTTCACCGGCGCCGCCGTGCCGGTGATACGGGACGGTCAGATGATCGGCATTCTCGAGATGGGCACCTTGCTGAACGGCGCCGTAGAGGAGGTTGACCGCATCCGAGACGCCGTCTTCGAAAACGAGGCCTATGAGGGGAAGCCCGTGGGCACGGCCACCATCTTCATGGGCGACCTCCGCATCTCCACCAACGTACTCGATAACCAGGGACGTCGCGCCGTCGGCACCCGGGTGTCTAGGGAGGTTGCCGAGCAGGTTCTCGAGGAGGGGGAGCCCTGGACCGGGCGGGCTTATGTGGTGGATACCTGGTACCTCTCCCAGTATGATCCCATCCGGAATCCCGACGGCAAGATCATCGGGATGCTCTACGTCGGTGAGCTGGAGGAGAAGTACCTCGATCTTCGTCGGCGCGCCGTGACCCTCTTCCTCGCGGTTGTTCTCGCCGGTATGCTCGTGGCGTTCCTGACCTTCTACGTCCTCACCCGCGGCGTCGTCCAACCGGTGGCGGAGCTCTCTCACGCGACCCAACAGCTCTCCAGCGGCGAGCTGACCTACCGCGTCGACATCCACCGCGAGGATGAGCTCGGCGAACTGGCCACATCCTTCAACGGGATGGCGGAACGGCTGGAGAAGCAGCGGCGTGAGATTGAGCAGAGCCAGCATCGACTCCGGGAGCTCAACCAGGAGCTAAGGACCACCAATCGTAACTACATGGAGATGCTTGGCTTCGTCTCCCACGAGTTGAAGAACCCCTTGTCGTCTGCTATGATGAGCCTCCATACCGTGAAGGACGGCTACCTTGGGGAGCTCACCGAGGCGCAGGAGACGAGCTTGGGCTCTGTGGCTCGCAGCCTGGAGTACTTCCAGGAGATGATCAAGAATTACCTGGACCTCTCTCGTCTGGAGAAGGGCGAGCTTGAGGTCCACGCCCAGAAGGTCACCCTCCAGTCCCAGGTCATCCAACCCGTCCTGGAAAGCTTGAGCCAGAGCCTGGAGGCCCGGGGCATGCGCGTCGTCAACGAGGTGCCGGAGGATCTCGTAGTCTATGCCGACCCCAACTTACTCAGAGTTGTCTATGACAACCTCCTCTCCAACGCCGTCAAGTATGGCCGGGAGGGTGGAAAGATCGAGTTAGATGCCCAGAAGAACCAGAAAAAGGCGCTAACCCTTAGCGTGTTCAACGAAGGCCCGGGCATCCCAGCGGACCAGATGCCCCGCCTTTTCGAGAAGTTCAGCCGTTTGGATAGCCCAGAATACTCGAAGGAGAAGGGGACCGGCTTGGGCCTCTACATCTGCCGAGAGATCGTCGAGGAGCATGGCGGCGAGATATGGGCTGACTCGGAAGAGGGAGAGTGGGTCAGATTTAGCTTTACGTTGCCTGATCAAGGAGGTTAAGCAATGCCTGATAAGAAAGGTACGATCGTAGTCATCGATGATGATGTCCAGCTCGTGGAATCCGTGACGACGCTCTTGGAGAGCGTCGGCTATGAGGTCTTCTCGGCCTATCGTGCTGAGAAAGGATTCGACCTGGCCAAGGAGAAGCAGCCAGACCTGATCCTGCTGGACGTCATGTTCGCCGGCCCCCCGGGACCTGATGGCTTCGAGATCTCGAGGCGGATCAAGAAGGACGACGTGCTGCAGCATACACCGGTCGTGATGCTCTCGGGCGTCAAGAAGGTCTTGGAGTTGGGCTATGACGTCGCTCCTGACGACGACTTCATGCCCGTCGAAGCCTTCATCGACAAACCCGTCAAGCCCGAGAAGCTGCTTACCACGATTGACGAGGTCCTGGAGGCTAGCGAGTAACGTAGCCCCGGCTTTCAGCGGCAGCGGCCGCTCGCCGGTCTCGGTAAGGGAATCATAACGTTTGTGGTTTCGTGATGCAGTCGGAAGCGCGCAGGCTTCCGGCAAATTAGGGACAAAGGAAGCACAGTAGAGGAACTATCGCGAGGAGACTGATATGAGTCTGAAGATTCTGGACAAGAAAGCAGTGGCCCCGCTGGTCGAGGCGCTGATGGCCGATTATAGAGTCGTCGGGCCCCAGGCGAAAGGTGCCAAATTCGTATTCGATCCGCTGACCGACCCGGCTGACCTGCGGCTCGATTACGATACCACCATCCTCCCGCCCAAGAAGGTGTTCCAGCCCCAGTACGAACGGTTGGCGACCTTCATCATGGGAGAGGACCCGGAGGTGGAGACCGTCATCGAGGTAGAGCCGACGGTGCTGCTCGGTATGCACACCTGCGACCTGCACGCTCTCAACCTCCTGGACGAGGCTTTCACCGAGGACTACCCCGATGCTCACTATCTTTCGCGCAGGGAGCAGACCCTCATCGTCAGCATGGAATGCTTGGAGCCCTGCGACGATGAGTCGTTCTGCAGGAGCATGGGAACCCTGACGGCGGACGACGGGTTCGACCTCCACCTGATCGATCTGGGTGAGGCGTTTGCTGTCCAGATCGGCAGCGAGGCTGGCGAGCAGCTCTTGGCCGACTACGCTGACGTGCAGGACGCCACAGAGGCTCAGGTGACCGAGAGGGACCACCTCCAGGCCTCCAAGCTCAAGCACTTCGCTGACCGGCTCAACTTCGACGCCGATGAGCTCCCGTCGCTGCTGGGCGACGCTTACGATCACGACTACTGGGAGGAGCTGCAGGAGCGTTGCTTCGCCTGTGGCTCGTGCACCAACGTCTGCCCCACGTGCTACTGCTTCAACGTCGTCGACGAGGTCAACTTCGCGCTGACAGAGGGCGAGCGCATTCGACACTGGGACTCCTGTCAGCTGGATGAGTTTGCCCGGGTCGCCGGTGGTGAGAACTTCCGTGAGGATCGCGGCGCCCGCCAGCGACATCGTTTCATGCGAAAAGGTAAGTATCTCTATGAGAGGTTTGGTGCTCTAGGTTGTGTGGGCTGCGGTCGCTGTATTCGCACCTGCCCCGCCAGCATCAGCATTCTCAAGGGATTCAACACAATTCACGCATCACTGCGGTAGGAGGTAACGGATAATGGCGACATCCATTTACAGACCAGAAATGGCTCGTCTGGCCGACGTGGAACAGATGACCCACCTGGAGAAGCTCTTCCACATCGAACTACCCGAGGGCCAAGACCTGGGCCATGATCCAGGACAGTTCGTGATGCTCTCTATCCTGGGCGTGGGCGAGGCCCCGATCTCCATCACCTCGTCTCCCAGCCGCTCAAACGGAGGCTTCGAGCTCTGTGTGCGTGAGGTAGGCAACGTCACCGGTGCCCTCCACACCATGAAACCGGGCGGCAAGGTTGGCGTTCGTGGACCCTTCGGCACGGGGTTCCCCATTGACGAGATGCGCGGCAAGGACGTCCTCTTCGCTCCCGGCGGCCTCGGGCTGGCCCCCCTCCGGTCGCTCATCAACCAGGTGCTCGACGAGCGCGACGACTTCGGGCGCGTCATCATCCTCTACGGCGCCAAACGCCGCAGCGAGCTCCTCTTCCGGGACGAGCTGGACGAGTGGGTCAAGCGGGACGACGTCGAGTGCCTGTTGACCGTCGACTGCGAGGATGAGGGTGACGAATGGCAGCCGGAACAGCGTCTGGAGTGCAACCTCGGTGTCATCACCACCCTCTTCCCCCAAATACAGGTCGACCCCCAGAACACCATCGCCATCACCTGCGGCCCGCCCATCATGTACCGCTTTGTCCTCATGGAGATGCTGGACAAGGGCATTCCGGAGTCGAACATCTATTTGTCGCTGGAGCGCCGGATGAAGTGTGGCGTTGGTAAGTGCGGCCACTGCCAGATCAACAGCCTGTACTGCTGTCAGGATGGCCCGGTCTTCAACTACGCCAACATCAAGGGCTTTGAGGAGGCACTGTAATGAGTGACACAAATGGAAAGCCCAAAGTGGCTTTCTTCGATTTTGCTAGCTGTGAGGGGTGTCAGTTGACCGTCGTCGACTCCCTCCAGACCCACCTGGACCTCCTGGACGCTGTCGAGATCGTCAATTTCCGGGAGGGCATGACCGAGAAGGGACAGGACTACCAGATCGCCTTCATCGAGGGCTCCTGCACCCGTGAGTCCGATGAGGAGCGCCTGTTCAAGATTCGCGATCAGGCCGACGTTGTCGTCGCCCTGGGGGCCTGTGCCCACACCGGCTGCGTCAACGCCCTCAAGAACATCCAACCCTCGCTGGACGACGTCCGTCAGTACGTCTACGGCGACAAGGCGGACTGGTATGAGACCTATCCCGCCCGGCCCATTAGCGCCGTCATCGACATCGAGGCCTTCATCCCGGGCTGTCCTATCGACCGCGAGGAGTTCGTCAAGGTCGTCAAGAACATGCTGCTGGGCAAGCGCCCGGGCATTCCCGACTATCCTGTCTGCGTTGAGTGCAAGCTGAAGGAGAACGAGTGCCTGCTGCTCGCGGGGAAACCGTGTCTGGGACCCATCACGCGCGCCGGATGTGATGCCATCTGCCCCACCTACGGTGACGGCTGCGAGGGCTGCCGTGGCCTCATCCCCGAACCCAATGAGAACGCGATGAAGGACGTGTTGGACGAAGCCGGCCTCACGGTGAAGCAGATCATGTCCCGCATAACCATGTTCAACGCGTACTACCAGGAAGGGCCAGGGTCGACGCAGTCACCCCTGGCCGAATAGGAGGCACTATGAGTACTTTGAATGTTAACGTTCATCACGTGACACGAGTCGAGGGACACGGCAACATCGTCGTCGATGCCGAGAATGGCGATATCAAGGAGTGTCGCTTCGAGGTTGTCGAGGCCCCTCGTTTCTTTGAGGCCTTTGTGCGCGATCGTCCCTACACCGAGCTCAACCACATCACCTCGCGCATCTGTGGTATCTGCGCCGTCGGTCATTCGACCGCTAGCGCTATGGCAACCGAGAAGGCCCTGGACGTGGAGCTCACGGAGCAGGCGCAGCTCCTCCGCAAGCTCAACTTCCACGGGGAGATCATCGACAGCCACGTCCTCCACACCTACTATCTGGTCGCCCCCGACTTCTTCGGCGCTGGCTCCGTCTTCCCGCTGATCGACATCAACCGCCCCGTCGTGGAGCGCGCCTTGCGCATCAAGAAGCTCTCCGGCGACCTCTGCGCCATGATCGGCGGTCGACACACCCATCCCTGCGCCCTGGTGGTCGGTGGCTTCAGCCACACGCCCACCGAGGACGAGCTGCGCGCCATGCGCGAGCGGTTGGTGGCCTCGCGCGAGGACATGGATGCCTCCGTCGAGCTCTTCGCCTCGTTGGACTGGCCTCAGTTCGAGCGGGAGACCGAGTACGTCTCCCTGACGAAGGACGACGAATACGCCTTCGTCGGCGGCCGGATCAAGACCAGCGATGGCTTCGAGTACCCCGTCGAGGCGTACAAGTCGGTCACCAACGAGGAGATGGTTCCCTTCTCCACGGCCAAGTGGACCCATCACAACCGCGAGTCCTACATGGTCGGCGCGCTCGCCCGCTTCAACAACAACTTCGACCAGCTCCATCCCAAGGCCAAGGACGCCGCGGCCAAGTTCGGCATGGAGCCGATCGTCACCAATCCCTTCCTGAACACAGCCGCTCAGGTGGTGGAGATGGTCCACTGCGTCGAGGATGGCATCGAGATTATCGATGAGCTTCTGGAGCGAGGTGTCGAGCCGGAGGACCCGGTGGCTGCCGACGTCAAGGCTGGCGAAGGTGTCGGCTCCTGTGACGTGCCGCGCGGTATCCTCTTCCACCATTACGCCTATGATGAGGAGGGCTACTGCCAGGACGCCAACTGCATCATCCCCACCAACCAGAACCTGGCCAACCTGAACCACGACATGCAGGAGCTCCTCCCACAGATCATCGACAAGCCGCAGGACGAGGTTCGCCTCACGCTGGAGATGCTGGTGCGGGCTTATGACCCCTGCATCTCCTGCTCGGCCCACGTCCTGACGGTGGAGTTCGTGTGAGCCAGCGGGTCGCCCCAGTCACAGTCGTGCGACGAGACGTGAATTGCGAGGCCTCTGCTTCGCAATTCACCATTCTCATCTTGGGCTTGGGCAACCCGCTGCGCGGCGACGACGGCATCGGCCCACGGGTCATCCAAGAGCTGGAGGCTCGGGAGCTGCCGGCGGGTGTCACAGCCCTGGATGGGGGGACGGGGGGCCTCGATATCCTCCAGATCATCGAAGGCTGGGACAACGTCGTCATCGTGGACGCCGCTAACGTTGACGCAGGCCGAGAGCGGCTCGTCCCTGGGGAGTTTGTCCGCTTCACCCCGGATCAAGTCCGGTTGCACGAGTCGCCACATGAGTTCTCCCTCCATCACGCCGGGCTCGCGGAGGTCTTGGCGCTGGCTCGCGCGCTGGATCGCAGGCTTCCCCCCATCGTCGTCTTCGGCGTACAGCCTGCGGACGTCGGCTGGGGCGAGGGCTTGAGCCCCAAGGTCGAGGCCCGGCTCCCGGCCTTGGTCGAGGCCGTCCTTGAGGAAGCGGCGCGGCGGATCGATCGCGCCAGCCGGGGAGCGGCCCAATAGGCTATTCTCTGACGAGATCATTCGGTCTGTCGTGACGACCTCGCTGGCCCCTCTTGCTGGCTGTTGAGGTCGCTGCGATGGACAAAGTACTAGGTCACGCAGCATCCAAGATAGGAGAGCGCACGGATGACAGATAACGGCTCAGCGGGTCACAAGGTTGACCTCTCCTTGTTGGACCCCATCTTTGAGAACTATCAGGACCAACCGGGGAAACTGATCCCCATTCTTCAGAAGACCCAGGCGACGTACGGCTGGCTCCCAGGCGAGGCCTTGGAGGAGATCGCCCACCGGCTCAACACAGCCTTGAGCAAGGTCTACGGTGTGGCCACCTTCTACTCGCAGTTCTACCTGGAGCCGCGGGGAGAACACGAGCTCTATCTCTGTGACGGGACCGCTTGTCACGTCAAGGGTACGCCTAGACTGGTTAAGGCGATCAAGGATGAGTTTGGCATCGACCCCGGCGATACCACCGAGGACGGCCAGCTGACCATAGAGCTCGTCTACTGCGTCGGCTCCTGTGCCTTGGCGCCCGTTGCCGTCATGGACGGAGAGGTCATGGGACGTATGGAGCCGGACAAGCTGGTGCGCCGGGTGAAGAAGAAACTGGCGGCCCGAGAGGAGCCCCAGATCGACACCGTCGCCGAGGCGGGGGCCTAGGGCTTTTCAACAAAGCTATGTTTAAGAGAGGAGTATCGAATGGCATCACGTGAGAAGACCAAGCTAGATGCCCGAATAGCGCAAGCGGAGGAGCGTTGGCAGGAGAAGCAGCAGGCTGACCTCTTCGTCACCGTCGGTATGGCCACCTGTGGTCTGGCTGCCGGCGCCGAGGAGACGATGGCCACCATCCAGGAGGAGGTGGAGAAGCGCGGCCTGGACGCTGTCATCTCCCCCGTCGGCTGTGTCGGCATGTGTTCCCACGAGCCGATGATTGAGCTTCAGGTCCCAGGACGCCCGCGATTGAACTACGGCGACGCCACAGCGAACCACGTCCCCGAGATCTTCGCGGCCTATCTCGACGGCGCTCCCCTGGAGAACAGCCAGATCGTTGGCCAGGTCGAACCGACGACTCGACGGAGAAATGGGCATATGCTCCGCTCGCTCAGCTTCGTCAACCCCGAGGATGGGGAGAGGACCTCGTTCCACGAGAAGCAGCTCCGCATCGTGCTCAGCAACTGTGGCCTCATCAACCCCGAGTCCATCGATGACTACTTGGCCCTCGATGGTTACCAGGCCCTGCAGATGATCCTCGAGGAGATGACGCCCGAGGACGTCATCCAGGAGGTGCTCGATTCCAAGCTCCGTGGCCGCGGCGGCGCTGGATTCCCGACTGGTCTAAAATGGAGGTTCGCTCGTCAGACTGAGAGCTGGCCCAAGTACGTCATCTGCAACGCCGACGAGGGGGATCCGGGGGCATTCATGGATCGCTCCGTTCTGGAGGGGGATCCCCATTCCGTCATCGAGGGGATGATTATCGCCGCCTATGCGATTGGCGCTCAGCAGGGCTACATCTACTGTCGAGCTGAGTATCCGCTGGCCATCCGCCGTCTCAACATCGCTTTGGAGGATGCCCGCGACCTCGGCTTGCTGGGCGAGGATATTCTGGGCACCGGCTTCGACTTCGACATCATGGTGAAGGAGGGGGCTGGCGCCTTCGTCTGCGGAGAGGAGACCGCGTTGATGGCCTCCATTCAGGGCGAGCGCGGACAGCCGTGGCCCCGACCTCCCTACCCGGCCGTCTCTGGCCTGTGGGGCCAGCCGAGCAATATCAACAACGTCAAGAGCTACGCCTACGTACCGAGGATCATCCGTATGGGCGCGGACTGGTTCAGCAGCGTCGGGACAGAGGGTAGCCCCGGCACCGCCGTCTTCGCGCTGACCGGCATGGTCAACCACACCGGTCTCATTGAGGTCCCTATGGGCATCACCCTCCGGGAGATCGTCTACGACGTCGGGGGTGGGATACAAGGGGGCGGCACGTTCAAGGCTGTCCAGACTGGCGGCCCGCTCGGAGGCTGCCTCCCCGCAGAGCATCTAGACACGCCGGTCGATTTCGATTCACTGACAGAGGCGGGATCCGTCATGGGCTCCGGCGGCATGATCGTTGCCGATGAGTGCACGTGCATGGTGGAGTTCGCCCGCTACTTCACGCAGTTCGTCTGTGACGAAAGCTGCGGCAAATGCCCGCCGTGTCGCATCGGCAGCACCCGTATGTTAGAGATACTGGAGCGAATCATAGAGGGCAATGGTGAGCTCGAGGACCTGGATGAGATGAAGCGTATTGCCAGAGGGATGAAGCAGGGCGCCCTCTGCGCGCTGGGCCAGCTTGCTCCAGACCCGGTCATGTCGACGCTCATGCACTTCGAGGATGAGTATCGGGCCCACATCGTCGACAAGACCTGTCCGGCCAAGACGTGTTTGAATCTACTGACCTATGGAATCGACGCTGAAGCGTGCACTGGCTGTGGCATGTGCGCCCGTGAATGCCCGGTCGAGGCCATCACTGGCGAGCGACGGGAGCCCCATAGGATCGATCAAGAGCTCTGTATCCATTGCGGTATGTGCTACGAAGTTTGCAAGTTCGACGCGGTAACTGCCGAGTAGCAGGAGTCAAATAATGAGTGTAACGCTGACCATAAACGACAGACAAGTCACGGCTCCAGACGGGAGCACCATCCTTGAGGCTGCACGTTCCGTGGGCATAGAGATTCCCACGCTCTGTCATCACCCCGATCTCACCAATGTCGGGGCATGTCGAATGTGCATCGTCGAGGTCGAGGGCCTGAAAGGTCTCCAAACGGCCTGTACCACCCCGGTTGCGGATGATATGGTGGTCCGTACCGATACCGACGTTGTGCGAGAGACTCGAAAGTTCACGCTCGAGATGTTGCTCTCTGAGCACTGTGGAGACTGTTTCGGTCCTTGTGAGGTCACCTGCCCGGCCGGGTGCGATATTCCTGGCTTCATCAGCTCCATCGCCCAGAAGGACTACGAGGGAGCGATCCGCATCATCAAAGAGACCATTCCGCTTCCTCTCGCGCTCGGGACGGTCTGTCCCGCGCCGTGTGAGGATCAGTGCCGTCGTGGCGAGTTTGATGAGGCCACGTCGATCTGTGCCCTGAAACGCTTCGCTGCCGAGCAAGACCTGCTCAGCGAGGAGCATTACGTGCCAGAAGTGGCGCCGGATTCTGGTTACGAAGTAGCCATCGTCGGAGCAGGCCCTGCTGGGCTCTCGGCTGCCTACTACCTCCGTCAACAGGGTCACCAGGTGACCATCTATGAGGCTCACGAGAGACCCGGCGGTATGCTTCGCTATGGCATTCCCTCGTACCGCCTCCCCCATGAGGACCTGGATGCAGAGATACAGACCATCATTGATATGGGGGTCGACATACAATGCGATACAGCGTTGGGATGCGACGTCACCATGGACCAGCTGGAGGAGGAGTACGACGCTCTCTTCCTGGCCATCGGCGCCCAGGAGTCCCGAATGGTAGGTATCCCCGGGGAGGAGATCGACCGGGTTCAGGGCGGTGTCGAGTTCCTCAATGCTATCGCTTGCGGGGAAGGTGTCGAAGTGGGCGACCGGGTCATCGTTGTCGGAGGTGGAAACACCGCCATTGATGCGGCGCGTACAGCCGTCCGCCTTGGTGCCGATGAGGTGGTCATCCTCTACCGACGCTCACGCGAGCAGATGCCCGCCCTTGATGTGGAGGTCGAAGCCGCTGCCGAGGAGGGGGTCGAGTTCCACTTCCTGGCTTCACCCGTCGCCTTCGAGGAAGCGGGTGACCACGTCGAGGTGACAAGCATCCGCATGGAGCTCGGGCCGCCCGACGACAGCGGCAGGCGCCGCCCGGTCCCCATCGACGACTCCGAGTTCACCATCGAGTGCGACACGGTGGTGATGGCCATCGGACAGGTTGTCGACCCGTCCTGCATCCGGAGTTGTGACTTGGAGCTGACGAGCTGGCGTACCATTGAGGTCGACGAACAGACGCTCCAATCTTCGGTGCCCTGGGTCTTCGCGGGCGGGGACAACGTCACCGGCGCGGACATCGCTGTGCGGGCCGTCGCAGCTGGACGCCGCGCAGCTGCCAGCATGGATCAGTACCTCCGGGATGAGGAGGTCGTTGGACTACCGGAGCGCTGGGGCGTGACGCGAGGCGACGAGACGCCGGAGTCCTTCTTTGAGGGTGTGGAGAAGGCGGAGCGCCAGGAGCAGATCGAGCTCGAGACCTCTCAGCGGCTCTGCACCTTCGAGCAGGTTGAATGCGGCTTCACCGAGGAGGCCGCTCTGGCGGAGGCGGCGCGTTGTCTGGTCTGTGCGTGTCAGGTTGAGGGCGCATGCGAGTTGCAGCGCCTGGCCGCGGAGTACGGCTTGGAGGAGCCCACCTCGCGGGGCAAGGTCCAGCGCTACGAGATCGATTCCGATCCGAATCCGTTCATCCTAGTCGATCGGAACAAATGCATCCTCTGCGGTCGCTGCATTCGAGCGTGCCAGGAGATCCAGAATCGTGACGTGTGGAGCTTCGCCAATCGTGGCTTCGAGACGAAGCTGATTGCTGGGGCTGATCAACTGATGCTGGACGCTGAGTGCGAGAGTTGTGGCCACTGCGTCGCCTATTGTCCCACCGGGGCTCTCTTCGACAAGATGAGCGTGGGAAAGAGCTGGGCTGGCGAGGTGCATAAGGTCCGCACCACCTGCGCCTACTGTGGCGTCGGCTGCACCTTCGACCTCAACGTGCGCCAAGGCGAGATCGTTCGCGTGACGGCGGCCGAGGACGCGCCGGTCAACGGCATGTCCCTCTGTGTCAAGGGCCGTTACGGCTACGACTACGTGCATCACCCCGATCGACTTGAGCGCCCCCTCGTGCGCGCCAGATGGCTTGACGACGTCGAGGAGAAGATCGAGAGTGGCGCTTGGGCCATCTACGATGAAGGTGGGGCCAGCGCCGAGGGCGAGATGACGCTCACCCCCGATGCCTTCATCGAGACGGACTGGGACACGGCCCTTGATCTCACCGCTCAGAAGTTCACCGACGTCAAGGCGGAGAGCGGTGGTGACGCCTTCGCTATGTTGGCCTCCGCCAAGTGCACCAACGAGGAGAACTACCTCTTCAGCAAGTTCACGCGGCAGTTGATGATGACCAACACCATCGACCACTGCGCTCGCCTATGACACAGCGCTACCGTCGCCGGTCTGGTGACGAGTTTTGGCAGTGGCGCGATGACGAACTCCATTCGGGACATCACCGAGGAGAGCAACTGCATCTTCATTATCGGCAGCAACACCACCGAGCAGCACCCCGTCATCGGGGTCCGGATCCGGGCTGCGAAGCGCCGGCGCGGAGCCAAGCTGATCGTGGCTGATCCAAGGCGCATCGACGTCGCCGACTACGCTGATCTCTACCTCCAGCAAGAGCCGGGAACCGACATCGCCCTGCTCAACGGGCTGATGCACATCATCATCCGCGAGGGCTGGCACGACGAGGACTTCATCGCCGAACGGACGGAGGGGTTCGAGGCCGTCAAGGAGACGGTCTCCACGTACACGCCCGAAAGGACGAGCGAGATCACCGGCGTGCCCGTCGAGGACATCGAGAAGGCGGCCCGCATGATGGCCGAGAATCGGCCGGGCGCCCTCCTCTACGCTATGGGCATCACCCAGCACACCGTTGGTGTCGGCAACGTGATGAGCTGCGCCAACCTCCAGATGGTGCTCGGCAACATGGGCCTGCCGGGCGGCGGCGTCAACCCGCTCCGCGGTCAGAATAACGTACAGGGAGCCTGCGACCTGGGCAGCCTGCCCAACGTCTATCCCGGCTACCAGGCCGTCACCGATGCCGCCATCCAGGACAAGTTCGAGCAGGCCTGGGGCGTCCCCCTCGACAACGAGGTCGGGCTGACCGTCACGGAGATGCTCGACGCCGCCGACGAGGGAGAGGTGCGCTGTCTTTACGTCATCGGGGAGAACCCGATGACCAGCGACCCGGACCTCAACCACGTCCGACACGCCCTGAAGAACACCGAGTTCCTCGTGCTTCAGGACCTCTTCCTCACCGAGACGGGGCAACTGGCCGACGTGGTTCTTCCCGCTTGCAGCTTCGCCGAGAAGAACGGCACCTTCACCAACTCCGAGCGTCGTGTGCAGCGGGTGCGAAAGGCCATCGAGCCGATCGGCGAGTCGAAGGACGACATCTGGATCGTCTCCCAGCTGGCCCAACGCCTCCTCGACCTGGGGGCGGTCAATCCCCTCGCGGAGGCGCGCTACGCCGGGTGGGACTACGAGTCCGCGGCCGACGTGATGGCCGAGATCAACGCCCTCACGCCCATCTACGGCGGTATCTCCTACGACCGTCTCAACGACGGTGAACAGCTGCAGTGGCCCGTTCCCACCGCGGACCATCCGGGCACACCGATCCTCCACGTCGGCAAGTTCAGCCGCGGGGTCGGTCACTTCGAGCCGGTCGAGCACGCTCCGCCGGACGAGCTGCCCGACGAGGAGTACCCGCTGATGCTCACCAACGGGCGGGTCCTCTACCACTGGCACGGTGGGGAGATGACGCGCCGCTCGCGCGGGCTGCGGGCCATGTATCCCGAGGCCGAGGTGCAGATCAGCCCCACCGACGCTGAGGAGCAGGGTATCGGCGATGGTGAGATGATGAAGGTCGCCTCGCGTCGCGGCGAGATCGTCGCCAAGGCGCAGGTCACTGATCGGGTGCCGCCGGGCCTGATCTTCGCCACCTTCCACTATCCCGATTCGGCCGTCAACTTCCTCACCAATCCGGCCCTCGATCCCACGGCCAAGATACCGGAGTATAAGGTCTGCGCCGTGAAGGTCGAGGCGGCCAACGGCCGCGGCGAGGAGTAAGATAGGTAGGTAGATCCAGGATTGCTCCGGGAGATCGTGGGTGTCGCTCCGCTTATGGCAGTCACCCGTGAGCGCATGCCCGAGCGCCGGGCGGCATCCCTATGGGCAACACTGGATCTACCGAGGCTCAGGTCTGCTCGGTCTGGATCTACCAAGGCTCATTCTTGCTCGGTCTGGATCTACCGAGGCTCATTCTTGCTCGGCCTGGATCTACCAAGGCTCATTCTTGCTCGGTCTGGATCTACCGAGGCTCAGGTCTGCTCGGTCTGGATCTACCAAGGCTCATTCTTGCTCGGTCTGGATCGTCAGATCCAGACCGGTAGCGAGGATTCATCGGGCCGAGGGGGCGTGAGTGTCGCTCCGCTTACGACAGTCACCCGTGAGCGCCTGCCCGGGCGCTGGGCGGCGTCCCCTGATCCGTCTGGAGCACGGGGCTGATGAACTGAAGGGCCGGCCGAAACCATGTAGCTCTTGCTCTGAGCGGGTCTGTGACCCGCGGAGTCGGGTGCAGAACCATCGGGTCACAGAGTCAAATGGAGCATAGAGACATCGACGTGAGGACTTACGGACTGCGAAAGGGGTAACACATCATGGACATCCGCAAGATCTACCAGTACGCGCTCCAGCGCGAGCACGAAGGCAAGCGATTCTTCGAACAGAATGCCGAGCGCCTCCAGCACGCGGGCGTCGTCGGGGCCTTCCGGCGTCTGGCGCGCGAGGAACAGAAGCACATCCTCTTCATTGAAGGACTCCTTGATGCCTTGGACGAGGACCACACGCCCGCCGCCGCCGAGCTCAGCCCGGAGGAGGACGACTTCTTCTCGGAGCGAGCCGCGTCGGAGATGCTCGATCAGACCGTGGCTGAGTCCATGGTACCCGATCTCTCGGTCCTTCGTATGGCCTACCTCATCGAGCGCGACTTCGTCGAGTTCTACCAGTCGGCGGCCGAGCAGGCCGAGGGCGAGGCCCGGGAGGCCCTGGAGATGCTGGCCGCATGGGAGCGCGGTCACGAGAGATTCTTCAAACGACTCCACGATAAGGCCTTCGAGGAATACGCTCAGATGCCCTGGGGAGGCTAGCCCCTTCACTGAGTTCGCAGCCCCCGGGGGCGTTCGGGCCAAGCAAGGCTCGGTAGCCTATCCTACCTCGCAGCCCCGTCCCCGGGAGCGCTCGCCCCAACCAAGCCCCACTAGCCCCTTCGAGCTCCCAGCCCCGTCGCCAGCGGCGCTCGCCTCAACCAAGCCCCGGTGGCCTCTTCCAGCTCGCAGCCCCCGTCCTCGGGAGCGCTCGC
>Ga0207797_1001230_pt1 | contig 18804 bp, 10 predicted proteins | sample PRCRCaboRojoPR_6_FD_187275 | JGI IMG/M metagenome (GOLD analysis project Ga0207797, IMG submission 187275) | Marine sediment microbial community from Cabo Rojo, Puerto Rico - PR CR 10% Liquid 1 (SPAdes) | ecosystem: Environmental > Aquatic > Marine > Coastal > Sediment | place: Cabo Rojo, Puerto...
CTGTGTCCGTTGAAAAGGCTTACAAAACCTTTTTGTTTTTCCTGTTTGGTCAATTGGTTGTGATTCTCGGAAGGAAGCTCCCTGACGAAAATATCCCGGAAATACAGCTCGGTGCCATGGGCCTGCAACTCTATTGGTCCTTCAGGATAAATGGGCTTTTTGCGCTCCCAGTAATTCTCCATCACCACATCATCCACAACCTGCTTTCCGTTAAGCCACACAGACACTTTGTTGCCCACCATCCTGATGCGGAAAGTATTCCACTCGCCTACCGGGTTATCTGCAACAACCAAAGGCGTGCTTCGGTGATTCTGGTTGTTGTAGAGTCCACCTGATCCCACCTGGGCACCGACACTGGTGCGGGAAGTATCCCAGATCTGAACCTGCGGTGTGCCACGTAAATAGATGCCTCCGTCACCTTTGGGCGTGATTTTCCAATCCACATACAACTCAAAATTTCTGTAGTCTTTTTCCGTGACTATATTTTTTCCTTCTCCGCTAAATACAAGCTCCCCATCTTTCACCTTCCAGTTTTGCCGCATTCTCTGGTTGGCTGCTTTCTGTTTTTGCCTCAGTTCATCTTCACTCATCTCACGCCGGGTGACGGGGTTGCCCACCAATCCTTTCCAACCGGAAAGATCTTCACCATTGAATAAAGGATAAAATCCGTTTTTATCCGGCAAATTTCTGAGATACTGGGTAACTTTCCCATATTCCTCTTCCAGCCCGGCATTTGATAATACTTGTGAAGCTTTTTTCAGCAGTTTGCGCACATATTCTCCTGTCATTCCTTCTTTCGAATCATCTTCATTTACAGCTATATTCACAACAGCTTTTGCGGCTGCTGTTCTGAGTTCTGAAGCATCCAAATATTCTCCGCAATATGCCAAAGCAGGGAATGTTTTCAATTCACCGATTTTACTGAGAATGTTTTGTTTTTCTTCTGCGGTTTGACTTGCAGACATAAGCTCGCGATAATAGAGCAGCTTTTGAGCGGTTGTTCCACCCGAGCCGGAAATCAAATCGAGGGAACCTTCAAAAGCGGCACTCCGGATCGCCTGGCTTTCTCCTTCCTGCACCAGCAGGAACAAGGAATCCAGCGCCTTTGTATTGTTCCAACCGCTCAGGGTTTTTACAGCCTCCATGCTGATTTCCGAATCACCTTTCCTGTGAACATCCATCACGGCACTTATTGCCTCATTACTCCCTATTGCCCGGAAAAGCCTAAGGTATTCCCTCTGCTTATCAGGAGAAGTCTCCTTCATGCTTTGCCTGACTTCAGAGATCAGCTTATCCTGTTGATCTGAACGATTGATTATTCCCTGAATCACATGCCTGATGACAGTGAGCTCTTCCTTATTCTCCTTTTTATTAAAGTTTGCCAGTACCTCCCCCAAATCTTCCGGACTGGCAATCTTTTCCAGAGCCCGCCAGGAAGCAAGCCGAATATTCCGGTCAGCGCTGCCGGTAGCCTCCTGAAGAACCATCTTGTTATACTGATCTGCCTGTCTTGTACCGATCAATTCCAATGCTGCTATTTTGGATACGGCCGGATAGGTTTTATATTGAGCCGTAATGAACGGTATGAAATGTTCCGGGCTTATGGTCATTAAAGCATCTTTGGCAAGTTTCACCTCGGCCGTTCTCCCCTGTTTGAGTATGCCGGTCAGGCCAGGTACTGCCTTTCCCCGGGCCAATCTGGCTAATGCAGGAATGGCCGCCTTTCGCACAATCTCACTTTCATGATCAAGGGCATCCTCAATTACAGGAATGGCTGAAACATCACCCCGTTCGGCAAAGGCATAGATAATTTCTGCCTTTACCCGGGGATCATATTTCTCATATGCCTTCAACAAATCCACTAAAACCTGTTCTCCCTCTAATTCATCGCTTAATGACAGGGCTGCACGCCGATATTCCGGGTAGGGGCTTTCAAGGGCTTTCATAACTGCTTCGAGAGCCTCATTTTTACCAAAGGTTACCAGAACATTCAACGCCTGAATGCGGGTATGAACAAGCTCCTGATCATCACACTCATCTATAATGGTATGGCAGAGTGATTTCATGGTTTCCATCTTGCCATTTTCTCCAAGACGGCTGGCATAATGAAGCAATGAGGAAACTGCATTATCGGGGGAATACTTAAAATTATTGCTGCGGGCTGCTTCCAGTAATACATCCTTTGCCCGGGGAGAGCCTGAACTCGCCAGTGCCCGGAGGGAAACTTTCCTGAGTTTGCCTGAGTACTCATTCACAAAATTTTTAAAGGTTTCCAGATGATCCTGTGTCTGCAAATCGGCCAGCGCATTGACGGCAGCCAGAAGAACTTTTTCATCTGAAGACTCCAGTGCCCTGCCAAGGGCTTTCTCCGCTTCAGAAGTTCCGATTTCTGCCAGAGCCATCGCAGCCCGGTTGGAAAGCTCTGTATGATCGAGGTAGTTGGCCAGTACCGAAACAGCCTCATTTCCGCCAACATTCTCCACTTGTTCTATTAAAAATCTTTTGATGGCCGTATTGTCTTCTTTTTCCAGAGCAGTGAGAAAGGCTTGTAAGATCATTTCGTGGTGTTCAGCGGCTTCCTGCCGGGTAACATACATTGCAATACTGCCCAAAGCATACCTAACACTGGCATCACCACCTTCTTCAGGAGGTGTCAGAAGTTTTGTGAATCCAAGTATTCCTTCTTTCCCCAGGGCAACCATATCCTCCATTAAGGCATCCTTTTCCTCAATGTTGTTGGCAGGCATTTCATTGAGCAGGTCAGCTATTTTGGTTTTCAGCGTTCTTTCATCATCTATGGTCCGCTCCTGAGAAATACCATGCTGGGACAAGAGGATGAAAAACAGCAGGCATATTGTATAAAGTCGTATCATGAGTCGAAATTTTTAAAGGTTTAAAATAGATTACATGAACCAGGGTGATCGCATGGATTGATGAATCAAACGATTGGCGCCATCATCACCGATGAATCTTTGCCGTTCAGGATCGAATCGAAGGGTACGGCCCGTCCTGAGGGCGATTTTACCCAGGTTCACCAGGGTACATGATCGGTGGCCGTTGCTCTCGTTGAGCGCAAACTTTCTGCGCGTGCGCACCGCCTGGTGGAAATCTTCGACCTGAGGTTCCGGATCGGGCAGAGAAGCCACCTTCTTTTCCAGGTTGGGTATATCCGATTTAAATCCTTTGTAAAGCTTTCCTTTTGGACCTTCAATAAAGGGAGCATCTTTATCCCGGTTTTCACCGTCCAGGATGATCTTGCATCCATCATCATAAGTCATCTCGATCCTGCGCCAGGGCCGAACCGCATCGGGATGCTGCTGCTGAGTATCGGGCTCGATCAAGACAGGACTCGTATGGTCTTTTTCCAGGAAATATTGAACAGGATCCATATAGTGCTGGCCCATATCTCCGAGACCACCGCCATCATAATCCCAGTAACCACGGAATACATAATGTACCCTGTCAGGGCTAAATGGTTTATAAGGGGCCGGTCCGAGCCAGAAATCATAGTCCAGTTCCTCAGGAGCCGGTTTGTATTCGGGATTGACCGTTCCGCTGTGGTGAAATTTCCAGTTGAAACCTGTTATCCCGCTGATGGTAACCTTAAGGGGCCATCCAAGCAACCTGTTTTCAACCACCTTTTTAATCGGCTGAACGGTGGTACCGAATCCATAAAAACCGGCCCGGAACCTGAACCAGGTGTTCAGGCGGAATATCCGGTCGTTTCTTTGCACGGCCTCCACCACTTTCTGTCCTTCACCAATGGTTCGTGTCATCGGCTTTTCACACCAGATATCCTTACCGGCATTGGCAGCTTCGGCGGCTATAAGTCCATGCCAATGGGGCGGTGTTGCTATATGCACAATGTCAATATCCTTCCGCTTCAATACTTCCCGGTAATCGGAATAGGCCTGCACACCTTTCCCTGCCCGTTTAAGAGCCAGATCCAAATGTCGGCTGTCTACATCACATACAGCAAGTAATCTGCCTGGATAATCAATATGATTTCTACCCATACCTCCTACTCCAATGATGGCTTTGGTCAGCTCATCGCTTGGAGCGGTATAACCGCTGCCTCCCAATACATGGCGGGGAACAAACATGATCCCGGCCACTGAGGCTGCTGATGTTTTAAGAAATTCCCGACGATTGAGTTGCTTTTTTTTCATATTATTTGTCCTTTATAAATGAAAATACCTGTATTACAGACATGATAGATGTTCTTCAACAGAATCAAAACATTTAAAGATAAAGTTTTTTCACATGAATTCAAACAATGGTACTTCCTTTACCTCTACAATAAATAATTCTAATGCACTGCCAGACGATTCTCCTGTAATCGGTTCGATAACAGATCAAAATAGTAGAATAAAATCATTTACATAACATTAAGATTATCTGCTTCATTTTCTTTAATATTGTTTTCCAAAAATCCGGTTTTCTCAATTTTGAAATTTCATGTGGTACACTCCCAGAAGAAACGTGAGTAATGTAACGGGATTGCAGGTATTCAATACCCTGCGGTTTGTCACTTTCCTGGTCATCGCGATTGTTTTTACAAAGATCGGGCTGTCCAAAGAACAGATCGGACTGTTTGAGATTTCGGTTTTTATTGTAAGCATTACCAATTTCTTCTGGGTAACGGGCATCATCCAGGCTTTCCTTCCTTTATATAAAGGCAGCAGGTCATACGGGGAGCTTGCCAATGAAGATGAACGAAAATCACCGGAAATATTTAATACCTACCTGGTACTGGTGGCTTTCAGTCTTTTTGTATTTACAGTTGGAAAAGTTCTACAGGAGCATTTCTCCGTATTTGGATACAGGGGCGAGGTACCCCTGCTTAATGTAACACTCTGGTATCTGCTGTTGAGCAGTCCCGCCAATCTGGTGGAATACATCTATGTGGTCAGGAACAAATCGGGCAACACACTCAGCTATGCCTATATTACCTATACCATCCAGCTTCTGGCTGCAATTCTTCCGCCAATACTGGGATACAGTGTAATCTGGTCACTCAGGGGATTGGTCTTTGTATCGATTATCCGGAACATCTGGCTGATCACTTTGCTCTATAACTATGCAAAGATTAAAGTATCGATACCCTTTATAAAAGAGCTGCTTATTATAGCCTCGCCTTTACTTTTCAGCACCCTTATCAGTGGCTCAGCGCAGTATATTGACGGCGTAGTTGTATCGGTTCATTTCTCAGCCGATAAGTTCGCTGTTTTCCGTTTCGGTGCCAAAGAACTTCCTTTTGTGATCATGCTGGCAGCCGGACTCAGCAATGCCATGCTGACTGAATTCAGCTCCAAGGAGAACATAAAGGATACCCTTTACAAGATCAAGAGAAAATCCCTGCGGATCATGCATTCGATGTATCCTTTATCCATTGGTTTACTGATTTTTGCTGATCCGTTATACAAGCTGATGTTCAGTCCCGAATTCACCCGAAGTGCGGATATTTTCGTGGTTTACCTGCTTACAATCATCAGCCGGATGCTTTTCCCACACACCATTCTGATGGGTTTGAAAAAAAACCGACCGGTGTTGATTGTGGCAGTAATTGAAATAATCATCAACATTGCATTAAGCCTGTGGTTGGTGAATCATTATGGTGCCGTGGGGGTTGCGCTGGGAACGATCATTGCCTACTTTGTAGCCAAAGTCTCCCTGATTATCTATAACTATGTAAGGCTGAACATTTCTCCGGTGGAATACATTCCACTTAAATGGTATGTGGGTTACAGCGTGCTTCTGGGGACCGTATTCGTGCTGCTCGACCGGGGGATAGTTACCATTTTTTAGGCAAAGGGTAATTTTTGTACCCAAGAATTCCCTTATTTTTATTATGTAGAAAGTAAAAAAGCCCGCTTTAGCGGGCTCAGGTAAATCGATAATTTGAAACACCCGGATAAATCCGGAGGATGATCGTCTCACTTGTCCAGGGATAATTTCACCACAAAAGCATGTATCCCAGTATGTAGTTGAGGCATGTTGATATATAACCCTTCTGTTTATTCAGACCATTCCAGCTTTTGATCATAACCAAGAAGAGAAACCCGTTCCAAAGAACCCGCTATAATTCAAAACCATGGGCTTACCGCTCAAAACGGCGTGCCTTCCTGCCTCTGCCTTTTCAATGCTTTCATGTACCATTCAAATTCATCGAGAAATCGATTGGTTGAAGGCTCAATATGCTCATTTTGAGGAGAACCCTCCTCATCAAAACTCTTCTGAACCCGTGGGAAGGGTTGAATAGAAGATATGGCAGGCATTCCAAGTTCTGCCAATACCGCCCTGAGATGAACGGCCACACGCATACCACCGAACATCCCGGCTGAATAAGAGGCAATGGCACTGGGTTTGAATACATATTCCGACTGAAAATGATCCAGAATATTTTTTAATGCCGGAGGTATGCTGTGATTGTATTCTCCTGTAACAACAAGGAATCCGTCAGCGGCATTAAAAATATCCGCCAGCTTTTGTATGTTTTCCGGTGCATGACCCGGTTCATATTCCTTATACATTTTGTCGAGAAGGGGAAGTTTGTACTCCAGGGGATCGATGAAATCCACGTGATAATTACGTTCTCCCAACTTCCGCTTGAGGTATTTCGCAGCTTTGATACCCTGACGGGCTGTTCTGACCGAACCATAAATGAGTGCAACTCTTAAATCCATACAACTAAATTTTTGTTTTTTTATATTGTCGCAAGTAACTTCATTTCCTTACTACAAATTATGGTTGTTGCTGTATTATAAGCAATTCAATGATCTGTTATTCGTTTAACAAACAACAATTATAAGGACCAACAATTTACTATAGCAAATGTTTATGGGGAATCACTTAATCTATTCAATAAGCACAGATTTAAGTTGAGAAAAAGGTAAAGAAGATTTCACATAATGCCTTAATTTATCACAAAATTTATAATTTCAAATATTTTTAAAGGATATTTGGTGCAATGTCAGTTTTAGAAATTGTATGGCTATGATCCTTGTTAAAAGCATTCTTATTGCTTCCATCCTCATCCAGGCAACGGGTGCCGTGCTCGCTTTCCGGCTCATTAAAACCACAAAGCATTACCATGCCTGGATTTTACTGGGAATTGCCGCTGCGCTGATGGCTTTGAGGCGGGCTGTATCTTTGTATGATCTTTGGACCGGAGGAAAATTTGAGACTGTAAACATCACTGAGGAACTTATTGCATTGCTCATTTCAAGCCTCATCCTGATTGGAATCATTTATATCCGGCCCATACTTAAAAGTTTGTATTCGGCCCTCAACAACCTGGAAAACGCAAACATGCAACTTAATAAGGAAATCGCCCAGCGTAAATCAGCAGAGGAAGAAGCACAAAGAAAAGAAGAGCAATTCAGAAAACTTACCGAATCCTCACCGGTCTTAATATGGATGTCTGATAAAGAGGGAATGTGCATCTATTTCAACAAGCAGTGGCTTAATTTCAGGGGGAGAACAATGGAACAGGAAAAGGGGACAGGCTGGAGTGAAGGCATCCATCCCGATGATAAAAATAATACGCTCGAGATATACCACAGCGCTTTCAATAAGAGGGAATCGTTTGAAATTGAGTACCGGATGCTAAACCGAAACAATGAATACAGGTGGATTTATGATAAAGGGGCACCTATGTATAATAATACCGGTAAATTTCTTGGCTATATAGGGTCCTGTATTGATATCAGCAAACGTAAAAAGGCTGAAAAACAATTGGAAGAAAGCGAAGCCAAGTTTCGGAAACTTTTCAGAGAGAGCAATGCGATTAATCTGATCATTGATTCTGAAAGCGGGCAAATAAAAGCCGCCAATGATAGTGCCAGGAAATTTTACGGTTATGAAAACCTGGAATCAATGAGTATACATGAAATTAACCAATTACCCGTAGAAGAGGTTCAAAGGGAAATGCAATATGCATATCAAAAAAACAAAAACCTTTTTTACTTTCGTCACAAGCTGGCCAATGGCGAAATAAGAAATGTCGAGGTACACTCCACGCCCCTTGAGATTGAGGGGACAAAATCGCTTTTTTCTATCATGCACGATATCACAGAAAGATTAAGGGCGGAGGAAGCCCTCAGACAAAGTGAAGAAAAGTTTAAAAAAATTGTCAACACATTGCCCCAGTTTGTATCATATGTTGACAATAATTTAATTTACAGAGTTGTAAACAAAACATACCTGGATCGTTTCAATCTGAAAGAAAATGAAATTGTTGGCAGGCATGTTATCGATATTTTAGGAACGGAAGGATTTGAAAAAAGTAAACCTTATATAAAAAAGGTTTTAAAAGGCGAAAGGGTTCAATTCAAGGAACAATTCACATATCCTGCACAGATAAAAGCAAATATGGAAGGAACATTGATCCCTGAATTTGATCAAAAAGGAGAAATTTCTGGTTTTTACACGGTGCTTTCTGATATTACCCACCATATTAAGACACAGGAATTACTTAAAAAATCAAGGAACCAACTACGAAAGTTGTCTGTACATCAACAAGAAATGCTGGAAAAAGAACGAAGCTACATTGCCCGCCAGATACATGACGAATTGGGACAGAACCTGACGGCCATCCATATGGGTTTGGCTATTATGAGAAAACACATCACCAGAAAGGACAGACAATTGTTCTCCAAATTGCAGGAGCTTAGTCACATTACCCAGGCGACCCTTTCAAGAATCAAAAAACTTTCTACAGAACTGAGACCTCAGCTTATTGATGACATGGGCCTGATTGCAGCCATAGAATGGCATTCCGGAAATTTCGAGAAAAGTACCAACATAACCTGCAAAACGGAACTAACCATCGAGGAGACAGACATTCCAAAAGAAATGGCCATACATATTTTCAGGATCCTACAGGAAGGTTTGACCAATGTATACAAGCATGCAGAGGCAGATTCCGTAAACATCACACTGAAAAAGGCAGATAACTCCATTCATCTCATTATAAAAGATGATGGTAAAGGCATTCAGGAAGAAGATTTTCAGAAATCCAGTTCTTTCGGAATCCAGGGGATCGAAGAACGGGCAAGGCTTATGAATGGAACATTAACACTTTGTGAAAAAGATCCTGGTACCCTGGTTCATGTGGAAATACCTTTGGAAGGATCTAATATCTAAAACTATGTTTATTATTCTCTAAAAAATCCTAAACTTATAATTATGAATGCTTTTACTAATCTTAAAAAAAGGGTCAATGCTACGCGTTTTCAGCGTTTTGAGGTTCACCAGATCATCAGTTTGGTTCCTGGAATTTTAATGATTCTGTTACTATCCGGATGCGGAAAGAATAATCGGGTTTCATCTCCCACTTTAGCTGGAGCCAGTGCTGAAATAAATGCCGCTCATTATGGTTCTATACAAGAAGCCCTGGAAGCGATTCCTTCAGAGGGAGGCATTGTCCATCTTCCCCCTGGAGAATTTAAAACAGACGAGCCCCTGGTTATCAGCCGGAGCGATGTTTATCTGAAAGGCTCAGGCAACTCAACGCATATCATAAACAACAATACCAGCGGAGCCCCAGCCATTCAGGTTCAATCGAAAGCATCAGATGATACTTCCGAAGCCGAAGCCTTATGGAGGATACATATTTCAGATCTTAGAATAACTGGTAATGAACAATCCGGTGAAGGAATCCTGGCGAGTGATGTGAATGAAATCTACATTGAAGGGGTTACAGTCAGCAATAATGGGGGTGATGGAATCAAACTCGATTATTGCTACGAAAATCCCAGGGTCGTGCATTCCAATATTACCTATAACAAAGGCACAGGTTTGAACCTTTTGGGTTCCCATGATATTGTAGTAAATGGAAATCAGTTTGAAGAAAACAACGATGCCCTTCACTGCTTCGATGGTTACAACCTGTGTATGTCGGGGAATAACCTGGACGATCATTTAAATCACGGTGTGGTTATTGAAAATACTTATGGTTCTGTGTTATCAGGAAATATGATCGAAGAATGCCAGGGAGCAGCAATTGTACTAGACCGCGACTGCTACGGGATCAACCTGGGTTCGAACGTCATTGCACATAACGGTGAAGGAATCTTGCTGAAAGATGCCCACGGCATAGCCGTAAGTGCCAATACCTTTACCATTAATAAAAAACATGCGATATTTTTCGGAGATCAATGCGGAAGGATCACCGTAACCGGAAACAATTTCTCCAACAGTTACATTGGTGAAGGTGAGGTAAAAAGAGACACAGGAGATCTTGCAGCAGCGGGTGTGAGTATTAACGGTGGAAAGAACATTGCTTTTTCCGGAAACGTATTTTCAGGCATTCAGCCCGACAAAGCTTTTCAGCTCGAAAAACAGACAAACAACATCATATTTGGCAATAACCTCCTGATCGACTCGAAAAGTGACCACAAGCAAATGCAGAATTCCCTGGTTATTGATAACCTTGTGATACCGGTAGACCCGGATTAACATTGGGACAGTAAACAGTAAATGGTTCTTTGAATTAATTTATGTTGCTAAGAAAAGCTGGGAATAGTTGGCAATGAGCAGTTGGCAATACCCCTGTGCTGCAGCCAACATTTAATTTCATATTGTCATGGATTGTCAATGTTGGTCATTGATTTTAGCCGCAGAAATTATAAAAGTTGACAGGGACATTTAATGGTCATTGATTGTCATTTGTGGTCATTAGTCATTAATGGTCATTGATGGTATCCGCAGGAATTAAAGAGGTTCGTGCATGTTGCTAATGGACAAAAGGAAGTTGGTAAAACTCTATTGTTACAGGAAGGAAATAAATCCAGGTGTCATTGATTGAATTCAATGAGGATCTTTTGCACTAAGCACTATACTCTTTGCTACGGGTGCTATTCAATTTACCTGCTTCTAACATGCTGGTATTCTCAATAATATTTAATCATTTAAGCATTTAGTCATTTATTCCCTCCGCCTTAATATTATTCCTTTAAGCTACCAGTAATATGAACCTTTGTTGGCAGTCACCTGGCTAACAGGTCGCGAAACCAGAAGCCCATGTTTTGGTTGTTGCCCTGCTTTCCATCTTGATTCGGAGCAGGGTATTCTTTATAAATGAGGTCTCCCAGGCTAAATTCAACAGGTTGATTAAAGATCGGGCCATCGTAGCAGAAAGCATGGAATTCGCCATTCTCTCCGCAGGGATCCACACCGGGCGGCAGGTCTTCAGGAAATTGACTGTCTATCTCCCTGCCGGCGAAAGAGGCATCCAGCAATTGTGCATCGATGCTTATAACTATGGCCCTGAAACCCATTTCAATGAATTCCCGGATCAATTCCCGTGTGTTGCTTTTCCAGATTGGAAAACATGCACGAAATCCAACCTTTTCAAGCTGTTTCTCTCGGTATTCCCGCAAATCTTCCAGGAAAATATCTCCAAAAGCTGCAGTTGAAAAACCTTCGGAGCGGAGCTGCTGAAGATTTTCACGCATGGCATTTTCATACTCCTCCATGGAAGGTTCTCTTGGCAATTCAATTGTAATAAGGGGAATACCAATCGCCTGAACCTGTCGTTCCAAAAGCGTTCTGCTCAGACCATGCATCGATATGCGGTTGTAATAAGAATTGACGGTGGTGACCAGGCGTGCTACTTCGTAACGATCGTCCTGCAGAAGGTAGTGCAATGCCAACGCGGAATCCTTGCCAGTACTCCAGTTAAAAAAGGTTCTTTCAGGAGGGTTCATAGATTTCCATCTCATTCATAAAACGACTGGCACCTTTTATATAAATAGGATGTTATTTCCTTAAGGCGGACCAGTTCTTAATTAAGTTGCCGGAAGTACCACGCACCTGGGCCTTACCCGTTATCTCACCCTTATTAATACGGCCATTGAAGACATAATGAATGCCATTACCCGGATTTACAGCTGTAATGCTTATCCTGTCACCTTTTAGTACCTTCCGTTTAATGTTCAATTTATTCCCGTCCTCGGTTATTTGGGGATTGATCTCTTGAAAACTCTGTTCGATCTTCATTATAAAATTTCTGCCTCCTAGTCGCCAATTCCACCTACCTTCAACATTTGCCGGTACCACCCAGTAATAAATTTCGTGGTTATCGGATTCCAATAGCTGTCCGGATTTCCAGTTTTCCGAATCATCGCCGGAGGAACCCATTTTGATGTATTTATCGGGTTCCCAGGTTCCCATGCCAAAATCGTGGGAAACTACGCGGGTGCCTGGTTCCAGTATGTCGAGCAGACGTGGGCGTAAATCAGCATTTACAGTGGTAAGTAAGTACATGGTGATGACATTGGCTCTGCTGAAATCGGTTTCAAAGATATCTTCTTTCAAAAACATCACCCGATCGGATACCCCGGCTTTACGTGCATTCTCCCTGGCTTCTCTTATCCTTTCAGGATCAAGATCAACGCCATGACCGGCAGCTCCGCGCAAAGCGGCAGAAATGACAATGCGTCCGTCACCACAACCCAGGTCAATCACATAATCTCCAGAACCCACATCAGCCACATCAAGCATTTTCTTAACTACACTATGCGGAGTGGATACATAAGGAACATCCAGATCCTGTGCATTCACCCCGGAAATAAACAAAAGGGTAAAAACAACAGTAAAATACATCATTCGTTTGTCCATGCTAATCAAAGTGAAATGCTTTTAAATTTTGTAGAAATATTCCGGATCAAATATGGTCATGGTTCGATTCAATCTGTCCCTGCTTCCTGGTAAACTCCTGCCTTTACCACCTTGTTTCTTTTCCGTGCCCAGAAATAGACCGGAATTCCGACAATTAAGAATGACGATCCAACCAGTGCGCCTATTCCGGTAAAAGCAAGACTGGAATAGAACATGTACAGGCATACAATTAAAAAAAGCAAAGGCGTTACCGGATACAGCGGAACCTTATAAGGAATGTGCCCTGTGTTCTGTCGGAAACGGAAAATAAACAGGGAAAGGGTGGTAAGTAAAAGGAAAAACCAGAATATCGGTGCGGTATAATCCACCATGGTACTTACAGATTCTTTGGACCATGCACCCAATCCTACCAATAACAGCGCAATGATTCCCTGGACGACCAGGGCATTGGCCGGGGTATTTCTACTGGTATTCCAGCGGCCCATATAGCTGAAAAGTCTAAAATCCCTGCCCAGGGCATAATTGGTTCTTGCCCCTGTTATGATGGTGGCATTGGCAGTGGAAAGGGCGGCCATAATAACAATAAGGGAAACTACCAATGAACCTGCAGGTCCGAATAACTCACCGGTTATGGCAGCTCCCACGGTTTCGGAATTTTTGAGTGATTCCAGACCGAGCACATGCAGGTAGGCTACATTCACCAGCAGGTAAAGCGTGGTGATGAGACCGATACCAACAACCATTATCTTAATGATGTTGCGCTGAACATTGATCAGCTCACCCGAAAGATAAGCTGCTTCATTCCAGCCGCCATAAGTCAGCAGCACAAATATCATGGCAGAGCCGGCAGCACCCCGGGCAAACAACGAACCGCCTCCATCCTCACCTGAAACATTCATCATCTCGGCAGGAGTGCTTGTAACAAGACCTGAAACTGCTATAAACACCAAAATAACTACAATGGCCGAAGTAAATACTGTTTGTGACTTCCCCGAATGCCTTGTGCCCATAAGATTCAGCCCTGTTAGCAGTATTACAGTGAACGCAGCATAGATGGATGAACTGTGAGGGCCAAGATCCGCAATAAGGGAGGCATAATCACCCAAAACAAATGCAATCAGTGCGATGGAACCGGTCTGAATGACAGTCATCCTACCCCATGATAATAAAAACCCGATAGGTGAACCATAAGCTTCCCTGAGAAAATAATACTCCCCTCCGGCATCGGGCTTGGATGAAGCCAACTCGGCATAACAAAGTGCTCCCAAAAGGGATATGACGCCCCCTGCGATCCAAAAACTTATAAACTGAAGCTCATTGGCTGAGTTGCCTGCTACTATAGGAGGCAACCGGAAAATACCGACTCCTACGACAATACCGATTACTACAGCCAGAGAACTTAATGAGGTAAAAGAAGGTAAAGGTTTGTTCCCGGTTGAAGAATTACTCGCTTTTTGCATATTCTTTACTGGGAAGTTTTAAAATTCAGGTTAGCAGACCAGTTCTCAACGGTTTTCTTATTGCTGGACCGTATCTGCACCTTCCCGATGATCATGTTTCCATCAACCTGACCATTGTATACATAATAGGTGCCTTTGTCGGGATCTACCGCCGTAAGACTAATGCGGTCGCCCCTGAGAACTTTATCTTTAACGGTTAATGAATGATTGCCTGTCTTTATCTCCGGCTCAATCTCCTGAAACTTCTGGTCAATGGTCATTGTAAACTTTTCTCCATTGGTTCTCCAACCCCATTGGCCTGCTATATCAGCGGGAATGACCCAGTAATAAACGTCATCATTCCCTACCCGTTCATGGTAGTCGGGTTCCCAGTCGCCCATATCAAAATCATGAGAAACCAGCTTGGTTCCCGGTTCAAGGCGATCCAGAAGCTTGGGCCGCAACCGCATATTTACAGAACTCAGTAAGTACATGGTAATCACATTGGCTCTGCTGAAATCCGTGTTGAAGATATTTTCTTTCAGAAACATCACTCTGTCGGAGACATTGGCTTTTTGAGCATTTTCCCTGGCCTCTTTAAGGCGCTCAGGGTCAATATCCACACCATGCCCATACGCTCCACGCTGAGCGGCATTAATAACAATCCGTCCGTCTCCCGAACCCAGGTCGATAACATAATCTCCAGGTCCTACATTCGCAACATCAAGCATTTTAGCTACTACGTCGTTAGGTGTAGCAACAAACGGTACATCCAGATCCTGTGCATTTGCACGGGGAGAAAAAAACATGGTTGCCATGATGGCAAGTCCAATGATAGATAGCCACAAACTGCCTTTGGAAGCATTTGATGGCTTGCAATTGTAATGTGATTTTTCTGAATTTGTATTCATAACTATTGTATTTAGTGAATTTGCATTATTACCAATATCATTTAGAGAATTACAATATTACGAATTATAATTTAATGACCAATAATTTGAAAAAAAGAGAAAATGTTAAAACAAGTTAAGGCCGGGGCGAGTGGCAAAGAGCACCGGGAACTGGGTGCTGAGAAGTGAGAACCAGACACTGAGAACCGGGAAATCAATTAATCGTCTTTCCGTATTCTATTTTTCTCGTATTCTCGTCTTCCCATTTTCCCGTCTTCTAATTTCCACCCTGACTCACTACTCAGAACTCACTACTTTTCCCATATCCCCGTTCGTGCCACATTGATCCATTTCAAGCCAACCATAGAGCCATGCCACGGTATTTCTCTACTCCCTTCCCTTCGTGCCGTCGTGCTGTCGTGCCCTCGTGCCCTCGTGCCATCGTTCTTTCGTGCTATCGTTCCGTCGTCTCATCGTTCTTCCCGGGTTTCATTATTCCCAATACATAATTGTCCATATTCAGATACCGCGATGCAGCTTTTTGCATGTCTTTCAGGGTAACGGCACTGACCCGTTCTTTATATTCTTCCAGTGAAAGAACAGGATTGTCTTTAAAGTAGTGAGATTGCAGGGAAGAAAGCCAGTAGCTGTTCCTCTCAATCTGCTTCTCCCTTGTTGTGATAAACGTATTCTTCGCCTTGGTCAGATTGACAGGTTTGGGTCCTTCATTTCTTATCTTATGCATCACCTCCTTCAGGATATTTATCAGCTTGTCCACCTCTTCGGGCGAACAACCGAATGAAATCCATATCGAATACTCCTGCTCAGGATACTTCTGGGGATAGGCACTTACCCGTACGCCATATGTGCCTCCTTCACGTTCACGCAGTACTTCCCGAAACCGGATGGACAGAATTTTCCGTAGCATATCCAGTTGCAGGCGGTTTTCATAATTCCATTCAAACGGATCATTCATTACCATCGTAACCCGGCTCTTTTGAGCCATTCCCCTGTGAATCGTAAATTCCGTAATTCCATCAGGGAAATCAGGATCCACGTTTTTCCATGACTCCTTTCTGTGGATTGAAGGCAGGGAGCCCAGGTACTTCTTAAGCGTGGGAAGTAAAGTATCCACCTTAAAATTGCCCACTATGACAAATTTGAAATCACTGGCATCGGCAAAACGATCCCTGTAAATATTCTCCACAGTCTGCGGATCAATGGCTTCAATCTGCTTAAAGGTTGGAGCCGGGATGGTACGTGGATGATGCATGGTGATCGTTTTCTGAAGGGTATCATTATAGTGAAACAAGGGACTGTTCTCGATATTACGCACCCGTTCTTTCAAGTCCGCAATATAGGATTTGAAAGCGTTGGAATCCACCCTGGGTGAAGTGAAATACAGATAATTCAATTTTAGCAGGGTTTCAAAATCTCCGGTGGAAGAGCTTCCGCTCACTCCTTCAGTTAATGTATTTATAGAGACATTCAAACGGGCAGTATTGCCTGAAAGTTTCTTCTGCAAGGCCGATTTATCGAATTTTCCGACACCACTGTTGTTGATGATCCGGTCGGTATATTTGGCATCCAGAAAGCTGTCAATGGCATACTGTGAATGTCCGCCGGGGCTGTAACCTGTGAACAACATCTGGTCATTCTTATAAAAATTCGGCTTCAATACGGCAGTAACCCCGTTGCCAAAGGTTACCTCGGTATATCCGAACTGCTCGTTGCGTTGTATGCTTTTTATCGTTCCGTTTTGCGGCTCTTCGGAAAGCAGTGGCTGATCAATGAGCGTATCTCTATAGGCAGAAACCTTCGCGTGCCACACGCTATCCATTATATTTCTGACCTCCTCTTTTGTGGGCACGCTTGAGCTGTTGTTCTGCGGGGCCTGAATCAATACTACCCTGTTACTGTCCTTGATCCATTGATTGGCCAGGGCATTCACATCTTCCAGGTCGATGCCAGGCAGAAATTTTTTCAAAAAAGCATATTCATTCTCTATACCAGGGATGGGTTCCCTGCTAAGGAAATTCCGGCGGTATTCGCTTGTATACTGGCGGGACCTGGTTTTATTTTTCTCCTTTAATTCCTGCCTGTAGGTCGTCATCAGCCAATTCTTGGCCCGCTGAAGCTCGCCTTCAGTAAATCCATGCCTGCGAACACGCTGGTTTTCCAGTAAAATTCTCCGGAAAGATTCCTTAATCCTGTTATTCTTTGCCAGGGCAAATGAAATATAAGCATCCTTCGTACGTCCAATGAAAGATCCGTACCGTGAACCTGCAGTGATAAAAGGGGCCTCAGGCTTTTGTCGGATCTCCATAAAACGGACACCCAGCATACGGTTGTAAAGGCGATGAAGCAAAAGGGTCCGGTAATCTCCTATGGTTTTATATTCCTTGTTTTCCTGCTTGATAAAAAACTGAATCGTGCTGCGGGTATATTCCTTATCGGTAACGATGCTGATAAGTGGTTCCTTATTGTCGGGGATATCATAACTTCTGCGTTCAGGGGCATCTTCCGGATTGTTCAAATTTCCGAAACGCTTCCTGATTATTTGTTTGGCCCGGGAAGGTTTGATATCTCCCACAACGACCAATCCCATGAGCTCAGGACGATACCAGTCGCTATAAAATTCCTCCAGCCTCCTTTGCGGAAATTCTTTGATGATATCAATTTTTCCTATGGGCAGACGCTCCGCGTACCGGGAATCCTTCAGGATAACCGGGATGTATTCTTCGCGCATGCGTTGCTCTGCTCCCTGGCCCAGGCGCCACTCCTCAACGATCACTCCCCGTTCTTTTTCTATCTCGGTAGAATCAAAACTAATGTTATGGGCCCAGTCCTCCAGTATCATATAGGCCGTGTCCACCATATCTTCCTTATCGGTGGGCACCTGGAGTTGATATACCGTTTCACCAAAGGAAGTATAGGCATTCAGATCGGGGCCAAAACGGATACCCATCTTCTCAAGCACATCCACCAGCTTGTTCTTTTCGAAATGTTTGGTCCCGTTAAAGGCCATATGTTCAACAAAGTGGGCGAGGCCTCTCTGTTCAGGCTTCTCCTGTAAAGAGCCAGCATTGATGATCAGCCGCATCTCCACCCGGTTTTCCGGAAGATGATTTTCGCGCAAATAATATATCAGACCGTTATCCAGTGTATCGACAGTTACCTCAGGATCCACCGGTATGGGTGCATGGACATCCGGTATTTCTTGCGATGACTGTGCCGGTAAAAATGCCCGGGAAATAAGTGTTAAAAGGATTATAAGCGATATGGACCGTATCATAGATAAAGTTTTATGGTTAAACGGAAAATTCGACGGATTATTCTAAAACCGCTGGGTAAAGAGCAGAGAGCAGAGAGCGGAGTGCGAAGAGCCAAGAGTTAAGGGCGAGGAGCGAAGAGCAAGAAGTTTGATGTTTCAGGTTTGAGGTTTAAGGTTAAGCGAATGTTATATTACCAAATTGTTAAAGAGCAGAGAGGATTGGGAATTAAGCAATGAGAACTGAGAAATGAGCGTTGAGAAATGAGAACTGAGAATTAAAAAAACTCACTACTCCCGTTCTATACTCTATTATCTTCTCCCTTCGCTCTATGCTTATAGCTGACTCACTACTCAAAACTCACTACTCCCCTGTCATCCCGGTTCCTGGCATATTGATCTATTTCCTGTCGACCATTGAGACATGCCACGGCATGTTTCTACACAAATTTCCCATAACATCAAACCTTCAAACTACCCATCTCGTATTCCCATCTTCTCATTCCATCGCCCCATCGTTCCATCGTTCAATCGTTCTGTCATTCTGTCGTTCTGTCGTTCCTTCGTGCCGCCGTCCTTT
>Ga0207797_1001231_pt1 | contig 18785 bp, 15 predicted proteins | sample PRCRCaboRojoPR_6_FD_187275 | JGI IMG/M metagenome (GOLD analysis project Ga0207797, IMG submission 187275) | Marine sediment microbial community from Cabo Rojo, Puerto Rico - PR CR 10% Liquid 1 (SPAdes) | ecosystem: Environmental > Aquatic > Marine > Coastal > Sediment | place: Cabo Rojo, Puerto...
AGATAAATTCTGATTTCCAATAACCGAAATCCTAAACATCATAGCCACTAGCATAATACCTTTGATTGATGAGTTTGGAACATTTTTATTTGGGACATTGGAATTTATTTGAAATTTGGAATTTGATATTTGTTATTTACATTACTTCAGAAGATGAGGGGTCACCAGAATCAAATAAATTCCCTGATGAAAATAATTAAAAATAAAGCTCCTGCAATTTTATTGTGCAAAGAAAAAGTCGTTCAGCTCATAGATCTCATTGGCGGTAAAACCTGACTGGCCGTTAAAGAAGGTGTCAATGGCCTGGAGCAGCTCATCGTAGGATATATCTCCATCATTGTCCCTGTCCACCGGTTTGAATTTATCAGGTATTTCAATCGACCCCTCAGAGCTGGAATATTTGGATGAAAACCCGGAGCTTACCGGAATCATATAGGCATCCTGTCTGTTTACAGCTACAAGATTATAATTCATTTCAGAAATTACCTGGTCTTCAGTCATCTCTACCCCCTCATCATTTACGATAGCTCCTTCACTGCTGAGCTCCTTATCCCTGTAATCAGGAACTCCATCATCATCCGAATCCAGGGGACAGCCGGAAGTTGTATCTATTGCCACACCCTGTGGATTATCGGGACAATCGTCATGTAAGTCGGTAATTCCGTCGCGATCCTGGTCGGCAATGGCAGAATAGTCGAAATCTTCGCTAATATCAGCAAACAAACGCTCGATGGTGCGGGTTTCCGATTCAGAGAAGGGGTCCCATCCAATGGTAATGTATGTGAAATTCAGTATATCATGAATCTGATCTCCTACTACATTGCCATTGCCATCCTTATAAGGTATGCCATCAAGCATATCGGAGAAAGCATAGTGCACACCGTTACCCACCCTTACGGCTACACGGTTGCTAAGGGCAAAGTCAAAACCGATATCCAGTGTGAGCGCGGGGGTGTTCTCTGCAAAGCTTAAATCAAACAAATCGGCATTCCTCAGGTTATAGTTATAATTGTAATCCCGGAGTGTAATCTGGTCATCGTACCAGTTATAAGGAGTACCTTCATGCATAAAATCAGATTTGGGATTGTATATCAATACTTCACCTCCCAGGGCAATAAAGGGTCTGAATTTCGGACGTTGTTCATAAAAATGTCCGAATCCATACTCAAAGTTCAGTCCAAGCGCCAAAAGCTCAGTCTGAAAATTTGTAATTCCCTCATATTTATTGATGAGCTCATCTCGTGGGGGCAACTCATGAAAACTTCCGTTCAGGTTACCCGACATGCCGAATATATTGACCCGGAAATTCTGCTGGTTATCCAGGAAATGGTACACGTTAATTTTTAAGGGAGGCATGGTTCCAAAACCTTCCATATCATTACTCAGTTCCCCGTAATAGCTCAGCATGCCGGTTCCAACGCTGAGCACAGGATAATAAACAGGGTTTTCCACTTCTACCTCTCTGAACAGGAGGTCCTCATAACTCTGACCTTCCTGCTGTTCTTCCTCCTCTTCCTGTGCCATAACTATAGAAGGTACAGAAGCGAACAATGCAAGAAAAAGAATGGATAGCGTTACACGTTTCATCATCATTTTACCTGTACCATTTATGATTTGTAATCATCAGGGCTTCCTGTACGGTTATCCTGTCGCCATTGTTATATGCGGCCACAAATGCATCATCGATTTCAGTGGTATTCCAGATATGCACCCTGTAATCCCTTGCTTCTTTATAAACCGGGAAAGACCCTACCGAATATTTTCTCCAGCCGTTGTGCAATTCTGTACGAACTTCCTTGTTGATGTTATACTGGTCGAAATAACGTTCCACGTTGATGGGCCGGTGGCCCGCGGCAACCTGAACGCGGTAATAAACTCCCGATTGGGGCTCCAGTTTATTAGTCAGCCGTGTATTTTGCTCAAGAAGACGTTTGGCTTCTTCGGCAATTTCCACTTTCACTTTCCCGTTATGCCTGTTCAAATCCGCGGAAGAAGAGCCGTTTTCTTCCCTTAGCTCATTTTCTTCAGCCATAAGTCCGCCTTCGGCAGTAATAACAGGTGTTTCCTCGGCGTTAAGGATGCTCATCAGGTGATCTTCCTGCGTGTTGCTTAAATCCACCTGTCGTTCTATGATATCTATTTCACGGGTGGCTTCATTTTCTATGTAGGAGAAATCTCCATCAATATCAGGATTGCCTCCGGGATTGCTTTCAGGGATCAGTTTATAGGAAACCACAAACATTTTCTCAGAAGGAAGATTCATCCAGAGAAACTTGGCCGTCTGATTTTTAAAAGTAAAAATGGCGCCTTTCGCATCCTCTTTTACGGCCTGATAGCCTTCGGGTACGCTCTCCTGAATTTTGGCAAACTTTTCCTTGTTGCCCTTGTTCACAAGCAAATTCACCTTGTAGGCTTTATCATCTTCAAGCTGGTAAGGAACCTGCCTGATACACTGAACCCGGCTTAGCCGTTCTTTCTCGGCCGGGGATTTGGCCAGTGGCTTGAATTCACTCACATCAACCAGCATCTCCTGGTCCACTGAAGCGGAAGGTCGGATGCTAATGGTTTGGGAACCTGCATTTACCGATTTACGCTCGTTATTGTCAATATAATCAAAAGACCCGTCAAGCTGAAATCTCCCTTTTAACCTTTTATTCACATTGACTTTGTATGAAATGCTGATTTCCTCCTGCTGGGGGAGCCTCAACCAGATAAATTTAACGGTTTGGTTTTCAAAGCGGAATTCTGCATTTCCATTATTTACTACTTCAGGTTCCAGACCTCCGGGCAGTTTGTGCTGAAACCGGGCAAAGCTTCTAACGTCCGACTTATTAAGATCTACCTCTATGGTAGCCTCTTTTCCTGCCTCAATTTCTTTGGGAGCATGAACATCGACGCTCACCTGACCGGGAATCATCAAATTGACCGCAAGGGCACCGAACAGGTTGATTAGAAGCACGATTTTATATACCATGGCAATCAAACATTTTTATTGTTGGCTAAAAATAAAGCTTTTGAAAGATAATAACAAAATATTAACATGAGAATTCAACAATTGTTAATAACTTTATCCTTATTGTTAATAACTGTTTATCCAAACGCCTAAAAATTCGGGCTTAAGATATACCTGGAATAGAATGCATTGATCTGACTGACTGCCTCATCTGCATTATCAACCAATTGAAACAGTTCCAGATCCTTCTCGCTTACATTATTCTCTTCCAGCACCCGCTGGCGAATCCAGTCGAACAATCCCTGCCAGTACTCCTTTCCCACCAGGATAATGGGAAACTTGCCTATCTTTTCCGTCTGGATCAATGTAAGGGCCTCAAACATTTCATCCATCGTGCCAAAACCACCGGGCAACACGATAAAACCCTGCGCATATTTCACAAACATCACCTTTCTTACAAAAAAGTGCTCGAAATTAATGAGCTTATCCGGATCGATAAAAAGATTCGCCGATTGCTCAAAGGGCAGGTCAATATTCAGGCCCACCGAGCGTCCACCGCCTTTCTTTGCTCCCATGTTGCCAGCCTCCATTATTCCCGGACCACCCCCGGTAATGACCCCATAGCCATTCTGGGTCAGTTTGAAGGCGATCTCCTCGGCAAGCCGGAAATATTTGTTATCAGGCTTTGTCCTTGCCGAACCAAAAATGGATACACAGGGTCCGATTTTGGCAAGTTTTTCAAAGCCCTGCACAAATTCGGACAGGATTTTAAATATAGACCATGTGTCCGCAGTCTGGATCTCATTCCAGTCTTTTCGCTGGAAGGCATCTCTTATTTTATCATCATTATGGCTCATTGTTGCATTAAATTAATCATCACAACTCATCTTTCAGATATCGGGCGGTATAACTATCATTGCTACCAGCTACCTCCTCGGGGGTTCCGGCTGAAATCAGCTCCCCTCCCCGGCTACCGCCTTCCTTCCCAAGATCAATAATATAATCTGCTACTTTGATTACTTCCATGTTGTGCTCGATGACTACCACCGTATTGCCCTTGTCCACCAATGAATTGAGCACATTAAGCAGAACCCGCACATCCTCAAAATGAAGGCCGGTAGTAGGTTCGTCAAGGATGAAAAGCGTTTTCCCGGTACTTTTCCTGGCCAGCTCGGCTGCCAGTTTGACCCGCTGCGACTCTCCTCCTGAAAGCGTGGTAGAAGGCTGTCCCAGGGTAACATATCCCAGGCCAACATCCTTCATCACCTGCAATTTATGGTGAATAGAAGGTATATTCTCAAAAAATTCCGATGCATGATCAATGGGCATATCCAGCACATCACCGATCGTTTTCCCCTTGTAACGTATCTCCAGGGTTTCCCGGTTATAGCGTTTGCCGTTGCAATCCTTGCAATGCACATACACATCAGGAAGGAAATTCATTTCGATCACTTCCAGGCCGGCACCTTTGCATGTTTCGCACCGGCCCCCCTTAACGTTAAAAGAAAAACGTCCCGGTTTATAACCGCGAATTTTGGCCTCCGGGGTCTGGGCAAACAAATTGCGAATATCCGAAAATACACCGGTATACGTTGCCGGGTTAGAACGCGGTGTTTTGCCCAAAGGTGTCTGATCTACTTCAATCACTTTATTCAGATTTTCCATTCCTTCAATACCCTGATAAGGTAAAGGATCTTTATATGACCGGTAAAAACTTTTACTTAAAATAGGCTGTAGGGTTTCATTTATAAGGGTTGATTTTCCGCTGCCTGAGACCCCTGTAACGCAAATGAACCGTCCTAAGGGGAATTTGACATCAATATTTTTCAGATTATGTCCCTGAGCCCCTTTTAAAATAAGTTCACCATTGTCGTGATTTCTTCTTTTTTCAGGAACTTTTATCTCCTTTTTCTGGTTAAGATAATCGGCAGTCAGTGAGGGTTGTTTCATAATCTCACCAGGATTGCCCTGGGCCACTACCTCACCTCCCTGTTCTCCTGCATAGGGTCCCATGTCCACAACATGATCGGCCGCCAAAATCATACCTTTATCATGTTCCACCACCATAATGGTATTCCCGTTATCGCGCAGTTGTTTAAGCGAATTTATCAGTCTTCTGTTATCCCTCATGTGTAAGCCGATGCTAGGCTCATCAAGAATGTATAAGACATTGACAAGCTGGGATCCTATCTGTGTGGCCAGGCGGATTCTCTGGCTTTCACCTCCCGAAAGACTCCTGGCGGGACGGTCGGGTGTCAGGTACTCCAGACCAACTTCCAGCATGAAATGCAAGCGATTGCGGATCTCCTTAAGCACTTCATGAGCAATTAGCCGCTGCTTGCTGTTCATGCGATCCTCGAGTCCTGAGAACCACTGAGCAAGCTCACTGATGTCCATCTGTGACAGCTCGGCAATATTCTTCCCGTCGATCCTGAAATAAAGGGATTCTTTCTTTAACCGGGAGCCATCGCACTGCGAACACGTCACCTTTTTGATGTAACGCTCGGTCCACTTAGATCCCTTTGATTTGGCCACCTTGTGGCTGTGCAGTAGATAATTTACCAGGCCGTCAAATTTCAGGGAATATTTTGAACTCCTGCCCAATGGTGAGGAATGTAGGCGGAAGGATTCTTCTGATCCGTACAGGATGATATTCATGGCCTCCTCAGGAATTTTTTCAATGGGCGTATCGAGGGTGAACCCATACTTTTTGGCAATGGCCTCCAGCTGCCAGAATATCAACATATCCTTATACTTTCCAAAGGGCTCGATACCTCCCTCACGAATACTGAGCTTTGGGTCGGGTATGGCCCTTTCCAGGTTGATGTCGTCAGTAACACCCAGCCCGTTACACTTTGGGCAGGCTCCCTGTGGCGAGTTGAATGAAAAGGTATGCGGTGCCGGTTCATTATAGGAAAGGCCGGTAGTGGGACACATCAGCTTGCGGCTGAAATACCGTGTTTTGCCACTATCATAGTCCATCAGCATCAATATTCCTTTCCCTTCATCCAGGGCAGTCTTAACCGATTGCTTCAGCCTTTTATCTTCCTTCTGTTCAACCTTCAGCTTATCGACAACCAGTTCGATGTGATGATTTTTATAGCGCTCCACCTTCATACCCGGCTGAATCTCCCTTAGATTTTCATCAATCCGGATGTTCAGGTAACCCTTCTTCCTGTATTTTTCAAACATTTCTTTGTAATGGCCTTTCCTTCCCTGAATCAAAGGAGCCAGAAGGATGACTTTTTTGCCGGAGTATTCCTTTCGGATTAAATCGACAATCTGCTCATCCGTGTATTTTACCATCTTTTCACCGGTGAGATATGAATAGGCCTCACTGGCCCTGGCAAAGAGAAGCCTCATGAAATCATATACCTCTGTTATGGTACCTACTGTTGACCGCGGATTTTTGGTGGTGGTTTTTTGTTCTATGGATATAACAGGGCTTAAGCCTGTAATCTTATCTACATCGGGCCGCTCCATTTCCCCGATAAATTTGCGGGCATATGCGGACATGGTTTCAATGTAGCGGCGCTGGCCTTCCGCATAAATCGTGTCAAATGCAAGTGAAGACTTTCCGCTGCCACTTAACCCCGTAACCACGGTAAGGGTATTACGCGGGATCACAACATCAATATTGGCAAGGTTGTGAACCCTGGCCCCCAAAACATTGATCTCCCGGTCTTCCGATTTTACTATATCTTTAAGGCTTTTGCTTTCCAACAATACAAAACAGTTTTATTGCACATCAACAATGCAGATAATAGTAAATTATTGTTTGTGGTTGGTAAAAAGTTTCTGATAATCCCGGTATCCCTTTTCAGGAATCTTGATTTCATAGGTTTTACCCCTGGGATTTCGCAGATAATTCTCCCTGAGCCAGGGATTCATGATTTTAAGCAGTTTATAGTTAATGGAAAATTGTTCTGCAAATTTGGCGAAATCCTGCACTGTAGTATCCACCTCAACCTTGGTATAAGGAATGGGATAATACAGATCTTCCTCTCTCAGGTTGAAACCGTATTTTTCCGGATTGTTTATAATAAGTTTCATAGCCAGAATCCTGTAAATGTATCTCGCTGTTTCCTGGTTTAGTATCAAATTATAATAACTATCAGCTTCCTGTCGCTCCAGTTGCCTGGCCGTGGCTGATCGCCCAAAGTTAAAAGATGCTGCTGCAAGCGTCCAACTACCGAATCTCTCATAGGCATCTTTATAATATTCACAAGCCGCCTCCGTAGATTTTTCAATGTTGTATCGCTCGTCCACCTGGTAATTAACTTCCAGACCATAGTCCCTGGCTGTTCCTCTCAGGAATTGCCAGAATCCTACGGCGCCGGCAGGAGAAATTGAGTGGGTCAGCTCGCTCTCTATTAATGGTATATACTTAAAATCTTCAGGGATGTTATGTTCCCTCAGGATTTCCTCTATCATGGGGAAATACCTGTTTGCTCTTTTGATAAGCAGCAAAGAATGGGATTGCCAGTAAGTATTCACTAGAAGTTCGCGGTCGAGTGCTTCCCTTACATCAAAATAATCAACCGGAACGTCCTCGCCTGCAAAATCCAGGGTATCCGGGAGCTTCAGTGAATATATAGAGTAGTCATTCCGAAATTTCTGCGTAAATGTGGGCTCTTCCTTTTTTTGTCCATTATTTGTAAACCCCAACCCTATAACAAAAATCAAAATTAAAATTACCGTAACCAATGCCGTAACCAATCCAATAACTGTTCTGTCCTTTCCACTCATATGAAACGAATAAAAAATTTACTGCTGCAAACCTGCAAAATTAGGGAAATTTAAACGGGGAATATCATCCTTAAACTAAAAAGTTATGCTCAACCCCGTATGGACAGCAAACGAATAGGGATAGGTTTTTGTTTCACTATAGTTGATGGGATTTAGGAAATAGTCCATGTGCGGCTCAAGATACATATTCATCTGTTGGGTAAGGTTGTATTCCAGACCCAGGCCAACGGCACCGGAATAGTTGAACTGGCGTATATGGGTTGTATTCCCGATAAGCCTTGTATCGCCTGTTTGATTTTTCAGATAGACCCCTTCGTTAACAAGGAAATTTGAGTTAAGCCCACCGATGAGGTTCAGGTCTATTTTCTTGTCTATCATGGTGTACTCAACCATCAGCGGGATTTTGACGTATTCAAACCGCTGGACAACTGAGGCATTGAGTTTATAGGAAAACTTCAGCAGCCGGTTCCCGTTAACAATGTTCTCAATTTTTTCCGGCCGTTTGGCAGTCAGCAATTTGGCCGGAGCCACTTCCACTTCCCCCAGTGAATTGTTCAGCCTGACAAAGATTTCATCGTCATGCTGGGCAAAATCATCTGATCCGAGGCGTATTTTATTTACAGTTTGTCCAATCTGAGCATAATAAAAACCGGAATGAACGCTCAGCCTCTTGCTTAGCTTATATCCGAAATTGAGTCCCCCGGTATAGGAAAAAAGTTCGCTTTCGGAAGTATTGAATTTGGCCCTTGAAGCATTGTTTTCCAGTCTCCTGTATGACATCACAGGAGCCATAGTGGCTTTTAATGAAAAATGTGTATTCTTTGGAATGTCAGAAGCTGCCTTTACATTTTCCGATACAAAAAAATCATTATTATTGAATGTATTGAATTGGTATGATTGTGAAACCGCAAGTTGTTCCCTTTCATTATTGTCTGAAGCATTTGAAGAGATTCCGGCGATCAATGTTTCTTTCTCTTTCAGTACCTCTTCTTCTGATGTTTCTGTTTCAAATTGCAAAGCAGAAATCTCATCCGCATTCATTTCTGAAGGAAAATTCCCGGCAGCATTTTGTTCTGTATTTTCAGCAATAATATCCTTATCAACCGTTTCCTTGTTTCCTGAATCGTCAGTTACGGCGTACGTCTGCTCAGAGTCTTGAGTGGGCTCTTCCACAAAGTTGCTGAAGCTTTGATTTTCGGGAATAGCCTGGTTTTGCCCGTTTTCATTAAAAAGTGTTCCGGTAGGATTGAATAAAAGCGCTCCCGCTACCAGCAATACAATAAGCGAAGCAGCTATCTGCATGTACATCCTTCTTTTCCTGGCCTTTCTCCGCTCGGCAACATGAACCACAATATCCTCCCATACATCATAAGGGGGGATCACTTCATGATCAGAAAGCTTTTTGCTGAAAATCTCATCTATTTTAGACCTGTCTACCGTCATTAGATCACTTTACCCAGTTTAATTTTATATCTTGCTTCAATTTTACTTTTTAACAGTTCTCTGGCCCTTGATAAATTGGACTTTGAGGTACCTTCACTAATATTGAGTTTTTTGCTAATTTCCTTGTGTGAATAACCCTCTATTGCATAAAGGTTGAAAACCATACGGTACTGCACGCTCAGCTCCTGGATCATCTCCAGTAATTCCTTCTCTCCAAGCTCTTCCAGCACGTGCTCATACTTATATTGTTCATTCTCCATCATTGTCTCATCTTCCACCAGCACAAACCGATTTTCCCTGCGAATTTTTTCCAGGGCGGTGTTCACAATGATCTTTCTCATCCACCCTTCCAAAGAACCTTTGTTTTTATACTGCTGAAGTTTGTCAAAAATTTTAATGAAGCCTTCCTGTAGTATATCCTTGGCTTCATCTTCATTGTTGGCGTATCTCAGGCACAAGGCAAACAGCCGACCTGCATACATTTCATACAACTGAGCCTGTGCCCTTGACTCTCCCCTAAGGCAAGCTTTTATTATGTTATTCAGCTTAGACACTGATTATCGCAATGGGTTTCCTACAAAGATACCCAAAATTTTCGATAAAATAAAAGCGACTCGGAAGAGATTTATAACCATAAGATAGATGGAGATTTCCAAAAAAAAGTTGCGTTAAAATAAATTTTAACGCAACTTTTATATAACTTTTTTCATCTTATATGTGAAAGTAAAAACGTAATGGGTTATTCATCGAAAAAAAAATCATATAAAATACTTAAAATACAATTTACATAACCCTGAAATTAGAAAAACCTACCCCTAACCCAAACAAATGCAGATTACCCGAAAATGAAAAAGGGCGGAATTTTCCGCCCTTTTTCTGTTTTCCTTTTCTCCTTTTGATGAATTAAATGTGGATGACCTCATCGTATGCAGCGGCAGCTGCCTCCATAATGGCTTCGGACATGGTGGGATGCGGATGCACGGATTTAATGAATTCATGACCGGTTGCTTCAATTTTCTTGCCTACCACAAGTTCGGATACCATTTCCGTAACATGGGCTCCGATGAGATGCCCTCCGAGTAATTCTCCATACTTTCCATCGAATATCAGTTTAACAAAACCTTCGTTTTCACCTGCAGCACTTGCTTTACCCGAGGCAGTAAAGGGAAATTTACCCACTTTTATCTCATATCCTGCATCTTTGGCAGCTTGCTCTGTCATCCCCACAGAAGCAATTTCTGGAAAAGTATAGGTACAGCTTGGCATGTTTTTATAATCGAGGGGATCAGGATTTTCCCCGGCAATCTTTTCCACACAGGCAATTCCTTCAGCAGAGGCCACGTGTGCCAGGGCCGGACCCTGTATAATGTCGCCAATGGCATAAACGCCTTCAACGTTGGTTCTGTAAAATTCATCCACCTTTACTTTGTCATTCTCTGTCTCAATCCCCATTTCTTCAATCCCAAGATTCTCGAGGTTTGATGTAATTCCAACAGCTGAAAGCACAATTTCAGCCTCTTTTGTTTCTTCTCCCTTTTTGGTTTTGATGGTGGCTTTGCAGAGATCACCACTGGTATCAACCGATTCAATCGAAGCTTCGGTCATTACCTTAATGCCTTTTTTCTTGAACGACCTTGCCAGCTGTTTGGATACCTCTTCATCTTCAATGGGTACCACCCTGGGCAGTACTTCCACAAGGGTAACTTCGGTTCCGATGGCATTGTAAAAATCGGCAAATTCGCTTCCGATGGCACCTGAACCCACTACAATCATTGATTTAGGTTGTTTTGGGAGGGTCATGGCTTTTCGGTAGCCAATGATCTTTTCTCCATCCTGCTTCAGATTGGGCAGCTCTTTCGACCTCGCACCCGTTGCCAGAATAATGTGGTTCGCAGTATAATTGGTCTGATTGTCCTCCTGGTCAGTTACTTCAACGGTATTTTTCTTAACCAGCTTTCCTGCTCCCTGCAGATGGTCTATTTTATTCTTTTTGAAAAGGTATTGAATCCCTTTGCTCATACCATTGGCCACTTTCCTGCTCCTGTTAACCATCGCCTCGAAATCTGGCTTAACCTGGCCTTCAACACTAACACCGTATTCCTTCGCCTTGTTAAAATTGTGATATACTTCAGCACTTCTTAAAAGGGCCTTTGTGGGTATACAACCCCAGTTAAGGCAAACACCGCCCAGCTCTGCCTTCTCCACTACACCAACTTTCATTCCCAGCTGGGAGGCCCTGATCGCGGCCACATAACCGCCTGGTCCGCTACCTACAACTATCAGATCGTAATTCATAATGATGCTATTTTATTTTAAAATTCTACTTCTTTTTTACTTCTAAACAACTGTTATAAGTACTAATTGTTCTCACTCCTCTGTATATTTAGATTAAAAACATTGAATATCAAATAAAATGCAAGCTTAACCAATCCCAACAATACCACAAGGGCAAAGATGATGGAAGCCCCCGAAGGGATATCCAAATAATAGGAAAACAACAAACCACTAAACAAACCCACAAATGCCGTCAAAGTGGAATAATAGATCATCTTTTCGAATGTCGAGGTGAAATGATTGGCTATGGCCTGTGGTATGGTTAAAAGGGAAATCAAAAGAATGATACCGACCACCTTGATATTGATTACTATGGTCAGTGCCACCAGGCTTATCAGAATATTTTTCATTGCATCTACGGGCAGTCCGAATACCCTGGCATAACTCTCATCAAATGAAATGAACAGGATGGTATGGTAGAAAAAAATGAAAAACAAAATGATTATGACTGTCAGTACAGCCATGAATATCAAATCCGTGGTTGATACGGTAAGAATGCTTCCAAACAGGTAGGTCATCAGGTTGGGGGCATAGCCTGGAGTTAGATATATAAAGATGATTCCAATGGCCATTCCCAAAGACCACCATATACCGATCATGGAATCATAGCGTACTTCCCCTTTTTTAGAGAAAAATTCAATGCCCAGGGCCGAAAGAACGCTGAAAATGGCAGCACCTAATATGGGATTGATCCCCAAATAATATCCCACGCCAATACCACCAAACGACGAATGGGTAATGCCTCCGCTAAGAAAAACAATCCGGTTGGAAACAATGTATGTACCAATGATTCCGCAGGCAATGCCTGCAAAAACTGCTGCCCATAACGCGTTGACAAAAAGATGATATTGTAACAATTCTGTGATCATCGGTGGTCATGTTTTTTCAGTACGGTGTGTGGCATATCTCCATGCGTTATTAGCTGTATCGGGCAATTGTATGCTGAAAGCTGTTTCTCGGTAATCACATTCGAACGATGGTAATGGAATTCACGGTTCACACATGCTATGGTTTTGACATACGTGGTGATGGTACCGATATCATGACTAACCAGAATGATGGCCATTGTTTTATTGAGCTCCCTGAGGTGTTCGTAAAGCTCTCCTTCAAACTTATTGTCAACAAACGTATTGGGTTCATCCAGTATCAGGAGTTTTGGGGAAGATATGATTGCCCTGCAGAGAAATACCCGCTGCATCTGACCGCCGGAAAGCTCACCAATGGTTTTATCCTTCAAATGGGCAATGCCCATCTTTTCCATCATTTGTGAGGCCAATTCCTTATCCCTGCGGCTGTATCTTTTCAGGAAACCGTTTTTCGACATCATGCCGGACAGAACAACCTCCATGGCTGATATGGGAAATTTCCTGTCAATCATGTTGAGCTGGGGAAGATATCCGATCCGCTTAATATTCCCTTTTTCCTGTACAGAATAGTATTTTACCTTTCCTTTCATCGGTCTGAGGGTTCCCAATATAACCCTGAGCAGTGTGGTTTTTCCTCCGCCATTGGGGCCTACCACCCCTATGAAATCCTCACTGAAAATTTCCATATTGACATCCCGGATCACAACCTTCCCATTGTATCCGGCAGTTACCGAATCAAGCTCAAGTATCTTTTCTGCCATAGCTTATGATTTTATTGATTACGTACCCTTCAATGCCTTTTGCATTTTCCGGGCGATGGTCATCATATTTTTCATCCAGTTGTAAGCCAGGGGATCCACCTGGATCACCTCCGCATTCAATTCCTCAGCCAACGTTTGGGCTTCATCTGTGCTGAATTGCTCCTGGATCAGCACAGCCCTGATATTTTTTTTCCTGGCCTCATCAATGAGATTTCTTAATCTGGCAGGCGAAGGTTCCTTGCCCTCATGTTGAACGGCAACCTGCTCCAGTTGGTATGCCCTCGCGAAATATGACAATGCAGGATGAAATATAAGAAAACTACGGTTATCAATACCTTCTAACGTCTTATTGATTTGATCATCCAACGAATCGATACGGTTTATAAAGGTGTGATAATTGTTTTGATATTCCTTTCTGTTTGCTGAATCCAGCTCAATCAGCATATCCCTGATGTTTTTTACCTGAACCTTAACGGCTTCAGGCGATAACCATATGTGGGGGTCCACGCCCCTGCCATGATTGTGGCCCATTGAATGCTTACCCTGCGTTTCATGCCTGATCAACTCCACATGCTTTGACTGGTCGAAAACCTGAAGTTCGGGATTGGCCGATCGAAGCTTATCCATCCAAACCTTTTCAAACACTATATGCCCAATTTTTAAATATGCCATGGAGCCACCGATCTTCTGGATCTGTTTTGGAGAAGGTTCATAGGTAACCGGGCTGGCTCCCGGCGGTATCATCACATTCACTTCAAAACGATCCCCGGCCAGTTGCTTCACAAAAAATTCCTGGGGAAGGATGCTGACCGTAACCATATGATCCACTTCCCGGCGATCTGAACCGGGTTTACATCCTCCCATTGTAATGACCAGAGCCGTTAATAGAAAAATAAGCAATGCGGGGATCCTATTCATAAATTTTATTTAGAATTAATTAAAATAACAAAAATATAAGTTTTTTCTTCCTTAGAAAAGAAAAATGAAAGATAAATAAAAGGTAACCCGGTGGTCTAAATGACCTCACCGGGAACGCGACAGAGCTAATCCAGGTAATACCGGAATATCAACTGCTGGCTTTCTGTCCGTATATTTACCGGAGTTTATTTATTAGAATAGCTATCTATCAATTGTTTCGCGGCCATATAGGAGCTCATTTTACCCTCCAGAACCTCGTTTTCATATTTGGTAAGCTGATCTTTTATGAAATCGGTCTGGTAAAAATTATCCTTCAGGATCTGGTTAATGGTTTCATACATCCAGTACTTGGCCTGTTCTTTCCGGTTTTTCATGAAATAGCCATTATTCTTTGTAAATCCGACAAATTCCCATATGGTCTCCCATACTTTATCAATCCCCTGGTCGAACAGCGCAGAGCAGGTCAGGACCCTGGTTTCCCAGCCGGATTCCGGGGGCGGAAAAAGATGAAGCGCCCTTTCATATTCCTTCCGGGCCATTTCTGCTTTCTGCTCATTCTTGCCATCGGCTTTTGTAATGGCAATTAAATCGGCCATCTCCATAATTCCCCGTTTGATACCCTGAAGCTCATCTCCTGCACCGGCCAGCATCAGAAGAAGGAAAAAATCAACCATGGAATGGACAGAAGTTCCAGACTGACCTACGCCTACCGTTTCAATGAAGATGGTATTGAAGCCGGCAGCCTCGCATAATATCACCGTTTCCCTGGTTTTTCTCGCCACTCCTCCCAGTGAATCGCCGGAAGGAGACGGACGGATGAATGCCTTTTCATCTGCGGCAAGCTTCTCCATCCTCGTTTTATCCCCCAAAATGCTGCCGCCCGTTCGTTCACTGGTCGGATCAACTGCCAGAACAGCCAGTTTATTTCCTGCACCTGTAATTTTAATTCCAAGCGACTCAATGAAGGTGCTTTTTCCCACTCCCGGAACACCGGTAATCCCTATCCTGATAGAATCACCTGCATAAGGAAGGCATTTCTCAACGATCTGCCGGGCCATTTCCATGTCTTCGCCCCTTGAACTTTCAATAAGGGTTATGGCCTGGCCTAAAATTGTCCGATCCCCTTCGAGTATTCCTTTTACATACTGATCAGCGGAATACCTGGCTCCCCTTTTTCTCCTGAAACGTTTTGCGGCTTCCTTATTGATGGAGGAAGGCCGTTCAACGCCTTTATTCACGTTCAGGGCACTTTCCGGGTTTTTTTTCCTGTCTTTTTCATTATCCATATGCATCATGCTTTTTACAGCCCTGCCCTGAAAAAAATTAGTTACTTTCCACCTTACCCTTTATATTAAGCCTTAAATTGCTGTTATCAGGATCATTGGAAATAAAGTAAATGGATTTATGCTGATAACCCTGCCTGTTCCCTGTATGGAAAACCGCTTTGAATGAGCTGCTCTCGCCCGGGCCGATTACCGTTTTATCAGGCTTAACCGTGGTACATCCACAGGTTGAACGTATTTTCCGTATTTTGAGGTCCCGTTTTCCTGTATTTTTAAAGTGAAATACATGTTCCACCTTGCTGTTCTGACCGGCCGTTCCAAAATTATACGTGGTCTGGTCAAATTTTACATTGGGTGCATTTGTTCTTTCTTCTTCGGAAAGATGAGAAAAATCCTCTATAATCTTAGCTGAAATAACCAGTGTATTATGCGATACATTTTTACCGTTCACCTTAACCCGGATGCGGTCCATTCTGAAACCCCAATCGTTGATTTTGTTGGGATCATAGGTACCATAAATATAACTTTCCTCACCAGGATTCATCACTTTTGGGTTTGTATGCAATTTAATATGATCCGGTACACCGGAAAATGATACTTCCATCTTTTTATCGGAGGCATTGACTATGCCCAGTGAATCGTGTTCCACACTGTTGTGTTTCACTTTAACAAAAGCCAGGTGATGCGACTTAAGGCGCAGGTCACCCATCTGCCTGGGATAACGGTCGGAAAGACTGCGCTTCCTGGGAACAACATCTCCTTTTATTCTTAGTATCTCTGTACCATTTGAGGCGTTGGACCTGACCAGGATGCTTTTGTTGAAACTGCCAGGCCTTCTACGCGGATCAAATGTCACACTGAGATTGCCTTTTTTACCCGGTAAAATGGGCTGTTTGGTAAATGAGGGTGTAGTACATCCACATGAAGCCCTCACCTCGTTAATAATTAACGGCTTGGCACCGGTATTGGTAAAGGTAAACTTATGGGTAACATTGCCACCGGTTTCCTGGATCTTTCCGAAACTATGGGTGGTTTTATCAAAAACAATTTTGGGCTCTTTTTGCTGGGCCTGAACGGGTAAAACCAGCATCAGAATCATGCCCGAAAGAATCAGCATCCGCTTCATAACAAAATGTATTATTTTTTAAAACACTAAATTAATAAATATCTTAGCCTGATCAAGCCAAAACCAAACAGGATGTTGTCAAGAGATTTTATATATCCTGGTTTTGGCTTGTCCTGGTATACCAACGCACGCGTATTTTAAACTATTATTTTTTGATTATGTTTGCTCATGAGAATTCACCTGCGGAAAATAAACATATCCCCGTGAATTTCTGTTTGAAGGTTATAACGATAACCAACAGGAGCGGGTTTCATTTTTCCGGGATTCTATTTATTAGAAACTGGCATATGGATATAAAAAAATACATACTGGAAAAAGCAGAACATTATTTTGATACAGTCGTTGATATCCGGCGGCACCTTCACCGGCATCCGGAACTTTCCTTTCAGGAGCATAATACCATCGATTTCCTTGAAAACCGTTTGAAGAAAGAAGGGTTTAAATTTGAAAAGCCCCTTGATACAGGCATAACCGGCATGTTAAAAGGTGATTCAACCGGCAAGCCGGTGGTGGCCCTCCGGGCTGATATTGATGCACTGCCCATCCATGAAAAAAATGAAGTTGAATATGTTTCGCAAAACCAGGGCATCATGCATGCCTGCGGGCATGATGCTCATACTTCCGCCCTGTTCGGCGCATTATTAATTCTCAGAGACCTGAAAGCTGAATACAAAGGTGATGTTAAATTCATTTTTCAACCGGGAGAGGAAAAATTACCGGGTGGTGCCAAATACATGATTGAACAGGGGGTATTGAAAAATCCCAAACCCGATCTGATTGTAGGCCAGCATGTATATCCCGAATTGCCCGCGGGAAAACTGGGGTACAAAGGCGGCCCGTATATGGCCTCTTCGGATGAAATTTACATCACCATCCGGGGAAAGGGAGGACACGGCGCGATGCCCCATAAAACCGACGATACAATTTATCTTGCCTCCCAGCTCATCCAGTCCTTACAACAAGTGGTCAGCAGAAAAGCCCCTCCTACCATCCCAACGGTGCTTACATTCGGAAAAATCATAGGCAACGGGGCTACCAATGTCATACCCGATGAAGTTTACCTGGAAGGGACCTTCAGAACAATGAACGAACCATGGAGAAAGGAAGCCCATGAACTCATCCGCCAGATTGCAGAAAATACCGTGGCATCAACAGAGACAAATGCCGAGGTTAGCATCATCCAGGGTTACCCGGTATTGATAAACGATGAGGCCATGACACAAAAATGTATGGCTTATTCCGGAGACCTTTTCGGAGAAAGCAACATAGAAAACCTGGATATCCGGATGACAGCGGAAGATTTTGCCTACTATACACAGGAGATCCCGGGAGTTTTTTACCGCCTCGGCATAGCAAACAAATCAAAAGGAATTGACAGTTCCCTTCATACATCCACCTTCAATATAGATGAAGAAGCTTTAAAAACCGGCATGGCCAACCTGGCCTGGATCGCCATTTCCTTTTTAAATGATTCTGTCTGACAGCAAGGAGAAAAATGGTTATTTAGAATCTTTCAAAATAATTAAACCATGGTACGGGTCATTTGGAGAATAAAAAAATGCGCATATTTTTGCAGCGATTTTGTTAACCAATTTAAATTTTAGAAACATGGCTTACGTAATTACAGAAGATTGCACAGCATGCGGTGCCTGCATGGACGAATGCCCGGTTGAAGCAATATCAGAGGGCGAGATTTACAAAATTGATCCGGATATTTGCACCGATTGCGGGGCTTGTGCAGATGTTTGCCCGGTTGAAGCAATCCATCCGGAATAGTGGTAATGAAAGAATCATCAACATACAAAAACCGTCGGGCGATTGCCTGACGGTTTTTTTTATAGGGCTTATCATCAAAAAAGGTGAAATATTATTTTCAAGAGAAAAAAATTCTTGTTTTTCTTTCAAATCATTTTTCAGGATTTTTATTTATTTAGCAGCCAAATTAAAAGCATTTTATAACCAATGGGATTATACCGGGAATTCGCCAGATCAGGAAACTACCTATTTCGCAACAGAAGTTACATACCCATTATTCTGTACCCTTTGGCCACGCTGATCATACTTGTGGAAAGGGTGCATGTTTTTTATGATCCTGACCTGGTATGGTCCCTGGTTTGCTTAATCATTTCGTTTTCAGGACTGGCAGTAAGAACACTGGTGATCGGATGGATTCCAAAGGGTACCTCCGGCAGAAACCGGAAAGAACAGGTAGCAAACACCCTCAATACCACCGGAATCTACTCAACAGTTCGCCACCCCTTATATTTTGGCAATTTCCTGATGTGGATGGGCCTGATCATCTATACGGGAAACATCTGGTTTATCATTATCGCCGCCTTGTTGTTCTGGTTT
>Ga0207797_1001232_pt1 | contig 18782 bp, 10 predicted proteins | sample PRCRCaboRojoPR_6_FD_187275 | JGI IMG/M metagenome (GOLD analysis project Ga0207797, IMG submission 187275) | Marine sediment microbial community from Cabo Rojo, Puerto Rico - PR CR 10% Liquid 1 (SPAdes) | ecosystem: Environmental > Aquatic > Marine > Coastal > Sediment | place: Cabo Rojo, Puerto...
AGAGCGCTGCCCGAGCTCGACCTCGAGCAACACGTCTTCGGTCGCGTGTCGCAACTGCTGTATCGACCTGCCGTCAGCTTCGCGCTGGGGATCGCGCTGACGCTCCTGACGATGAGCGTCTCGGTATCGCTGGGACTTCTGGTGCCTCTCTCGGTTCGAGGCTACGTGCGCCGGGAGAACCTGGTTCCGTACATCATGGGCTGCAACATCTCGACGTTCGTCGACACGCTCATCGCCGGCGTGCTACTGAGGAATCCCGTCGCGACGGACGTGGTCCTTACTCAGATGATCAGCATCCTGATCGTATCACTTGTCATCTTGGTATTCTTCTATCGCGCCTACGAACGGTTCACGCTGCGCGTCGCGCTGTGGCTGAATCAGCAGCGGGAACGGATGGTTGCTTTCTTCGTTCTCATTCTGCTGATCCCCGGTGCGCTGCTGATGGCGGGCTGATTGGGATATGGGAGGTGTGCGATGAAGATCCTGGTGACCAGCGACGGACTGGATACACTGGAGAGAGCGGCGGATTATACGACGTTCCTTGCCGATCCAAGCGAGGCAGCCATCAGGGTGCTAGGGTTCTGCAAGAAGGAGCGGGAAACGGAGGGGGAGTGGGGTGAGCTGGCATCGCTGCGCGACAGGCTTGACGAGGCGCTGGGGTGCCCGGTCGAGGCGTCTCTGCGATGCGGTGAGCCTGCCGCGGAGATCCTGGAGGAGACGGAGCGGCACGACTACGGTCTGGTGGTCCTGGGCATCCATCTGCGGCGCCGACTGACCCACCTGCGACCAAAGGTCGTGGCGCTAGAGCTGGCTACCCGTCTGCGTGCGCCACTGCTGATTGTCTTCCCCGAGTGGGGACAGCTGCGCCGGATGCTGATCTGTACCAGTGCGGCGAGGAAGGATATGCCGGTGGTCCGAACAGCGGGTCGACTGGCAAGCCAGGCGGGCGCCGAGGCCACCGTGTTGCACGTGATGTCCCAGGTCCCAGTGTCCGCCGATGCCGAGGTGGAGGATCTGGAGAGAAGCGCGGAGGAGCTGATGGAACATGACTCGCGAGAGGGGGTCCATTTCGATCGCGCCCTGGAGATCCTGGCCCAGGTCGGCGTCCCCGCGGACAAGGTCGAGGCGAAGATACGGCATGGACTCGTGGTCGACGAGATCGTACGGGAGAGTGATCGAGGGGATTTTGACCTGATCGCTGTCGGCGCCCACCATGTGCCCTCAAAGCGCTCGTGGCACGAGTTGCGCGAGCTTATCCAGGAGGACATCGCCGAGCGGGTCCTGCTGGAGGCGCGGCGGCCGGTGCTGATCATCCCGGCGATGCGTGTGTAGAATGAGAAATGTGATTCGAACGTTGATTCTCGGAAACCTTTAGCCAAGACCAGTATTCTCGGAGGTGATGGCGATGATGGAGCGAGCAAGTAGGGTGGAGGATCTGGACTTCACGACTGGCGCACAGGTCCGATGCCGCGATGGAGCCGCCGGCACGCTGCGGATGGTCGTGGCAGATCCTCACACCCGGAGGATCACGGATCTGATCGTCGAGAAGGGTCATCGGCAGGAACAGGACCGCGTGTTGCCGGTCTCTATCGTAGAGCGAGCCACGGATGAAGACATCTACCTCTCCATCGACAGTCGGGAGCTCACCGACTATCCCCGCTACCGAGAGGCAGAGATGGCGGCCCCGGTCACCGACTGGAAAGGGAGTCGGTACAGGGCCGAGAACGTACGCTATCGCCTGTCGCCGTACGGCTCCGTTACGTCCGAATCGGTCCTGCCGATGATCCTCTATCAAGTGCAAGAGGGCATCCCGTCGACAGTCGAAACGCTGGAGCGCGGGACGCCCGTGTACGGCGAAGACGGTCGGCTCGGCACCGTGGACCACATCCTTGCCGAACCAGAGAGCGGTGAGATCAGCCATCTGGTCGTGCGGCGACGGGCTGCGGCCGACTGCCGGGTCATCCCGGCCACGGTGATCGAGAATCTCCGGGAGGTAGGAATCACCGTGAGGGCGTCGGCGGACGAGCTGGCGAGGATACCGCGCTACCAACCTCGCGCGGAGCAGGACACCCTGGCCGAGCTGCGGGACCGGTTCGCTGTCGCGCCCGTCACCGAGGTTGGCGAGACGAAGGTGGACCTGCACCATGACGTGGCTCAACTGACGGGGGTCGTACAAGACCCGGCTGCCAAGCGACGTGCCGAGGGGCTGGCGCGATCGGTCGATGGGGTCATCGACGTGGAAAACTCACTCCAGACGGACCTGGCCATCGCGGAACGCGTGTCGATCGCACTACGTCACGATTCGCGCACCCATGCGGAGGACATCGAGGTCACCAGCGTTCTCGGGGTCGTGACCCTGACCGGGCAGGTGCGAGACGCCGCAATCCGCGACGCGGCGAGGGAGATTGCGCGCCAGCAGGGTGGCGTGGTGGCCGTGACGGACGAGCTGGAGATCGTGGACCATAGGGCCGGGAGCACCGCAGACCGGGGAGACCTTCGTCGAACGCCACATTCAGCTTCGGTAGAGAAGTAGATCGCCCGACGTATGTAGAAAAAAGAGAAAGGATAGCTATGACGGAGAGTATCGCCGAGCAAGAGACGCTCACGTTCCGCGCCGAGGTCCAGCAGCTGCTGAACATTCTCGCTAACTCCTTGTATACAGACCGGGAGATCTTCTTGCGGGAGTTGATCTCGAACGCGTCCGACGCGCTTCATCGTATCCAGTTCGAGATGCTCACCAACCGCGACGTGCTCGATCCGGATGCGGATCTGAAGATCCACGTCGACGTCGACGAGGATGCCCACACGCTGACCGTCTCGGACACGGGGGTCGGCATGACCCGCCAGGAGCTGGTTGAGAATCTGGGCACCATCGCCCACTCCGGCGTGGCTGCTTTTCTCCAGGGCATCGAGGAGGGCGAACGCCCGGCCGACATCATCGGGCAGTTCGGGGTCGGTTTCTACTCGGTCTTCACGGTCGCCGACGAGGTGACCGTGACAACCCGTTCTTACCGGCCCGACGCGGAGGCGTGGCGCTGGACGTCGCAGGGTGAGGGGAGTTTCACGCTGGAGCCGGCCGAGAAGGAGGGCCGGGGCACCACCATCGAGATCGCGCTCAAAGACGACGCCACGCAGTTCGCGTCGACGTGGCGCGTGCGGGAGATCGTGAAGACCCATTCCGACTACGTCTCCTTCCCCATCCTCGTCGACGGCGAGGTCGTCAATCAGCAGACGGCCCTGTGGCGAAAGCTGCCGCAGGAGGTGGAGGAGAACGCGTACGCGGACCTTTATCGACAGCTGACGCTGGACACGGAGGACCCGCTGCTTCACATCCATCTGGTGACCGACGTGCCGGTGGACATCCGCAGCATCCTCTACGTGCCCCGGACACGGGACCGGGGATTCCTCAACCTGCGCCAGGACGCCGGGCTCCGGCTCTACGCCAAGAAGATCCTGATCCAGGAGGACAACCAGGATCTTCTGCCCGAGTATCTGGGCTTCGTCGAAGGGGTTGTTGACTCGGAGAGCCTGCCGCTCAACATCTCCCGCGAGACGGTGCAGAGGAGCCGCGCGATGCGCCACATCGAGAAGGCGCTGACGGGCCGCGTGCTGAAGGGCCTGCGTGAGCTGGCAGAAGATAGGCCCGACGACTACGCTGCATTCTGGGAGGCCTTCGGGCCGTTCATCAAGCAGGGCGCGGTCACCGACTACGCCAACCAGGCCGATCTGTTGCCGCTCCTCCGGTTTCCCTCATCGACGTCGGACGGAGCCTTGATCGCGCTCGAGGACTACGTCGCGCGTATGCCGGAAAACCAGGAGGCCATCTACTACGTGGTGGCCGACGACGCGGCGTCCGCGGCCCATAGTCCCCACCTCGATGCCTTCAGGCGGCGCGGCCTGGAGGTGCTTTACTTCCTGGATCCAGTCGATGGCCTGCTGGCCCGCGCCGTCGGCGAGTACGAGGAGAAGCCCCTCAAGGACGCGAGCGACCCCGATCTCTCGCTGCCGGCGGAGGAAGAGGAGACGGTTGACGAGGAAGGCGTCCCCCAGGAGGATCTGGAGCGATTGATCGCCCGCTTCGAGGAGATCCTGGGCGACCAGGTCAGCGAGGTGCGCGCCTCCCGGCTGCTTGTCGACAGCCCATGTCGTCTCGTCTCTTCCCAGGGGGGACCAGAACGGGATCTCCAGCGTCTGCGGCGGCTGGTCGGAGAGGAGGCCGAGCTACCGCCTATGATCCTGGAGGTGAACCGTCGACATCCCCTGATCCGGGATCTTTCAGAGAGGATCGCCGGTCAGTCCGAGGACGATCTGGTCGAGCCGATCGCCCAGCAGTTGTTCGACAACCTGTTGCTGCTGGAGGGCCTCCATCCCAACCCGGCACGGATGGTGCCGCGACTCCAGGCCCTGCTTGAAGCCGCGACAGGCGTCGAGCGGTGAGGGCCGCGGGATGCGTCTGTTGCGGCGCGAGAGCCCGGGTATGAAGCCGACCCGAACAGCTCCCGGTGGTGCGCCCCGGAGGAATCGGGCGGCAATCGATCGCAAAGAGGTGGGGATAGAGGGCGGAAAGTCGTACGGAGCTCTGACAATGAGGAGGGAGGCCGTTGAGCGCAGGGAGAACTGACAGCAGCGACGGTCTACTCGGGAACAGCTTCGAGGCCCAGGTGCGGCAGTCCTACAGCGACGCGGAGGCGGCTAAGATTCTGCGCGCCTATACATACGCGGTCGAGCGTCTTGAGGACGAGGCTGATCGACACCTCCGCGCCGCCAACGTCTTGCTCGATCAACGGGCAGACGCTGTCGTCGTGACGGCGGCCCTGCTGATCCCGCCTCATCAGCAGGGTGATCTATCCGCGCATGAAATCAAGTCACTCTTCGGCGACGCGATGAGCGATCTTGTCGTGCGAGCCTCCGACGAAGGCATCCTAGCCCCCGGCACCGAGGTTCATCGAATGCAAGATCTTCGACGGTGGCTGACGTCTATCTCCGTCGACGTCCGTACCCTCGTCCTCCGAGTCGGTCTCCGACTCGGTGCTCTCGAAGGGCTTGCCGAGGGGACAGAAAGCGGGAATCAAGACGGAGACCAAAAGGACATCGCTCAAGAAACCATGGATCTGTACGTGCCGCTGGCAGATCGGATGGGCATGGGGGCTCTGCGGACCCGTCTGGAGGATGCCTGCTTCCGCTTGCTCCAGCCGGCGGTTCACGCCGAGATGACAAGAAGCATAGAATCGATTCGGAAGCAAGATCAGATTTGCCTCTCATTGCTGGAAGACGGCGTAACTCGGCTGCTGGAGCAACGTGGTGTGGATGCCACGGTCCAGAGTCGGACCAAAGGCTTGTACAGCATCTACCGCAAGATGTGCCGGCTAGAGAGCTCCCTCGACGATGTCATGGACCGCATTGGGCTTCGTATTATCGTCCCCTCGATCGAGGCATGCTACCAGGTGCTGGGGCTGCTGCACACGCGCTTCCGACCCGTACCGGGCACATTTGACGACTACATTGGGTTCCCAAAAGAGAACGGCTACCAGTCCCTGCACACTTGTGTATACCCGGTCCCGGACATCTCAATCAAACCGGTCGAGTTCCAGATCCGGACGGAGGCGATGCATCGTGAGGCGGAATATGGGGTTGCGGCACACTGGCTGTATAAGAACCGGGAGGGGGCCAGAGCCGAGGACCGGCGGCAGCTCGAGGAGCTGTGCCAGCTACTGCCCGAGAGCGACGAGGGGTTCGATTTCGATGCGTTCTTGGATCGTCTCCACCGCCGGATCCGCGACGATCGCCTGGTGGTATTTCGAGATCAGAGGCATCACGTGCGACTACCCGCCAACACGACGGTGCGTGACCTGGGTCGCCAGCTGGTGGGTCCGAATGAGCCGGAGACCCACGTCCGGATCAACGGCACCTGCCATTCGCCCGACTACCTGCTCCGAGATGGCGACTCCATCGATTTCGCCGTCCTCGAACGCGAGAACGATAGCTTCAGCCTCGAGACCATGGATGCGCAGGCCTAAGTGCCCGTACCCTGCGGGATTCGGTGGATGAACGGAGGGGACCCGAGCCCCGGTGGACGCGTACCAACCGGGGGTCAACGTCTGCCAACCAAACCCGGCGCCAGCTCTTCCTGGGCCGTAGCCCCAGGGCCGCGTTTCTGTGATGTACTGGCGTCAGTAGGGTCGCCATACCCTTGCGTGAGCGATGGCGGCTTGATGAGGTAAGGATGGAGCAGGGACGAGGCAGCCCTTATGCTACCTGCATCGACCGGCAGGGGCCGGGAGAAGAGAAGGACGTCCTCCGCAGTCTGGGTGGTGGAGTTGCTTGCGATTGTGACGCTTGGGGCCAGGCTCGGGTTGGGCGGTGTAGAGCCAGTCGAGGCGCTGATAGCCAGCAACCGCTCGCGGACACCCGCAGTCAGATGAAGATGATCGTATCGTTCTAAGACCTCAACCAGCGCTGGTAGAAAAGGAACCAGGCGTTTGGGACAGATACGATTGGCTGCTTCCCAGAGGACAAGCAGCGCTTCTCTTACGTCGTCATCACACTTCCGATGGCCTGCCTTGCACCCTCGTTTCGTCGGACTCGGAGACGCCGGGTCAAACTCGTTCAGCAGCGTGATGGCCTGCTTGCGTCCCGGCGTGTCCTGCCGACCGACTAGCTCACCAGCTCCTCGAGCCGGTCCACCACCTCGGCCAGCACTCCGAAGGCCTTCTCCACGGGCTCACGCTCGGTCATGTCGACACCCGCTTTCTTGAGAGCCTCCAGCGGATACGCTGAGCTCCCGGCGCTCAGGAACTTCACGTACTTCTCCGCGGCGTCCGCCTCGCCGGAGAGGACCCGGTCGGCCAGCGCGTGGGCGGCGGAGATGCCGGTGGCGTATTGGTAGACGAAGAAATTCATATAGGTGTGCGGGAACTGAGCCCAGCGGATGCCGCTGCGATCGTGGTCGGCCACCACCTCACCCCCGTACCCCTCTTCAAACAGCTCAGCGGTCAGGTCGATCATCGTGCGCGCGTTGACCGGGGTGCCCTCTTCCAGCATGCGATGCGTCTCCAGCTCGAAGCGTGCCAACGTCGGCATAATGAATAAGTAGCGGTGAAAATTCGACATAGTCTCCTCCACCAGGGCCAATTGGAGATTCGGGTCATCCTGCGTGCGGAACAGGTAGTCCCGCACTACTGCCTGGTGGAAGTTCGAAGCCACCTCGCAAAGGAAGAGGACGGGCTGGCCGTAGACATAGGGCTGGGTCTTCCGGCTCAGGAGATAGTGCATCGAGTGGCCCAGCTCGTGGGCTAACGTGCTGAGGCTGAAGACGTCGTCGGCGTAGCTCATCACGATGAAGGGCTGCGTGTCGTAACCGCCCCCAGAGAAAGCGCCCAAACGCTTCCCCTTGTTCAGCGCCCGGTCAACCCAGCGGTCCTCCGTGCACCCCTGGCGCAGCCGGTCTACATACGCCTCCCCCAGCGGCTCCAAGCCCTCGGAGATCCACTCTAGGGCCTGCTCGAACGAAACCTCGGGCTTCTTCTCGGTCAGCGGCGCCTTGACGTCGTAGACGTGAAGCGTCTCATATCCGAGCGCCTCGCGACGGATGCGCCAGTACCGGTGCCACGTGGGCAGGTTCGCCTTGAAGACGTCGATCAGGTTGTGGAAGACCTCGGTCGGGACGTTGGGGAAGAACGTCGACGCCTCCAGCGCCGAGTCGAACCCGCGGGCGCGGGCTTGGAAGATGTCCCGCTTGAAGCCCCCAGTCTGCAGCCCCGCTAGCGTGTTCTGGAGGGCCAGATAGCCATCGTTGTAGTTCTCCCACGCCGTGCGGCGTACCTCGCGATCCGTATGCGTGATAAGGGAGTTGATGCTGCTCTGCCCCACCTCCATCTCCTCGCCCTCCAGCGTGCGCGCTGGCTTGAAGGAAATCTCGGCGTCGGTGAGGACGCCGTGGGTGTTCTCCGCCGTGGCCAGAGGCTCCGTGGCCAATGCCAGCACCTCCTCGACCTCGGCCGAGCGGATGTGCTTTTTCTGGCGCTCCAGATCGCGGAAGTAGTGTCGGTAGATCTCAAGCTCCGGTTCCTCCTCCAGCCAGCTGTACAGTGTGTCGAAGCCGATGGAGGTTAGCTCTGGCTCGATGAACGCCGCCGCTGCAGTGGCTTGGGCTTTCAGACTCCGCGCCTGGTCAGCTCGCGCGGTGGCCTCCTGGTCGGAGACGTCGACCTGGACCGACAGCGTGGCGTAGACGAGAACCTTGTCAGCGAGGCGCATCAGCTCTTGCCACGTGTCGAGGCAGTCGAGCAGCGTGTCCGGGTCCTCGTCCAGCCGGCCCTCGTACGCGGTCAGCTCTGGAAGCCGCTCTTTCAAGCGTTCTCCAGCTGCTTCAAACTCATCAACAGATGAGAAGATGCTCTCCAAGTTCCAGGTCTCCTTGAGGGAGACCTCTTTGCGGGGTGGAAGGGTAGTGCTCGGCACGATTCTTTACTCCTTTTCGATTCTATCTGGCCCGTTGGTGTAGGCAAGGCGTCACGGTATTGTGCGGCGCGATCTCTGCTGCACTGCAGGGTTGCGACGATCATTCATTGTATCACTAGGGATGAAAATAGCCAACAGAGAACACGGGGAGAGCGTTGCCCGGAGATGCCCATGGGTTTCTCACGAGTTGCTCGATTCGAACAGCACGTTACCGATCAGACGGAAGCCACGAATCGATGATGGGCTGATCGCGTCGCCTTGATGGAAGTGAAGTTCCGTGCAATTGACTTGTTGGGACCCTTCTAGTAGACTGTGTTGCCTATGTGCCGATTAATCGTGGCATATGAGGCTGAGAGAATGCCCCAACAAGCCTATGGACGACAACGGAGTGAGTGTCGAGGACTACGAGGAGGGCCTTGAGGAGAACCTAGAGGTTCTGGTGAGTGTGCCGATGACTCCGTGGTGTGCTTCCAGAAGGAAGAGGAAGCCAGATCTTTCGGCGAGCTGCTGAGAGATCGGTTAGCGAAGTTTGGGCTGCGGATTTTGGAGAGAAAGTCTCGCATCATCGCCTTCGGACGGTATGTGTGGCAGAGGAGACAACGAGAAGCGAAGAAGGTAGCCCCAACCCAAGATATGCCACTCGCTTCACACTCTGTCCTCGTATTGAGGATGTGTTCCCGAAGAACCGTATGAGGTAAAACTTCACGTACGGTTCTGTGAGGGGCATCAAATCGAAAAGGAGATTACGATGTCAGCTCGACAGAAGGAAGATCGCAACGCACTCATCGCCCTGCCGGTGGTTATCGTGGTCGCGGTGGGGATCGCCTGGGCCGGCAGCCAGGGAGGCGGGTCCGCCCTCGGGGTCCCGATCTTTGCCCTCGGGGTCGCCCTGGCCTTCGTGATTCAGTGGCTGGCCTTCATCCTGGCCTACGCGCTCCAGACCGAGCGGTTCTACGACCTGACCGGCAGCATCACCTACATCTCCGTGACCACGATGGCGGTCCTGCTCAGCCCCGTGGTGGATGACCGGTCGGTGCTGCTTCTGGCCATGGTCCTGGTCTGGGCGACGCGCCTGGGCACGTACCTTTTCAACCGCATCCTGAAGGCGGGCAAGGACGAACGGTTCGACGAGATCAAGCCCTCTTTCCTCCGCTTCCTTCAGACGTGGACGCTGCAGGGGCTGTGGGTCACCTTCACGGCGGCCGCTGCGCTGGCCGCGATCACAACCACCACGCGCAAGGAACTGGGGTGGTTTGCTCTCGTGGGGTTCCTGATCTGGGCCTTCGGTTTCGGAGTCGAGGTGCTGGCGGACGCCCAGAAAAACGCCTTCAAGTCGGACCCGGCCAATAAGGGTAACTTCATCAACTCTGGCCTGTGGGCTTGGTCCCGTCACCCCAACTACTTTGGCGAGATCACGCTCTGGGTTGGCGTGGCTGTCATCGCCCTGCCGGTGCTGAGGGGCTGGCAGTGGGTGACGCTGATCTCGCCGGTGTTCGTAACGCTCTTGATCACCCGCGTCAGCGGGGTACCGATGCTGGAGGAACGGGCCGACGAGAAGTGGGGCGGTCAGGAGGACTACGAAGCCTACAAGGAACAGACGCCGGTGTTAATCCCCTGGCCGCCTTCGAGGAACTCCAGGGGGAGTGATTAGGGGCTGTCATTCTCCGGACGGAAGAGGAGCGGCACCTACCGCAGACCGTTGGGTCTGTGTGTCGTTACTCCGGTCGCCGCCTGGTGGATGGCCCGCTGCTATCTGGATCCGAGGTAGAAGAGAGGCCCCCGTGGACACAGAAACCATTGCAGGGACCGAGATAAGGAACCTTCTGGACACAGCCGAAGCGGAGATGTGCGCGCGGATGATGGCGAACTCGGAGCCCTGGATAACGTTGGGACGAGCCTTCGATGCGGCCCTGGACATAATCAACGACCCTTCGCGAGAGGTGTACGTTGCCACTACTATGGACGAGACTGTGGGATTCATTGTCCTCCTCATGCATGGGGCGTTTGTCGGCTACATCCAATCGGTCTGCGTTGCGCCCGGATGGAGAGGCCAGGGCATTGGCACTGAGCTAATAGGTTTCGCGGAAAGACGGATCTTCAGCGAAGCGTCCAATGCGTTCATCTGTGTGTCCTCTTTCAACGAGGGTGCGCAGAGACTGTACGAGAGACTCGGTTATGAGGTGGTCGGCGAACTGGAGGACTACATCATCTCGGGGCACTCCGAGCTTCTGATGAGAAAGACGATCGGCCCTGTGACGGGGTTCCCGGCGGAGTGACGCCGGGTTGGCGTGGCTAGTTCGCCCCCAAGCGCCGCCAAGCCGACGACCTTGTGTGGCGCGTTGAGCGTGGGTAGATCCAGTCGCCAGATCCAGGCCGTCCCCGGAGATTCGGCAATCGGGTCAGGTCACCCATGGGGGCGATTCTTGGTCACCCCTTGGGGTTTCCAGTGCATTGTCCTGGAACAAGTGTACGTCGACCCCGACTGGGCCCGCCAGGGGGTCGGGACCCTCATCGTCGACGCGTTGGTACAGGTGGTCCGGGCGGCAGGGGGACGGGTGGAGCTGACTCAGCGCATATTCCCCGCGACGTCCCCCCTTCGGTGTCTGAGGCGGCCGGGGGAATCGTGTGGAACCGGCGGGGCGAGGAAGAAACAGAGATGAAGCGTTTGGAGCGAGCCACAGAAGGCGAGAAAGAGATGGGATTGAGACCCCCATGGGAAGGGGTGGAGAACGGTCTGGGGGCGGAGGAGGCTCATCGTGCGCGGATTCTGCGAGTGATGGGGCTGGTGATGGCCGGGACCGCAGGGCTGATCCTTGTTGTAGAGTTATTCCTTTCCCTCCACCCAAGATTTCCCCCGGTGCCCCGGATCGATCTGATCTTGGATGGCCTTGCTATTGCCGTTGGGGGTTTGACGGTGTGGCTGGTCCGCTCGCGGCGCACCCAGGCCGCGGCCTGGGCTGTGATCATCCTCTTGTTGATCGCCTCGACGCTTATTCTGGTGCTGGAAGAGCGCCCTAACGCCGACGTCGCCGGGACTCTGGGACTCCTGATGACACTGGCATTCGCCTTTGCTCTCCTTGAACGCCGCACCGCCTGGGTGGTTCTCGGCGCGGCCACCGCTGTTCTTCTTGCTACCCAGCTCTTGTGGAGGAGCGGATATCTGCCGGAGCCGGTCCCCCGGAGCCAGTTGAGCTATGCGTCATTCGTAAGCGTCACGTGGGCCGTGACTGCGGGTGTTGTAGCCGCCATTCTCCACTCCACCATGACAGCCCTCCGGGGTCAGGCCGAGACACTCCGGGACCAAGTGGACCAGCTCCGACAGAAGGAACATGCGCTACGGGAGAGCCGAAGACAACTCACGACGCTCATGAGCAACTTGCCGGGCATGGCCTATCGCTGCAAGAACAACCCGGACTGGACCATGGAGTTCGTGAGCGAAGGATGCCATTCGTTGACCGGCTATTGCCCTGAGGAGCTGACCGGCAATGCGGAGGTCTCTTATGGCGATTTGATCGTCCCGGAAGACCGGCAATACGTGTGGGATGCCATACAGGAGGCACTTGCCGATCGGCGTTCTTTCGAGTTGACCTATCGCATCGTCGCGTCTGATGGACAGGAGAAGTGGGTCAGGGAGCAAGGTCAGGGTCTCGTGGACGGGGATGGGGGAGTCGTCGCCCTGGAAGGGTTCATTACAGACATCACGGAGCGGAAGCGGATGGAGGATGCGCTGCGGGAGAGTGAGGAGCGCCTTCGGGTGGCGGCGAGCAACCTGGACGGCATTCTGTACGTCCTTGATACTGACCTGCGGTTCAGGCTGTCGAGGGGCCGAGGGCTGGACTTGCTTGACCTCGGGCAGGATCAGATCCTGGGGATGTCCCTGCACGATTTCCTGGTGACCGACGACCCCGATCATCCCATGATCGCCAGACACCGCCGCGTCCTGGCCGGTGAGACGCTGAGGTTCGAGACTGAACGTGACGGAATCGTATTCTCGACGATCGTTTCCCCGATAAAGGATGCCCAGGGGAAGATCGTCGGCGCTGTGGGTGTGTCCCTCGACATCACAGAGCGAAAGCGGATGGAGGAGGCGCTGTGGGAGAGCGAACACAGGTTCAGGCTCGTAACCGAGACGATCAAAGACGTGTTCTGGATAAGCACGTGCGGCGTCGGGGAGATGGTATACGTGAGCCCGGCCTATGAGACGCTCTGGGGGAGACCGATTGATAGCCTCTATGAATCGCCCCAGTCCTTTCTCGACGTTATTCATCCCGATGATCTCGAAGGATACCTGGATGTGATAGATGCGTATCACGAGAGAGGGAGGCCGTACGACCACGAATACCGCATCGTCAGGGAGGACGGTGATGTGCGCTGGATTCGCGAACGGGGATACCCCGTCCCAGGTTCATCCGGCGAGGTCCAGCTCATGACCGGCGTGTGCACCGACGTGACCGAGCGGAAAGAGATGGGGGCACAGCTGCGGCAGCAGGAGCGGCTGGCCGCCGTGGGCCAGCTGGCCGGAGGCGTCGCCCACGATTTCAACAACATCCTGGCCTCCATCACCCTGTACGCCCAGATGTCTCTTTCCAGGCCTGGACTGGCCCCCGAGACCAGGAGCGCCCTCGAGATCATCCTGGAAGAATCCCACCGCGCGGCGGATCTGACCGATCAGATCCTCGATTTCAGCCGTCGGACGATGATGGATAAGGAGGTCTTGAGCCTCGTCGATCTGGTGGAGAATGCGCTGGGGATACTCCGCCGCACGATTCCCGAGGACATCGATCTGGTCGCGAATCTGGGGTCTGATCCCTGTTTCGTGCAGGCCGACTCGACCCGTATCCATCAGGTGCTGATGAATCTGGCCCTGAACGCCCGGGACGCGATGCCGGGGGGTGGGCGGCTGGAAATCCAGGTTGGGGGCGTGGAGCTCGGGCGGGGCGAGGTGCCCCACCTTCCGGAGCTAGGCCCGGGCAGATGGGCGTGTCTTCGGGTGTCGGACACGGGGACAGGGATGACCGCCGAGATTCAGGACCATCTCTTCGAGCCTTTCTTCACCACCAAGGAGGAAGGGAAGGGAACAGGCCTGGGGCTTGCTCAGGTTTACGGCATCGTCAAGCAGCACGGGGGACACGTCGACGTCGAGACGGCCCCGGGCGAAGGATCGACCTTCATCGTCTACCTTCCAGTCGTGGAGCACCAGCGCGTCCAGGAAGCGGACGAGACGACGGGTCCTATCGTGGCGGGGCGCGGGGAGACAATCCTGGTCGTGGAGGACGCGGAGCAGATTCTGCGGGCCATAGAGGCCGGGCTGGAAGATCTGGGTTACCACGTCCTGACCGCGGGGAACGGGCGCGAAGCCCTGGAGAACCGGCCGTTTGAGGACGTGGATCTGGTTTTGACCGACGTGGTGATGCCGGAGGTGGGCGGTTTGGCGCTGTTGAAGAAGCTGAGGGCCGAAGCACCCGATCTGAAGGTCGTCGCTATGACCGGGTACGTGATGGACGCTCGGGTCAACGAACTGAAGGACGCTGGCTTTGCTGAATTGATCAGCAAGCCGTTCTGTCTGGAGGAGCTGACCGGGGTGGTGCGGGACGTTCTCGATTGCTGATTGGGCGCCAGACCGACCACGTTCTGGGGAGTGTCTGCCGAGGGCGTCATGAGCGACCAGCACGACTTCCGGGCGCTAATGCTGGTAGCGCGCCCGTCCGAAGGGGGGCACCCTCATTGGCACCGTCCCTTGGACGTGGTGGAGAACGTGGATCCGGACGTGGTGGCGCGGAGCGAGGGTTTTCTCTGGGGAGCTGTTGCAGGAGATCGACATCTCGTGGCGTGGATAGTGGCTCCTGTTGCCAGTACGACTCGTGGCGGCGCCGTGCAGGACGAGGGCGGGCGTGTCGCCCGGCGGGTGCACTGTGGGAGGTGGCGGTGTGAGCAATGTTGGGGGGACCGGGAGGCGACGAAGGGCGAGCTCGCCGCCGAGTCATGAGCCAACTGGACCATCTAGCAATGCGTCGGGCTCAGCGGCGCGCAGACCACTAGATTCGACTCATTCGGGCGCAGCACGACCGTGTACTCGCCTACCGAATCCAAGCGTTCGCTGGCATCGACGCGGGTGATGATGAGGCCGAGCCTGTCGTATGCGGTTCTGTCGACCGCCGGGATGACGTATGATAGCTCTCCGGTCGTGCTCCGCGTCTCCAGGATTCTGCGGCCGGTTGCCTCGGTCGAGGCGGGCTGCAGCCTGAGACCCTCGTTCGGGTTCTTCAGCTCCCGCACCTGGATGGCGAACTGCGCGGCGGTCCCGGGGGGGCGATGAAACTCGAGCCTCAGGGGGCGCCCGTTGGCCGCCCGGCCGAGGGTGACGTGGACGAAGTCGATGCCGAAGCTGCTGGCAATCTTCCCGGCGTGCTCCCGGTCTTCCCCCGAGTAGATGACCGTTTCGATTCCGGGGTCGGCGTACAGCGCGTGGGGGTCGTAGAGCCCGCATCCGATCGGGACGCTCAGCGTGGCACATCTCCCGCCTTCTACCCGTAGCCCGTAGATGGCGCGGGAGAAGGCGGTCAGGCTCTCCGCGTGCGTGTCGAAGGGGCATCTCGAACCGGACAAAGCCCGGTCGAGGATCTCGGGCAGGGCCCCGACCAGGTCTGTCGACGTGGTGATGTCGACCACGTCCCCGGAGTAGAGGATCGTCAGGACGCGGCGTATGAAAGCCATGCCCGTGGCGGCGTCGAGGGTGCCGTCCTCGGCTCGGCCGCACTGCTCATACAGGAAGCGCCAATAGATAGCGGCGTTGTAGGGGGAGACGTCCGTGTAGCTTTCGTTCAGACCGCTGCCCAGTCCGCCAGCTCCCAGGAAGTCGTTGGCATTGGCCACGTAAGCCCGTTCCGCCCCTTTGAACTGTAGGTTTGGCTGACCAACCGAGGAGGCCAGCACCGCCGTCCCCTCGGAGAAGAACTCCCACGCTCCGCCTGGGCCGGCCACGAAGCCGCTGCCGCTTTCGTTCTGGCTGATATTCCGCTGGAGATGGTGGAACAGCTCGTGGTGAAAGGTGCTCATCAGCCCGTCGACCAGCGTGTCGTAGGCGGCGTTGTCTACTCCCATGACGTTAATCGATATGCCCGAGTGTCCTCTGACCGGTGCCGGGCCATGGTACCACGTCCGTCCATCGGCCAGGGCGACGCTCAACCGTTCTGCACCGGCCTCCAAACGATAGCTGGTCCAGGCGGGGTACCAGGGGAATCCCCACTCGTTGGTCTGGACGCGGAACGCCTCGACCATCCGGGGGGCGAGCGCGTTATGGACGTAGCCCGGGACGTCCTTCCGGGCCAGCCAGGTGGTGCGGTCGTATGGATTCTTCCGGAAGGGGAACATGTCGGCGTAGTATATGATCAGCTCATCCGGGGCGGCGCCGGCGGTTGCCTCCTGCACGTCGGGTAGCCGGGCGACATGCTGATTCTCCATCAGGAAGGCGTGGTCCGCGCCGATTTGGAGGGGAGCGGAGCCACTGCCACTCGGTGCGCGGGCGAAACCACGAAGGTCGCGGCCTGGCGCCGTCACGTCAACGTCGTAGCGGAAGTAGTCCGTGGGTGTGGCGATCGTCGCGCCATCGGATGTCACGGTTGCGTCGAAAGCGTGCTTGAAGATCGCTCTGGCGCGCATCTGGGCGACGCCCGACGTGTTGGCGATCCAGCGGGCCTCGCGCCAAACCGGGATTCTTCTCTCAGGTCCGCGCTGCCCGAAAGGGTGTTCGCTTCGCTCCGTCCTCTCTGAAGCAAATTCATCGATCGGGTCTGGGTCGCCGTGCTGGGTCTCGACGGTCAGGGTAACCGTGACCCCTGGAGGAGGGACCTGGATACCGGTCACTTCCACGATGAGCGTACGCTCGTCCTGGTCGGTCAACGCACCATTCCGGTGGAGCACCAGGTGCGGTACGCTCCGGGTCTCTGTCGGAGCCCCCTCGCCGTTCTCTGTTCTGAAGGGGATGGTGCTCCCCGATGCTGCGCGGAGGATGACGGCTGGCACAGGCTCAATGGTGGCTTCCGCTCCCTCTCCCGGTGCCCCAGCCGCGTATGCGTTTGTGAATCCGGAGAGCATTGCGACGGCGGTCAGCAGGCTCGGTATGATTGATCGTCCGATTCTCATTCTCGTTCTCATGGGTCGCTCCTTCAGGCTTGCTCAGCCGCCCCGGCCGAGGTAATGACCCGGCCCAGCGGCTCATCCTGCTGATAGGGTAGCCGACCTGGCGTACGCGCAGCGTGAAAGGCGCGTGAATCGGGTGACCATTGGCGCGACGGCGACAATGCCTGTCGGGATGCCGAGTCTTCCTGGTCCGACCGGACGTGCCGGCACCACCCGCCTGCTGCCCCCCCTGATTCCTCCCTTTACAGCCAACGGCGATTGGGATATACTGAAGCAACGTGAGCGCTCCCTGTGCGTGCCGCATGCGGGGAGCGTGAGGTCCGTGCTCATCGGAGAAAGCCGAGCGATGGACGGGCAAACCCAAGGTCCTGCAGGCGCGAGCGAGAGGGCATCGCTCCAGGTTCGGCTCCTGGGGTCGCCTCAAATCACCCTGGACGGCGCGCCGGTGGCGGGATTCACCTCTGCCAAGGCTCAGGCGCTGCTCTTCTACCTGCTCGTGACGCGCCGCATCCACACACGCTCCGCGCTGGCCTCCTTGCTCTGGGGCGACTTCCCCAACGCAGCGGCCCGGGCCAGCCTGCGCAAGGCGATCCAGCATCTGCGGAAGCATCTGGAGGACTACGTCGCCATCGACTATGAGACGGTGAGCCTGGCGGAAGGCGCCGACGTCTGGGTCGATGTGGTCGAGCTCGAAACTGTGCTTGCAGAGACGCGGATCAGCGAAGATCCGGGGCGCGTCGAGCGTGCCCTCGACCTCTATCAAGGTGACTTCCTGGAGGGGTTCTACGTGCCGCGGGCGCCCGACTTCGAGGCGTGGTGGCTGTCCGAGCGCTCGCGCCTGCGGGAGTTGCTCCTGGAGAGCCTCCACGAGTTGGCGGTCTACCACGCCGAGCAGGAAGACCTGGAAGCGGCCATCGCCCTGACGCGCCGCTCCCTCGGCGTCGAGCCGTGGCGGGAGGAGGCGCACCGGCATCTGATGAGCTGGTTGGCGCTGAGCGGGCAGCGCGGCGCGGCCCTGGCCCAGTATGAGACCTGTCGCCAGGTCCTCGCCGACGAGCTGGGCGTCGGGCCGGGAGAGGAGACGACGGCCCTCTTCGAGCGGATCCGCGACGGAGAGCTCGACGTCCTGCCGACGCGTGGGCTGCAACCTCTGGAGATCGAGCCTGAAGCCCCGTCGTTTCTCGATCGAGACGCTGAGCGAGCCTACAAACCTGAGGAGCCCGTTGTCGGTCGCGAGACGCAGCTGGCCCGTCTGACGCAGTTTCTGGCGTCGGCGCTTGCCGGGCAGGGTCAGGTCGCCTTTGTGAGCGGCGAGGCCGGATGGGGGAAGACGACGCTGCTGGACGCCTTCTCTCGCCAGGCCCAGGAGATCCACCCGGACCTGATCGTCGCCTCCGGGGCGTGCACCGCGTACGCGGGCAGCGGCGATCCCTACCTTCCCTTCCGGGATATTCTCCGTATGCTGTCCGCCGACGTGGAACAAGAGTGGGCAGCCGCTATCGTTTCCCGCGCCCACGCGCTGCGCCTGTGGCACCTTCTGCCGTGGACCGTCGCCGCTCTGGTGACGCATGGCCCTGATTTGATCGAGACATTCGTCCCGGGGGAGCCGCTTCTGCGGCGGGCGGCGGCTCACGAGTCGATCGATTCGAGAGCGCTGAAGCGGCTTCAGGAGCTGGTCGACCGCCGCCGGGCTCGCGGTTGGGATGCCGGCGTGGGCCAGGAGCGGATATTCGGCGAATGGACGGCCTACCTGCAAAGCGCGTCGCGACACAGGCCTCTGCTGCTGATGGTGGACGACCTCCACTGGGCCGACGCCTCTTCGGCCGGACTCCTGTTCCACCTGGGCCGCCGGTTGACCGGGAGCCCGGTCCTGATCCTGGGCACGTACCGCCCGGAGGAGGTCGCGCTGGGGCGGGATGGACAGGAGCACCCATTGACCAGCGTGCTCGACGAGTTCAAGCGGCTGCTCGGAGACGTGACGGTGCGCCTGGGGACCGGTGGGCGAGGCGCAGGTCGCGGGTTCGTGGACGCGCTGCTCGACACGGAGCCGAACCGGCTGGGCAACGCCTTGCGCCGGCGACTGGCGCGAGAGACGCAAGGGCATCCGCTCTGCGCCGTCGAGATCGTGCGGGAGATGAAAGACCAGGGCACTATCCGCAGGGATGAGGGCGGGTACTGGATCG